>RCND010000551.1_pt1 | contig 45072 bp, 32 predicted proteins | sample 2041351 | NCBI WGS metagenome assembly RCND01 (sample SAMN09708230, study PRJNA481090) | Marine sediment metagenome, whole genome shotgun sequencing project. | biome: marine sediment; feature: ocean; material: sediment; isolation source: Sewage treatment plant 12B marine sediment (STP12B) ... | reverse complement strand
AAAAGGTTTTGGATTCATCACTGAAGAAGGAGTTGAAAAGGACCACTTTGTACACATTTCAGGATTAGTAGACGAAATTCGCGAAGGCGATGAAGTTGAATTCGATCTTCAAGAAGGCAACAAAGGTTTAAACGCAGTAAACGTAAAAGTTATTTAAGTATATACTTTCAAGTTTAACAAAAACCCATCATTAAGTTGATGGGTTTTTTTTGTTTTATATCAAAAAGCAACTATCCAGTACATTTCTTTTAAACCTAAGCAGTTCAGTTCAAACAGCATTAGTCCTAAGGTAAACACATATTTTAACTCCCAAAATAAAAGTAGAAATACGAATTCAACAATGGTGCTTAAGACCATCATTATAATCCCATTATTTTTTGTGCTCCTCATGGTACTTACCTTAGGTAGAGTTACTACCGTTAGGATGCTTTTATGTTGTATCTAATAAGCGGATTTAGAATAGCAGCAATAGGTATAAGTACTATGCACGATGTTATTTAGGGGTCATATTCAAAAGACAAAAACATCAATACCTCCTTAGGCTGCATGTCCAATCTTATTGGGGGCTTAAATAGCATCATGTACAACAAGATGTATCTCATGTACACTATAAAAAACTAAGGTAGATCATAGCGGAAACTGCTTAAGAATACGATATGCCATATCACCTAAAAGAATCTCTTTAGGAAGGCATTGGAAATCACATCAGGATACTTCACCAACTGTGGAGAAAATAAAAACCTTGTATTTAAAAAGTGGTACAGAATAATGATGTAATTTCGCGCCTTCTAAAAATGGGTCTATGAAACGCATCAGTCAATACAAGAAGTTATTTGGTATCGAAAAGGAAATCGAGCTTAAAACATTAAAAACAACGTATCGCAATCTAGTAAAAGAATGGCATCCAGATAAATTTCAAGAAGGCGATGCTAAACGTGAGGAAGCAGAAGTGCAAAGCCGTTCGATAATTGATGGCTATCATTTTTTGGTAAGTATAGCTCCAGAAACTATAGCTGGAAACTTAGAGTCCTATACTGAAACGATTACAAATTCTGGAATAGCAGATTATGTTCATGACGGTTTAGTGCTGGAAATTACCTTTTTAGATGGTACTTCCTACGAATATTTTGGGGTAACTAAGCCCATTTACATTAAAATGGTCAATTCTACTAAGTTGAATCGTTTTGCTAAACGGACCATTTATTCAAAGTACACCTATAGAAAATTAAAGCGCACGCTTCAGGAGGCTTAGGCGCCTGAAGTTATTTGATATCGCTGTTAGCACTACTTTTTCAATAGTTATTTTAAGGGAATTAGGTTAGTAATAAAGTGTTTCTAGTACTTCGTGTACCTATCTTTGAGTAAACTTATTTTATGGCAACACAGTTCTCTAATTTAGGAGTTAACGAACAAGTACTACAAAGTCTAGCTGCTTTAAATATTTCTGTTCCCACGGATATTCAAAAGAAAACAATTCCCGTCCTGTTGCGTCAGAAAGAGGATGTTGTTGCTTTGGCAAAAACAGGAACAGGTAAAACTGCTGCATTTGGATTGCCTTTGTTACAGCTTATTAATTCAGATAATCCTGAAGTGCAGGCTTTAATATTGGCGCCTACCCGAGAATTGGGACAACAGATCTATTCAAATTTAGTTTCTTACAGTACGCATTGTCCTAACATTTCTATCGCTTCTGTATGTGGCGGTATTCCAATTAAACCCCAAATAGAGCGGTTAAAGGAAACAACACATATTATAGTGGCTACGCCAGGACGATTAATCGATTTAGTTCAGCGCAAGGCCGTCAATATTAAAAAGTTACAGTATTTGGTCTTGGATGAAGCTGATGAGATGGTAAGTGCTTTGAAAAAAGACTTAGATATTATCATCACAGAAATCCCCAAAACAAGAAGAACCTTATTGTTTACAGCAACCATGCCAGGCGCCGTAAAACAAATGGTGCAGAATTATATGTCAAAACATGTGGTGCAACTAGAAGCGGATATGGCACAATTGGGGCATCAAGGTATTGATCATAAATATACCGTGGTAGCACCCATAGAAAAACTAGAAGTATTGCTCCATTTTCTAAATTCTAAAGAGGGGGAACGTGGTATTATTTTTTGTAAAACCAAAGCTGCCGTTAATAAACTGGCAAAGAAACTAGCCACCAACAAATTCTCATCTGGCGCTATTCACGGGAGTTTAAGTCAAGGGATACGTGACAGAATCATGGGGCAGTTTAGAGAAGGATTTATCGATATCCTTGTAGCAACGGATTTAGCAGCACGTGGCATAGACGTTAAAGAAACTTCCTATGTTGTAAATTATCACTTACCCGATACGTATGAGGCCTATGTACACCGAAGCGGCAGAACAGCTAGGGCAGGAGCAAAGGGTCTTTCCTTAAGTATCATACAGCAAGAAGAAGTTAATGATATTCCTGAGTTTGAAAAGGAATTGGGAATAGTATTTAATGAACTTCAAAAACAGAATCCAGCAACCAGAGAGGAAATAAATGTAGTGCTGTGGGCAAAAAAGATATTTAAAACTAAGCCAAACCGTACTATTTCTGAGGAGACTAAGGAGAAAGTAAAAACTGTATTGCATCATTTAACCAAAGAAGAATTGATGGAAAAAGTGCTGGCAGATTATGTAACACACAATTCAGCAACAATTTCAAAAACCGAGATTTCTAAAAAGAAGTAAACCCTATGGCTAATTACATTCGGAACCAACAGGATATTTTAGAAAAATTAAAGATTGATGCATTGAATCCAATGCAAGAAGAGGCCCTTACCGTTATTGAAAATACGGTTAATACCGTTTTGCTGTCCCCAACAGGTACAGGTAAGACCTTGGCTTTTCTGCTACCGCTAATAAATTCGTTAGACTCAGAATCTACTCAAGTACAGGCATTAATTTTAGTACCTTCTAGAGAACTTGCCATACAAATAGAGCAAGTGGTCAGAGCTATGGGTTCTGGTTTTAAAGTGAATGCGGTCTATGGAGGCAGACCCATGTCCAAAGACAAAATAGAACTAAAACATACTCCAGCTATTCTTATTGGCACCCCAGGTAGAATCTCTGATCATTTTAATGCAGACCGATTTTCTAAAACAAGTATTAAAACCCTAGTTTTAGATGAGTTTGACAAGTCGCTTGAAACTGGTTTTGAGGAGGAAATGAACGCTATCATTAGTGAATTACCTGATGTTCAAAAGCGTATTCTAACCTCCGCTACGCAAGGGGTTAAAATTCCAAGCTTTGTTGGTTTGGATACGCCTAAAATTATTAACTATTTAAAGGATAAAAAAGTATCTAGACTGGCTATTAAGACCGTGTTTTCACCGGATAAGAATAAGTTGCAAACCCTCGTAAATTTGTTGCATTATATTGGGAATGAACCTGGAATTGTTTTCTGTAATTTCAAAGATAGTATTGAACAAGTGAGTTCTTTTTTAGATAAGAACGATATCAACTATACCTGTTTTTCTGGTGGGATGGAGCAAAGGGACCGTGAACGTTCCTTAATTAAATTTAGAAACGGCACGTGCCAAGTACTCATCGCCACGGATTTGGCCGCAAGGGGTATCGATATCCCAGAAATGAAATATATTATCCATTATGAACTTCCTAGGGCCGTAGAAGAATTTACCCATAGAAATGGTAGAACGGCAAGAGTAAATGAAAAAGGGACTGCCTATGTACTACAATGGGAAAAGGAACGCTTGCCTGGGTTTATTCAGAAAGACGAACCCATAGATATTTCCAAAAAAGCACCTCATAGAAAGCAATATTGGGAAACCCTGTTTATTTCTGGAGGCCGAAAGGATAAAATCTCAAAGGGTGATATCGCAGGTTTATTTCTTAAACAAGGCGAAATTAACAAGGACCAATTGGGCGTAATTGAACTAAAACAGGATTGTGCCTTTGTAGCCGTTCCGATAACGCTTGCAAATGATTTAGTTGCAAAACTAAATAATACCCGGTTGAAAAAGAAGAAAGTACGTGTAACAGTGCTTTAACGCTACTCCTTGCATTCAATTTTGAAAAAGTCCGATATAACATTTTTAGTTACGTAGTTTGTTTTTAAGCGCATAGGTACGCTGGCCTACTATGATAATTTACTCGCTTTTACTAGCGTTCGGTCTTCTACTACGTAGTAGGTAAGGAAAACATTCCCATAATTATACCTATTACTGACTTTACTAATCCGCTATCTATCAAATAGAAAGACATATATTTGAGTACATAAAACAACTATTCTATGAAACTTCTGTGCTACATCTCATTGATTTTATTGGTTTGCTTCTCTTGTAAAAATGATAAGACCATGAACATTGAAAATGAACCAGTAATAACACCTGTGGTTTTTGATGGTATAGATACTTCCATCAATCCTGGAGATGATTTTTTTAATCACGTTAATAAAAACTGGTTTGAAAATGCTGTCATTGCAGATGATCAAGTTGGGGTTGGAGCCTATAGATTTTTAAACATTCCACAACAAGAATTACTGAGAACTATTCTGGAAGAAGTTTCGCAAATAGACAATCCAAAAGGAAGTATTGAACAGAAGGTAGGTGATTTTTATACCTCGGGTATGGATACGGTTATTATTGCCCAGCTTGGACTTAAACCCATTCTACCCATTCTAGAACGTATTACAGCTATCAGTGATGTTACATCGATGACAACATTTGTAGCCACTCAAATAAAATCCGGGGATTACTCCATGTTTGCGTCTGGTATCGCTCCAGATCAAAAAAATAGTTCGCTTAATATATTGCATGTCGGTCAGACAGGATTAGGCTTGCCCGATCGTGATTATTATTTTTCTGATGATGCTTCTATTAAACCCATACAAGAAGCTTATAAAACCTATTTAGCGACTCTTTTTGAATTGGTTGGTGATGATAATCCGAAAGCACAAGCTGATATCGTCTATGGCATAGAAAAGCAAATGGCCAAATCCCACAAAACACGCATAGAACGCAGAATTATTAAAGAAAACTACCACAAGATGGCAGTTTCCCAATTAAAAGAGAAACATCCAAACATGGGTTGGATAGCCTTGCTTAAAAATTTGGGCACTGACGTAGATTCTATAAATATAGCGCAACCTGCGTACTATGATGCTTTAAATAATATGTTGACATCGGTATCTATAGCCGATTGGAAATTATATCTTAAAGCAAATTCTATAGGATCACATGCTGATTTACTTACACAGCCGTTTCAAGATGCTTCTTTTGAATATTCTAAAGTATTATCTGGCCAAACAGAGCAGCAGCCAAGAGCCAAGCAAATGGTGCGTCGCGTTGACGGACAATTAGGGTTTGCCCTCGGTCAATTATATGTAAAGCGTTACTTTAACGAAGATGCTAAAAAACGTGCACTGGACCTCGTTAATAATTTCCAAAAAGTATTAGAGAAACGAATCGATAATCTCGATTGGATGAGTGATAGCACTAAAGTTAAAGCAAAAGATAAACTCTATGCTATTAACAAAAAAATAGGCTATCCAGATGTATGGAAAACTTATGATGTCTCCATAGATCGCAAACAATTTTTTGAAAATGTTGTAGCCCTGCGTCAAAACGAATACCAATATGAATTGAAACAACTTAATAAAGCACCTAATAGAGACGAATGGGGAACAACGCCTTCTACCGTAACTGCCTATTACAATCCGGCATTAAATGAAATTGTATTTCCAGCAGGAATTTTACAAGCGCCTTATTTTGATTTGTATGCAGATGATGCTGCTAATTATGGCGGTATAGGTATGGTGATTGGACACGAGTTCACCCATGCCTTTGATGATCAAGGGGCACAATATGATAAAAACGGAAACGTGACCAATTGGTGGACTGATGAGGATTACACAAAATTTAAAGTAAAAACACAACAAATCATTGACCAATATAGCGCCTTTACTGTTTTGGATAGTGTGCATTTAAAAGGCGCGTTAACCGTTGGTGAAAACACCGCAGATAATGGAGGAATTGCTATTGCTTTTGATGCTTTCAAAATGACGACACAAGGAAAGGACACCACTAAAATTAGAGACTATACACCAGACCAACGTTTCTTTCTGTCTGTTGCTACTATTTGGCGTGTAAAAATGCGTGATGCATACTTACGAAATTATGTGACTACAGACCCACATTCACCACCAATTTGGCGCGTTAATGGACCTTTAATGAATTTTACGCCATTTTATGAAGCCTTTGATGTACAACCAGGTGACGTAAACTATAGAACAGAAGAGGAACGTATAAAAATTTGGTAAACTAATAAGAGGTCTATCTTCATTGAATTGGTTTAAAAGGTTTTACCTCTTTGGTTTTGGGGTGAGCCCTTAATTGAATCCCAGGCAAAATGTCCGGGGTAGGTACAGGTGTATTATGTCAAAGAATTAGAACTTTTTTCAACATTATTGAATACCATTGAACATTCCATAGCCTTAATTTCAAGACTATAGGATGGACGCATTCCTTAAATTATAGTATCTTTTAGTCCTTCTTACTAATAGTTAAACCTTCCAATGAGAAAAACACTATATATTTTACTTCTAACCCTTTCCATTACTTCTTGCATGTATGCCCAACGCAGCAAAAATAGTAGTGTACCTGTACTTACAGAAAGCTTATACGAATCTATGACGTACCGAAATATCGGGCCTTTTCGCGGTGGACGGTCCACAACGGTTTCTGGTGTAACTAACGATATTTTTACATATTATATGGGCGCTACCGGTGGCGGCGTTTGGAAGACTACGGATGGAGGTACAACATGGAATAATATTTCTGATGGTTTTTTTAATACTACCGGTATCGGTGACATTACGCCAGCACCATCAAATCCTAACATCATATATGTAGGCACAGGGGAATCTCCAGTTCGTGGAGTAAAGACTTCTCATGGAGACGGCCTTTACAAATCTACGGACGCCGGGAAGACGTGGAAACATATGGGCCTTAAGGAAACACGTCATATCAGTGATGTTTATGTACATCCAGATAATCCAGATAAAGTATATGTGGCAGCACAAGGTAATCCTTGGGGGCCTAATGAGGAACGGGGTGTTTATCTTTCTGAGGATGGAGGACTTACTTGGAAAAAAATCCTTTATGTAAATCAAGATTCGGGAATTGTAGACATGACCGTAGACCCTAACAATCCAGATTTTATGATGGTTGCTACCTGGGAGTTTTGGCGCAAACCTTGGATAGTGCACAGTGGTGGACCCGGTAGTAAAATTTATAAAACTACAGACGGCGGAAAAAAATGGAAAGAAATAAATAAAGGCTTACCGGAATTAAAGGGTAAAATGGGGGTTGATATTTCACCAGCAAACCCAAATATCGTTTATATCGCTATTGATGCTTTAGGAGAGAAAGCAGGTGTTTATCGTTCCGAAGATGCAGGAGAAAGTTTTAAACAAATGACGAATGATGCCACGACGTATGCGCGCTCATGGTATTATATGCATGTCATAGCCGACCCCAATGATGAAGATGAACTCTGGGTCATGAACAGCTTTGCCATGAAATCTATTGATGGTGGAAAAACCTTTAAAGGGATAAAAGGGAGCCACGTAGACCATCATGATTTATGGATTAACCCAACCAATAGCGACATTATGATCAATGCCAATGACGGTGGCGGTTCTGTTACGTTTAATGGCGGTGAAAGCTGGTCTTCGATGTATAACCAACCTACGGGTCAATTTTATCGTTTAATTACGGATAACGGATATCCATATAGGGTCTACTCCGGCCAGCAAGATAATAGCACCATTGCCATTGATAGTCGTGTGGTTGATAACGGTATTGGAGAAATGCACTGGGATGTTATGCGGGCAGGGGAATCCTCAACAGTTGCCCTGGATCCTGATAATCCGAGATTTGTATACTCCACTTACTTCGCCAGTAATTTTGTAGAATGGGACCGTGATATTGATAACACACGAATGGTGATGCCTTATCCTACAAGGGTAACTGGAGAACAACCCAAAAATTTAAAATACCGTGCCAATTGGAACGGACCTGTTATTGTTTCCCCTCATAATCCTAAGGTAATTTACTATGGTTCGCAATATGTGATGAAGTCTACGGATAGAGGTGTTACTTGGAAGGAACTCAGTGAAGATTTAACACGAAACAATAAGGCGCATCAAGGCAAAGGAGGTGAACCCATAAGTAACGAGCAAATTACCGCAGAGAGCTATAATAATTTGTTCAATATAGAAGAGTCTCCTTTGAAGGAAGGGGTAATCTGGGTAGGATCTGATGATGGCCTAGTACACCTTACGCAAGATGGTGGAAAGACATGGTCTAACGTTACACCAAAAGGACTCAAGGAAAGTATTATCAATGTTGTGGAACCTTCTCCTCATGATGCTGCCACCGCATACATTGCGGTGTCCGGATATAAAATGAATGATTTTTCACCATATATTTTTAAAACAAACGATTACGGGGTCAGTTGGACAAAAATCGTGAACGGAATTCCAGGAGATACTTTTGCACGTACGGTTCGGGAAGACCCAGATCGTAGGGGGCTTTTATATGCAGGTACAGAAACCGGGGTTTTTGTTTCCTTTGATGATGGTGCACAATGGTATCCGTTGCAGAATAATCTTCCTGAAGTGCCTATAACCGATTTACGCGTAAAACGAAAAGATTTGGTCGTCGCTACCCAAGGAAGGGCCTTATGGATTTTGGACGATCTTACACCCTTACATCAACTTTCGGATGCTGTTTCCAAAGCCGATTATTATCTATATAAACCTAAAGACACAGAGACAGAACTATCCGTTGCGTATAGTATTGATGGGGGACAGGGCAAGAATCCGCCGCAAGGGGTACAGCTGAACTATGTGCTCAACAAGGAAGTTCCTGTAAGCACCCCATTGTCTTTGGAAATCTTAGATACTTCTGGTAAAGTCGTTCATTCTGAATTCACTAACCAACGAAAAGTAGCCTGTGACACCATAACAAAAGCACAGCTAAAGAAGACAAAAGGAGCGCATCGCTATTCTTGGAATATGAAAGTTGGCATTTTTGATTGTTTAACTGAACTATATACTACTAACCGAGATTTATCTGCATATAATGCCGCTCCTGGAACCTACAACGTACGATTAAAAGTGGGGGAATTTACACAAACCCAAGACTTCGAAATTATAATAGATCCGCGTATCGCAAACAGTATCGAGAATGTTGCCTCAGCATATATCGAACGTGATGCACTATCAAAATCAATTTATCAAGGAGCCAAAGAAATGGCAAAAGGAGTAAGAGCCGTAAGAAAGATAAAGCAGCAATTGGATTTTATTTTGGAGGTTACAGAAGATGATACCATCAAAAGTAAGGGGGCGGAGCTAAACAATACCTTAGATAATTGGATAGCAGAAATCTTACAAAAAGAAATGCGTACTTATCAAAGTAATTATATGTTCGAAGCGCGTCTTTTAATTAAGTTTAAACATTTCCTGAATTCTATCGGGAAAGGAAACTTACCCGTAACACAAGGAACTCGCGATGTTACTAAGGACTATTTACGACAATGGGCTACTTTAAAAACTAGCTTACAGGAAATCAAAACTAAAGAAGTAGCAAGCTATAATCAACAGTTAAAGGATGCAGGTTTACCAGCACTATACTGGCCATAAAATTACCTAAGCTTTCAATATAATTTATTAAATAATTAATACGCTTTTTATGAAATTTTCGATCGTAACATTTGCTTTTTGTGGAATACTTTTATTGGGATGTAAAACGGAGAATGATACTGAACCCAAGAAAGAATTCAAGATAGATTATGAAAAATTCACTTTGGACAATGGTCTTGAAGTAATCCTTCATGAAGACCATAGTGACCCCATCGTTGCAGTAGCGACAATGATGCATGTGGGATCTAATAGAGAGAAACCGGGGAAAACAGGTTTTGCTCATTTTTTTGAGCATATGAGTTTTAATGATTCTGAAAATGTTCCTGTGGGAGCAAATAGAAAAATGATTCCGGAATGGGGTGGCAGTAGAAATGGAGGAACCTGGAGCGATGGCACGGTATACTACGAAGTAGTGCCTAAAGATGCGTTCGAAAAAATCCTTTGGATTGATTCTGATCGTTTTGGTTATATGATAAACACAGTTACCACAGCTGCTTTGGAGCGCGAAAAGCAAGTAGTTAAAAATGAAAAACGTGAACGTGTAGATAACGCACCTTATGGCTATACTGATGAAATCATTAGAAAAAATTTGTATCCAGAAGGACATCCCTACAATTGGACTGTTATTGGTGCTTTACCAGATTTGCAGGCTGCTACTATAGATGACGTTAAAGAATTTTACGCACGGTATTATGGTGCAAAAAATGGCTCGTTAGTAATTGCAGGCGATATTGATATAGCCGAAACCAAAGAATTGGTTAAAAAATGGTTTGGTGAAATACCAAGTGGACCGGACATGGAAGCATTACAGCCCATGCCGGTAAACTTAACAGAAACAAAGTCTTTATATTTTGAAGATAATTTCGCTACACTTCCAGAATTGCGCATGGTAATTCCAACAATTGAGGACTATAATAAGGATATGTATCCACTTCAAGTTTTAGGGCAGTTATTAAGTGGAAGTAAAAATGCCCCGTTGTATCAAGTAATCGTTGAGGAGAAAAAATTAGCCCCCAATGTGAGTACATACCAGAGCAGTAGTGAAATTGCTGGCGAGTTTGTGTTCAGAGTCCGTGCCAATGCAGGAACTGATTTAGATGACTTAAAGGCCGCAATTGATGAAGGGCTTCAACGTTTTGAGACTAACGGTGTAAGCAAAAATGATTTAAAGCGTATTAAAGCCGAACTAGAAACTGGATTGTATCAAGGCATTAGTACAGTGTTGAACAAAGCATTTCAATTGGTTCAGGACAATGAGTTTAATGGAGATCCAAGTTACATTTCACAAGCTGCTAAACTGGTAGAGGCTGTAACTGCGGCTGATGTTATGAGAGTATACGACCAGTACATTAAGGGTAAATACTATGTAATGACAAGCGTAGTTCCTAAGGGGCAATTGGATTTGGCTGTTGCAGAAGCTAAGCAGGCTAAAGTCTGGATTGAGGAAGTAAAACAAAATGTTGCCAATGAAGAAGTAGGGCAGGGAGAAGAGGCGCAGTATGAAAAAACCGTTAGTACCTACGATAGAAGCGAACCCGCTTTTGGTGAATTGCCGTTATTCAAATCCCCAGAAATTTGGATAGCTGACCTAGAAAACGGAATAAAAATATACGGTATTGAAAATAGCGAAGTACCCTTGGTAGAAATTGATATTACCATACCTGGAGGTCATTTATTAGATCCAAAAGGTAAAGAAGGTGTTGGTAACTTATTAAGTGATTTAATGATGGAAGGAACGGCTACTAAAACTCCTGCTGAATTAGAAGAGGCCATTGGAATGTTGGGAGCCAGTATAAACATGTATAGTACCAATGAAGATTTTCACATTACCGGCTCATGCCTAGTAAAGAACTTTGAAGGAACAATGGCTTTGATAAAAGAAATTCTTTTGGAACCACGCTGGGACCAAAAAGAGTTTGATAGATTAAAACAGGCGCTAATAACTGGGCTTAAAGGTCGTGAGGCAAACCCAAATGCGATTGCTAGCACCGTAGCATACAGGTTAATCTTTGGAGATGACCACACGTTTGGTGTTCCTAGTTCGGGAACCTTAGAATCTATTAAAGATATTACCGTAGAAGACCTTAAGGGGTATTATAAAAATTTATCTCCAAAGCGTGCTGCAGTTCATGTTGTAGGAGCTATTGGTAAAGATGAAGCAGTAGTGACGGTAAGCAGTTTGAACGATTTTACGGGTGATGTTGTTGTTTTACCAAAACAAGTGCTACCAACCGCGTCTAAAGCAGGAAATCTTTATTTTATTGACGTACCAGGATCTAAGCAATCGGTTATAATGATAGGCAAATTAGCACTTTCGGCAACAGATGAGAATGCCAATAACCTAGATTTTGCCAATGAAATAATCGGTGGTGGGTCAAGCGGACGTTTATTTCAAACCTTACGAATTGAAAAAGGATATACCTACGGAGCTTATTCAGGTTTTAGAAATAGTAAAGAGGTTGCGCCGTTTTTAGTAAGAACCAGTGTTAGAGCCAATGCGACCTTAAAATCTCTAGAGATTATTCAAGATATGCTAAAGAATTATGCAAAAGATTTTTCTGAAGCTGACGTAGAACTCACCAAAAACAAACTTCTTAAAGCAGATACGCGAGCGTTTGAAAGTTTAGGTGCTAAATTGGGAATGGTTCGTAATATTAGTAAATATGATAGGCCGGCCAATTATGCAGAAAATGATCAAGCTGAATTAGTTTCAATGACCTTAGATGACTATAAAAATGTGATAGCAGCGTATCTTCAAGAAGAGGAAATGATTTATCTGGTAGTGGGGGATAAGGCCACGCAATTAGAGGAGGTTAAAAAGCTAGGGAAGCCAGTAATAGAAATGGATATCTACGGTAATAGAATTACAGAACAGTAGGAATTTTTAGAACTAATAGAACAGCTAAACACAAATTTTGAATTGCAAACGAAATACATGACTAAAACGATTCATATCTATTTCTATTCATGACCGTTGACTGGACATCGGTAGACGCTAGAACTCTTTAACCCAATAAAAATCCATAATTAATAAATTTGTTTAATCTTATGTTAAAAATATTAAACAAAGAAAATTTCATAGTACCTTTACGGTAATCAAAACCTAAAGATTTTATGAAAACAATTAAAGTACTAAGCATGTTAGCTTTTTCTACACTATTATTTGTAGCGTGTGGTGAAAAGAAAAAAGAAGTTAAGGAAGAAACAATGGAAGTGGAAGCTGTTGTTGTTGTTGAAGAAATGGCTCCAAATATAGTCACTGTTGCCGCTGGCAATGATAATTTTACCACATTGGTAGCCGCTGTACAAGCTGCAGGTTTGGTAGAAACATTAAGTAGTGAAGGACCTTTTACGGTATTCGCACCTACTAATGATGCTTTTGCAAAATTACCAGCCGGAACGGTAGAAAGTCTTTTAAACCCTGAAAGTTTAGATGCTTTAACGGGTATACTAACCTATCATGTTGTATCGGGTAAATTTGAAGCAGCGGCTGTTATAGAAGCGATTAACGCTAATGACGGTACATTTACAGTTGCTACTGTACAAGGTGGGAATATAGATTTGAGTCTTAAAGATGGTAAGGTGATGTTAACAGATGCTAAAGGTGGAATGTCTACCGTTGTTATAGCAGATGTAGCTGCATCCAATGGAGTAATTCACGCGTTGGATACTGTTGTAATGCCTGAATAAGAGTTACGTTATGAATATGAAAAAGAAGAAAAACCATCGCCTTTGTGCGATGGTTTTTTTTTAAGTAGCATCTCTACATTTTCATAAGTAGATTGCTATTGAATGGGCCAGTAATTACACTGAGACCCGTTACTGGAATTAGCACAAAAAAAGCCGACTGATTAAAGTCGGCTTTTTTACTACATACATATATCGCTTTGTTCTTTTACAGATACGCTTTTAAAACGTCGTTATCTGATTTGTTTCGTAGCTTCCTTACTGCTTTTTCTCTAATTTGCCGTACACGCTCCCTTGTTAAATCAAAGAGTTCTCCAATTTCACTAAGGCTCTTTGGGCTTCGTTCTCCAAGACCATAGTAAAGACGTACCACTTCACTTTCTCTATCTGGAAGCATTTTTAGCGCTTGATCTATATCCGTAGTAAGCGAATCTTTAATCATTTTAGCATCAGGGCTCATCGAATCTTTAGATTCAATTACATTATATAAACTGGAAGATTCTCCTTCTTCAAAAGGAGCATCCATAGATAAATGTTTCCCGAAATTCTTCATGGCTAGTTTTACTTGGATACTATCCATATCTAGTTCTCCGGCAATTTCTAAAATACTTGGAGGACGCTGGTAGGTCTGCTCCAAAGAGGAGTAAACTTTCTTTATTTTACTAATTTCTCCAATTTTGTTCAAGGGTAATCGTACCATACGCGATTGTTCAGATATCGCCTGTAATATCGATTGCCTAATCCACCATACGGCATAGGAAATAAATTTAAAACCACGTGTTTCGTCAAAACGTTTAGCGGCTTTTACTAACCCAATATTTCCTTCATTAATTAAATCGGAAAGTCGTAAACCGCTTCCTTGATATTGTTTTGCAGTAGATACTACAAAACGTAAGTTGGCATTTACTAGTGTATTAAGTGCAATCTGATCTCCTTCACGTATTTTTCTTGTCAGCTCTACTTCCTCTTCTGCGGTAATTAAATCTATTTTTGATATTTCTTGAAAGTATTTTTCTAATGATTTAGTATCTCTGTTTGTAATTTGTTTCGTGATTTTCAGTTGCCGCATATATTTCTTTTAGTTTAAACTTATGTATCCCAATATACTTTTTTTTAGGAGAAATCCTAATCGAATAGCTGTAATTTTAAATCTTCCTCTTTTACCTGCAAAAGATGGTGTTTTTTGACATTATACAGAATGGTACATAAGGTAACAACGGGTATTGATTTTGATCATTCGTATTCATGAATAACAGGGGATGTTCAACTTATTTTGGTCGGGGATACCTTGTAACCAAATTCTATGAAATTATAAAAATGACTATATTAACAACAGTAAACTTACCACGGCTTAGGACTGGAAAAATAAATACACCCTTTCGGACATTATTTATAGGCGTTCATCCTAGGTATTAGAATTTATTTTTTCAAATTTCATTATATTGATTACCAGTGCAAAACCAAACTAAAACCAAAAATCATGGCAGATTTAGATTTAAAATTCCAAGTAAAAAGCAGTGGTCAATTTTTAAATATTTTTCAGGTAACTGATATAGAAGGTCAGTATGCTTGTCAAGGAAATACGCCAACAACAGATAATTTCGTGTGGACACTAGTTCCATCAACGACTAACAAAGGGTGGTTCTTATTACAGGTTAAAAATAGCAAACAGTATTTAAATGTATTAAACAGTGCCGGTAATAATGGGGCGACGGCGGGTCAGAATAGCTTGGCTGACCCAAACAATCCACCACCCAATTTTTTATGGAAACTAACCAATGCCCCTAAAAACCTAGGGTGGTGCTTTATACAGGTAAAAAGTAGTGGACAGTATTTGAATATACTAAATGCTGCGCAAAATAATGGAGCGGTTGCCTGCCAAGGTGTTGCCAATTCAACGGATAATTTCTTATGGAAAATAAACTATGTAGGGGAAACTGCTGAAGTACATACTGTAACCGTAAGTGCAACCATAGCCGTACCTAAGCCTCCAAGTTTATCAGACGATGAAGGGCATCAAGCAGATACCGAAGACGGGGATAAAAACATGACAACCCTTGTTGGCCCAGGTGATGTAGTTACCTGGCAAAAAGGTGGTAATATCTCTAGTCTTGACAATGTTTTTGAAACAGCGGGAACCGATCTTTTTATCATTGATCCTTCAAAAGAAAATAATGGGACTTGGGTAGGAATAGTTGGATCCTTACCTTCCGGTGCTGAGGAAGCGTATAGTATAACCTACAAGGTTGGTGGAAAATCATATACCCAAGACCCTAGACTTAGAATGCAACCAAAAGTTAAATAATGAATTTTAAAAGATTAGCCTATTATTTTCTAGTAGGCTCTTTTTGTTTTTTGAGCAATGCTATTCTTTCACAAGATCAGCGAATTGCAGATAGGTTAGCAATTATTTATAAAGCAGATACCACTCATGGGTTGGCAAAATTGGACTTGCTTCATGACTTATCGTTTAATGAAATAACTGATTTTGATTTAGCATTAAAGTATTCGGAAGAATTGATAAGTTTATCAATACAAAATAGCAATTATACATACCTGAGCTATGGATATTATCAAAAAGGAAACGCTAAACAATATAGTGGAGATTTGGAGGGGGCTTTGGCAGCCTATTTTCAAAGTGCTGAAGTTGCTGAAAAAGAAGATTTTATTCCAGTCGCCGGTAGTTCCTATGCTGCGATTGCGGATGTCTATGTTATTTCTGATAATCATGATAACGCAATGCTCTATTATAAAAGGGCACTAAAAGTTCTAAGAACAACCCTACGAAATAAAGAGGACTCAGTGGTTTTGGCAACTACTATTTTAAATACTGGTGATGCTCTGTTAACCAATAAGCAATACGATTCGGCCTTAACCTATTTTAAAGAATCAGGGTCACTTTTTGATAAAATAAACTATGATATTGGAAAAGCATATAATCTTGGAAATATAGGAATCGTATATGCTAATACTGATAAATATGAGCTAGCGGAACAAAATATTAATGAGGCCGTAGCTATTCTTGAAGAATCACAAGATTATTATCCCATAAGTGTGTATCTGATGGCCATGGCGGACATTTATGTAGAAAAAGAAGACTATGAAACGGCTATTGGCTACACCAAAAGAAGTCTTAGCCTGGCAGAACAATATGAACTAAGAGAACAGCTTGGGGATGCCAATCTAAAATTAGCGGAGTTGTATGAACTCATTGGTGATTTAGCTTCTTCTTATGTCCATTATAAAGACCATATTGCACATAGGGATAGCCTCTTAAATGTTGAAAAAGTGCAGCAACTGGCGGATCAACGTACCAACTTTGAAGTCTCCCAAAAACAGGTAGAGGTTGAACTATTAGAAACGAAGACCCGAAACCAATTGATCATCCTAGGTTTTGTGGGCCTATCCCTTTTAGCTTCCCTATGGTTTTACCGTACCATTTCTAAAGAGAAGAAGAAATCTGAGAAACTATTGCTAAATATATTGCCCGAGGATACCGCGAAAGAGTTAAAGGTAAACGGCAAGGTAAAAGCCAAGAAATACGAATCCGTGACGGTATTCTTCAGTGATTTTAAGGGTTTTACCAGGTATTCGGAAAACCTATCCCCAGAAGCCTTGGTAGAAACCGTGAGCTTTTACTTTTCTAAATTCGACGAAATTATCTATAAACACGGCTTAGAAAAAATTAAAACCATTGGAGACGCTTACATGTGTGCAGGTGGCCTGCACGATTCAGAAACCGATCATGCGCAACGCATGGTGCGTGCCGCTTTTGAAATTGCCACATTTGTAGAAGAAACAAAGAAAGATGTATCTGCCAGTGAATTGACTTTTGATATTCGCATCGGTATTAATACCGGCCCTGTCGTGGCTGGGGTAGTGGGGACTAAAAAATTCGCTTATGATATTTGGGGCGATACCGTTAATGTAGCCTCTCGTATGGAATCCATGTCCGAACCTGGAAAAATAAATGTATCTAGCAGTACTTTTGAGCTTATAAAATCCGATTTTGATTGTGATTATCGTGGAGAAATAGAAGCAAAGAATAGAGGCGAAATTAAAATGTACTTTGTTAAAGCTGCTAAAATGGAAGTGTTAGCAATGGCTAATAGATCTTAAAATAGAAAAAGGGTGCCGCTTGGAGACACCCTTTTTTATGTTACTACACTAGAACCCGTACTACTTTAAACTTTCTAATAATTTTTCGGCAACCAATTCGGATGATGCAGGATTTTGTCCTGTAATCAAATTACCATCTTGAATAGCATAGGCTTCCCAGTCTCCTTTTTTAGAATAGATTCCCCCATTGTTCTTCAGCATATCCTCTACTAAAAACGGAACCACATCGGTAAGTTGTACCGCAGCTTCCTCCGTGTTCGTAAATCCGGTAACTTTTTTACCGTTTACTAAGGGTTTCCCATCGGTGTCCTTTACCTCTTTTAGTGCCGCTGGAGCATGGCATACAAATGCTATAGGCTTGTCTTGACTATTAAAGGTTTCAATTAATTTTATGGATGTAGCATCATTTGCCAAATCCCATAAGGGACCATGACCTCCAGGATAGAATACAGCATCAAAATCATCTGGATTAATATCTGCCAATACTTTGGTGTTGGCAATACGTTCCTTGGCTTCGGCGTCTGAATTAAACCGCTTTGTAGCATCAGTTGCTGCATCTGGGGAATCACTGCTTGGGTCTATCGGGGCCGCGCCACCTTTTGGTGTTGCAATGGTAATATTGGCACCTTTGTCCAATAAAGTATAATACGGACTGGCAAATTCTTCTACCCAAAATCCTGTTTTTTTACCGGTGTCTCCCAGTTTATCGTGCGATGTTAATACAAATAAAATCTTCATTTTTTATCTTTTTAAATTTCTTCTTTTTCTTCTGAAACGTTTTCAGAAGGTCACTCTCTTTACATCTTAACCCTTTAGCAATAATTAAGGCTACGATTAATTATTCTATTTTTAGTTATTTTCTGCTATTCTTTTTATGTCGTCTGAGGTGATAATCACTTCGGTATTACGCGTGTTGTTGGCTAAATTTATCATGGCTTGTGCGATACGTTCAGCATTAATTATTTTGTATTGTTTTAATGGGCCTATGAGAACAGGCGCTATAAATTTAAATACCGTTAGGCCTATTTTTTCTAGTGGTCTGCCTTCTTCACGGTTTCCACCAATTAAAGCCGGTCTAAGTATAAAGGTATTTGTAATCTGTTGTTGCAATACACCGTGTTCCATTTCGCCTTTTGTTTTGTTATAAAACACACTACTATCTTTATTGGCTCCCATAGCTGAGATGACTAAAAAGTTTGGAATGTTATTTTCTTTTGAAAGCTTTGCGGCGGTTACAGGAATGCCATAATCAATTTCTTTATAACGCGTTTTACTAGTTGTCTTCTTGGCCGTTGTGCCAATACAGCAATACACATCGTCTGCTGTAAAATCAGTTTTGAATTGTTCTAATTTTAGCAAATCCCCAATATGCTGAGTTACTTTGTTAGGCAAACCTTCAATTTTAGAACGTGAAAACAATTTGATAGTATCGTATCTGTCGTCTTCTATTAATTTTTGAAGTATACTACTACCTGTTAAGCCTGTTGCGCCCAATATAATCCCTATTTTTTTCATACTAATCGCTAATCTTAATACTGTTCCAAGCCGCTTGGTATGCTGCTTCAATCTGCACATCGTCTAATTGAAAAGCCCCACGTTGCTGTGCCATCATTAAAAACGAAAGTGGATTTATAGCGTACGCGTACAATAGATAATTAGATATTGGTTTAATGATATTTTCTTTTTTACCGCGTTCCCAAAGGTCCAGCAGTGGTTGTAAGTGTTTAATACCTTCTTGCCTACTTGGTTCATCAATCATAGGTGTATTGTCACATTGTGCTAAAAACAATGCATTTTCGCACTCTTTCAGTTTAAAATCAGCAATGCGTTTCCAGATGATTTCAAAACCTACTTCAACTGTTGCGTTTGAATCATATGTTGCGAAAGCATATTGGGTATAGATGGCTTTTACCTCTATATAGGTTTTGTTCACGAGATCTTGTTTGTTTTCAAAATAGAGATAGATAGTTGCAGGTGAGACGTTAGCCATTTTTGCAATTTTACTCATTGGTGTAGCGTGAAAGCCATGATTATTCACTAAGTCTAAAGTCGCTTTTATTAGGGCATTCCGTTTGTCAATACTTTTTTGAAGGGTAGCCATAACACGTAATATTATTGTGCAAATATATATAAAAATGAACGTTCATTCTTTTTTATTAACAAAGATTTAGCGCTGAGATAAACAGTGGGTAACTTAACACAGTCCTGTGTGGTGCAATTAAGATGTCTATTCGATTGAAAAAATAGAAAAGTGCATGTATACTAAAATCACCTACCGGTAAGCCTTTTATTTCCTCTAGCAGTATATAACAAATAGTCTGCTTATTAACACTAAATGGGTTCTAGTTACGTTCTGTTACACTAAAACAAAAGCTATGACCCCATTTAAACTAATTCTTATTCTCGCACTATTATGTCCTTTTATACACCTTGCACAAGTGGAGGTCAAATGGAACAAGGAAGTCCCTACAGAAATTCTATGGCAGGAGGTTACGGCTTTGGGAAACCTTATATTGAGTACTAATCAGGGTTTGATAGGCGTTGACACGGAAACTGGAGCTACTACTTGGGAACATAAAGAATTTGATAATTTGGATAAATCATCTTTTGAAGAACTTACTGAAAGCCCATTTTTTACAGTTACTACAAATAATACGTTACATTTTATAGATCAATTTAGTGGTGATGAAGTTTTTAATTCCACCAAGGTTGGCTTTAAAAATGTTGCTAGCTATCATTTTTTATATTCCTTCAATGCCATTCTTGTTTCTGGAACTGACCAGACAGGAGAACCATTATTGGTTTCCGTAGAAATGTCTACAACATCTTTGTTGTGGTCAACGGCCGAAAAATTAGGTGGTATTGTAGCTGTAAATGAACTTGATAATCGAGAGTTACTTTTGGTAACGTTACTTTATAATTACAAACTTAATATTGATACCGGTGAGGTGGTATGGAAAAATGTAATTTCAAAGGAAACGGATCAAATTAAAAAAATGGCGGACTTTGGAGCATTGGTAATGGATCTTGCTGAAAAAATACCGGAAGCTATTGACGTAGAGTTAAATTATTACCAACCTAATGATAGCGATGTATTTTACTTAGCTACGCAAAGGGAAGGGCAAACAGGTGCAACTACAACGACCGGAACACCAAAAATAAAATATACAAGCCAGTATAATGCCTATAATACTAATGATGGTAGTTTAGTTTGGAACACCCCATTAGAAGTAAAAGGGGCCATGAGCCACGTTAGTTTTTTAGATAAAGGACTACTTGTTTTACCTGATGATGGTAACCGCACGAAAATAAACGTATTCGATTACCAAACAAAAGAAGGTCTTTGGGGTAAAAAAGGGCGTGGTATTAAAATTAAAGGAGGAATATATGATTACTTGGATTCCGGCGATGGTATTCTGTTGGTTTCAAGAACAGATAATAAGGATTTTCTAAATTTTCTGAATCCTACTGAAGGAATCATAACATTTGAGAAACCTGTAAAGGTAGCGGGAACCGTTGTTGGTATCGTACCGCTTGCGAATTCAATCTTGTATATTACCACAACATCAATGAACATTTTAGATCAACAAACAGGTGCGTTAAAGTGGAAAAAAAGTATACAAACCAGCCCAAACCTAACCGCGGAACATGGTGGTAAAATATACGCTTTTGACTACAGCTCTGGCTTAATAAAAGTAGTAGATAAAGCTACGGAGCAATTAAGTGACCTATCCAGCGAAAATCTCCAGTTTGACGGTAAAGAAATCCCTAGACAACTAGAAATTATGGAAGATGGTATTTTTCTATATTCCGATCAGAATGTTGCTAAATTTAATTTTAATGGGTCTCTCAGTTTTCAAGAATACTATGCCGCTCCAAAAGAAGCCGGCTGGAAACGTGCACTGTTGTATGCTGAATCAGTTAGAGCAACCTATATAAGTGCAGCATCCTATTATGTATCAGGAAGTATCGCTGCTGTAGAAGTGGATATACATAAAGAAAACGCTGTCGCCGGGCAGATGGCATCTCAAATAGGTGACGCTTACGGTGCATTAGGAAATGCGGCTTCTAGCTATGCTATGGAAGGTTTTAAGCGTGCAAACGCTAGACTTAAAGCCACAACGCAAGGAAGGGATTTTATGTTTATCATGTCAAAAAAAGAAAAGAATGTTGTCTTATTAAAAGTAAGTAAACTAACAGGCGAAGTTGAAGGTGAAATAGACCTTGGGAAGGACCGTGAACCTATTTACGCCGTAGACGATATCACTGGACAAGTATATTATCAAACATCAAAAACAGGATTAACCTCTTACATCGTGAATTAGTACCTGTTTAATAGATAATTGAGTTATCAAAAGTTGTTCAAATCAAACTAAAAAATATGAGAAGTATACTATTTTACGCAATACTATTCATTGTGGTCGGATTTCAAAACAGCTATGCACAAGATGATTTTGTTACACCGCCATCCGTTAAAATAATTGATTACGCCAATCGAGAGCTTACTTTTTCAGAAGTAACGATGAATGGCCAGGAAACTACTTATTTAGCAGTAGAAAAAGGAGAAACGATTAACATTAAGGCTCGAATAACATCGATGCGCGTCGGGGATTATTGCCCTGGCTGTATCGTTCAAATATATTGGGGTATCAGAGACTATACCTCAGTTTGTGCTAAAAGTTTTGGTGGCTATAGATTCACTAAAAAGAAGTCGAAGCATACGTTTAAGGCCCCTATGAAAGACGGTATTTATTATATTACAATGGGGGGGTCATTAGAGTACTCTTGTAAAAACAATAATCAGAGGCCTAGGTGCGAGTCTGAATATGCTTTTGCTGTTTTAAAAGTAGGTAACCCTGATTCAGAGAAAAAAATTACACTTGAAAAAGTGAACAGAGATGATGGCGTATTCTTAAAAACTACTTTGGTCAAATCTGGCCCTTTTGGCGATTTAAACAAAATAGAATGGTTTTTTGAAGGTGAAAAACTTGCGTACGATGATCAAAAAGAAATACCTATAGCGAAATTTGGCATCTATAAGTCATTATGGTCTAACTGTTTAACAAGTGTTTCTGAATCCATTAATTATACATCAAATGGTGCAGAAATAATTAGTAAACCTGCTGTAGTTTTAGATACAATACCTCTGGATGATGTAGAAGATACGGTAGCTATTGATAGCACGGACATAGCCGTGTTAATAGAGAAGAACGATAAGTTTGTTTTAAAAAACCTAATCTTTGACTTGGACAAAGCGGCTATTAGACCAGAAGCTAAAACAGTATTGAATCAGCTGGCGCAAATTATGCAGGATCAGCCCACTATGGAAATTCTATTGGAAGGTCACACCGCTATTGGTAATGCTAGACAAAATAGAGTTTTATCAGAGAGAAGGGTGGCGTCAACCAAAAAATACCTTGTTGCCCAAGGTGTTGCCAAAAGGAATATCCAAACTAAAGGATGGGGCCAACAGAAACCTTTGGTCGTTACTAGAGATATAGAAAAGGGAAGAATAAACAGAAGAGTAGAAATCCAGATTTTAGCGAGGTAATTCTAAAATTTTCAGATAAAAAATCGACTATCTATAGTTTTATACGTAGCCGATTTTTTTAAGCAAATTAACAGTATTTGTTACTCTTGTTCACTTGACAGTATATCTGCCATTTCTAAAACTTCGTCCATTTCACTAGAAACAGGTACAGAATCTTTTAATGCTGTAAACTTTTTTACACGCTCCATTTCATCTTCATCACCAGAAAAATAAGGAAACACATCCATAACAGGTGATTCTGATATTGCTGGTATGGTGTATTCTCCCAAGGTATCTTTCATAATGCCATTAGTATTATCAAAAGCTTCTTTTACATCATTAGCTTGTACCAAAAGATATTGATTAGTTTTACGCTCCTTACCACTTTCTTCATCAAAAGCAATTAAAGAAACCCGAGATTTAAACCATCTATCTGAATTCTCAAACGGATGTATTTCTGCATAATTAGCCACCTTAATATTTGTAATCTGAATTTCGTCACTATCACTCAAGTAAGCCGACATTTCTTCGGTAATTCTACTTTCTGCCTCGGTATAGCTAATGGCATCCACTAAAAACGGTTCTGTTTTTACCTTTGCAACTCCCGATGCTTCATCAATTTTTCTATATTTTACTTTACATTCATACCATGTTGCACTCATATCTTCTTGTTTTAAGGGTGCCAAATATAGGCTTCCAAATATAGGCTTTAGGTATCGTCGAGAAACTTAAAAACTAGAATAGATATTCACAATTTGAATAAGCTTTCTATACCTCTTTTAGCCTGAGGAAGTTAAGGATTCAAACCTAAAAATGAGGTTACGTGTATGTGGTGAATTTTTTTATAAACGAGAGTCGAGCAATTTTAAAACAGGTTTTTACTAACTCTAAATTATACTAGCGTACTAGTATCAATTAATTTTAGGACTTTTTTTTACTAAAATCTAAGTCTAACACATTAAAATTGTTAGCTGCTTTTACCAAAAGGGTAGAGCCAATAGTCTCAAATAACTGATTATTTTTAAGGACAAATTCCGCTTGTTTTTCTATTTTATAGTTAGGGATACCTACCAAGGTTAGATCTGTAGTTTTAGAATGCTGCTTTATTATAGTATAAAACGAATCTTGTTCCACGGCATTATTAATAATTAAAATTTCAACATTAACTCTCAAATCCTCAACAAGTTTAGAAATCTTTGAGTTAATCAAACCATTATCAACATTATTGTTGTTTACAAATAAAACGCGAATATTTGTATTGTTCCATTTAGGAGAAGCAATGATAAATCGCGCAATATTCAACATCATTTCGGCATTTTTACTATCGGTTTCCCGCCACCAAAGATCCACGGTATTATAGCTACCAAACTTTGTTTTTCTATCAAAATCCAAATACAGCAAGTTATAATCCAGATACAAGAGTGTTTGAGTCATTTCGGCATATTCTTCTGAACTTTCTAAGCCTTTAGGCCAGCCCATCATTATAGTGTTGGGTTCAACACCAGAAAAACCAAACGTTGTAGCAATATTGGTAATACCCTTATAAATATTATCCACTTTTATTTGCCTTGCAAAAATACCAAGGTCTTTAAAATTATTATCTCTAATAACTTGTTCGGTTTTTTTTAATGGCTTGCTATTTTTTTTATCGAGAATAAGTTTAAAATTAGTGACTATACCAGTTCTACCAGAAATGGTTTTAGCCAATTCTAATAAATAAGATTGATGTTTACTTTGGCCACTAAAAAGAATAACATTGGGGTTCCAATTGGAGTCTTTATTAACTACGCGTGCATCTATTCTTTTTAATCCTTTGTTCACCACATTTTCCCAAACACTTCGCCAAACATCATTAGATTGTAATTTTACTTCCTTTTGCTGTAATCCAAAATATAATCCTCCAATAACAGCCAATGCAGCGAGCATGGCAAACATGTCTAGCTTGAACATCACGGTAAAACAAGCAATAAAACCAAGTAGGCCAATCCACCGCTTAATTTTAAATGTGGGTTGAAAGTCTGGATTTGCCCAACTTTCTAAAAAAAATGAAATATTAATAAAACCGTATGCTGTGAGATAAAACATAGAAACCACACGTGCAATAATATCCAATTCACCAATTAAAATTCCAGCTTCGGCGATTATAAAAACCAGTAGTAAGGCATTTACAGGCTCATTATTTTTTCCCTTACCAAAACCAAATAGTTTAGGGGTCACCTTATCAATAGACATGGCTTGTATTATTCTGGGCCCTCCAAGAATACCCCCTAGTGCAGAGGATAGCGTAGCACCCCAAATTCCGGCAACAACTGCAGGCGCAAAAAGAGCTATTTTCATTAAAATATTGTAATCTGTTTTTAAGACTTCCAAATCAACAGATACCGCTAGAAATAGGGCAAGTGCAAGATAGATTATAAGACCGCTACCAATAGCGAATAGTGTTCCTCTAGGAATAGATTTTTTAGGATCTTTAAGATCACCACTCATGGCAATACCCGCAGTAAAACCAGTTACAGCAGGAAAAAATACTGCAAATACAACCTCTAAAGGAACTGCACCACTAGTGGAAAAAAGAGGAATGTTATTTGGTGTGAATTCTGAGGCTCCAAAAAAGACAGAAACAAGAGAAACAATAATAGCTGCCAGAATAATATATTGTGCTTTAAGGGCAAGAGAGGTGCTTATTAACGCTAAAAGGGTAAGAGCGATTAATGCTAAAGTGCCCGTTAATCTAAAGTCATTAATGGTCATCCCAAAGCCAAAAAAAGCATTAAAGCTTTCTGCAAAACCGATTAAATATAAGGCTATTGAAAATGCCGTTCCTACAGCGAGCGCAATACCTATAGAACCTCCTATTGGAATTCCCATACTGCGTGATAGCACGTAATAAATACCGCCAGCACCTATTTTTTTATCAGTTGCAACTGACGATATACTTAAACCCGTTGTAACCGCGATAAGGTGCGCAAGTAATATAATGACAATAGCTCCAATAAGACCCGCATTTCCTACAACCCAGCCAAGACGCATATACATGATAACCCCTACAATCGTTAAGATAGAAGGCGTAAAAACACCACTAAAAGTTCCAAACTTTTGAATTTTTCCCATTGAAAAAATTTAGCTATTTAATTTTGCTGAGGAAATGTAACTATTCTTTTTTATAATTACATAGGATTCAATTGAAATGAAGGATAATTAGTTATTTCGGTTTAAAAATGTAACGACACCTTTTACAATGGGCCAACATCCAATTATATGCTAGGAAAGGGGGAGGGTACATACGATTTATGCGTTACGATCTAAGCTTACCGAAGGTGAGAAAGGTATAGCTACAGGTTCACCATACTTAAAAACAACTAATTGATTCACAAAAACCTTTTTAAAAAATAAACAAGTTATGAATATATACGTGCGAAAAATGGCTTAAAATCACCTCGTCTTTTTATAACTCCAAACCGCCAAACCATTCATGATAACTGCATAAATAAGTGTTTTAACAAGTTGCGTACTAATGTCGTTAAAACCAGCACCTTTTAACATGACCATACGCATGACTTCCACAAAATATTTAATGGGATTAAACTCCGTTATGAATTGAGCCCATTCTGGCATGCTCTCAATAGGGGTAAATAAACCACTCATCAAGATAAAAATCACCATAAAAAACCAAGCAATAAACATGGCTTGCTGCTGAGTATCGGTAAAATTTGAAATAAATAATCCGATCCCTAATATTACTAATATGTATATGGAGGTATAGAAATACAATAAGCTCAAACTACCCAATAGCGGTACATTAAAAATAAGTTTAGCTATAATTAACCCTATAGTTAATAAAGCCATGCCTATTACCCAAAACGGAAAGAGCTTACCAATTATAAACTCACTTTTCTTAATTGGAGTCACATTAATTTGTTCTAAGGTGCCTATTTCCTTTTCTCTAACAATATTCATCCCAGAAAGAAACAAGGTAATCATAGTGACCAAAAGGACCAAAATACCAGGCACCATAAAGGTTTTATAGTTCAAGGTTTCATTATACCAAAAAGAAGGAATACTTATAATTTGTAAAGGTTTATTTTTTGCATCTGTAGGTTGTAACAAATCAGCTTTCAGATTTTTATTAAAGCGCTGTATTATTTGGGAAACATACACGTTCTCTACACCAGCTGCAGCGCCATCTATAGCATTTATAGTTATGCCGACATTGATGTGTTTTTCTTTTTGTAAGTCGCGCTCAAAATGTGTCGGAATCTCCAATACCACATCAACTTCACCATTAAGCATAGCTGAACTGGCTTGTTTTTGTGAAGAAAAATTAGTTAAAACGTTAAAATAGTTCGAAGCATTGAACTTCTCAACCAATTCACGAGAAGCAGATGTATGGTCATTATCAATATAAGCGAACTTGATATTTTTAATATCAAAAGTAGCCGCATTAGCCAATATTATAAGCTGTATTAATGGCAAAATAAAAATAATAGGCAACATACTTTTATTCCTAAAAATCTGCTTAAACTCCTTTTGTATGATGTAGAGAATTGTTTTCATTATTACTCTAGCCTTATTTTATATTTCTTCACACTCAATGTTATAAAAAACGTAGTCATTGCCAGTAAAATGAGGGTTTCTTTCCAAATAAATTGGATTCCTACACCTTTTAGCATAATAGCTTTCACAATAATAATGTACCATTTCGCGGGAATGATATTACTGATATATTGAAGTGGTAATGGCATACTAGTTATAGGAAAAATAAAGCCAGACAATAAGATTACAGGTAACATAAGCCCCATCAAAGAAATCATCATTGCAGTTTGTTGGGTTTCTGAAATGGTTGAAATTAATATTCCTAAAGCCAAAGATGCAATGATAAACAACACACTTTCTAAACCTAGTAAAAACAAGCTTCCCTGAACGGGCATTTTGAAAATAAAAATGCTCAAAATAATGATGACTATAGCATTTATAATGGACAGAAAAATATAGGGAAACACCTTGCCTACAATGACTAAAAAGGGTTTTAAAGGCGATACCAAGAGAATTTCCATAGTTCCTAATTCTTTTTCTCTAGTAATTGAAATTGAAGTCATCATGGCTGAGACCAACATCAAAATAATGGTCATTACTCCCGGAACAAACATATAAACGCTTTTTAGTTCTGGGTTATACACCATGCGTGTTTGTGGTACTATCTGGTATCCTATTTTGATGGTATTGTTCTGTTCCTTTAGATAGTTTTGAACGATGGCATTTACGTAATTAGTTACCGTATTTGCCGTATTTGGATCTGTGGCATCTGTAATTACCTGTATGGTTCCATGAGTTTCTTTTGTGAGATTTTTACCAAAATCTTTTTCAAAGTTCAAAACAGCTTTTACTTTTCCTTTCTTAAAAACAGATTCAATATCTGATTCCTTTTCAATTAACTGATTGATGCTAAAATATTTTGATGCCTCAATTTTGTTGATAATCTCTTGCGTCGTAGCGTCTTTAGAATGGTCTAAAATGGCAATATTTACATTATTGATTTCATTGGTAATCGCAAAGCCAAACAGTAATATTTGGGCAATAGGCATTCCAAAAAGAATAAACAAGGATCGCGTATCCCTAAAGATATGGTAGAACTCTTTTTGTACAAATCCTTTAAAACGTTTCATCCTCTTGCTAGTTTTAAGAATACATCGTTCATATGCCTAACATCAAACTGTTCTTTTAGTTTTTTGGGTGTATCTAAAGCTTCAATTTTTCCGTTAACCATAATGGAAACCCTGTCACAATACTCCGCCTCATCCATATAATGTGTGGTAACAAAAATAGTTGTGCCTTGGTCCGCTGCTTTGTATATCATTTCCCAAAAATGTCGTCTAGTAATAGGGTCAACCCCTCCTGTAGGTTCGTCTAAAAACACAATTTTAGGATCATGTAATAGTGCTACTGAAAAGGATAGTTTCTGTTTCCAACCTAAGGGTAGGGAACCCACTAATTGCCCGGCAACACGTTCTAATCCTAATTCGATAATCAATTCATTCGATTTTTGTTTGATACGCGTTCTTGACAAACCATAAATACCACCAAAAAATGTAATGTTTTCTTTTACCGTAAGATCATCATACAAGGCAAATTTCTGACTCATATAACCTATGTTTTTCTTAATATCTTCGGCCTTTGTAAAAACGTCAAAACCAGCTACTATTGCAGCACCAGAGCTTGGAGTAGAAATACCGATAAGCATTTTCATAGCCGTAGTTTTTCCCGCTCCGTTGGCTCCTAGAAAACCAAATATCTCGCCCTTTTCTACCTCAAAAGTAATCGCATCTACAGCTGTAAAATCACCAAACATTTTGGTTAATCCGTTTACTTGTATGACCTTATCTTTGCTCATTGTTTTGCGAGTTCCATAAAAGTATCCTCTATGGTGGCTTGGGTTATTGCTATTTCTATATCCGTAAGATTTTCAGCTTCTAAATACGGTACTAATTCCTTCGGATTAAAATCTGCTCTCGTATCTGTATAATGCACAAATTCTCCAAAGGGGTAAACACTATACTGATGTGAGTAGGCTTTAAGGCTATTTATGAGATGATACATGTTGTGCGCGCGCACATTGTAGATTGGTTTTGGAAACTTCTTTACGATAGCTTTAGGCGTATCAATCTCCAATATTTCACCATCCTGAATCAGGGCAATCCTATCACAAAGCGCTGCTTCATCCATATATGGCGTTGATACTAAAATCGTAATTCCTTTCTGTTGTAAGCGTTTGAGCATCTCCCAAAATTCTTTTCGGGAAACTGGGTCAACGCCTGTAGTTGGCTCATCTAAAAACAAAACTTTAGGCTTATGAATCAGGGCACAACAGAGTGCTAATTTCTGTTTCATTCCACCAGATAATTTGCCCGCTCTACGGTCTTTAAAAGGTTCTATTTGAACATAAATTTCCTTAATTAATTCATAGTTTTCTTCAATAGTGGTTCCAAAAATAGTAGCAAAGAAATGTAAGTTTTCTGCAATGGTTAGGTCCTGATATAATGAAAATTTTCCGGGCATATACCCAACGCATTTTCGAATCTCCTTATAGTCGTCAAAAACATCAAATCCTGCAACAGTAGCCTTTCCATCATCAGCTATTAATAGCGTAGTTAATAACCGAAATAAAGTTGTTTTCCCAGCACCATCAGGACCTATCAACCCAAAAAGCTCTCCTTCATTCACCGTAAATGAAATGTTGTTTACCGCTTTTAGGTCTTTATAAGATTTTGATATGTTATGAACAGCTATACTCATTACTCTGTTTTTAGCCACATTTCTGCTGGCATCCCAATTTTTAAGCTACCGTCATTTTCTACAGCAATTTTCACCGCATATACTAAAGCAACTCGTTCTTCTTTGGTCTGTATAATTTTAGGTGTAAATTCGGCTTCCGAAGCAATCCAATTAACTTTTCCTATAAAAGACTTCATACCATCAGAATCGTCAATTTTCACCATAACTTCTTGACCAATTTTTACATTTGTTAATTGGATTTCGCTGATATACACTCGTAATTCCAGAACACGTATATCTGCAATTTTATAGAGTGGTTTTCCAAATGCTGTAATTTCATATGGCTCTGCATATTTAGAAAGAACAGTTCCGTTAATAGGGTTTGTGATTTTACACTTCGAAATTTGATCTTCAATTTGCTGTATTTGAACATCAAGGCTCCTTATTTCATTCACCACAGGAGCATTCTGTATTTCAACACTTCTAATTTGCTGCTGAATAACCTCTATTTCACCTGTAATATCATCTAGTTGCTTTTGTGTACCCGCGTTATCCTTTATTAAATTCTCAATCCGAATTCTATTTGTGTTCACTGTTTTTAATTTAGCTTGTAGCACGTTTATTTGAGATAGCACCCCTTTCGATTTTGAACCCACAACAATCTTGGAAATTTTTAATTGCTCTCGTTTTAAGTGCAACGCAATGGTATCTATGGTACCTATATGTTTTCCGTTCGGCAAAAGGTCTCCTTCATTAACATCAAACTGTAGTAACTTCCCATTATGTTCAGCTGAAATTGTAACCTCTGTGGCTTCAAAATTACCGTATCCATCGGCTCTTCCGTTAGTAGCATCACAAGATGTTAGGCTTGCAGCTATAAGGGGTATTCCAACAAAATAGTTGTATAGTTTCATATGTGAATTTTTATTGACCTTGAATGGTATTATAATTTGCTTTTGTAAGTTGTAATTGGATATTATGCTGTACTAACATGTTTTCGTCTTCATACAAATTGGTGAGTTCTGTGATATACGCCGATGCACTAATTACTCCATTTCTAAGCTGTGAATCTGCGGCTTTTAGCACTTCTTTTCGAAGGGTAATAATGCTTGCATCTGATGCGATTATTTGCTCCATTTTTTCAATCTCCTTTTGTTGTTGATTTAATTCAATAGTGGTGTTCAGCTTGAATATTTCAGTTTCATTATCAACAATATCTTTATTGATAGTCAAAGATTCACGTTGTTTTTTATTGGTATTCCAATCAAACACATTCCAATTTAATTTCACACCTACCGTGTAAAAGGACTGAAACGAATTATCGAGTACATTTAGACCGGGATTTCCATAACCTCCTGTTGCAAATCCTAATATTTTAGGTGCATTCTGTTTAGAAATCAAGGTTTGTGTACTTTCAATTTCTTCCTTCTTAAATTGAAATAAAGTAAGTTCTGGTCGTTGAATACTAGCATTTATTTCGTGCTCAATAAAGGGTTTTTTAAATTTAGTTCCGGTAGGTAAAGGTGTCGCAATAAGACTAGACAGTGATTCAATTAAAGCTGTTTTATTTATATTAACTTGAATAAATTGCTGATCTATTTTTAACAACTCAGCTTCCAATACCATATCAGAAGCGGGTAGGAGTATACCATTTCTAATACCCGACTTTACTTCCGATAGTTTCACCTGTAATTGGTGTTGCTTTAATGTCAATAGCCCAAGACTCTCCTGTGAAAGTAAAATAGAAAAATACAAATGATTTACCTGTTTTTTAAGTTGATACAAACTCACTTCTACTTGTTTTTGTTTGGTTTTAAGTTGTGCAGATTTAGCCGCTACGGAAGCATGAATAGCACCGCCATTGTAAATGAGTTGGTTTACGGAAAGTGTTGCTCTGTATTGGTCATTATTTAGAGGTTCAATAGTTGAATTAGGAATAGGAACTTCGATTACATCAGATTGGTAGGTCGCTTGAGCATCCAAACGCAATTGTGGCAATTTTGCATTGCTAATCACTTCTTTATCCAACTGGTTTTGTCCTTCCAATAGCTGTGTTTGCTTTGCTAAGGGGTAATTTAGCGCTACCAAATCATAACACTCTTGTAAACTGATGGTTTGCTGCGCAAAAAGAGGAATGGCAAATAAGGCTGTTATTAGTAGTGCTATAGCTTTCATTTGATTGTCTTTATAGAATTGATGATAAAATGGGCAACTTCAGTTTTACGATCTTCCATTAGCTGTTTATAGGTAGTTTCATCTAAATCTGCAAAGGCCTTTATTAAGGGGCTAGCAACAAAAGGAAAAATACTTAGAGATAAAATATTTATAAATAACTGTTCCGCTCTTATGGGTTTTAAATAGCCTTTTTCGACTTCAAAATCCACTTGTTTCTTAAATTTATCAAGATTTGGAAATCCTTCGATACCCTTTAGTTTTAAAATAAAATCCTTGTTTCTATTGAGTTCTTGAATCACAAAATTGGGTAAGTAGGGATGCTTTATAATAAACGAAATATAGTTTGATGTGAAGTTTTTTATCTTCTCCTCAATGGAAGATTCATCGTTTAATATCGCACTCAATTGCGGCGCTAATAAAGCAAAGGCATTCTTAAAAACAGCTTCAAAAAGCAATTGCTTACTTCTATAATAGTAGTGGAGCATAGCTTTGTTAATACCAGCCTTATCTGCTATTTCTTGCATTCGTGCACCATCCATTCCCTTGGTTTGGAATATACTTTCAGCTGCATCAAGTATTTGTTTTTCAGTATTTTCACTTTTAGATTTACTCATAATTAACTGTACGGTTTAACCAAATGGTTAACAAATATACGTATTTTGTTTAACTTCTAGGTACAAGTCCTAGCGCTGTATTTTTTGTGGTTATTTGCTAACTGAAAATTTAAAACTATAGTGCAACAGCACTTTCCGTTTCTGAATTTTTTGTAGAAAAGCAGCGTCATTTGAAATACCAGTAACTAGGAGACTACGCAGTGGGTGAATCCTTATATATACGCGGCTCTAGGAGCGCACCAACATGTGCGGAATTGAAATAATTTAGCCGTATAAGAATATAACCCGTATATACATAAACAAATTCCCAACTATAGAACTAGCAACGAATTAATGTCTGTAGCATATAACTATCTCATGAACATTCCAAAATCGATAATCTAGTGTACTAGTTTTGTTCTGGATTTAAATTCCTACATTTAGTAGATAGAGAAACAACATTTCCCTCGGTTATTTCTATTTCCAATTTCTAATAAATAGATTATGCCATTATTTTTGGATTTACATGACCTTCCTGAAGGCATTACAGCAGCACACGTTGCTGAAATGCATCAAGCCGATTTAGATCTTGAGCACAAATACAATTGTCGCGGCCTTACCTATTGGTGTGATGAAAAAAGAAAAACAGCCTTTTGTTTAATAGACGCACCAAATAAACAAGCGCTTATAGACTTGCATGAAAATGCTCATGGTGCTATTCCTACGCGTATTATTGAGGTTAATGATACCATAGTTGAATCTTTTTTAGGGCGTATTGAAGATCCAGAAAAATCTAAAAATACGACCTTAAATATTATCAATGATCCAGCTTTTAGAACCCTTATGGTTGTTAAATTAAAAACTAAAACCTTAAGAACTAGGGAAATTAACACCTTAAAAGCGGCAATTAGAGGTTATACTACTTCTATAAAAACCTTAACGACTCATTTTAATGGCCGTATTGTTAAGCAAGAAGCAAATTCCTTTTTAATGTCTTTTGATTCTGTGACTGATGCTCTACATTGTGGGATAAAAATTCAAGAAACACATCATAAAGTAATTACGCCCGACCTGGAATTCAAAATAGGAATTAGTGCTGGCACTCCCGTTACTCAAAAGGAAAACATTTTTGAGGATACTATAAAATCTGCAGATTATTTAAGCGATGTCGCCAAAGGTGATTTTTCTATTGCAACAGTAGTGAAAGACCTTTACGAAGGAGAAAACCAAAATAAGCAATTAACACACAAATCTATTAGTGTCTTAAATACTAAAGATGAAGATTTTATGATGCTCTTAATGACCTATACCGAAAACATATGGTCACATACTACAGTAAGCGTTAATGATTTTGAGGAAAATTTAGGGTTCAGCAAATCTAAACTGTATCGAACCATGATGAATTTAGTGGGCAAATCTCCCAATATGTTTTTACGAGATTACCGCCTAAACAAAGCCTTGGAATTACTGAAAAAACAAAACTATAATATTTCTGAAATTGCGTATCAGACTGGGTTTAGTAGTCCTGCTTATTTTTCAAAGTGTTTCCATAAAAAATATGAAATCCTCCCTTCAAACTTAAATTTTTATAAATAAATTACTGTTATTCAATTAGTTACAATTTATTTAGTTTTGGTCTAAAATTGTATTTATTTGGTCTAAACGTAGAATTATAGAAAATTCTTCTATACTACTTTTGTTTTGAACTAATTAAATAGATACAATTATGAAGACAAAATTGATAGTACTATTACTTATGATTTTTGGAATTTTATTGACAGGATTCACAAAAAAAGTAGAAGTCCAAGAAATGAAAATTGATTTGATTAATGAGGAGTTTCCTGAAGCCAAACAGGAAGTACTAGAAACTTTTGGGGCCATAGCCCAAAGCATTAAATTGGGAGATATGGATTCCCTTATATCTTTTCATGCCTATGGTCCAAAGTTTACAGAATTCAAAAATGGAGAACCAAGAAATGGAGATGTAGCCAATGAAGCACATGAACGCACTGTTTTTGGTGCGGTAACCGAAGTAGTGAAATTCGAGGCAAAAGACTTACAAATTGCCGTTTATGGCGAGGTAGCCAATTTAACCTTTCACTCCGATTTTCATCTTAAATTCGGCGAAGACCTTGTTGTGGTAAATGACCAAATAACACTTTTGTTCGTAAAGACAGTTAAAGGATGGAAAATGGTTCATGAGCATCATTCGCCCTTAAAACAGGAAGATAGCTAAAAACCTATTTGTCAATTTTATAAAAAATCCCTTCAAGTTTTTGAATAAAAGAAATCTAATTAACAAGTATAAAATATACGATTATGAAAACAAAATTGATATTAGGAGCACTACTGATTTTTGGAATTTTAATTTCAGGATGCGAAAAAAAATCAGAAGTAGATGAAATTGAAAAGGATTTAATCGACTATGAGTTTCTAAATGCTAAACAAGAAGTACTAGAAACCTTTGGTGCCATTGCCCAAAGCATTAAAGATGGTGATATGGATAAACTAATTTCTTTTCATGCGTATAGCCCAAAGTTTACAGAATTCAAAAATGGGGAACCACGTAATGGAGATGTAGCCAATGAAGCACATGAACGCACTGTTTTTGGTGCGGTAACCGAAGTAGTAAAATTTGATGCAAAAGACTTACAAATTGCCGTTTATGGGGAGGTTGCAAATTTAACCTTTCATTCGGATTTTCACCTTAAATTCGGAGAAGACCTTGTTATAGTCAATGACCAAATAACACTTCTATTCGTAAACACGGAGAGTGGTTGGAAAATGGTTCATGAGCATCATTCACCCTTAAAACAAGAAGAAGGTTAGAAAGGTATAACAGTTTCATAACTGGAAACTTTGAAAACAATATGATAGGTATCCTATTTCCAGTACTTTCTGAATTTAATTAACCCTATTTATTTTCAAATTTATAATTAGTCTTTTTAAGCTATTTAATGTGACACATGTAAACAACAACAACCATGAAAACAATAAAAGAAATTAGTGTAGAAAAAATAGCCTTCTTTAGAAAACAACTAATAGGGAGTTTGGTCTTACCATCGGACTCCAACTACGACGAAACCCGCAAAGTATACAATGGTATGATAGATAAACACCCTGGTTTATTTGTTATGTGTGTTGATGTAGCGGATGTCATGACCGCTATTAATTTTGGAAGAGAAAACAATTTACTCGTTGCCGTTAGAGGTGGTGGCCACAATGGTGGTGGCCTGGGTTTATGCGATGGTGGTTTAGTGATTGATTTATCCGGACTTAAATTCGTTCGTGTAGACACGACTGATAACACTGTAAGAGTTGGAGGAGGAAACCTCTGGGGTGAAGTAGATCATGCCACACATCCTTTTGGATTAGCTGTTCCAGCGGGTATTATTTCTACAACTGGTGTTGGCGGATTAACACTGGGTGGAGGAGTAGGTCATTTATCCAGAAAATATGGATTGACAATTGATAATCTCTTAGAAGCTGATATGGTTTTGGCAGATGGTTCTTTTGTAACTGTTAATACCAATAAAAATACTGATTTGTTTTGGGCTATTCGTGGTGGTGGCGGAAATTTTGGTATCGTGACGTCGTTTAAATTTCAAGCACATCCTGTTAAAACGGTTATTGGAGGTCCAACATTGTGGCCTATTGAAAAAACAGAAGAAATCATGGAATGGTATCATGATTTTATCACGAATGCACCTGATGAATTAAATGGTTTTATTGCAACAATGGTAATTCCTGGAGACCCATTTCCCGAACATTTACATAATAAAAAATTCTGCGGTATAGTTTGGTGCTATGTTGGTGATCCCGGTAAATTTGATGATCTCTTTAAGCCTGTACGCGCTCTAGATCCATTATTTGAGCATGTTGGTGAAATGCCTTATCCAGCTATTCAATCATTATTTGACGGCTTGCTGCCACATGGTTTACAATGGTATTGGAGAGCAGATTTCTTTGATGAGTTAGGCCCTGAAGTAAGAGCACAACATTTAAAATTTGGTTCAAGTATTCCAACACCATTATCTCAAATGCATTTATATCCAATTAGCGGTGCGGCAAGTAGAGTTGGCGCAGAAGATACGCCTTGGGCCTATAGAAATGCTAAATATGCAGGTGTCATAGTTGGAGTAGACCCCGATCCCAAAAATGCTGATATAATCACCAATTGGTGCAAGGATTACTGGCACGCATTACATCCTTATTCTTCTGGTGGTGCGTATTCCAATTTCTTGATGGATGAAGGGCAAGAAAGAATTAAAGCAAGTTATAAGCATAATTATAATCGATTGGTTGAAATCAAAAGGCAATATGACCCAAATAATGTATTCAAAGTAAATCAGAATATTAAGCCTTAATTCCTTTTATTGGTTAGATTTCAAAACCAAATTAGACCTAGTACACGTTTCAAAGTAATTTGACATACCTGAGAAAGGAATTACCTAGGTAATTCCTTTTCCTGCCTAGTGGGAAGTTCGGCGAGATGAGGCTAAAACTATATCTTATATTAGCTTTGAATTCGTTAGTATAAAAACGATAGACAAGCAACGAATATAAAGGTAGTATGCGACCCTACCTTAGGGGTTAGTAAAACATGTGTGAAATGAAATATCACTTCTTGCCATATAAACGACCCTTTATCTTAGTTTAAATCTGACATCATTTTTAGAAGAACACTTGCTAGATACAGAACTCAACAGCCCTTAGCTTTTGTTAATGTCGCCTATTATTAATTTATATTTCAACGTGTTTCGAACCATAAAATTATGGTGTCCTAAAAATTTCTTTTACCTTTTGTGCTATAAATGATTTCGAGGTACATGAGAAATGAAAACCAGCTTCCGAGAAGAAAATTCGTTAAGACCACAGCTAAAGCACTAGCAGCAATTCCCGTACTATCTGTATTGAATACTACGAATCCGTCCAACAAAGCTCTTAAACTTGCTCAAAAACATAGAAAAGAACTCGTCGATGTTTTGGAAAAATTGATACGGGTACAGAGTATACAAGGAGAATCTGCGGCTAATGCACAACAAGTTGTAAGCGACTATCTCTCAAAATTACCCTATCGAATCGAAGAGAGCGAAGACCGCCCAAGCCGCTATCAAAATCATCCTGAATACATGACCCCTAATCCCGCCGGTGATGGTCCTTTTGTAAATATTGTGGGATGGCCGGAGCAGCAAAAAGGAGAACAATTTGCCATGTTTTCCCATATCGACACACATTCGATAGAAGAAGGATGGTCGACCAATCCTTTAGAACCCAAAATTGTTGGTAACAGGCTTTATGGATTAGGAACATCTGATGACAAGGGTGGGGTAGCAGCCATGCTCATTGCGGCCAGCATTCTTTCGAAAACTGGAAAAGCATTACCCGTTGTCATGAGTCTTCATGGTAAGGGTGGAGGTGGTCGCGGAAGTCTACCCGTTTTTGAACGAATTAGAAAGACAGACCATAATATAGGAGCGGTACTATATGTGCATCCGGCCGAAACGGGTCGTGGACTTGAAGATATCAAGAATTCCGTTCAGGGTATTGCGGACTTACAACTTCATATGACCGGATGGCGCGGAGAACCCTTAGAAATCGGAAGTATCGACTCCGCAGAATGGAAAGATGGTGGAAGTGCAGTTGACCGTTCCCTAGAGTTGTTACAAATTTTAGAGGAGACCGTTTTTAAGGATATTATGGTTAACATTGGAATTATAGATGGGGGAGATCGTATTGGATCAGTCGCGGATAAAGTCACTATCACGTTTAGGCTAAAATTTACGGAAACTCATACCTGGAAAGCACTTTTTGATGATGCAAATAAAGTAATTGATGAATTTGTAAAATTAAAATCAACTGTCAATCATCGCTATACCGCCCAACTTAAAAGTGTTGGCTATATGACCAATCCAGGAGCAGCAGATTGGGAATCGCCACAGAGTAAAATAGTACGCAAGTCAATTACTGCTGTTACCGGTGAAGCACCAACAGCATACCCTAACCATTATGCTGGTGATATTCGGTATCCTATACGCTTATTAGGTGTTCCGGCATACGGTATCGGTTCCTTGGGTGGAAATTTTTATATGCCAGATGAATGGATTGATATTGATGATTTAGTTAAACTGGTGGCTGTACTTGTCGATACCCTAAGTGGTTGGCAAAATGATTAATCTGTTTATTCTTTTTAGCCAATACCTTAACTTGGGAATTAAGTAAGAATACTAATTTGTTTTAGATGATTATCGTTAAAGTGTTGCGGCTAATCTACTCGCTTCATTTATGGCGCGTTTTGCATCCAATTCAGCCGCAACAGCTGCACCCCCAACTACATGCACTTTTATACCTTTTGCTTCCAGTGGCGCTACTAATGCTGTAAATGGTACCTGACCTGCACATAATACAATAGTATCTACAGCCAATACTTTTTGTTCTGTATTTTGAACATAGTGCAAGCCTTCATCATCAATTTTTGTGTACTGCACCTTATTAATAAATTGTACTTTTTTCTTTTTTAAGGTAGAACGATGAATCCAACCGGTGGTTTTACCCAGGTTACCACCAAATTTACCGGTACTACGCTTAAACATAAAAATTTCTCTTGGAGATGGATGAACTTCTGCGGTTACTCCTTCAATTCCACTTCGAGCCTCCAATGTTTTATCAATTCCCCATTCTTTTAACCAAGCGTCAATGTTTAATGAAGTGCTTTCACCTTCGTGGGTTAAATACTCTGACACATCAAAACCAATTCCTCCGGCTCCAATAACAGCAACACGTTTACCAACTGGTTTTTTTAACTTTAAAACATCAATATAACTGACTACTTTAGGGTGATCAACACCTTCAATTTTTGGAGTTCTTGGTTTGATTCCTGTCGCTAATATGACCTCGTCAAAATTACCAATTTCTAAATCTTCAGCAGTAACTCGCATATTTAGCTTTACTGTTACATGATGTAATTCTATTTGTTTATTGAAATAACGAATGGTTTCGTAGAATTCTTCTTTCCCTGGTATTTGCTTTGCGAGGTTGAATTGGCCTCCTATTTCTTTTTCAGCATCAAAAAGAGTAACGTCATGCCCTCTTTGTGCTGCAATGGTTGACGCAGCTAAACCTGCAGGACCTGCGCCTACAACAGCAATTTTTTTCTTATTTTCTGTCGGAAGATAATTTAGTTCTGTTTCATGGCACGCTCTTGGATTTACCAAACAACTGGCTACTTTTTGTTCAAAAACATGGTCCAAACACGCTTGATTACAACCAATACAGGTATTTATTTCGTCAGATTTATTTGCTGCTGCTTTGTTTACCCATTCTGGATCTGCTAAAAATGGGCGCGCCATCGAAATCATATCTGCATGACCTTCCGCCAATACCTTTTCAGCAGTTTCTGGCATATTTATTCTATTTGAAGTAACTAATGGAATCGAAAGTTCTTCTTTCATCTTTTTTGTAACCCAAGTAAATGCGGCTCTTGGTACTGATGTTGCAATGGTAGGTATGCGTGCTTCATGCCAACCAATTCCTGTATTTATAATAGTTGCACCCGCTTTTTCAATTTCTTTACCTAAGGCCACTACTTCTTGCCAAGTGCTTCCTTTTTCTACTAAATCTAACATGGATAATCGATAGATTATGATAAACTCCTTTCCAACTGCTTCACGAGTCTGTTTTACTAATGCTATGGGTAAACGCATTCGGTTTTCATAGCTTCCTCCATACGTATCCGTGCGTTTATTTGTTCTTTCTGTAATAAATTGATTGATTAAATACCCTTCAGAACCCATAATTTCAACACCATCATAGCCTGCTATTTTTGACAATTTAGCAGCGTTTACAAAATCACGAATTGTACGTTCAATGCCTGATTGTTTTAGTTTAAAAGGTTTAAAAGGACTAATTGGTGATTTTATGGCTGAAGGTGCAACGGCAAACGGGTGATATCCATAACGTCCTGAGTGTAAAATTTGCATACATATTTTTCCACCTTCTTTATGCACTGCATCCGTAATTACTTTATGGTGCTTTGCGTGTTTTTTTGTACTCATTCGTGCAGAAAAGGGTCCGGTCCAGCCCTGTACATTAGGTGCAATTCCGCCAGAAACAATTAAACCCACGCCACCTTTTGCACGTTCTGCATAATAGGTAGCTATTTTTTTCAATCCATTTTTTTCTTCTTCTAATCCTGTATGCATGGAACCCATCAAAATTCGATTTTTAAGGGTTGTAAATCCTAAATCTAAAGGCTCAAAAATATGTGTATACTTGGTCATTTTTCTTTACGTTTTATTTGCTTTTACTATGCATGCATAACTTCTGGTAAGGTACGTTTTTTTTAGAATGAAAAAAGGTAAGAAGAGTTAGCTATTCGAGTTTTATGTACAGTGATATAGCATTTATTTACACTTCTCCTTCATTGCAAGCGTTGGATCTAACTAAAAACTCAAAAGATAGTATAGTAGCTGAGATTTAGCATGTCTAAAAAGTAATTGCATCAAGCTTTTGGAGGTGTATGAATACTTTTCAAAACAACAAACAGTGAATAATTGAGGATTAATTATCCAAAAATGGGAGGGAAGGTAATGTGTATGTTGAATGGAAGAATACACCGTAATTTATAATAGAAATCTTTAGCTCCTATATTTAAAATACCGTTCCTGTGCTATTTAAATGTATGGCGTTGCTCTTCTGACAAAGATGCCTTTAGTAATTGGTTAAATGTTCGTATGGAATTAAAATCGCGGGTGATTTCACTAGATACTGCAATTCCGGAAACACCCGTTGCTAAAAGGTCCGTAACATCTACGGTGGTTATGTCTCCAATCCCAATAATCGGTGTTTCTGTTTGTAAGACTTCCAAAATTGCAGTATAACCGTTTAAACCTAAAACCGGAGGCATATTGTCTTTGGTGGTGGCTCGTCTAAAGGGGCTTAACGTAATATAATCCACTTCTTTATCTAGCAATTTTTCGCAATCTTGCATCGTATTTGCTGTTGCCCCAATAATTTGCCACGTGTATATATGTTTTCTTACTAGGCTAGAGTCGGAAGCCATTTTTTCTAAATGCACACCATCTGCTTTAATCTCTTTAGCAATTTTGTAATTATCCTTAATTAGTAATCTGGTTTGAAAATGAGATGTAATTTCCCTAGCGGTGATGGCTAATTCTAAACCATTTTTTTCTGAGACATCTTTTAAATGTAATTGCACTAATTCTATACCAGATGTACAGGCTTTTTGGATGTTTTCTAAAAGCTCTTTAGAAGAATTTCCTTGAGCTATATAATGTAGTTTAGGTATAATCATGTAATCGTTTTTGTTATTGGACAAACAAGGCTGACAAGATAAATACTTTACGCGGCAAATTAGATTCCATTTCTAAAATTAAACTAGAATATTTGATTGATTCAGTAGTAATGCAAAAAATAGTATAGAAAAATAGCACCAATCGTTAAGTGGACGGATTGAAAAAGGAAATGATTTACCGTTTTAGTAAAGGCCCTGCTATGGCTTGGCAAATGACCTTTTTAATAAGGAAGTCAACCGCCGCGCTGGTATTTTACCAAGAGTTCTCATAAAATAACAATAGACAAGCAATGAATAAACAACTATTAGCGAACTGGCAATAAGAAAGTGGGCGATGTGTCTACAAGGGTATTGCTACACATAGTTACTTTATAAATCAATTAATGGATTATTCATTTTAATACTGAAAGCTTGCTAATTTTTTTTAACTCTGTAGGTGATTCTTCTATTTGTTATTATAGTATGCACATTTACCGTTAAAACAGCAGGTGCAGAGATTAGTTGCTCACAGCTGTTAACGGAACTACTGACCAAAACTCGATAAGACGAATTCGTAATAGCTAATGCAGGTCCTGTTATGTTTAGCGTATTGGTATTCGTCCCGCTATATAGTGCGGTATCATTTAAGTCAGACCATATAGCACCATTAAAAATTTGCCACTGATAGGTATCAGCTTCCGTAGCACTTACCGAAATTATACCACTACACGAAGTACATATGGTAACATTTGAAGGTTCAGTTGTAATCACAGGATTCGCAGCTTCTTGAAAATCATAGGAGCCGTTAGCGTTTAAATCATTCGGTATGGTATAACCATCAACATTTCCTATTACAGTTCCATTTATACTGTTATAACCAGTACCAAAAAGCTCCCCTGGCTTACTCACACTTGGCGTAAAGCCTGCTTCTACAACATCTGAACATCCGTCGCCATCACTATCAAAATCTTCAAGATCAAAATCTCCATCACCATCGGTATCTTGTGTTACATACAAAGCTGCAATAACACCACTATTTGGAAATGTTTCAATGACATTAAAAATACCATTCGTTCCAACCGAGCCATTACTTACATCAATTATTCCGTCGTTATTTAAATCAAGACTCGCGTTACCAGACTCTACAATATCATAAATGCCATCATTATCAGCATCAATATCTAGATTATCATTGACACCATCGTTATCCGAATCTTTACAAGAGGGTGTAGAAATGACATTAATTTGAACACCATCTATGAAGTTCCCAACACTTAAATTATTACCAGCTGTAGAAATGGCTTCAAATATAAAAAAGGTATTATTTTGTCCTACAGGAACCACGTAGGTGTCCGTATAAACTCCCCAAGCAGATGTGCCATCAGTCATACTAACCTGTGTTGCTGCGGATGCTAGGTCAGCACCTATTCGAACACTGGCAACATCTACACCAGAACGTCCTCTGTGAGCAACAGACCATTCTATGGTAGAACCAGGAGTAAGGCAAAGGTTTTGGTAGAGTGCAGAATTTTGGGTGGCATTGAGTTCTATAAATTGGTTTCCCTCAAAGGATGGAACACCTAGAAAACCAGTTGACCAAAATTCTATTCTGTTATCTGTAGCAGTTGTTAGCCAACCTGGAACTGCATTTTCATTTAAAAGTCGATATGTAGTATTAGGAATTACAGGTGCTTCAAAACCCTCATTTACAATAGGTTGTAGGCATATGATGCCAGAACACTCCATATCGTCTAGAATGCCATCGTTATCATCATCATCATCACATACATCGCCCACACCATCACCATCCGTATCCAATTGGGTAGCATTAGCAAAAAAAGGACAATTATCTAAACTATCAGCTATACCATCACCATCATTATCTTGACCAGATATGAAATTGAAGGAAAAAAAGACAAGTGTAAATAGGATTAGGCGAAAGAACAATTCTTTTTTTTCAAACCTAAACTAGTTCTAAATGAAAATATAATAATTGTTGTGAAGGTTGGAAATCTTGTTGTAATCTCCCAATTTTAGTTTAGCAATTGGGAGCATTTACTTATAAAGTACCCCAAGTTTATATAAACAGCTGATTATATAATATTGCTGTTTTTTAATACCTTGCTTTATGAAACTTCACGGGGAGGTATAAAAAAAATCTAGTAGACCTTTTGTTTTTTGAGAAGGTGGCTACGCTGGTGTGTTTGTCAAGACATCTTCCTTTTACCAAAGCTTTATCTCGCTCAAAATTCTAAAGGTTCTCAATCTTTAGGATTTATGCCATCTAAAAATTTCCTTTTTTAGGGTAATGAAACCGACTTAAGAGAATAAGTGTCAGTCAAATTTATATAAAGGACTCTTAAAACTAGAATAGTTAAGCAATGGACAAACAGCTATTAATTCAACGTTGCCAAAGAGTAGGGCATTGTATAGGAAAGCATTTGCAATAAATTATTTTTATACTTAATGTTATTGAATTTTATGCCTTTTTAATACTTAGCACTACAAATATTAAAAAAATTCTAACAATCAGGATTGAGGCTTTAAACGTAAAATATTGTCTTGATTTTATGAAAATTTGAAAAATTAGAATTTAATTCTGAACTAAAGTATATATTTATATCAATTTATTTCTGATTATAAATGATTTATTAGAAATCTTAACAATCTATTTTATTTATGCATGCGTATTTATTCCCTGGTCAAGGCACTCAATTTCCGGGTA
>RCND010000101.1_pt1 | contig 45256 bp, 40 predicted proteins | sample 2041351 | NCBI WGS metagenome assembly RCND01 (sample SAMN09708230, study PRJNA481090) | Marine sediment metagenome, whole genome shotgun sequencing project. | biome: marine sediment; feature: ocean; material: sediment; isolation source: Sewage treatment plant 12B marine sediment (STP12B) ... | reverse complement strand
ACTCGGACCCGCGACCCCGACCTTGGCAAGGTCGTGCTCTACCAACTGAGCTATTCCCGCAAATGGATTGCAAATATAGTATGCAAAAACCAATCCTGCAAGCCAAATTACTGTATTTTTCAGCTTAGGGGAGACTCAAAATACTGATTACAATCCAGATAGCTTCTTAATCTCATTCAGTTTATTGAGTGCTTCAACCGGAGTCAGGTTGTTGATATCCAGGTCAGCGATCTGATCCCGAATCTGCTTCAGAATGGGGTCGTCTAGCTGGAAGAAGCTCATTTGTAGTCCCTCCCGGCCACCAGCCAGCTCTCCTACCGGCTTGCTTAGATTCTTCTCCCCGCCGGTCTTTTCCAACTCTACAAGAATCTCATTGGCTCGTTTTACCACACTTTTAGGCATTCCGGCCATCTGGGCCACATGAATCCCAAAACTATGCTCACTCCCCCCGGGAAGCAGTTTCCTGAGGAAAATTACCCTGTTGTCCAGTTCCTTGATGCTTACATTGTAGTTCCTTACCCTGGGAAAAGAAGCCTCCATCTCATTCAGTTCATGATAATGGGTAGCAAAAAGGGTTTTTGCTTTTCCTTCAGCTTTTTCATGGATATATTCCACCATGGCCCAGGCAATTGAAATTCCATCATAGGTGCTCGTTCCCCGACCAATCTCATCAAGGATCACCAGGCTCCGCTCTGAAAGGTTGTTAAGGATGCTGGCTGCCTCCAGCATTTCCACCATAAATGTAGATTCGCCCAGGGAAATATTGTCTGAAGCGCCCACACGGGTAAAGATTTTATCCACCCAGCCAATACTGGCTGCCTCTGCCGGCACAAAACTTCCAACCTGTGCCATCAGGGTGATCAGAGCAACCTGTCTCAAAAAGGCAGATTTACCTGACATATTTGGTCCGGTAAGGATCATGATCTGCTCATCATGCTCATCAAGCCTGACATTGTTGGAGACATAGACTTCGTCGGCAGGTAGTTGCTGTTCGATAACCGGATGGCGTCCTTCAGTAATCTCAATGGTGGTGGAATTATTAACATCGGGCCGGCAATACTCTTTATCCAGGGCTGTAACAGCAAATGAAAGGAGGCAATCGAGCCTTGCCACCAGTGAGGCGTTGAGCTGGATCGCTTTTACCCATTGACCAATGTCCGCCACCAGTTTCTGGTAGAGCTGTGCTTCCAGTACAAGACATTTCTCCTCAGCACCCAGTATCTTCTCCTCGTACCCCTTCAGCTCCTCGGTGATATACCGCTCCGCACTGACCAGGGTCTGCTTCCTTATCCACTCTTCGGGGACCTTGTCCTTATGAGTATTCCGTACCTCAATATAGTACCCGAATACATTGTTGAAAGCGATCTTTAGACTTGTAATTCCTGTACGCTTCATCTCCCTTTGCTGGAGGCCCACCAGGTAATCTTTACCGGAATGCATAATCTCTCTCAGCTCATCCAGCTCCTTTGAAACACCACTTGCGATCACACCCCCCTTGTTGATCAGGGCGGGAGGTTCCGGCTCAATGTCCTTCTCAATTCTTTCCTTCACCTCAAAACAGAGATCAAGTTGGGCTGCCAGCTGTTGCAGCGAGACCTCTTTGGATCCTTCGCACCGCTCCTTCAGTGGGCCAATGGCCTCCAGTGCCCTTTTCAGCTGAATCAGCTCTCTGGGACTTACTCTGCCCACGGCCACTTTGGAAATGATCCTTTCCAGATCCCCCACCTGTCTGATCTGTCCATTTAAAAACTCCCTGAAGTCTTCCTCCTGGCTGATATGTTCCACCATATTGTGCCTTTCACGAATCAACAGGACATCTTTCAGCGGAAGGGATAGCCAGCGTTTCATCAATCGCGACCCCATAGGGCTAAGCGTTTGGTCCATCACATCAATCAGGGTGGGCGCTCCTTCGTATAAGGAGTTGAAAATTTCCAGGTTGCGGATGGTAAAGCGGTCGAGCCACACATAGTGATCCTGTTCGATGCGGGATAAGCTCGATATATGTCCTGTTTTAGAATGCTGGGTCAGATCGAGGTACTGAAGTATGGCCCCGCTAGCAATGATCCCCTGAGTCATATCCTGCACGCCAAATCCCTTCAGGGTCTGTGTGCTAAACTGGTGTTGAAGTTTGTCTCTGGCATTCTCTTCGGTATAGACCCACTCCTCCAGCAGAAAGGTATAAAAGCTCTCTCCGAAGACCTCCTGAAACTGGTCGCGATGACTGCGCTGAACCAGAACTTCTTTTGGTTTAAAACTGGTAAGTAGTTTATCGATAAAAGTCTGATCCCCCTGAGATGTCAGGAACTCCCCGGTAGAAATATCAAGGAAGGCAATGCCATGAATCTGCTGATCCATATAGACGCTGGCCAAAAAGTTGTTCTCCCGGTTATCCAGAACACTTTCGTCGTAGGTAAGCCCGGGAGTAACCAGTTCCGTAATCCCCCTCTTCACGATTTTTTTGGTAAGCTTGGGATCTTCCAGCTGTTCACAGATAGCCACCCGCTGTCCGGCCCGCACCAATTTGGGCAGATAGGTATCCAAGGCGTGGTATGGAAAACCGGCCAGCTCCACATGTGAGGCCGCACCATTGGCTCGTTTGGTCAGTGTTATTCCAAGAATCTCTGCCGTTCGAATGGCATCCTCTCCAAAGGTTTCATAGAAATCACCCACCCTGAAGAGCAGAACCGCATCGGGGTGACTAGCCTTGACGGAGTAGTACTGCTTCATCAGAGGCGTTTCAACGATATTTTTTGGGATGGCCATCCTTAAGACATTGAGTCTCAAAAATAGAGCTTATGTCACGATTATCGAAGTGTTGTTGAAAAGTAAGTGCTTTTATTTCTCCTGTATTTTCACGTAATTGAGCTTATGCCTTTGAAAAAACATTTGCTTACCTACCTGATATTTGCAGGATTTTTCCTGGGGATCCTCTTTGGCTGGCTGGTTGGAGATCCCATCCTGGTGGTGGCTGAACCCATGAAAGAATTATTTCTTCGCCTTTTAAAAATGGCCATCCTCCCCCTGGTTATCACCTCCATCATCAGTGCGGTGATACAGGTTGGAAGTGGTAAAGGATTAGGAAGGATCAGTTTGCGTACATTCATCTACTACATTAGCACAAGTGTTCTGGCCATCCTCACCGGGCAGATACTGGTCAATATATTTCAACCCGGAAAGGGTGCTGTCATTGGCCTTAGCGAACAGCCTGAAGGCATAGGAGTAGTGGATCAGGGCTTTGGCGAGCTGCTGCTCAACCTGATCCCGGAAAATCCATTTGCAGCCATGGCCAATGGCGATGTACTTCCGGTGATTTTCTTCTGCCTTTTGTTTGGTTTTTTTGTGACCCGCCTGAAAACCGATCAGTCCAGCCTGATGGGCAACTTTTTCAGGGCAGCATTTGAAGCAATGATGAAACTAACCTCCTTTGTGATCTGGACCGCCCCCATTGGTGTGTTTGGAATCATTGCAGGGATTGTGGCAAAGACTGGCTTTGATGCCTTTGCCTCCCTGGGAAAATTCTTCCTGGTGGTCATGGCTGGTCTGGCCATTCACTTCTTTATTACCCTGCCCCTGATTCTGAAGTATATGGGGAAGATCAGTCCGCTTAAACACTACCGTGGCATGCTCTCTGCGCTGATGACTGCGTTTTCGACCTGCTCTACCATCGTCACCCTCCCCCTGACCATGAAAGCGGTGACAGAAGTATCCGGAGCATCTAAAAAGGCGGCAGGATTTGTGCTGCCAATTGGAGCCACCATCAATATGGACGGAACCGCACTTTACGAATGTGTAGCCACCATTTTTATTGCACAGGTATATGGATTTGATCTGGGATTGGCCCAGCAGGGCATCATCGTAATCACAGCCGTCCTGGCCTCCATCGGCGCCGCTAGTATTCCCATGAGCGGGCTGGTCATGCTGACCATTATCCTGAATGCGGTGGGACTGCCCCTGGAGGGGGTGGCCATGATCCTGGCGGTGGACCGTATCCTGGATATGTTTCGTACCACGGTCAATGTATTCTCCGATAGCGTGGGTGCTGTAGTGATCAGCAGGCTGGAAGATAGGCAATAAAAAAACCGTCCCTCCCTTAGGCGGAACGGTTTAATTATTCGTTCACGTGTAAACTCTAAAGATGGAAGTCTACACCAATAGCAAAAATCGTTGTCTTTTTTCCGTATGTATCGGTATAGGGTATCACAACGCTTGGCGCCAGCGCGTAAGACTTTGACTGGCTGTAATCATCGTAAGAGGTAAAGCTGACACCCGCATTGATGGTCACCTTTTCGCCAATATCAACAAATACGCCACCTCCAAAGGTACTGCTCTTAAAGCCTTGGGTGATGTTCGACTGGTAGGAGTCGTTCACACCATTGTTCCCTGAGGTATAACCAACGCTCAGTCCAAGGATGTCAATAAGTCTATACTCCACAGCTAATGAGTAGGTAAAGCCATTAGCATCGATGGTTGTTTCATTGTTAATCTGCTCCCCCGTTACATCCTTATTTCCATAATAGGCACTTTTATCCAGGAAATAGTTGAAACCAGCTGAGATAGTAAGCTTCTCTATCGGCTTAACCCAGGCTCCCACAGCAAACATGCCAGGAAGGTCCGCTCTTACTTTTTCTCCATCGGGAAACATACCCACATCATCCACCTCTGTATCATTGGTCAGCTCAATCTTCGTATTATGCTCATACTTGACAGCAAGATTAAACTTGTCTGAGGGATGAATATTCACAGAGATGATCGGTGTAAATCCTGTTCCTTTTTGAGTGGCCTTCATTGCCTTATCAGCAGTATTTTCGTCAAAAATAACTGCAGCCCCATTTAATCCAGCAAAAATCTGATCATATCCGGGAGTTGTGGGGGGCAAACTAAGAGCTACTCCTCTTAGATAGTTGCCGGCGGTTACGGGATCGGCACCAAATGCTGGGACATCAAAAGTCACATCGGTTAGGTAGCCTTCATAGCTGTTATTGGCCGTTACCAGACGACCACCAATAGCCACTGAAAACATATCGTTGATGGCATAAGTGGCTCCTATCTGATAACCCATATAGGTAGATGATCCATTAAAAGCTGACATCATATTATATCCTTCAATTGCCGGTTGTGGTCCAACAATTCCTGCGAGTTGTGACGGGATTGAAGCAATGGGAACTTCAAAATCGGGAATGCCGGTTTCAAAATCGGCAGTTCCGCCACCGCCAATAATATTGAAACCTGCTGAAAAGGTCCATTTATTCATTTTATAAGCCGCATAGATACTCGGAAATATTGGAGCTTTTAAATCAGCTTGATAAGTTTTCGGAGTCCCTGCGAGTAATGAATAATCACTGATAATGGTCCTGGTCTGAAAAATACTCAAGTTGGACAGGGAGAGGTGCAGGCCGTTGTCCATATGAGCCAGTCCGGCCGGATTGAAGTACACGGCATCCATATCCAGGGTAGCATCCCGGGACAGGGTACGTACCCAGGCAGCACTTTGGTTTACATTGGTTTTCAGGCCTCCCGCCATAAGAATCTGGGAAGAAACCAGCATAAAAACCAACAAAAAATTCATTCTTTTCATGAGGTAGTTTTTTTGTTTAGCGCACACAAGTAAGGAAAAAAATTTGAAACTCAACATTTTTCCTTGTTCTTGGTTATCTCTATACTATGAAGAAACGAGTTACAGGACTGGGTGGGGTTTTCTTTAAATCGGCTAACCCAAAATTATTAGAAGAGTGGTATGGTAAGCATCTCCATATTGAAAGCGGTGAACACGGAGCACTCTTCAAATGGCGACAGGATGAAGATGCGCTCTAATGGCTGATCCTAAACAAATGAGCCTAATGTGGGATAAGCGTTATGGCACCGAGGACTATGCCTATGGCAAGGAAGCCAATGCTTTTTTTTCCGCCCAGCTTGATAAAATAGTCCCTGGACAGATCCTGTTTCCGGGTGAGGGAGAGGGCAGAAACGCCGTTTACGCTGCCCGGAAAGGCTGGAAAGTAGATGCCTTTGATCAAAGCGGTGTTGGACAAAGCAAGGCGCTGGCTTTCGCCTCTGAGCTGGATGTGAAGATCAACTACAAAGTTTGTCAGTTGGAGGATTTTCCTTTTAAGGAGAATTATTATGATGCGATTGCACTCCTGTTTTTCCACGCAGATCCGGCCAGCCGGAAGCTCCTCCACCGCAGAGCCTATGAGTCCCTGAAACCAGGAGGATCTCTGATTCTTGAAGCATTTCATAAAGAACAGATAGACAAGGATACGGGTGGTCCTAAAGCGCTGGATATGCTTTTTGATGAGCAGACCCTTTCCTCCGACTTCGCCTTGCTTGAGACTCTTTTACTTGAAAAACAGGAAATTGAGCTCAACGATGGACCTTTCCACCAGGGCTTAGCCTCTGTGATCCGCTTTCACGGAATAAAACCAATATAGAATCAAAGAAAAATGGTAACTAATGACTCTCACCAGGTAACCCTTGTGTCTATCTCCTTTACTGAAGAACTCTCTGAAGGCATCTATCTGATCGGATTCAAAAGAAACTTCATATTCAAGGCAGGACAGGTCATTGGCATTGCCATGGAAGAAAACGGACCCCGCCGTTTGTACAGCATTTGTTCCGGAGAGCAGGAGGAAGAAATCCTCATCCTGTACAAGGTAGTAGATGACGGATTCCTTACCCCTCAATTGTCCGACCTGGAAATAGGCGACACCATCTGGATTACTGATGCAGGAGGGGAATTCACAGGGGACAAAGATCCGGCGGTCTGGATAGCTACCGGAACAGGCATCGCCCCCTTCTATTCAATGCTTCGCTCCGGACTTGGGGAAAATAAAACCTTGCTTCATGGGAACCGCTTCCTGGAACAGTTTAATTTTTATGATGAATTCCACGAGGCCCTGGGACAGGATTACATCAGGTGCTGCAGCGCCGAAAATGGTCAAGAGGTTTACCCTGGACGGGTTACTGTATACCTGGAGCAGCAGGATGAGCTGAATCCTGCTTTGAAGTATTACCTTTGTGGAAGCGCCGATATGGTGGTTGAAGCCAGGGATATTCTGATTAGCAAGGGAATCCCTTTTGGTAACATTATCTCTGAAATATATTTCTGATCCATGCGGGAACATCTGTTTGGCAAGACCCTGGAAGAATTAAAAGACCTGAGTGTTAAGCTTGGGCTCCCCTCCTTTACAGGTCGTCAACTTGCCGAATGGCTCTATAAAAAAGAAGTTTCCTCCTTTGAGGAAATGACCAATCTCTCTTTGAAGGCCAGAGTGCTTCTCAAGGAAAATTATGAGACAGGTATCATGTCTCCTACAGATGTTCAGGTGTCTGTAGATGGTACCAAAAAATACCTCTTCCCTGCACTCGAAGGAAAATTTATTGAGACAGCCTATATTCCGGATGGAAAGCGCCATACAGTCTGTGTCTCTTCGCAGGTGGGTTGCAAGATGGGTTGCCTCTTTTGTATGACCGGTAAACAGGGTTTCCAGGGCAACCTGAGCTCGGGGGAGATCCTGAACCAATACAGGAGCATTCCGGAATGGAAAAGCATCACCAATCTGGTCTATATGGGCATGGGTGAACCCCTGGATAACCTTGAAGAGGTTTTGAAAAGCCTGGAGGTGCTCACTTCGGACTGGGGGTTCGCCCTAAGTCCCCGAAGAATAACTGTTTCAACCATTGGTATTACCCCCGCCATGCTTGAATTTCTGAACAGGAGCAATGCACACCTGGCTGTAAGCCTACATACCCCATTTGAGGAGGAGCGCCGAAAGCTGATGCCTGTTCAGCAGGTATATCCTCTGAAAGAGGTTCTGAAAGAGATCAAGTCCTGGGATTTTGGCCGGCAACGCAGGGTTTCATTTGAGTACATACTATTCAAAGATTTCAACGATTCGGCATCCCATGTGAACGAACTTTCAAGGATCCTGCAAGGGATTCGTTGCCGGATCAACCTGATCCGTTTCCACCCTATTCCTGACACCCCGCTTAAATCACCCGATGAAAAAACCATCAATGCATTTAAGGACAAGTTAAGTGCCAAGGGGATCACCACCACCATACGCGCCAGCAGGGGTCAGGATATCTGGGCTGCATGCGGACTTCTTTCCACCAAAAAGCTAGCTGATAAATAGAGGATAATGCTATCAATCCTTAAAAAGGGATGCAGTGGCTTAATGATTTTCTGATGCTTTTTTTGCCTTCAAATTGCCTGGTGTGTGGAAAAAGACTACACGCTCCGGGAGTCATCTTATGCTTTATATGTGAAATGAAAATGCCCAGGACAGGATTCGGGGATCGTGATAACAATCCGGTAAGCAAAATTTTCTGGGGAAGGGTAAGAGTCAGGGCCGGAACCTCTCTTTTCAAGTTTGAAAAAGGGTCTGCTTACCAAACCCTGCTTCACGATCTAAAATACCGCGGTAACCAGAAGGCCGGCTTATACCTGGGGCGTTTGCTGGGTCAGGAGCTGAAAAATACTTCATTTGCAGATTGCGACCTGATGGTCCCGGTGCCACTCCACCGTCGTAAGCTAAAACAGCGTGGATATAACCAGAGTGAACTCATTGCACGTGGCGCTTCGGATATTACAGGGATTCCAATAGGAAGCAATCTGATCAAGCGTACAAGCTACCAGCGATCACAAACGACAATGAACAGGCAGGAACGATTTGAAAACATGGCTTTAGCATTCAGCCTTTGTGATGACGCTCCTGATCTTGATGATAAAAAGATTCTGATCATCGATGACATTATTACCACAGGAGCTACGCTGGAGGCCTGCAGCCAGGTACTGTTAAGTCACTTCAACTGTATGGTCTACATTGCTACCGTATCCTATGCCTGACTACTGATGTTTAAACCTGTAGGCCAGATCAAAGCTGAGCACATTATGAAAAAATCCGCGGTTCTGTGCATTATTCCACTCCTCCGGATCACGAAACGGTACGGCTGAATTGGTATACCTGAATCCCGCCATCGTCCTGTCAGTGAACCAGTATCCAATACCGGCAAATACGCTGAATCCAAATCTCCTGTTCTCGGGATAGGAGGACTCATTCAGGATTCCATTTTCATCCCAGAACACAGTGGTAATAAGCACTTCGGGCGATATGCCCATTTCCAGCATGAACTTTTCATCAAAAAGGTAGTGAACCGAGAGGGGAAGTTCCAGAATATGGTAAGAACTCCGGTACAGGCTTAGATTTGTATCGGTGGGACCTTCATAAACGCCACGGGTGCCATATTTGATTTCGGCCTGCCAGTAAAAATGTTGATCGATGAGTCGATTCACAAAAACACCTGCATTAAATCCCATTTTTTTAAATCCCTGATAGGAGTCCCCTCTAACCTGGGATATATTTAAACCACCAAAAAAGCCTGCATTAAATTCTTGTCCGCTCACAGAACCGGCCATGATAAACATTATCATGATTACCAATACAGTTCTGCGATAAAAGCCTTGTTTTTTATTCATTTCTGATCTCCTTCGTCAGTAGCTGAACTCCCTCCCCGGCATTTTTTTGAATGACCCGGATTTGTGGATGGCCAGCGATAGATACTTCGTTGGGATCAATCACATAGATGGGAGCTGTGCCGGGAACATAGTTGATCAATCCTGCTGCCGGGTAGACATTCATAGAAGTCCCTATGATCACAAAAATATCTGCTGTAGAAACCACCCTGGCAGCCTCTTCAATAGCCGGCACTGCTTCACCGAACCACACCACATGAGGGCGTAACTGGGATCCTTTTTCACATAGATCTCCTTCCATCAGTTTCCAGCCTTCGATATCATATACCAGGGCCGGATCTGTCGTACTGCGCGATTTGCGGAGTTCTCCATGCAGATGTAATATGCGACTCGAGCCTGCCCTTTCATGTAGGTCGTCCACATTCTGTGTTACTACCCAAACCTCAAAATATTGCTCTAACTCCACCAGGCCCAGATGGCCCCTGTTGGGCTTTGTCTCCAGGAGTTGTTTTCTTCTTTCGTTATAGAAACGCAAAACCATAGCCCTGTCGCGATGCCATCCGCCCGGACTGGCCACTTCATACACATCGTGTTCCTCCCACAAACCTCCCATTTCCCTAAAGGTTCTCAATCCGCTTTCTGCGCTCATCCCAGCACCAGTCAACACCACCAGTTTTTTCATAGCACCTGCGATTTAATCCTGCTCCCCGGGCTCAAGTCTAGTGTACTCCTCCACCTCCCATTGCTCATTTACATAGAGCCCCACATAGGTGATAGAGGTTCCAAAAGACCTCTGAAGATAATCCAGGGCTTCATCCATCTGATTTTCCTGGAAAGCTCTGTCGCCTGGATTATCGGTACAGTCATGATGGCCAACCAGGGCAATTAATTTTGAATCATGCTCTTCAAGGGAGGTTCTAATTTGTTCTTTCAGAGTAATAAGCCGGCACTTGTCGCTATTCTTGGTTAAGGTTCTTAAAGGGCCCGCCTCATTTGCTGAATCAAAAAAGTCAAAATCATAATGCTTTTTCAAATAGTCCATCACAGGATACTGAACCCTTCCATCTGTGCAATTAATCACTGTACCAAACTTCATAAGCGCTTCTGATAATTAATTCATCTAACGTAAATATAAGATTTTGGCTGAACAATTAGTTTCTTTACTTTTAAGCAGAATGATAGACCAGCAGACCATAAATCAAATTTTTGATACTGCCGACATTGTGGAGGTGATATCCGATTTTGTGACTCTGAAGAAAAGCGGGGCCAACTACAAGGGACTCAGCCCTTTTTCCAATGAAAAAACGCCCTCCTTTATGGTTTCCCCCTCAAAGGGGATCTTTAAAGATTTTAGTTCGGGGAAGGGAGGCAATGTGGTCGGCTTCCTGATGGAACATGAGAAACTCTCTTATCCGGAAGCGCTCAGGTATCTTGCCCAGAGGTACAACATAGCCATCGAAGAGAAAGAGCTGACAGCCGATGAGATCCAACAGAGAAATGAACGGGAGAGTCTGATGGCCGTTACAGCTTTTGCTACTTCCTATTTCGTTTCACAGCTGGATAGCGATGAGGGAAGGGCCATCGGCCTGGCATATTTCCGGAACCGGGGTTTCCGGGACGACATACTGAAAAAATTCGAGGCGGGTTACAGTCCGGAAAAGCGTACTGCTTTTACCGAAGATGCAGGAAAAAACGGCTATAAAAGAAGCTACCTGGTAAAAACTGGTCTCTCCATTGAACGGGATGATTATATGTTTGACCGTTTTGCCGGAAGGGTTATTTTTCCCATTCACTCCCTCTCAGGAAATGTTATTGGATTTGGTGGCCGAACACTAAAATCGGATAAAAATATTGCCAAATACCTGAACTCCCCCGAATCGGATATATACCATAAGAGCAGGGTCCTTTACGGTCTGTTCCAGGCAAAAAAAACCATTGTATCGGACGAGAGATGCTTTCTGGTGGAGGGTTATACCGATGTCATCTCCATGCACCAGGCCGGAATTGAAAATGTGGTGGCCTCATCAGGAACAGCTCTTACCACGGAACAGATCCGCTTGATTAAGCGATTTACCCAAAATGTAACCATTCTCTACGATGGGGACGAAGCGGGTATCAAAGCCTCTTTCCGTGGAATTGATATGATCCTGGAGGAGGGTATGAATGTAAAAGTGGTTATGCTGCCCCAGGGGGAGGATCCAGACTCCTATGCCCAGTCGCATAGCTCATCTGAGTTTCTGGAGTACATTAAAACCAGTGCGAAAGATTTTATCTCCTTTAAAACTGAAATCTTGCTTGTGGAAGCACAGCATGATCCAATCAAAAGAGCCCAGCTGATCACTGATATTGTAAAATCAGTATCCGTTATACCCGATGGGATTATGCGGAGCGTCTTCCTGAAAGAAAGCAGTCTGCTTCTGGGCGTGGAAGAGCAGGTTCTTTACAATGAGGTCAACAAAATCAGGCGTCGTAAACAGGAGCAACAATGGCGCAGAGAGCAATCGGGTCGTCAGGTTCGACAGGAAGCTCCCACCACCATGCCCCGTCAACCTGTGGTTCCAGGTTTTGTTGAAAATATATACTCCGAGGTAGAAGAGCGCGAGATTATCTATTTTCTACTAAAATTTGGCAACCTGAAGCTTCATTTCAGCGGGGAGGAGCAGGCAGAAATAAGCGTAGCACAATACATTATCAGAGAGATCCAGAATGACGAACTTGAATTTACCAACCTGGTATATAATCAGATCTTTGAAAATGTTAAAGATCTGATTGAGCGTGGGGATGAAGTGGCCGAACGTTATTTTGTATACCATGATCATGCCGGAGTACGAGACCTGGCAGTGAACATTTTTACTTCTCGCTATGAATTGAGTAAGGTATGGAAGCGGAAGGAGGCCTATGTTGAACTGCCTGGGGAAAACCTTGGATTTGAGGTCCCCAAGTCCTTGCTTTCCTATAAAATGATGGTTATTGAGAAAGCCTTGTCTATTCTACGTAAGGAGCTGGAAGAGAGTGAAAAAAAACAGGATATTGAAGCTCTTAACCAGGTCATTGTAAGAATTCAAAGCCTTGAAAGGGTCAGAAGGGAACTCTCCATCGGGCTAGGTGGGCGGACCATTATTCGCTAGTCGGCCAATTTCTCAATGAGTTTAGTCAATCCTAAGATCAGAGCCTCCTCAATAGAGTGATAGCCACCAAGCTTCCGGTCCTTATACTGGATAACCAGTATTAGCTTCTGCTCCTTCTTTTGTAAAAGCTTATATAAATCCCCTTTGTTCAGCCTGTAAGCTTCTCTAATTCTTCTCTTTAGGAGATTTCGGTCTACAGCTCTTTTAAATAGCCTTTTAGGTACAGAAACCGCCATTGCTGCTGGATGAGAACCCTCATTCCCAAGCTTATAGATGATCCTTAGGGGAGGGGCATAGATAGATCTGCCTGCTTCAAACAGGGAAGAGATGGATTTCCTGCTGGAAAGCCTTTCGCTTTTAGATAGTGAAAACTCTTTTACGATTTCCCGTTACTCTTGTTGTAATCAATGATATAGTTCTCCAGCGCCATAGTCATTGAGGGAGCCTTTGGCTGGGGAGCGGTGATATCCAGACGCAATCCAGCTTCCTCTGCGGCTTTTGCTGTCTTTGCACCAAACGAAGCAATCTTTGTATTGTTCTGTTTGAAATCAGGGAAATTCTGGAACAATGATTTTATTCCTGATGGGCTATAAAATACCAGGATATCATAATTCACATCTGCCAGGTCTGAAAGATCACTACATTCGGTTCTATAGAGGATGGCTTTTGAGAAGGAAAAACTACTCTTCTTCAATAGTTCCGGTATCTCCTCTTTATGCGCAGCAGAAAGGGGAAGTAGAAATTTTTCATCCTTGTGCTTGTTCATAATCTCTACAAGGTGGGGAATCATTCCGTTCCCATAAAAAATCTTTCTTTTACGATAGACGATATATTTCTGAAGATAGTAAGCGGTAGCTTCCGAAACACAGAAGTATTTCATTGTATCGGGAATGCTGGTCCGTGTTTCCTCGGCCATCCTGAAATAATGGTCTATGGATGTTTTACTTGTGAAGATAACAGCCGTATGAGATCCAAGATCGACTTTCTCCTGCCGAAAATCCCTTGCTGTAACGCCTTCCACATGGATAAAGGGCCTGAAATCAATCTTAAGATTATGCTTGCTGGCCAAATCAAAATAGGGTGATTTGTTATTCTCAGGCTCAGGCTGAGAAACAAGGATTTTCCTTATTCTTCCCATATTCATTCCGTTTTAAATTCGCTACTTAAAGGACACCTTCTAACCATCTGTATAATAATACAAGAGGTATTATTTCAAGGGCACAAAGGTACAAAAACATATAGAAAAATAAAACTTCCTTACGGTAAGAAAACACAATGGCCCTGATCAAGCGCATGACAACAACACCTGAGAGGGCAAAAATGCTGATCCAGAAGATCACATCTTGCAAAGTTCCCCTTGTGTAAACCAGCAGGAACAAAAGGGGCAGACCTACCAATCCAGATAGTTTATTAAAAATAAACATGTTGTACAGGTATTCTCTGATAATCCTTACGCGATTAAACAGAATGCCGGTAATATTATGCAGTATCACCCTTCCTAGAAAAAGGGCTGCCAACAGTGCAAGATTGAACAGGAATAAGCTTAAACCCTGCAAATCATAGGGGAGCAGACCTATTCTTAACTCCATATAATAGATCAGAAAGGCCATGGTCAGAAAGTAAAACAGGTAAAGGGCTCCATCTAACTGATTCTGTAAGAGGCTGTTGTTTTTAAACATCTTATTTGCTACCTGAAAGTTGGCTGAGGCCTGCACTGTTTGTATCAGGATATTCCCATAGTAGAGCCTGATCAAGGCAAACAGAGCCAGCAGCAGAAAGAGATAGATAAAGTACCACGTGGGTTGGTGGAATTGCACCTTTTCTGCAATCTGCAGGCCTGCTGCAGCAAAGCCAGGCACTTGCTCTGTGCTTGAGCCTGTAAAAATGCTTAATAGGATGGTATCCTGGCCCTGCATCATGGAAAATTTGATCACAAAGATACACATCGCTCATTCTTAAAAAAAGTTAATTAGATAGGAAGGTTTGAATTCTTATGGTTCCTTTATACCCGTAAATTAATAGTACTCAGATGAAACAGAAGAAACATATCATATTCGTAGCCGGATTTCTCATTCTCTTTTTGAGTGTTGGATTTTCTACTTTAAAAAACAGGGACCTTGAACTGGTAAAAAATTTGGACATCTACTACACCCTTTTCAGGGAACTAAACATGTTCTATGTTGATGAAACTGATCCTGAAGAACTGGTCACCACAAGTATCGAGGCCATGCTCTCTTCCCTCGATCCCTATACCACCTTTATTCCGGAGTCGGATATGGATGATTTTCAATTCCAGACCACTGGTGAGTATGGCGGAATTGGCTCTTTGATTCGCAGATCAGGCGAACAGGTAATGATTGCTGAACCCTATGAAGGATTTCCTGCAGCCAAGGCTGGCGTCAGGGCCGGGGATATAATCCTTGAGGTAGACGGTGTCCCAACCAAAGAAATGGAAATCGAAAAGGTCAGTGACAAGCTAAAAGGCAAACCAGGAACTGAACTCAAATTGGTCATTAAGCGCTACGGTGAAGAGAAGAATCTGGAAATCCCCATGAATAGGGAGAAAATCTCCATTTTGAATGTTCCCTATTATGGAATGATTGAGCCGGGTACCGGATATATTCGTATTTCCAACTTCACCACCGGGGCAAGCTATGAAGTTGAAAACGCCTTGAAAGAACTTAAAAGGGAGAATGAATTGAATTCTCTGGTGCTCGATCTGCGTTCCAACCCGGGTGGCCTTCTGTTGGAAGCTGTTAGAATATGCAATCTCTTTGTGGATAAAGGCGAATTGATTGTGAGCACACGGGGTAAAATGGCGCAGTGGGATTCTGAGTACTCTACCTCCCGGGAGCCCCTTGACAAAGAGATTCCATTGGTAGTATTAGTAAACCGCGGATCGGCCTCAGCTTCCGAAATTGTTGCCGGTGCCTTGCAGGATCTTGACCGGGCCGTAATTGTGGGGCAGCGAACCTTTGGAAAGGGATTGGTTCAAACTTCCAGACCTTTGAAGTACAATGCCCAATTAAAGGTGACCACTGCCAAATACTACATTCCCAGCGGGCGTTGTATTCAGGCTCTTGATTATAAACATCGCAACCCGGATGGTAGCGTGGGGTCAGTACCCGATTCCCTCATTACTGAATATACGACCCGCAATGAGCGTCTGGTATATGATGGGGGTGGCATAGAACCCGATTTTGAAGTGATTCCCGAAACGCTTTCTGAGATTGCCTTACAACTTTATACCCAGAGCATGTTTTTCGATTTTGCAGTACGTTACCGGAATACGCATGATGAAATTGAATCGCCCGAAATATTCTCATTATCAGATGATGATTATGACTTATTTGAAGCGTTCATTGAAGATAAAGACTTTGATTTTCGTACCGCGAGTGAAAAAGCATTTGCCCAGCTGGTGACTAGTGCCAAAAGGGAAAAATATTATGAACTTGCCGAGGCGGAGTTCTCTTCCCTGGAAGATAAACTTTCCCATAACAATTTGAAGGATCTTGAAACATTTAAAAAGGAGATCAGACAGATACTCACCGAAGAAATTGTAAATCATTACTACTTTCGGGCGGGAAGAATATTGTCACAGATACAGGAGGATCCACAGCTGAATAAGGCCACAGAAATTATCAATGAGCCCGGGATGTTAAAAGAAGTGTTGAATGGAAACCAGGGAGCGTTGGCCAGGGCGTCTGAAGAGAGTATGAAGCCTTAATGTGCTTCAAGCCAGTTGCCGCCTTCCCCCATATCTACAATGAGGGGAACAGAAAGTGTTGCAGCATCTTCCATCTCTTTCCTGGTGATCTCTTTGACCCGCTCCAGCTCATCGGGCCATACGTCAAAGTTTAGTTCATCATGAACCTGTAGAATCAATGCCGATTTGAGCTGTTCTTTTTCAAAGACCTGCTGAATGCGAATCATGGCAATCTTAATAATATCTGCAGCTGAGCCCTGAATAGGCGAATTAATGGCATTGCGTTCTGCGTTGCCACGCACCACTGCGTTTCTTGAAAGAATATCAGGAAGAAGCCGTTTGCGTCCAAACATAGTCTCCACAAATCCATTTTCCCTTGCCCTTCCTATGGAGGCATCCATGAATTCCCGCACTTTCGGATAAGATTCAAAATAGCCGTCTATCAATTCCCTGGCTTCGGCTCTACTAATATGCATTCGCTGAGATAAGCCAAAAGCAGAGATTCCATAGATAATACCAAAATTTGCAGTTTTCGCCCGGGATCTCATATCCTTGCTTACCTGGCCAAGCTCTAGCTTGTAAATCTTTGCAGCAGTGGCTGTGTGAATATCTTCATTGTTGACAAAAGCGGCTATCATCTGCTCATCCCCGCTTAGATGTGCCATCAGCCTTAACTCTATCTGAGAGTAGTCGGCCGAAAAGAAAATATTTTTCGGTCTTTTCGGTATAAAGGCCCTTCTGATCTCTCTTCCACGTTCTTCCCTGATAGGAATATTTTGCAGATTGGGATTTACCGATGAGAGTCTACCCGTGGTAACCAGGGCCTGATTAAAGGAAGTATGAATTTTCCCGGTTCCTGGCTTAACCAAGAGAGGGAGAGCCGCAACATAAGTGGTGAGAAGTTTTTTTAACGACCTGTATTCTAGCATTTTACCAACAATAGGGTGCTTTTCTTTTAATTGAATTAGAATCTCTTCTCCGGTGGCATATTGCCTGGTTTTGGTCTTTTTGGGATTCTCCACAATCTTCAACCTATCAAACAACACCTCTCCCAGCTGTTTTGGCGAACTAATATTGAATTCCATTCCGGCAAGGGAAAAAATCTCTTTCTCCGTCACCAGGATATCTTCGCGCAATTTTATGGCAAAATGATTTAATGCCGCCACATCCAGAGTAACACCGTGATGTTCCATCTCCATCAGCACAGGTATCAAGGGCATTTCAATCTGTTCCGACAGCTCGGTAAAACCCTGTTCTTTTATCTCCTTTTTTAGTATTTCGGCCAAGCGCCATGTTATATCTGCATCTTCTCCCGCATATTCGCATGCCTGTTCAGGAGCCACAGACCGGAATGAGGATTGTCGTGCTCCCTTTTTACCAATAAGTGATTCTATCTTTACCATGGAATAATCCAGGTACTGCTCTGCAAGTACATTCAGGTTATGCTTCTGTTCAGGCTTCAGTATAAAGTGTGCAAGCATTGTATCAAATAAGACCCCCTTTACATCTAAATCATAATTCTTTAAGATGTGAAGATCATACTTCAAATTCTGACCCACTTTCTCAATACCCGCATTTGAGAAAACCTTTTTCAAGGGCTCCAGCCAGCTTAAGGTCTCCTCCCGATCATCCCCGAAGGCAATATAGACAGCCCGATGTGCTTCCCAGCTAAATGCAATACCTACCAGTTCGGCCTCCAGGGGGTCCAAGCCTGTAGTCTCAGTATCAAAACAGAAGGAAACTAGTGCGGAAAGCTCCTTTGCCAGTTCTAATGCTCCCGCTTTGGTATTGATCAGGCGGTAATGATGCTTAACAGAGTCAATGGAATCCAGGGAGGTCTCCTGAATCACTCCTTCGTTTCCAGCCGGATCGCCGAATAGGGTAGTCTGTCCGTCCGTCTCAGTTTGGTTCGCTTCTTTTGCCTTTGTATTGCCAGCGGGTAATGGTTTTGTGGAAAGCCCCAGAATTCTATTTGCTAAATTTTTGAATTCGAGCTCATTGAATAAACTGTTAAGCTTTTCCCTGTTCAGGTCCTTTCTTATAAGATCGCCTGGTTCTTCCTGAACAGGAACATCCAGTGCGATGGTAGCCAGCTCCTTCGAGAGTATAACCTGCTCCCTTGAATTTACCAGATTCTCTTTTTGCTTGCCTTTTAGTTGATCGATATTATCATAAACTCCTTCTACCGTTTCAAATTCCCCTATTAATTTTTTTGCGGTCTTCTCCCCAATTCCCCTTGCTCCAGGAATGTTGTCTGCTGCATCTCCCATCAGGGCAAGAATATCAATCACCTGCTCTGAACGTTCCACGAGGAACTTTTCCCTAACTTCGGCAGGGCCCAGGACTTCTGGTCCAGCACCGCCCCGCCCCGGCTTATACATCATTACCCGCTCCGATACCAGCTGTGCAAAATCCTTATCCGGAGTCATCATATAAACCGTAAATCCCTCTTTTTCAGCTTGTTTGGCCATAGTACCTATAGTATCATCAGCCTCATAACCGGGCACTTCAATCACGGGGATATTGAATCCGCCAAGCAGGCTCTTAATGTAGGGTACAGCCGTTTTTATATCCTCTGGGGTCGCATCTCTATTTGCCTTGTACTCAGGAAACATATGATGCCGGAAGTTGGGGCCAGGAGGATCAAATACCACCGCAATGTGAGTGGGATTCTCTTTACGAAGTACCTCTTCCAGGGCCAGGGTAAAACCAAATACCGTTGAAGTTGGTATCCCTTTGGAATTGGTCATGGGATTTGATATGAATGCATAGTATGCTCTAAAAATCAAGGCATAAGCATCCAATAGGAATAATTTTTTCTCCACTTTAAATCTTTTTAGCTACTGATTATCGGCTGCATACCACTCTGCATACGAAGAGGCTGTCTCATAAAGCCTAATAGAAAATAGTCCAATGCCGGGAGAAAGACGTGCCTTTACAATCTCCGAAATATATAAAACAAGATTTTCACAGGTTGGTTGGAAATCCAAAAGATGAACTTTATCATACATCGCATGGGGTTCCGCGGGAAGGAACTTCTGCGCTTCCCTGTTGATAACGAGGGAATGATCAAAGTGGTCCACAATCGGTTCTTTTACTGCTGCTTTCAGGTCCGAAAAGTCCAGAACCATACCCAATTTTGGATTCTGGCTATCTTCAATGGGCTCTCCAATCACAGTTACTATTAGTTTGTAAGAATGGCCGTGAATATGCCTGCACAATCCATCATAATTCAATAAGGCATGGCCCATTTCAAAACGAAATTCTTTGCTTAATCTTACCTTCTTCATGGCTCTATATTTCAATCACAAGCACATTCACTGATACATTTTATCAGTGTGCTCAGGTTCTTTCTTTTTAAATAGTAGAGGGTGTTTTTTCCTTTTCGAACAGAGGCGAGGATCCCTTTGTCCTTTAAAATCCCGAGATGATGAGAAGCTGTAGATTGCTCAATCTTAAGCAAATTATGTATCTCTGTGACACTCAGCTGGTTTCCTTCTCCCAGGTAGCCGAGAATAGCCAATCGCATGGGATGAGAAATGGCTTTGATCATATTGGCGGCCCGCTCTACCTCTTCCGGGTTCAGATCTGAGAACTCCATATCCTAAAGTATTATATTATTTAAACATATTGATCAAATACAAATATATCAATATTTAAGGTATTTAATATGTAATAAGCCCTGACGGGAAATTTAACATGATTCAGCATTCTTTTTTCTACCTTTGATTTTCCTAATTCGAACGATGATCAAATTAGAAGATATCAGGGAGCCCGTTAGCCGGGAAATGAAAGAGTTTGATTCTCGTTTTAAATCAGTAGTTTCCAGCAACATCCCCCTCCTGAACATAGTCACCCGTTTTGTGCTTCGAAAAAAGGGAAAACAGATGCGACCTCTTTTTGTTTTTCTCTCTTCCAGGCTTACTGGTGATATAACTGAATCTACTTATACAGCCGCTTCTCTTGTTGAATTAATGCACACAGCCACGCTGGTCCATGACGACGTGGTAGACGAATCCAACGAACGTCGAGGAACTTTTTCGGTCAACGCCATCTGGAAATCAAAGGTGGCTGTACTCTTTGGTGATTACCTCCTGGCCCAGGGTTTACTGTTGGCTGTAGAAAAAAAGAATTATGACCTCCTTGAAATTGTCTCCCATGCCTCCAGGGAAATGAGCGAGGGAGAGTTGCTTCAGATTCAGAAGTCAAGAAGCCTGAACATCGATATGGACACCTATTATGAGGTAATTCGAAAGAAAACAGCCAGCCTTATAGCTTCCTGTACTGCCTGCGGTGCGAAATCCGCTGGAGCAAGCCAGGAACAGGTTGACCAGGTTTACCAGATGGGTATACAAATAGGCATGGCCTTCCAAATTAAGGATGATCTCTTTGATTATCAGCCACATGGGCTTATAGGAAAGCCAACGGGTAATGATATAAAAGATAAAAAATTTACTCTGCCTTTAATTTACGCCCTAAACCAGGCTGATCCTTCCAGTAGAAAATCAATGATCAGAAAAATCAAAAACGGAAATCGGAGTCAACATGTAGTCAACGAAGTGGTGCTCTTTGTTAAAGATATGGGGGGTATCGAATTTGCCGAAGCCAAGATGCAGGAATACAAAACCGCTGCCATGGATATTCTTTATTCCTTTCCGGAATCTCCTTCCAGAAATTCGCTTCGGGACCTGGTTGAATATACCGTCTCTAGGAAAAAATAACTTACCTGGCTGCTTTCTTAAAATGATCCTCAATTTTCCTGGCACGAGAGTGGCCCACTTCTGCTGAGAGCTCCTCCAGCGAAGCATTCCTTATTCCTTCCATGGATTTGAAACACGTGAAAAGTTTCTCAATAGAGCTGTTTCCTATTCCGGGAATTTCCTCCAGTGATGAGCTGATCATGGATCCTGAACGTTTTAGTCTATGAAAGGCAATTCCAAACCTGTGTGCCTCATTTCTGAGGTTTTGAATCAATTTTAGCGATTCGGAACTTTTATCAATATAAAGCGGTACAGCGTCCTCCGGAAAATAGATTTCTTCCAGTTTTTTAGCTATCCCGATAATCGCTATCTGGCCGCGAAGTTTTAGTCTATCAAGACTGCTAAGCGCCGCACTTAATTGTCCCTTTCCACCATCAATCACTATCAATTGTGGAAGGGCTTGTTTTTCATTCACTAGCCTTAGATAGCGCCTGTATACCACCTCCTGCATTGAAGCAAAATCATCAATTCCTTTTACTTCCTTTATGTTATAATGACGATATTCCTTCTTTGAAGGCTTCCCATTTCTAAATACCACGCAGGCAGCAACCGGTTCACTTCCCTGCATATTACTGTTATCAAAACACTCAATATGCTTCGGCAATTCCTTTAGCCTGAAATCTGCTTGAACTGCTTTCAGGATCCTTTCACCGGGCTCAGCTGTTTTCCTGCTAGCATTACGCTTGATCTTTTCCAGTTTATAGCTCTTTGCGTTTCGCAAGGATAGTTCAAGTAACTTTAGCTTATCTCCTCGCTTGGGTACAGTGATTCGCAATTCCGGATAATAGCTTTTCAGATCCAGAGGAACAATCAGCTCCTTGGATTTACTTTCAATCCGGTTCCTGATATCGGTAACTGCAAAAGCCAGAAGTTCTGCGTCCTCTTCATCCAGTTTTTTTCTGATCTCCACCGTATGGGCCTGTATGATTGCACCCTTTACCACTTTCAAATAATTTATAAAAGCCTCCTTCTCATCACTTACAATGCTAAATACCTCCACATCATGAATAGCTGGATTTACGATGGTTGATTTGCTTTGGAACCTGGAAAGAATATCGATCTTCTCTTTAAACTGATTGGCTTCCTCAAATTGAAACAAGGCGGCTCGTTGTTCCATTTCTCGTTTTAAATGAGTGACGACGTCAGTCAAATTACCCTTGATGATATTTCGAATCTGATTTATGCTGTTTGCATAGGCTTCCTGAGTTTGTAATCCTACGCACGGAGCTTTGCAATTTCCAATATGGTATTCCAGGCATACTTTGAATTTACCAGCTTCGATATTTTCCTCGGTCAATGCAAGTTTACATGTTCTAAGCTGGTAAAGCTGACGAATCAAATTAAGCAAAACTTTTACTGCATAGGCCGAAGTGTAGGGTCCGTAATATTTAGAACCATCATTAATCACAGTCCTTGTTGAAAAGACACGCGGAAAAGGTTCGTTTTTTACACAAATCCAGGGGAAGGTTTTATCGTCCTTAAGCAATATATTATATCTCGGCTGATGCTTTTTGATCAAATTGTTCTCTAGCAGCAGGGCATCGGATTCGCTATCCACGACGATATACTTCAAATCAGCAATCCGATCTACCAGAACCTTAATTTTAAAAGACTCGAATTTGTTTCTGGAGAAATAGGAGGAGACTCTTTTCTTTAAATTTTTTGCTTTGCCTATATAAAGCAGCGTATCATTTTTATCATAGAATTGATAAACTCCCGCTTGTTCGGGCAACGAACGAATCAAAGAAGAAATGTCAGAATTACGCGTCATTTTGAGCTTCACTAATGTGCTTTACCTGGGCCGAGGGACACAAACTGAATAGATATGGCACTCTCAGAGCACTAAAATAAGTTAATCAGGGGACTTTCCCGTTGCTAATGCCTTCATCCATATAGGCTTCTGGAAGGTAGGGGGATCCTGGCTCTGCTCAAATGAAAAACACCAAAGAGAAGAATTAATGCCCTTCAAAGCTGACAATCGAGTCAATGTCATATGCACTAAGCCTGAGCCGCCCTTCCAGTTCGGGAAGCTCTACCAGGAACAATACTTTTATAATATTGCCTCCAGCTTCTTCTACTAATTTACATCCCGCTTCAGCTGTTCCCCCGGTAGCCAAAAGATCATCTACCACTACAACTTTTTCCCCGGGTTGAATGGCATCCACATGCATTTCCAGGGCATCTTCGCCATACTCCAATTTGTATTCAATTCCTCGTTTCTTAAAAGGAAGCTTTCCCGGCTTCCGTAATAATGCTACCCCTGCTCCCATTTTTGCAGCCAAAGCTCCGGCCAAAACAAATCCTCTTGCTTCTATTCCCACAAATTTTTCAAAGGAGATGGGGACGAAATTTTCAGCTCTTAAACAATTCATCAACTGATCAAGGGCCAAAGCAAAGGCTTCACCACTCTGAAAAATTGTGGTCAGGTCCCTGAAAACAATTCCGGGCTTTGGATAATCCGGAATGGAACGTGTGACATTTTTCAAATATTGAGCTGCCTCTTCTTTATTCATCTTTCTGAAATTATAAAAAATTGTTCCACGTGGAACTATCTACCCATATATATGAGCAGAACACTAATATCACTGGGCGATACTCCTGAAATTCGAGAAGCCTGGCCAATAGAGCCAGGTTTAATGCGGGTCAACTTCTGCCGTGCTTCCGTAGAGATACTTTTCAAACGCTCGTAATCAAAATTCTCATCAAGTTTAATTCGCTCAAGTCTCTTTATCTTATCTGCCATTAGCTTTTCTCTGGCAATATAGCCTTCATACTTAATTGAAATCTCTACGGTCTCAACTACCTCTCCTGCTCTTCGGCCACAATCCTCATGAATTTTCCGAAGATCCTCTACCTCTTCGATTAATTCATTCAGCCTAACCTGTGGGCGTTTGGCTACTTCGATTAATTTCATTTTTTGCTTTAGCGGAGATGTTCCTGCGCGTTCCAAAAACCCATTAATCTCATCAGGAGCTATGCTGTAAGTTTTCAAGAAATCAACAAACCTGAGAACTAAAGCTCTTTTGCTTTCTAATAAATCAACCCTCTCCTGAGTAGCCAGACCCATTTTTGCACTTAGTAATGTAAGTCGTTCGTCAGCATTATCCTGTCGTAGGAGGATCCTGTATTCAGCCCTGGAGGTAAACATTCTATATGGTTCATCAACGCCCTTTGTAACCAGGTCGTCAATCAGCACCCCTATATAGGCCTGATCCCTGCCCAGCACAAATTCTTCATCCCCCTGGATCTTAAGGCTTGCGTTTATTCCTGCCATCAATCCCTGCGCCCCTGCCTCTTCATATCCAGTGGTGCCATTTATCTGACCGGCAAAATAGAGATTCTTCAAACGCTTTGTTTCCAGTGTGTGGTATAATTGTGTGGGTGGATAATAATCGTACTCTATGGCGTATCCGGGCCTGAAGATTCTAACATTTTCAAGGCCTTCAATTTCCAACATTGCATTGTATTGAACTTCCCAGGGCAAAGAGGAAGAAAAACCATTAATATAATATTCTATTGTTTCAAAGCCTTCTGGTTCTAGAAACAATTGATGCGCTTCCTTTTCCGAAAAAGTCACAATCTTATCTTCAATACTCGGACAGTACCTTGGCCCAATGCTCTGAATGGTTCCGTCAAACATGGGGCTGTCTGTAAATCCTTTTTCCAGCTCCGAATGTACAGTCAGATTTGTATGCGCAATATAACAGCTCCGGTGTGCTGAGTAATCCATTTCATAATCCAGGTAAGAGAATTTTCTGAATTCCATATCCCCAGGCTGCTCTTGCAGTTTCTCAAAATCAATGCTTCTGCCATCAATTCTGGCAGGAGTCCCGGTTTTCATCCTACCTACTTCAAAACCATTCTCCGCTAATTGTTCACTTAAACCATAAGCCGGAGCTTCTCCCATTCTTCCTCCCTTCATCTGCACTTTACCAACATGCATCAGACCATTAATAAATGTGCCAGCAGTTAGAATAACCTTCCTGGAACGAAATTCAATGCCCATCTGGGTTTCAACCCCCTTTACCTCTCCCTCCTCGATCACTAAACGAGTAACTTTATCCTGCCAGAATTCCAGCTTATCAATACCTTCAAGCACCTTTCTCCACTCAAGTGTAAAGATGGATCTGTCGCATTGTGCTCTTGGGCTCCACATGGCAGGACCTTTACTTCTATTTAGCATCCTGAACTGAATCATGGACCGGTCAGTAATGAGTCCTGAGTATCCGCCAATTGCATCTATTTCTCTGATTATCTGTCCTTTAGCAATGCCTCCCATGGCAGGATTACACGACATCTGTGCATATTTTGTCATATCCATGGTGATCAGCAGTGTCCGAGCTCCCATAGAGGCGGCAGCGGCAGCGGCCTCACAACCTGCATGTCCTGCACCAACAACAATTACATCGTACTGAGATTTCATTTTAAACCATATTCAACCACAAATGTAATGCATCATTTTCCATTTGACGCATTATACCCCGCTCTTCCTCACTTCCGTCGCCATAACCAAGCAAATGATTCACACCATGAACCATCACCCTCCTCAGCTCCTCGTCTTCTTCTGCACCATAAGTTCCGGCGTTTATTCGTACCTGCTCTATACTGATAAAAATATCGCCTGAGATCTTAACGCCTTCCGAGTAGTCGAAACTAATAACGTCTGTGTAGTAGTTGTGGTTTAAATACTTTTGATTAATAAGCTTGAGATGCTTATTAGTTGTGAAAATGAAAGACAATTTGCCGCACACCGCATCCTGCGAATCAAGCCATTGTTTGATCCACTGTTTATGCAGAAGCTTTTGCCTTAAATTGAATTGTGATTTCTCTGTATGAAATGTGACGGGCACTAGATCTTGAACTTTAGCACTACAATCCTGCCATTTTCAAGGTATAAAATTTCATCTGAAAGCCGTTCCATCAGGAAGATTCCACGGCCGTTGATTTTCTCAAGATTTTCGGGAGCAGTAGGATCAGGTACTGTGGCGTAATCAAAGCCATGACCCTGATCTTCTATATGAACCATTAGTTCTTTCCGATCCATTAACATTTCAATCTTAACGTTCTTGTTCGGATCAGAATTATTGCCGTGAATTATTGCATTGTTCGTTGCCTCCATAGTGGCCACAAGTACGTTCCCATAAACTTCATCACTCAAGTCAAATTCCATTGATAATTCATCAATGGCTTTTTCTACCAAACGCAGGCTTCCTAAATCAGCTGGGATATTCAAATCTTTTCTCATAACAATTCCAATGGACGCTATCTTATACGGTGCTAATTCACCAAAGGTTCCAAAAAATCGTTATTTACTTATCCACTCTTCAGGGTTTAGAATTGTTCTCTCCTGCCAGACCTCAAAATGGACCGAAGCAACATTTTCTTTTTCGTCTGTAAAAGCTTCTCCCAGGCCTTCTTTTGTAAGTACTCTATCGCCTGTTTTAACCCTCACATTCACAAGATTTTGATATACTGATAGAAACTCCCCATGACGTATTAAAACGGTGTAATTCGCTCCTAAAATAGCAAAGACCTTGGTCACCTGGCCTTCAAAGACTGCGCGTACTTCTGTTCCCGGAGAGCTGGTAATATCTATTCCATTATTCTGCACACTCGAGCCTCTTAAGCCTGGAACTTCATTTTTTCCATAAGCACCTGTAATAATACCCTGCTCCACTGGCCAGGGTAACTTTCCCCTGTTTTTCCTGAAATCTTTTCCAAGCAATTCTTGTTCCGGGGTAAGAGCGGCATATATATTTGCTGAATTAGCCTTGCGTGCCTCTTCTTCAATAATCTCTCTGATCCGGCTTTCTAAAGCTTTAGCAATCCGTTCTTTCTCTGAAATTTCCTTTCTTAACTCCGATTCTTTCTTTTTCAGATCATTTACCATAGATCTCCTTCTGCTTCGCTGACCAAGGAGTTTTCCCTGCTCAACCTCCTTTTCCTCCAAAGCAAGGAGTTTTTCATTCCTAAACAGATTCAGCTGATCTTTCTGCAGATCAAGTTCCACAATGAGCGAATCAATTTCATGCGCTTTCCGAACCCTGTATGCGCTGATATATTTTAAATATTTATATCTCTGATAGGACTGGGAAATCGTAGCCCCGGCAATGATGTACATCAATTTCTCATACTCTGTATGGTTTCTGTAAGCAAAGTAGATCAATCTTGCGTACTCATCCTTGTTTTTCTTATTGTCGCTGGTCAGTTGTCCAATATTAACCTCGGTCTCCTGGATGCTTCGATCCATGAGATTAAGCTCTGATTCCATTGTTGTAATCAATCCCGCTCTTGAGTTGATTCCATTTTGCAAAAGCCTCAATTGCTTTACAGAACTTGATCGTTTTGCCGAGGTCTTCTCCATCAAATCTCTTGTTAGTTTCAGATCATCATAGGCTTTCTGCTTCTGCAGCTGGAGATCTTCCTTGGATTGTCCGCTAACAAACAAGGCAAACAAAAAATGCACCAATATGAAAGCTAGCGCTCTGTTCATCTCACCTCTGTAAATGTGTATTTTCGGGGATTTACATCCATCTTTATCTTTATATCTCTGTTAATAGTACGCTCCCCACCACTGGCAACAATTTCGAATTCAGTAATCATGAAATTTGAATAAATTTTGAAAGAATTCTCCAGCCTTTCTCCCATTAAATATCGATCCGTTTTCTGGTGGTAAAATTCAAAAATATTCATGTTCAGATCAAGCCTGTCAAAAATAATTCTCTTTTTAATATAGTTTTCATCAAACTCAAATACGATGCTCTTTTGCAGATCATCTTTCCCAAATTGCAGATAATCACATAAATAGGCCTTACTGATCAGGTTTTGAAGATCAGTAAGGCTGACAGGGTACTGATAACCAAACCTTCTTTGCAGAGGTGCACTGTATACAATTTTATTCATTCGGTCGATGACTTTGATAGAGTCTTGTTTAACAGAAGCTCTCAAAATCTCGTATCCGCTATTCACGGCTGAAAGATAGATAATAGAATCTTTCTTTGAATACAATGTAATGCTAACCTCATACCGCTCCTTATCGTAGACCAGTATCGCTTCAGCTTTCTTAATCAAGATGGTATGAACCGAATCGCTGCCATTGCAATTTTGTATCAGGCCATCCATCCCGTGCAATTCTGGCGTTTCGGGCTTGAGCACCTCTTTCATAGCACCGCATTCATTGAGTAATAGCAGTGCAAATAGCAAAAGAATCCAATGAAATCTACTCATGTTCCCTGGCGTTTACCAGATCAATTTTAACTTCCAGCTTCTCTTTATCTCCTCCCAGTATAATCGCTTTTAAATAATATGACACTGCAACCTGATAGCTTTCCAGTGCCGTTTGAATATCTCCGGCGTGCTCGTTTACTTCCGGATCATTCTCTCCCCCCTTATCCAGAGCAGAGAGAATATACTTTTCAGCCTCCTCAAAAGATTCTAGCTTATAAAGGACCCAGGCGTAGGTATCAAGAAAAGTAGCATTATCCGCATTGTTCTTAACCACTTCTGAACTCCACGCTTTCGCCTTTTCAAGTTTTTCTCCCCTTTCTGCAAGGTAATAGCTGTAATTATTCAAAAGCATAAAATTATCGGGCTCTTCCACGATCAAAGATTCAAATAAGGAGTCTGATCTCTCATAATCATCAAGTCTGTAATAGGCTTCGGCAACAAGCATTCTGGCTTGTGAGGCATATTCTCCCGACGAATACAGATTGTAATCTATTCCTTCAAAATTCTCTGTAAGTGCCTCGAATTCATCGGCTTGATAGAATCCAAGACCCCTGAAAAAACGGATATCAACACTGTCCGGGTATAGCTCAAGCGCTTTTCCACTTATAAAAATAAGCTCCTCGTTCAGCGCTGCGGCATTAGCCAGCATGATGGTCTGCATATAGATGTTGTAGGTTCCCTTCTGAAGTTCCAAATACTTCTTTAAATGAACGTATGCTGCGGAATAGTTCTGGCTTTGAATATAAAAATCTGCGGCTAGTAAGCGGATATCGCTTTCCTCCGGATGAGTCTCCGCGAAGACCTCAATAACGGTACTCAGTTCCGATGAATAATTTATAAGGTGATCTTCCTCTGAAAGATAATATGACAAGATTGCCATTTTTCTATTCACCTCTATCTGATTGCTGCCAAAGGATTTAGCTAAATATTTATAGCTGTTCTTAAAATCCTCCTCCTGCCGGTAATAGTCTGTCAAATTTGTCAGTGCAAAAATATTCAGACTATCCACCTCCAGAATTTCAAGATAGTAGGAGGAGGCGGCTTTTTCATCTCCGTTTTTTAAACAAAGCTCTGCTGCCACGATTCGAAACTGTATGGCTTCAGGAAAAATCGCCATAACCTTTTCGATCTCCTCCCTGGCCAGTTCGTATTCTTCCTCACTTTCATAGATGGAGGCTTTTAGTAAGGTGATCTTCTCCGAGAAACCTTTTTCTTTTTCAATTTTTTCCAGCGTTCTAATGGCTTTTCCCGATTTTCCCATATTGAAATAGCTAAGGGCAAGTTCGAATTCCCATTCTATTTTTTCGGGATCATCCTTTATTTTCCCCTTTAGAATCTCTACCACTTCTTCATGCTCTTCCAGTGCACCAAGCGAATTTATATAGGCAAGGGTATACCATTCGTTCCCGGGATCAAGCGCATATGCCATGCTGAGATTTTTGCGTGCTAGCTCTAACTGTTTTGTAGCCAGATAGATAGAGCCCGCTTCAAAATAAGCAACCGCACAATCAGGCTTATCCTTGATAACAAGGCCATAGAGTTTAATCGCTTCCGGCAAATTTCCAAGGTTCTTTTGCTTTACAGCCTCTATCAAAGCATATTGGTAATCCCTGTTGTTGCTCTGCTCCTGGCCCTTCGAAACAGAGGCAAAGAAGAACATCAAACCCAACACAAACCCTATTCTCACAAAATTCTTCATTCTTTTCTTATTTGGTACCGGTATGTCCGAAACCTCCTTTGCCCCGTTCAGACTCTTCCAGGGATTCGACCTGATCCCATTTAATGCTTTCCACCTTATTAATCACCATCTGGCAAATACGTTCACCATGCTCGACCACAAAGGTTTCGCCAGACAGATTCACCAGAATAATTCCAATCTCACCCCTGTAGTCGGCATCGATAGTGCCTGGTGTATTTAAAACTGAAATTCCCTTCTTCAGGGCCAATCCACTCCTGGGTCTGATCTGGGCTTCAAATCCTTCTGGCAATTCCATAAACAAACCGGTGGGAATAAGCTTCCGCTCCATGGGTTCCAGGGTAACAGCCTGCTCCAGATTCGCTCGAAGATCCATTCCTGCTGAACTGGAGGTGCTGTAGTCAGGTAGCGGATTATCCGAACTGTTCACTATTTTAACTTTAATTGACATTAGCTGCTTTTATATTGATTAAAAGTCCTTCTCTCTCCCAATACCACTATTGCCCCAAAAACACTCAGAAGCACCAGCGCCCATAAATTTCCGGGTCCCCTTACATTCTGCAAAAATAGTTCATTGCTTAAATATATGACTATCGCCACAAGTATATATGCCAGTATTCGTCCGGCACGATAAGGAATGGCATAGTGTTTTCTTGACCAAAGATAGGATACGATCACCATGGTGCTGTAGCAGATCAAGTGGCCCCATGCCGAAGCCACATAACCATACCTGGGAATAAATAATACATTTACAAAGACAGTAATCAAGGCTCCTAATAGTACCAGAACGGCGCCGATATGAGTTTTATTGGTTAGCTTATACCATATGGAGAGATTAAAGAAAATTCCCATCACCAGGTTGGCCAACAAAACCACAGGAACAATTTGCACACCTTCACGGAAATCCGCTCCAATAAAGAGAATAAAGTAGTCAAGATAAAGATTAACCAGGAGGAAGATAAAAAGTCCGGCAACCACAAAAAACATCATCACATCGGCATATAGTTTTTGGGCGTTCTTCTCTCCTGATTTTGAAAAAAAGAAAGGTTCAGCTGCATATTTAAACATCTGAACAAAAAGGGTCATTAATACAGCCAGCTTATAGTTTGCCCCATAAATCCCTAACTGTTCCATGGGATTTTGCTCCAGCGGTATCATATGTTTTAACAGTATCCTGTCCAGGGCTTCATTTACCGTACCCGCCAATCCGGCTATAAGAAGGGGATAAGAGTATCTGAGAATCTCCTTGAACAAGATCCGATCAAAAACAGAACGCAATGCTGCAAGAATATCAGGAATAAGCAAGAGCAGCTTAAGGGACGAAGCAACAAGGTTGGAAATCAGCACATACCCCACTCCAATATTTTCATTGTAGAGAAGGGATACCAGCTCCGAGTCGCCGTGCCGCGGACAGTAGTACAGAAAAAAGAGATTTAAACCAATATTTATGCTAACCTCCCCGATGCGTATTAAGCCATATTTCAAGGGTTGATTGCGAAGCCGGATCCTGGCAAATGGAATGCTCGTAAACGCATCAATACCAACAATTACGGCTAACCATTTAATATACTCCGGATGTTGTTCATATCCAATAAGAGCGCTAATGGGCCTAGCCCAGACCAGCGCCAGGACGATAAAGAGTGTAGATGTAATGAAGAGAGACCCGAGTACCGTAGTGTACACCCGATCCTTCTTTTCCGAATTACTGGCGTAGCGGAAATAACCAGTCTCCATACCATAGGTGAGAATTACTAGCAGAAATACCACATAGGCATAGAGCTCTGTGATAACTCCATAAGTGGCCCTTTCGAAAATCCTTGTATAAAAAGGTGTGAGTAAGAGGTAATTGAGAAGTCTTGGCAGCACAATGCCAAGACCGTATACAGCGGTTTGCCCGAACAGTTCTTTAATGGGATTCTTCAAGCTATAGGCAAGGTTTCTGCAAAAGTAGCATTATCCGGTGCGTAGTTTACTCGTCGGACGATTTTTTATTAAACAGCAGGTAGCCAAAGCTTAGCTGTGCAATCCAGGGATTTTCCTCGTCGGCAATATAACCCAGGTATAGAGAAACAGGTCCGACTACCGAAACATAACTCATGGATGCAAAAAACATAGTTCTCATACTTTTAAAATAGTTTCCGAAATAGGCCTGGTTTTGTTCGTCCATAAGTATTTCCTGCACCGGGAAATATGCGTAGGCCTCTAATTTAGCATGAAGTTGTTTTGAAAATTTGTAGACCGGCATCAGTCCCACTGCAAAAAACTGGTTCGCCCTGTAGTGCTCCATAAAGAGTCCTTTGGTAATTACATTGGGTTGAAAAAATGGAGCCTCAATAATGGTAGAATAATAGTTACTGAGCAAAGGTTTAAATGTGGCCTGCACCCTGAAATGATAACCCAGAGAAAACGAGCCCCTAAAGGGGATAAAACCATAGTTTTCAAGCCTCACAGACAACCAATAGTAACTCTTTTTTTCATTGTTCTCTGCCTCAGCCGTAGATCCCGGATAGTAAGATTCTACACCATAACCGGCCCGGACGGAATGAATACGGTGTGTTCCTTCTGTGGCAAATTGCTTATTATCCAGAGTGTTTCGTTCGCTGGCCACATAGAGCGAAACCTTATTCACATTGGAGACTTCAGAAGTATCTGTGGAGGAGAAATCCCTGCTCATGTAGTAGATCTCTTTGTTTCTTCCAATGCCTATCCCGCTTTTGATAAGTCCATTGATCTTGTACGGGGTTCCCACATCAAACCTGAAATTAATTTCATCCTCTGTGACATAAGGAGGTTTCTGGTCCTCGAAAAAGAAATTGCTATGATAGTTGTTGTATTGAAACCCATTGTAGTTGAAGTTACCCTGGAAAAAAAGTGGAATCCTCGCGGGATAATCAAATCTGAATCCCAGATTAATACCATCATAAAAGCGACCGAACTGAATACTTCCTTTCAATAGAGCGCTCACCTCTGAAATCTGTCGATAACTAAAACCCAGGTAGGTTTGAGCTAAGCCTGTGGTTGAAAAAAATAGTCCAAACCTGGCTTCCAGGGGTGCCTGTGGTATCACCCTGAGCTTCATCGTAAACAAGCTGTCTTCCGGCTTATACACAGCTCTTGGGTAAAGATATAACAAGCTTTTGTCGTTGGCCAGTTTCAAGTACTCTCGCTTCATCTCATTCACATCCAGAATGGAATCTGCTTGCCGGATGCTGCGCTCAACATATTCCTTTTGCTTTTCATTTAAGCCTGTAATATCAAATTCATTAAAGCGAAGCTCGGGAAGCCGCTCTTTAAAAACTTTTCTTCTTCGGGCTAGTGTGGCAGTATCTACTGCCTGGTGGCTGACCAGCGCTTTAATACTGTCCATCTTTGCAAGGGTCTGTTTATATCCAACCTCTACAAACTCATCCAGTTTATCAAAGGCCAGCAAAGATTGTTTCTCCAGCTTCATATCAATCAACAGGCCCCGCTTCGGATCAATCTCATAGCTGGAGGGTTTCATCACTATATTTTCGATCTGGGCCATAATATCAAATTCATCTGGCGGGGTGTTTCCCTGAGCGGCCTTGCTCCCAATAATCACGTCTGGATTAAATTGTTCCACGACATGTTGCACCGGAAAATTATTATATAGCCCCCCATCATACATGATATTTCCCTCCATCACAATGGGACGGAAATAGAGAGGAACCGTCATAGAGGCCCTGACCGCCTGTGAAAGATCTCCTTTTCTGAATACAACTTCTTTGCTATTGCTGATATCTACTGCATTGCATAAAAATGGAACAAACAAAGAGTCAAAATCATAGCCGGCTGCAGCACTGGCCCTGGAAAAAATCTCCATAAACGCAAAATCCATCAGGTCGTTGGGAATGACACTCAGGGGAAATCTTGTTTTTGGAACGCTATCCTTCAGGTCTATGCCAACATTGAATAGTTCCGGTCCGGGTTCCTCGGCTTTGAAATAGTACTTATACTTCTCCTCCAGTTTTCCACTCATCCAGTATCCAAACTCGTCCGACCCGATAATCTCAATCATCTCATCGCTAGTCATTCCCATGGCATAACATCCTCCAATAATAGCCCCCATGGAGGTTCCGCCTACATAGTCAATTGGGATGCCATTCTCTTCCAGGGCTTTTATCACCCCAATATGCGCCAAACCCTTAGCTCCTCCTCCACTAAGCACAAGTCCCACTGACTGAGCCATGGTCACATAAGGAATAAGGCCAATAATGACAAGTATGAAACACTTTTTCAACATTCATTCTATCTTTGCAGGACTATTCTTTATTAAAAATACGTCAATTATGTTGAAGAGTTATCTGATCGCGCCAATTGTTTACATAACGATTTCTTTCATTTTTCTTCCGGCTCCACTTCCGGCCCAGAATTCAAAAAAAGAGCAACTCATTAAAATAGAGACCAGCAAGGGCGATATGCTTATCAAGCTATATAATGAAACACCTGCACATCGTGACAACATGATTAAGCTTATCAAAGAAGATTTTTACAAGGACCAGGTTTTTCACCGGGTCATCAAAGATTTCATGATACAGGGAGGTGATCCGCACTCCACCGGGGCCGAAAAGGGCCAGCGTTTGGGCTCGGGAAGCCCGGGATATACGGTTCCTGCAGAATTTCATAAAAACCTTATACACAAAAAGGGGGCGCTTGCCGCTGCCCGGAAAGGGGACAGTGTTAACCCTGAACAGGCCTCAAATGGTTCCCAGTTCTACCTGGTGCAGGGCAGGGTGTTGACCCCTGAAGAGGTCGATGTCCTGACCCAAAGGGGAGTTGCCAGCTTTACCGAGGAGACTGCCGAAATATACACGACCCTTGGTGGGACACCACACCTTGATGGAGCCTATACTGTTTTTGGTGAAGTTGTGGAGGGTCTGGAAATCATTGACGCCATCGCTTCCCAGGCTTGCGATTCCTATGACCGGCCCATCGAAGATGTAATCTATTCAATTACCCTTATCAAATAAGCGGGTTTTTTATACTTTTGTATCTCTAATTCAAACAGATATGCTTCAAAATATTGATAAAATCCTTGAGGAGGCCAGGCAGTTCAATGCCGAAACCAAGGAGGAGATTGAACAGTTCCGGATCCTTTACCTGGGCAAAAAGGGAGCTCTTTCCGAATTGTTCAAGAACTTCAAGGATGTTCCGGCCGACCAGAAGAAAGAGGTAGGGCAGAAGATCAATCAATTAAAGCAGTTTGTTAGCGAAAAAATAGATGCCTTACTGGCTGGTATTTCCGAGGAAGCCAGTACTGACGATACACGCGATCTTACCCTGCCCGGTCCGCCGATCCAGGCCGGGGCAAGACATCCCATCTCTATCGTTAGAAATGAAATCATATCCATTTTCGGCCGGCTTGGATATACCATTTCAGAAGGTCCTGAAATTGAAGATGACTGGCATGTCTTTTCTTCTTTAAATTTCCCACCGGAACACCCCGCACGCGATATGCAGGATACTTTCTTTATTGAAAAGGATCCTGACATCCTGCTCCGGACTCATACCTCTTCGGTTCAGGTAAGGGTCATGGAAAAAGAGTCCTTGCCCATACGCACCATCTCTCCCGGCAGAGTTTTTAGGAATGAAGCCATCTCGGCCAGGGCCCATTGTATTTTCCACCAGGTGGAAGGCCTCTACATTGATGAAAATGTCTCCTTTGCCGATCTGAAACAAACCTTGCTTTATTTCGCCCGCGAGATGTTTGGAAAGCATGTGGAGATTCGCCTTCGCCCTTCCTATTTTCCATTCACCGAACCCTCCGCTGAGATGGACATCAGCTGTCAGATCTGTGCCGGAAAGGGTTGTAATGTGTGTAAATATACCGGTTGGCTAGAAATTCTTGGCTGCGGCATGGTCGACCCCAATGTGTTGGAATTCAATAAGATCGATTCTAAAAAATACACAGGGTTTGCTTTTGGCATGGGTGTTGAGCGGGTTGCCATGCTCAAATACCAGGTAAAGGATCTAAGGCATTACTTTGAAAATGATCTTCGCTTTCTAGAGCAATTCAAAGCAGCGTATTAAACTCTTAATTTTTTAAGGGCCATTTTATCGTGAAGTGCTTATTTAGCTTCGCTAAAAAATGCCAGTTCCCTCCAAAACATCCCTTTAAAACTAATTAGGACTTTGTTACTCTTCTAAAATTATCTCGTGGGTGATGGGGAAGGCCTTTTCATAGTTGGCCGATACCCCACAATACCTTGTGACGGATAGGTTCACGGCTTTCTCTACGTTTTTACGGTTAATGTCTTTTCCTTTAAGCCTGTAGATGACCTTCATCCCTTCAAATCGCTTGGGGTGTTCTTCAGTAATATCACCCTCAACTTCTACTGAGAATTCCTCAAAATCTACCTTCATTTTCTTAAGGATGGACGCCACATCCATACCTGTACAGCCCGCCAGCGCAATCATCATCAGGGGTTTAGGTCTTGGGCCTGTATTCTTCCCTCCATGTTCTATAGAGGAATCCATATAAATCTTGTGTCCATCCACTTCAGATTCAAAAGCCAGGTCGCTAAGCCATTTAGTTGTGATTGTTTCCTTCATTGCCCTATTTTTTCAATGTTTATTTAATTATTTTTGATTTCTATAATTTATCGCAATGCATAACGATCCTTTTGATTTAAGCTGTGATTCCTGCACCATCCGGACTCATCCTCTATTTAGACACCTTGAGGAACAGGAGCTGCAGGAGATTATGCTCAACAAGATAACAGAAACTTACAAAAGAGGTTCAATCGTATACCAGGAAGGAAACCGCATGAAAGGTTTTTGTTGTGTCCAGTCGGGAATAATAAAAATATACCAAACCGGATTTGATGGGAAAGAACAGATAATTAGATTCGCCAAACCTGGAGACATTATCGGGTATCGTTCCGTGGTAAGTAACGAACCTGCCTGCACAACCACAGAGGTGATCGAAGAAGCCATTCTGTGTCATATTCCCACTGAAATACTTTTAAATCTTGTAAAGACCAATGGCAACTTTGCGGTTGAATTAATGAAATTAACCTGCAAAGAGCTTGGTGAGGCCAACTCCTATATTACCGATATTGCTCAAAAAACTGTAAAGGAAAGGCTGGCAGAAATCCTGATTCACCTGGATGATGAATTTGGAGAAGACTTACAGGGCGTTCTAAAAATATCACTAACCCGGGAAGAGCTTTCTAATATTGTTGGCACTGCAACAGAGTCGATTATCAGGTTACTTTCTGAATTCAAATCCTTGGGTTACATCGAAATAAACGGCAGAAAAATAAAAATCCTGGACAGGCCAGGATTGAAGCACATTGCCAATATCTAGCCGTTTATATTACTCAACTAGTTTGCCGATAACAATATGGGCAATAAGACCTGCAACAATCAACACAAGGCTTAACGCAAGAGAGGCGTTGGTCTGGGATCCGGCAAAAACCACAATACCCAGAAGGATCACACCAATCAGAATAACTAGAAGTCCGGCATTCTTCAATAAAGTTCGTAACATAACTGCATCAGTTTCAATTCCCCACAAATATATACAAAATATCAAAATAAAAAGTTCTGATTATCTCTATATTTACCGAGGTGCTCATATGCAATTTTTGTAACCTCTCTTCCTCTGGGAGTTCGCTTGATGTAACCCTCCTTAATCAGGAAGGGCTCATATACTTCCTCAATGGTCCCCGCCTCTTCTCCCACGGCAGTAGAAATAGTAGTTAAACCTACCGGACCACCCTGAAACTTATCGATAATCGTGGTAAGAATTTTATTGTCCATTTCATCCAGCCCCGAACGGTCTATATTTAAAGCATCCAGGCCATACCTGGTGATCTCCATATCAATAATACCACTTCCTTTCACCTGTGCAAAATCTCTTATTCTTCTCAGCAGGGCATTGGCAATGCGGGGCGTTCCCCTGCTTCTGGAAGCAATTTCAACAGCGGCATCGCCCTCTATTTCAACCTTTAATATGACCGAAGATCTCTTTACAATACCGGTAAGTATATCTGCATCGTAATACTCCAACAGAGAATTGATTCCAAATCGGGCCCGAAGAGGACCAGTTAACAAACCCGATCTGGTGGTGGCGCCAATCAAAGTAAAGGGTTGCAAGGTGAGTTGTACCGATCGTGCAGCCGGCCCTTTATCAATCATGATGTCGATAAAGTAATCCTCCATGGCTGAATATAGATACTCCTCCACGATAGGAGAGAGCCGGTGGATCTCATCTATAAACAACACATCTCCTTCTTCCAATCCAGTAAGCAGTCCGGCCAGATCACCGGGCTTATCAAGCACGGGACCGGATGTAATTTTTATACCCACCTCCATTTCATTGGCAATAATATGTGCAAGGGTGGTTTTCCCCAAACCTGGGGGTCCGTGTAGCAATACATGATCCAGGGCCTCATCTCGCAGCCGGGCAGCCTCCACAAAAATTTTCAAATTCTCTACAATCTTCTTCTGTCCGTCAAAATCTGAAAATACGGCAGGCCGCAATTTAGCTTCTATCTCCAGATCGGCGTCTGATAAATCCTTATCTCTGAATTCAAAATCTTCTACCATAGCTCCATTAACGAATTAACTTAATATCACTTTCCGGAAGCTTGATTTTAACTCCATTGATTCGCTGTTCTTCATTATTCTTGTAGGTAATGGTCATGACCAGGTTCCCCGTTTTATCATACTTTTTCCAGTTCTTTTCCCGGATACCCATTACATAATACTGCTCCTCTTTGAGGGTGCCGTCGGGATAGTAATACTTGTGCCTTTTATCGGGATTCCCCTGTGAGTAAGAGCCTTCGTATTTTACACCCCCGCTGGAATAATAATATTTCCAAATACCCTCACGCAGACCAATTACATAGCTTCCTGTTTCCTTATGATCTCCAACCATGTAAATCCATTCTCCTTCCTTCTCTCCACCAATATAATCTCCTTTGGTAAGAATATTTCCGCCAGGATCATACTCTACAAACATCCCATCTTCTCTTCCGTTGAAGTAACTTTCTTCCCTCCACTTATTCCCGTTTGGATAGTACCAGTTCCATATCCCTATATACCTGTTTCTTTCGAATCTTCCCTTCTGTTCAATACCCCCTTTTTGTAAAAAGTAGGTCCAGGTACCCGATCGCTGATTGTTTAGATAACTTCCCTTCGCCCGAGTCTCACCGCTGGCGTATAAATCTGTCCAGGCACCCTTCCTTCTTCCCTGTTCATCAATAATTCCTTCCGATACTTTCTGGCCCAGCTCGTTATATAGATAGGCATTATCAACCACTCCAGTTGTATCAAAGAAGCGATGAATTCCCACAGGCACTCCCTCTATATAGCCCCCGGTAAAGATGAGTCTTCCCTCCTGGTCAAAGGTGCTTTTCATATCCAGCAACTCTTTCATATCTTCATCAATCTCCTCCACAATTGTTCCACGTTCATAGCGCAGGGCCATTAGCAAATCACCTTTACCATCAAATTCCCTGTAATAGCCATGAAGTTGATTATCCAGGTAGTGCTCTTCCTTTTTTATCCTCCCATTTTCATAATAATCCCTGAAAGTCCCCTGCTTGTCGCCCCCCTCGTCTGTTCTGTTTACGCGTTCTCTGTCAGTGACATAGTTGTCTTTATACTGAACCACAGTGATCAGAGTGCTATCCTTTGAAAACTCCCTTGATAATCCCTGCATTTTTCCATCTTTATAAAACAGAATTAACTTCAATTCCCCTGTAGAATGATAGTAAAGTGAGGACCCTTCTTTTTTACCCATAACATATAACTCACTGGAAATCAGTGTAGGTTGTCCTGGATTTTGAGGATTGTTGTAAATGTACTTATTTGAATACCCGCTTCTCTCTCCAATCTTATAAGAAATCTGTTCGGTTAGTTCTCCCGCCTGGTTATGAAAGTTCCACAGGCTGTCCAGCAAAAAATTGGTGCGCTTCCCTTCCGATTTAATGACCCCGGTTACATAATAGGTGCGCCAGTAAGCGTCGGGTTTTGCATCCCGCATCATTCCCTCACTGGATACCTGATCATTGGGATAAAAAAACTGAACGAACCCATTTTCAGTTTCATCTCCCTGGCCAGATAACTGCATATGCCACAATCCCAGAAACAGGATTGACAAAACATATTGAGTATTACCTTTTAACATGAAGGCTGCTTATAATTGAAGACGATTTGATATATCGAGCATTCTAACAATTGATCCCCTCGCCCTATCCATCAAATCCTGTTCCAAAGTTATTTCAGGAAGCTCATACTTCAAAGTATTATAGATCTTTTTAAGCGATATCAGTTTCATATACTTACAATCGTTGCATGCACAGGTTGAATCCTTGGGTGGCGCAGGGATAAAGTTTTTATGCGGACTGGCCTTTCTCATCTGGTGAAGAATCCCTGATTCTGTTGCCACAATATACGACTTTCCACTATCCTTGATCGTATAATTCAACAGTGACGTGGTAGATCCTATATGATCGGCAACTATCAGAATTTGCTTCTCGCACTCAGGATGTGCAATTATTTGAGCATCAGTATATTGATTCTTTATCTCCAGGATCCTCTCCAGGCTGAACTCTTCATGCACATGGCAGGCTCCATCCCAGATAAGCATATCTCTTCCCGTCATGCTTTGTATATAATTCCCCAGGTTCCGATCAGGTGCAAAGATAATTTTTTCACCCTTGGGAAGACTCTCAACAATCTGAAGGGCATTGGTTGAGGTACAGATGATGTCGGTTAGTGCCTTTATTTCTGCTGTAGTATTCACATAAGAAATCACAGTATGTCCGGGATTACTCTTGATAAAAGCTTCAAAATCTTTCGGTGGACAGGAATCGGCAAGGGAGCAACCAGCTTGAAAATCCGGAATCAGCACCTTCTTTTCCGGTGCAAGTATCTTGGCTGTTTCTGCCATAAAATGTACTCCGGCAAAGAGAATAATATCAGCTTCTGTAGCTGCAGCCTGTTGAGACAAGCCCAGGCTATCGCCCACAAAGTCAGCAATATCCTGAATTTCACCCTCCTGATAAAAATGAGCCAGGATTACTGCGTTCTTCTCTTCTCTCATTCTTTTGATCTCATCAACAACATTAAGAGACTTATCCACAGCAAGGTCAATAAAACCTTTTTTCTCCATTTCAGCTTTATTCACAATAGTCATCTTATATATATTATTATATTAAATTATAAATCTTAACTAATGATGATGATAGGCGGTTGATTCTGTTTTAAAAAAACAGAAAGTATCTTTGCATAATCCATTATTGAATGATTTAACACACTCTATTAACAACCGGGATATTTGTTAGGTTTTGAATACTGGCACGTTACAATAAAACTTAACAACTGTTAAGAACATGCTGACTTAATAAAAACATCACCGAAACAAAGATAATGACTGTTGACAGTCTGTTTATTTTTCATGGTAAAGTTAGCTTAATTCATGGCTTCGGCTGGAGGAGGTGTAGAGAAGTGTATTTTTTAAAATCAATGAACAACAAATCAACAGTTCAATTGTTAAAAAAGTAGCTTATGAATAAAACGCTGGCCATTGCTTCGGATCATGCCGGATACCATATGAAGCTTTCCATAATTACGTACCTGGAAGAAAAAGGATATATGGTAGAGGATTTAGGAACAGATTCAAGCGATGCTGTTAACTACCCTGATTATGGACATCCCCTGGCTGAAGCTATTGAATCGGGAAAGTTTACGCTCGGCATATCCCTGTGCGGTTCGGGAAATGGTATCAATATGGTTACAAACAAACACCAGGAGATTCGGGGCGCATTGTGTTGGAACAAAGAGATTTCCGCCCTTGCCAGGAGCCATAACGATGCAAATATATGTTCTATTCCTGCCAGGTTTATTGACATGGAAACGGCCATGGATATTGTGGATGCATTTTTGGAAACAGATTATGAGGGGGGAAGGCATGATATACGGATTAGTCACATACCCCTTCAGAAATAAAAGATGATATCCAACACGAGCAAATACGCCATCAGGGCTCTTATCTATCTGGAGCTATTCTCTTCTCCTGAACAAAAGAAGGGTATTAAAATAATTGCAGGAGAACTGGATATTCCCTCACCTTTTCTTGGTAAAATATTACAGGTGCTTGTAAAACATCAAATGCTTGCTTCATCCAAAGGCCCACATGGCGGATTCTTTCTAAACAGGCCTGCCATCGATATACCTGTCATGGAAATCATTGAGATCATGGACGGAAAGGAGACCTTTGATAGTTGTGCGATCAGAACTGGCCCTTGTGATCACATGCACCCCTGTAGCATGCATAATAAACTGGCCCCCTTAAGAGGCGAGATTAGAATGATTTTTAGCACAGAAACCATTGCCGATCTGGCGTCGGAATTCAGGGAAGGAAAAGAGAGAATCAGGATTTAAGAAAACGAAATAAGCCCCACCCACCAATAAGCCTAAAAGCCAGGTAAGCGGCCATAAGCCCCAGAAAATTAGCCGCCAAATCAACCAATTCGGCTCCGCGGGATAAAACAACAGTGGCCTGCAAAACCTCGATAAGTGCACTGGCCAGCAAGATGGCAAGGAGAATTATAAGATGATTTCCAAGGCACTTATGCGCACAACGGCTCTCCATCAGGGCCACAAACCCGAGTGATGCATACATCAACATATGAACAATCTTATCAATATGAGGGATATCCCAAAGGGAGGTAACAGGAAAGCTACTTGCCGGCGTTAGGCTTAAAAGAGAAATCACAAAAGCCAGCAGAATAGAAAATTTATATTGGAACACGTACCTTAGCATATCCGGAAGGCATTTTCAAGCCCGCACAAAGATGATAATTATTTTGTAATGAACGTAGATAAACTGCTGGCTTTCCTCCATGGAGAGCATATCAATACCTGGTTTGACCTGGGACTATTCCTTGATCGTTTCAAGGAAGAACAGGCCTATCCATCCATTCAGCGGGAAGGCAACTACGATGATTTTAAAGAAGAATTAAGAACTGGCGGAGTGGCCTTCCTCTCTTTTCATTATATGGTAGACGGGGTGACTGTTGAGGTGGACAAGTATGCATCACTGATGAGACGTAATGTTCCCGGGATCCCGGTTCACTATATTGCAGGAACGATCAACACAAAAACTGCTCCGTTTATAAAAGCGGATTATATGCAAAAGGTAATTCCTGAACTGGCCGGGTTTAACGAGTGGAATCTTTATAACGATTTCTACTTTACCAGGCTGGAAAGGGGAGGTCCTGTATATAATGAACTTATTGGGAAGCTATGGAGCCAGACTCTTGATATCGTTCAAAAACTGGGTTCTTATATTGAGGAGCATGGAATCAACCTGCTATATATTATCAACGTTTGTTCCAATCCGGGAAATGTGGCCTATGCGCTGGCCCTGGTATTGATATCTGAATTTCTTAAGATTCCGGTGATCAATAACAACCACGATTTTTACTGGGAGGGGGGTATGTGTACTCCCGAAAGGGAAAAATCTGGAAGCAGACCAGGGCCAAGGGATTTCTTCTTCACAAACTGTCACCTGGGGGAAGTGTTTTCGATTATAGAAATGTTATATCCATGGCAGTCACGCTCATGGATCAATGTGAACATTAATACGGGACAATCCGAACACCTGGTTCGCGTAAATGGGCACAATCCCGCCAACGTAATGGATATAGGTACAGCGGTAGACACTTCTCATTATACAAAAAGCGACAAGCGTAAGAACATCAACACCTTTATTCAACTGGAAAATATCCTGTCGAGATACGGACAAGAGCTAAATAGTTATTCGGTTGAGGATGTGCTGGAAAAAGAACTGGTAGATGAGAAGAATCAGCTGCCGATTTTGATTGGTGAAGGCACTACACGAGTGGACCGTTTTATCAAGGAGAATATTATTCTTTTGCAGCCCACAAGAATTATCTCCAGGAAGAGAATAGAGACCTCTTTCAACCTCTTGTTAAAAATGTTTCAGGAGGAGGAAATGATAAGGAGATTCATTAAGACCTCTCACCTGAAAATGACCCTGATTATTACGGGGCCCATTGCATCAGGACACTATGGCTATTATAAAAAGCTGGTGGAGCGCTTCAGGGATCTTTTGAGTGAGCTTGATCCCGAACTAAAGAAACGGGTATATATGGCACTCTTGTTTGGAGGGCTGGACCGCGATGCTTTTAAAGAGAAATATGAGAATCCGGCAGGGATCGCAGAACTCTATAACATCTCCTCACTGGTGCTGCTGCCAAGTAAAACCGAAGGGCGCGGACTGCCCATAATTGAAGCGACGGCCTGCGGAACACCTATTTTTTGCAGGAGGTATGAACCCGAACAGGTTTATTCAGAGGTGATTGGAGAACACCTGGGAGAGCGGGACCGTTTGAAAGTATTGGAGTTTAAAGGGAAGAGAATTACAGACGGAATGGTGAAGCGGATTGCAGACCGGATCTTTTTTCCACACCGTTATACCGATGAAATCAGGCATAATCAGCGGGTTGTTTACAAGCGATACAGCCTGGATGCGCTAAATGAAAATCTTTATCAAATTCTGCAAAGGCTCTACCAACAGTTAAAGGGAAATGAAAAGACTCTTAGAATTGTCCGCGAAAGCCTGGATGATTACCGGGAGATGGTAGGTTTTTCCAATGAAAACCTCCAAGCCCTGCTGGATACCAGGCACAGGCAATATCTTCCCGGGTATTCGAAGTTAGGTTTTATGTATATGCTGAAGTCGCTTATAGACCCAAGTTTTTTTAGAGTGGAGCAGCAACTGATACGTGGCAAGGCCTATCATTTTTCCCAATCCATTGTTTTTAACGATCCCGATTCAGGCCATGTACCAGAAAAGATTATAAACCGCTTCTTCAATGCGGTGGAAACCATGTTCGAATACAGGGATGGAATGCAAAGCATACAACACGATCATTCCATGTCCTACCGCCATCGCAATAGTTATCACTATCCTTACCAGGACTACACCTTTCAGGAGCTGACCGGACTGATCAACCTCCTTTATATTGGCATTGTTCAGCCCACTCCGATAAATAAGGTAGACCTGAGCCCCCAGTTTTTCACGGACTGGAACCTGGCCCTGATGCAGCTGACCGGGAGCTCCTACCTTGCCATTGATAACAGGAAGAGATTAATTCAGCGGCTCAGGGAAAACCGACCCATTGCCTATTTCCCGGGAGCCTATATTATGTATGAACTGGAATTCTTTGCCCTGCAGAGTATTCGTTCCAGAATGAAGCTCCCCCT
>RCND010000100.1_pt1 | contig 45601 bp, 40 predicted proteins | sample 2041351 | NCBI WGS metagenome assembly RCND01 (sample SAMN09708230, study PRJNA481090) | Marine sediment metagenome, whole genome shotgun sequencing project. | biome: marine sediment; feature: ocean; material: sediment; isolation source: Sewage treatment plant 12B marine sediment (STP12B) ... | reverse complement strand
CGCTGGGCGGGCTCCTACAATGCTAATTGGCTTTGTAGGAGCCCGCCCAGCGGGCGATGTTTGCATGAAAAGCAAACTGTATTTGGAAATTCCAACCAGATACTACTACCCGCGTTGCTTCAATAGTCCTTTTCAGCCAGTCCCGGCAAAGGCGGATTCCACGACCGCGAACCCGGCAGCCTGCGACCCCAGACCCTGCCGCGATACGCCGGTTGCAGATGTTTGGTCACCAAACGCTGCACCAGGTTGATGCGCGGTAGCAGGCCATGAAAACCACCGAGGTTCACCATCAATCGATCACGCAGTTCCAGTGCGCCTAAATCGGCTTCGGTTACGCAGACCACCTTCGATGTTGCGATAAAAGGCGGTAATGCGCCTGGCAAAGGCACGGTACCGTCGCCCGTACGCTGGGAACGCTGGTTTTCTCCATCCAATTCATTAACAAACTGACTCTCGTCGATAATAAACCAGGGTCCGCGCCTGTCTCGATCGACAGTCAACTGGACACGGGTCTTCTCACCGACACCGATAATCGCCAGCCAGTCCGACTGTGTGAGTGCTGCGCTGGATGTTTTGAAATCGTTCACTGTCTGTCGATGCTGGCGCGCACCACCGAGCATGTCTTTCAGGATTTTTTTTGCTTGAGAACGACGGTCACCACTTCTCGTCGAAACTGAATACATGCGTACAAATTCTGCCAGGCTGTCAACGACACTGCTTTGCATGTTGGCGCAATCGAACATGTCTACATTATCGCCTTGCGTATTTTTTGCGGCATCGGCGTAACTGGGGAATAGCTGATACAACGCCGGCATCACGCGTGCTGCCTCTCTTTCCCTTTCTTTTGGCTCAGGGCCAGTCAATAAGCTCATACCGGTCGTGATTTTCACAATGGCTTCAACCGAGCCCAGAAAAGGCGTGCCGATAGTGGCAACTTTGCCGATATTGGACTGCCGGCCAAATTGCGAAAGATACTCGCAGATAACCAGGCCACCCATTGAATGACCCACCAGGTCGACCTGCAGTTCGTCCGCATCCGCATAGTGTCGCAGGAGCTTCGTTCTGGCGAGCACCTCATCGACAAACGCACCGAGCTTCGCCGCGCTGGTACGAACGTCCATACGCCAGTCGTAGGGAAAGGCAAATACTGGTGTCGGCTGATCGGCACGCGGCGACAACTCATGCCGCAGCGCCCTGATCAGGTCGTCATAAACAGGGAATGGCTGACCGACCGTAACGTGTGCTGGCCCCACCGCCTCATAGCGCATATCGTCGGGATGTAGCGCGACGCGCTCATACTCCTTGTTGAACACCATGGTCCAGATTTCGTCGACTTTCAGCGGATAGTCGTCGACCAGGCTTGTAGCAGTAATACCGGGAATGACGATGACCGGGTTTTGTGGAGACATACAGCGCCCCTTATTCTTTGACCAGGGACAGTATACTGCCCGGGAAAGCCGGAATACGTATCGCCATACGGAAAGCTTGCCATTGAATGTATTTGCCTGAATCGAGCCCTGAGGTATCCTGCATTGACAGGATATTGAGCAAAATCACACACAAGTATTATGTCTTGAATTGTCCAGGCCGACCTTAAGAGTCTGTACCACCAGAGTCGTATTCAAAGGCATTCATGAGGGGAGCAAAATGAGGGACGCAAGTACAGCCGTATCTGGTGCAGGGCGATCAGTCGCTACCGGCATCGCGATGCTGGCCACCGGCATGATCTTCGCTACAGCGGTATACGCCGAATCACCAGGAACAAAAGACGGTGAGTGGCACTACCTGGGCGGCGACTCCGCACACACGCGTTACTCACCTGTAGACCAGATTAACGCCGATAACTTCGGTGATCTCGAAGAGGCCTGGGTTTGGGACGGTGCGAGCTTCAATGCCGCCAGCGGCCGATCTACACCCAGTTATATAGACGGCGTCCTGTACACCGTTGCCGGGCCACGTCGACATGTCGTCGCCATTGATCCCGCCAGTGGCGAAACGATCTGGTCCTATCGTGAACCCAATACGCTGCGCTGGGAATATTCGATGCGCCAGGACTATGGCAAAGGTGTTGCGTACGCCGAAATCGACGGACGTGGCGTAATTTATATTATTTCTCCGGCATTTTTCCTGACAGCACTGGATGCGAAAACCGGCAAACCGCTTGAGGGTTTTGGCAAGCCCGTACCGGTCGACGGATTTCCACAAACTGGTGTGGTTGACCTGCTGGCCGATCTTGGCCACGAATACGATCCTTATGACGGCCTGCCACTGGAAAAAGGCTATATCACCTCGTCTTCGCCGCCGATAGTGGTGAACGGCGTCGTCGTGGTCGGTAACTCTGCAGAACAGGGTTACAACCAGTCGCGCGTTGAAAACATTCCTGGCGATATTCTTGGTTACGACGCAAAGACCGGCGAATTTCTGTGGAAATTTAACGTCCTTCCAGGGCCGGGCGAGTTCGGTCACGAGACCTGGGAAAACGATGCCTGGAAGTGGACAGGTGATATCTCATCCTGGGCGCCGCTGTCTGCAGACCAGGAACGCGGTATTGTTTACGTCCCGACCAACGGCGCCACGATGGATTTTTACGGCGGTTTCCGGCCGGGCGACAACCTGTTTAGCACCAGCCTGATTGCGCTCGATGTAAAAACCGGCAAACGTGTCTGGCACTTCCAGATGGTTCACCATGACATCTGGAATTACGATACGCCGACAGCACCGGTTTTACTCGACATCGAAAAAGATGGCGAGACGATTCCGATCGTTGTACAGGTCACCAAGCAGTCTTACGCGTATACCTTCAATCGTGAAACCGGCGAACCGATCTGGCCGATAGAAGAGCGACCCGTACCGGCATCCAGGATTCCGGGTGAAAAGTTATCCGAGACCCAGCCATTTCCGACCAAGCCGGCGCCCTTTGACAATCAGGGCCTGACTGAAGATGCGCTGATCGATTTCACGCCCGAACTGCGTGCGCAAATGCTCGAAATTTTGGAAGAGTATGAAATCGGCCCGCTGTTCAATCCGCCATTGCACCGTGACAACGATCTGGGCAAGAAAGCGGCGCTATGGTGTCCGGGTGACATAGGCGGTGTCAACATCGACGGTCCCGCAGCAGCGGATCCGACAACCGGCATTCTGTATGTCACCTCGCGCAAGCATTGCTCATACCGAATCCCGGCACCGGGTGCGGAAAGGGATGCATTGATAGATGCACCAACGGGTAGCACGATTGCCGATTATGTTGTGCTTCCAGGTTATGGCTCGGTACAGGGCCCCGACGGGCTAAATATGTTTAAGCCGCCGTACAGCCGCATCACCGCAATCGATATGAACACCGGCGAGCATCTTTGGTGGATTCCGGTTGGTGAGACGCCCGACAGAGTGTTGAACCATCCTGCGCTGAAAGATATGGATATACCAAATACCGGTAACGGTACGCGGGTTGCACCGATGACAGTGACCAGTACGTTGCTGATCTATGCGGGACATGGCAGTGACAATACGCCCTATCTTTACGCAATAGATAAAGCATCCGGCGAGCAACTTGGTAAGATTGAAGCGCCTGCATCGAGTTCCTACGGCATGATGACGTATGTCCACGGAGGCAAACAGTACGTCATGCTACTGACTGGTTCAAAACTCACGACAATGGCACTTTTAGAGGATTAACCGAAAATTGATATCGTGGGATCGCCCGCTGGGCGGGCTCCTACAGTTACTTATTAGAAATGTAGGAGCCCGCCCAGCGGGCGATTCTCCATCACAGCAGTGGACCTAAATTCAATGAGACAATTTCAGTGTCTGTACTTAGGCTAACGATCGCGTTGACCGGCCTTGCGCTCTGCATTGGCGCAAATGCTGATCCACGCACTGTGAACGATGGAGTGTTCACAAAAGCGCAGGCTAAAGTCGGTGAACAACTGTATGCCGAGCATTGCATGCTCTGTCACGATAAGAAGTACTTTCGCCCGGTATTGAAGCGTTGGGAATCGCAACCGCTCGGAATCTTGTTCACCGTGATGAGCACATCAATGCCGGAGACAAATCCCGGTTTTCTCAACGAAAAAGAATACGTCGATATTCTTGCCTATATACTGTCACTGAGCCGTTATGCACCGGGCGACACCGAATTAGATTATATGAATGGCGCACTGAACGAAATAACCGTAGCGCCACGCCAACGTAAGCAATAAATCACAAGGGGATATTTCAATGTCGAATATGTATGGACTGAATCGCAGGTCATTTCTGAAGAATGCTGGCATGACAGCACTCGCTGGCGCGGTTGGAACAGGATCAGCGGCTGCCGTTGCGGCAGAGAGTTCAAGCGGATCAATGGGCGGCAAATTTGATTTTGACACACCTTATAACCGCGTCGGTACGAACTGCGCCAGATGGGACAGCCCGGCTCGCGATTTTGGTACCGACAACTTCAAGTATGGCATGGGCGTAGCGACCATGGATTTTGAGGCTGCACCTTGTATCACCGACGCATTGGCTGAGCGTTGCAAGCATAACAACTGGGGCTACATGAGTAGCCAGGATTCTCTCAGGGAGGCTATCGTAACCTGGAACGGGGAACGCCATGATATCGATATCGATCCTGAGTCTCTCGTAATTTCTGCAGGTGTTTACCCGGCAATTATCGGCGGACTAAGAACGTTTGCGCCACCGGCCAGCAAAGTTCTTTTATTGTCACCCGTTTATGACGGTTTCTACTATCACATTCGCCATACGCATACGGTAGCGAATGACAGCCCTATGATCTACAAAAATGGTCGTTATGAGATCGACTGGGCGGATCTTGAGTCCCGCATGACGCCGGATACTCAGACTATGATTCTATGCAACCCGCAAAACCCGACAGGCAATGTCTGGTCCGAGGAAGACCTGCTCAGAATCGGTCGCATGTGCCTTGAAAACCAGATTATTGTCCTCTCCGACGAAATTCATTCTGACATAGTCAGGGCTGGACACGATTACGTACCGTTTGCCAGGTTGCCGGATAAAGACGTTGTCAAAAACAGCGTCACTTTCAATGCGATTAGCAAGACATTTAACCTTGCGGGCATGAAGAATGCCTATTTTCATTCAACCAACCCGGTTCTTCTCGAAAGAATAAAGCTTAATTTTCGCGCTGATCTGAACACACTGGGTGTCGTCGCCAACGAGGCAGCTTATCGGCACGGCAGAGAGTGGATTGATCAACTACTGCCGTATCTCGACGACAATCACACGTTTGTTGAAAACTACGTCGCGGAAAACATTCCGCTTATCGATTACAAGAATGCGCAAGGCACATACCTGACCTGGTTCGATACTACGCGCGTCCTTGATGCAATCGGCGCAAATGAAATGGCTGCTGCGAATGACATGACTCCGGAGTACTATTTACAGAAATGGTTAGTCGAAAATTCCGGTGTGCTTCTGAATCCGGGATCCAACTACGGTACCGGCGGCGCAGGTCACATGCGAATGAATCTGGGTTCATCGAGAATAGTCATCAAAGAAGCACTTGATAGCATGGCCGCTGCACTGCGAAAAGTCTGACTGCCAACGAGCAAAATTTAACAACGTAGGGGAGCAAGAATGAAGATTGCAAGTTTGCCGTCGGGACTTATTCGTCTCGGCACTATCATTTTGACCTTATCAATCGTCGCCTGCTCTCCAGGTCCGGCTCCGGTCCCGGTCCCGGTCAGCGATACAGGAAGTGAATCGGCCGGGAGCATCAAGTCTGCGCCAGGAACTGAAGATGGCCAATGGGGTTATCTCGGTGGCGATGCGGCGCATACCCGCTATTCACCGGCTGACGAGGTTACGCTCGGTAACTACGAAGACCTGGAAGAAGCCTGGGTCTGGGATGGTGCGAGTTTCAACGCACAAAGTGGTCGATCCACACCGAGTTATATCAACGGCAAACTCTATACTGTCGCGGGCCCGCGCCGTTATGTTGTCGCTCTGGATCCGGAAAACGGAGAGCTGCTGTGGTCGTACGGTGAACCAAAAACCGGTCGCTACGAGTATTCGATGCGAAAGGATTACGGCAAAGGTATCGCTTATGCAGAGATAGACGGCCGCGGCGTAATTTATATTTCGTCACCTGCTTTTTTCCTGACTGCACTTGATGCAGAAACCGGCCAGCCCCTGGAAGGCTGGGGCAAACCGGTGCCGATCGATGGCTTTCCCAAGACCGGTGTCGTCGACATGCTGACCGATCTTGTTGCTGACCTGCCATACACGCACGATCCTTACGAAGGACTCTCCCTGGAGAATGGTTATATAACCACTTCTTCACCGCCGATTGTCGTCAACGGTGTCGTTATCGTCGGCAATTCGCACGAGCAGGGCTATTACCAGTCGCGCGTGGAAAACGTGCCGGGTGACATCCTCGGTTACGACGCAAGAACCGGTGAATTCCTGTGGAAATTCCACGTAATACCACGACCGGGCGAAGCCGGGCACGAGACCTGGGAAAACGATGCCTGGAAATGGACCGGTGATGTTTCCTCATGGGCACCCATGTCCGCTGACGAAGAACGCGGCATCGTTTATATACCGACCAATGGTGTAACCGTGGACTATTACGGCGGCTTTAGCCCGGGTGATAATCTCTACGGCACCAGCCTGATTGCTCTCGACGTCAAGACCGGCGAGCGTGTCTGGCACCAGCAGTTAGTGCGTCACGACATCTGGAATTACGACACACCGACAGCTCCGGTACTGATGGACGTCACTATCGATGGCAAAGAAGTCCCGATTGTTGTGCAGACGACGAAGCAAAACTTTGCTTACACCTTTAACCGCGAAACCGGAGAACCGATCTGGCCGATGGTGGATACCCCTGTCCCCGCCTCTGACGTTCCCGGTGAAAAACTGGCTGCGACTCAACCATTCCCAACCCGGCCTGCTGCGTACGGTATGCAAGGCCTGACCCACGATGGGCTGATTGATTACACGCCGGAATTGCGGGCGGCAGCGATTGACGCACTTAAAGATCACAAAATCGGTCCCTTGTTCAATCCACCATTGCATCGCGACAACGACCAGGGATACCGGGCAGCCTACTGGTGCCCTGGTGATGGCGGTGGCACCAATATTGATGGTCCAACGGTGGCTGATCCTGAAACCGGCATTTTGTATGTCTCAACGCGCAAAGCCTGCTCTTCCAGAATCGTTGTAACGGGCGAGGAAAGGGATCCAAAAATTGACAAACCGACGGGCGCTACCTTTTCGGACTTTGCCTCACTGCGATCGGACCAGGTACGCGGCCCGGATAACCTGCCATTGTTCAAACCGCCGTACAGTCACATAACGGCGATTGATATGAACACCGGTGAACATCTGTGGCAGTTGCCAATTGGCGAAACGCCGGAACGTGTTCTTGATCATCCGCAGCTCAAGGACATGGATATCCCAACGACTGGTACGGGTCGTAACGCCATCATGGCAGTGACCAAATCGATGTTTATGTATACCAGTGCGGCGAGCGATGGCACGCCAATGCTGTACTTCGTTGACAAACGCTCGGGACAACAGGTTGGCGGCGTCGAAATACCGGGTGCAGTGAATTACGGCATGTCAACCTATGTACACGATGGCAAGCAGTACATCATGCTGCAGACCGCAAGCAAGCTGACCACTATGGTGTTAGGGGATTTCTGATTGCTGCAGTTTTGATCGTCTGATTACAAATGGAAAAGGGCCGCACGATGCGGCCCTTTTTATCTGGATGACGGTTTGGCAATTCTCTCAGCATATCGATTGCGACGGGTTGCGTAACTTAGCAAAAAGAAACCCAGTAACAGCGCCATTGATATCAATCCAGATGAACCTCCGCCACCGCCACCAGTACCCTGGTTTACCCCGACCTGAACGGTACGTTGCACCATCGCGGTGTTGCTCGCTTTGTCAGTAGCAGTGTAGGTGACGCGATAGGTACCGACGACGGTCGAATTAACCGCGCCGCTCAATATGATCGAAGCAGTAACATCACCATCTATGTCGTCCGTTGCCAACGCCCCATCGTCTACGAAAAGCTCGCCGGCTGCCAAGCTGATAATTGCATCGCCGAGCAAGGTAATTGTTGGCGGTGTCCGATCGCCGCGACCCAGACGCCCTTTACCATTATTGGCGTGAATCTCTACAACATTTGCAGACAATCCGGCAACAATCAGATCGAGAGAACCATCGCCATTGAAATCACGCAAAATACCGCTGCGCATACCGTCACTGACGATTTGTTCCGCCTGTAGGTTAAAGCCACCGGATGAAAGATTTCCATAGAGCTGGTGCACGCCAGCATGGTTCATGGCGACAATATCCGGCAACGTGTCGCCATCAATATCTCCAGCAAGCAACTCGCTCACCGGCGACACTCCCAGTTTTGTACCCGCCGAGAAACTGCCCGCGGATTGCTGATACACGACCTTGCTTTCTGGCACTGCCAGCTCTCCGTCGTCTACAGCAAGTAGCAAATCGATATCACCATCACCGTCAATGTCAGCCGGCGTCACGCTCGCGACACTACCTCGTTGCAAAGTCTGTGCATTGAAGTTTCGTCCATTGCCTGAATTGCGCAGAATTTTGACAGACCGACTTCCTGACTCGACAATGACAATATCCGGGTAACTGTCATTATTAATGTCGGTGGTCGATACGTGAATGCCTGAATTAGCCGACAACGATGATGTTACATAGCCGGATTCGCCTGATCGCATGACTTGTATCGCATTGCCTGATCCTGCCAGCACCAGATCGTCGTCACCGTCGAGGTCGAAATCGGCCGTCGCAGCGCCGGTCACGGCTCCCAGTCCGCCGATATCCAGGTTGACGCCATTCGGAAATTTGCCATCGCCATTATTGAAATAAACACGGCCCGCTTTGCCGCTCATTCCGCCCACTGCGATGTCCATGTCTCCGTCTCCGTCCCAGTCCAGCGGAACTACTACTTTTCCCCCACTGTTTGATCCGAGGCTTTGACCGGGCGTTATCACGGAACGATTGCCACTGTTGAAGAAAACCATGGTTTGGTCCGAGCTGACTACAACATCCAACTTGCCATCACCGTTGAAGTCGCCGCTCTCAACGTCACCACCGGATAAACTCAGGATCTGAGTCGGTCCTTCGCTGAAGGCCGTCACCACCTGTGCCCCCGTTAACGCTGCATTGTTTCCCTGGTTCGGATCATCTGAGACCGCGATAGCAATTAGTGTGTTGTCCCCGTCGCCATTTTGCGTACCACTCACTCTGAACGATCTGGTCGTGCTGGCAGAGAGCCCGTCGATCGAACACTTGAGTGAAGGTGTCGTGGAATTATTGCCGCTAAGCGTACAACCCTGTGGAGCAATCAATGTCAGGTTTGATCCGCTGGTTGCCCAGGTCGCGACAAGCTCACCATCGTCGAGACTTGCCGGACCACGATTCCTGATGTCAATGTCCCACACGGCGGATTCACCAACCACGACCGGATTAACAGCAACTTTGATCGTCAGATCAAGGTCGGCTCGTGCTATGGCAGATATCGTCAGGCGAAATTCCAGGCTTATCGAATCGCCCTGGTCATCTCTCGCTGTGATTCTGACTACGTAGGCGTTCTCGCGTACATCCGGCGCGCCTGGGGTACCGGTCAATACACCACTGTTAGCGTCAATTCTCAGCCGGCCGCCATTCGGCAAACCGCTTGCACTAAATTGCAATGAATCATTTGCGTCCAGGTCGTCGAAAAAAGTTGCCAGCTCAAGCCGGAACAACTCCCCTTCGGTCGCCTCCTGGTTTGGCGGCGTACCTGTCGTGAAAGGTGGATTGTTGGGCGGATCGTAAGGTGGATCGTCAGGTGGATCGTCAGGAGGGTCATCCGGCGGCTGCGGCTTACCCTTAATATCTATGCGAACTTTTGCCTCTCGCGAATAACCTGTGCCGTCAAATACACGGTAGCGGAATTCGTCCTTCTTCTTTCCGTTGCCACTGGTGTAGGAAAACGTGCCGTCGCGATTCAGCGTCAATTTTCCTTGCTTAACATCCCGCGTCAGCTCTGCAAACAACTCATCCCGTTCGAAATCAAAATCGTTGTCCAGAACACTGCGTGACCCGTTATCCAGGACCGAGGTGGTGCCCCCGGGTGCTACCTTTATTTTGTCGTCGCGAGCAAACGGCGGCCAGCCTGACGCATGAATGTCGCCGGCAGCACCCAGCAACAGCACTAACACGGTTAGTAATAAAGGCAGTCGGTACCCGAGATCGTCGGCAGATGTTGAAGTTGATTGCAAAACGCAGTCCTTTTAGTTCTTATTATTGTGGTGCGTTTGTAGAATTCTAGCGCAAAAGGACGTCGCACAAAAGCCTGTAATCTCAACATTTTGTTATGGTAAATCACGTATTTGCTGCCTTTTTCTCGACAAACTGGCAAGGGTTTGGCAAGCGCTTGATAAACCTGTTTTTTACAGCCTGTCAGGCATTGTCGAACAATGCGTTCCTGAGAATTCTGACGGCAACCTGCTGACCCGTTACGGAATAGGCGATGTATTCATATTCAATTCCCGCGCTCGATACGAATTCCTGAAAGGCCTTGTACTCATGTTGTTGCCAGCGTGGAAAATTATAATACTCGTCGAACAGCACTATGGCACCCGGCTGCAGTCGCGGGCCGAATGCGGAAAATATGGTGACCGTTGATGAGTAGAGATCACAATCAACGTGTAAAAACGATACCGGCTCACTATGCTCGTCCAGGAATCCGGGTATCGTTTCGTCGAAAAGTCCGATCTGGAACTTCACATTATCCGGTACCTTCGGCAATTTTGATTGTGCGAACGCACCGACCGGATTACCGTTCCAGTACTCCGGAATTCCATCAAAAGAATCGAATCCATAGACGGTCCGATCAGCCTGCGCACCTATCCAGCGGATCGATTTACCACGACCAACTCCAAACTCAAGATACAGCCCGGGCTCACCAGCCTCACCAACGACGAATTGCACCAGCTTAGGGTGCTTTTCAAAATATGGCGCATCCGGCATGTTGGCCTTGATATATTCGAGCGTGTCCTTTTTCGCACCAAGCTGCAGATCCACCAAAAGGTTCGACCCATAGTGCTTGAGGACAAAACGACGAAACAGAAATTCGCTAAGTGTACGTTTGAATAATGGCATGTTGTATCCGACGCTTTGTTTCAGTTATTTGTGCGTGGCTGTCTGTGCGCCGGACTCCCGAACTGCGCGCCGGCCGTGGCGATGGAGTGTATCACAGGGGTCGATATACACGCCCCCGACAACGAAACTGATGATTCAATATCCGGTCAATTGATGTGGACGAGCACGCAGCAGCTTGAAATGGTGAAATCCCATTTCAATGTATGGCTCAAGCGGAAAGTCCACCATTCCCAGCTGATCCCTGTCTTTTATGGACTGCGAACATTGAAATTTTCCGCCCTTGTACTTATTCAATTTCGAAAGTGACAAATAGCAGAGTTTGGAGGGGCAGGTCAGCGCGCAACCAGCGTTAGCAAATAAAATTATCTTGTCTTTTGCATCAATTTTTTCCAGGAAATCGAAGTCCTCGTTCAGGCGCATCGGCAGCACGACTGAATCATAGTCATCAAGTGCCTGCTCAATTTTCCGGTGTGTCTTGATATTTTTTATAACGCTCCCGTCTAACGTGAAGCTGGGAAAATCACGTCGTATCCAGCGTGCAAGATCATCATTTGTGACGATGATCGAATTCATGGAGTTGTGATACTTCTCAAACAAGGGAAGGTTTCGTTCGTATTCCTCTGGCTCTACGTAGTGATTGGACATCGGAATACGCACTCCGATGCCGGCGTTATTCAATTGCGCGACATCGCGATCCGACAGCTCGCGCCTGTTGAATGCGCGTCCACCATACAGAGTTGAGCGCTCTACAAAGCCGAACAGGCTTTCGATTTCTCGCAGCGGAATGTTGCCGTATTGTCGCCGCAGAAATGCGAAGACAGGAGTATCCGGGGACTTACTGCGAGCTGAAATTGTGTAGGTAACGGTAGCGGGCGCCAGCGGCTCCGCCTTGGTAAAAACGCGATCTTGCGGAACTGGTTCGCGAACCAGTTTTCGTGTGGCTGTGGCACCCATATCTAAGTATTCGCCTGCATGAAAAGCACACCGGTACCGACAAATACCAATTTAGTGATTTTGGCGCCATTCGGAGAAGTACCTAGCAACTTGCTCTGACCTGCCATACGATTAGAGTGAATTGCGCTATATTGTTTCGCTTCGTAGCAGACCGATCTCTACTCATACAGGACGACCATGACACGACTACTTGCTCTGTGGGCAACATTCTTCATCGCCGCTTGCTCCACGGCGGATAACGACTCTGCCCATCAAGACTCAGTCGTCGACGCTTCACCGACATGGAGCCTCGGCGCGATGTCTGCTGCTGCCAATCCGCATGCCGTTGCCGCAGCCACCGAAATGCTTAAGAAAGGCGGCCACGCAGTTGATGCCGCCATTGCGGCGCACGCGGTCCTCGGCCTGGTTGAACCGCAAAGCTCAGGAATCGGCGGTGGTGGTTTCATGCTCGTTTACCAGCATGAGCCCGCAGAGCTGATTTTCTATGATGGCAGGGAGACCGCACCCGCCGGAGCAACTGTCGATATGTTCATGCGCGATGGTGAAGTACTGGGGTTTGTGGAGGCCTGGCAAAGTGGCATTGCTGTCGGTGTTCCTGGAGCAATTGCCTTATATAAGAGTGCACACGATGCCCACGGCAAGTTGCCATGGGCGGATGTATTTCAGCCGGCGATTCGACTGGCGCGGGAAGGATTTGAAGTATCGCCACGATTGGCAGGGTTCCTGCCAAGAATTGCAGAGTACGGCCGCCTCGACGAGAATCCGGGGGCAGCGGCATATTTCTTCCCGGGCGGTGAGCCGTTGCAAATCGGTTTTTTACGAACGAATCCGGAATATGCAGATACGCTGTCCCGGGTTGCTGAAGAGGGTATCAGTGCATTTTATTCGGGAGAGATTGCACAGGCGATCGCTGCTGCTGCCCAGGAGGCGCCCAATGGCGGCACACTGACGACGAAAGACATTGCTGCCTATCGCACCGCCAAACGCGAAGCGATTTGCGGTGACTTTCGCGAAGTTGATATATGCACAACACCGCCTCCTTCTTCCGGTGCCGCACAAATAATGATCGGCGGTCTTTATGAACACCTGGCAGCAGACAGCACGTCACAAGCCGACAAAATAACCGCGTTTGTAGATGCACAGCGTCTCGCTTATGCGGACAGAGACCACTATTTTGGCGACCCGGATGCTATCGACATTCCTCTGGACGACTTGCTTGATCCGGTGTACATCAAGCACCGCTCAACCGAGCGTTTTGCACCGGATGCGATGCCAACACATGGTGATCCTGGTATGGTTTTGCATCAAGAATCTGCCGCTGCGCTATGGGGCGTTGATTCAACACATGAAGCGTCTGGCACCACGCACCTTTCAATCATTGATAACGAAGGCAATGCGGTGGCGATGACCGCCACGGTCGAAGCGCCCTTCGGATCTTCTCGCTGGGTCGCTGGTTTCCTGTTGAATAATCAAATGACCGATTTTGCCAAAGAAGTCTCAGCAGACGGTAAGCCGGTAGCTAATGCAATCGCCCCCGGCAGGCGACCCCGCTCGTCCATGTCTCCAACCATGGTGTTTGACGCTGACGGAAAACTCCTGATGGTCACCGGCTCACCTGGCGGCAATTCCATCCCGGCATACGTCGCAAAAACCATTGTCGGTGTCCTTGACTGGAAACTCTCCGCACAGGACGCGGTGGACTTCCCGAATATCGTTGCGCGCGGCGCTCAGGTACGCGTAGAAGTCTCAGTAGAACCAGGCAAAGAAATAGCAACGGATCTGGTGGGACGTGGTTATGACGTAAAGGAAAGCGAGGGTGAAAACTCCGGGCTACACGTTATTGTCGTCAGACCGGACGGGCTGGACGGGGCAGCTGACAAGCGTCGCGAAGGCGTCGTAGAGACGGTGCCTGCACAATAAGCGGGCCGGGGTCGTTGCAAAGCAGAACCGATCTCATTCTTATTTGTCATTGTAATTTGTTACGGCTGATTTTCTCCTAATGCCGTAAAGTGGAGGTCCTGCGTGCATACGTTCTCGCAGGTTTTCATTAACCGGTTCTTGCGGGAGTCATCACCCTTGATAAAAAGGCACAACATTGTTGGTCTTGCGCGTCGTTCAGGATTAGCCTTTCTTTTGGTTCTGCTAGCCAGTAATACCACTGCAGCACCTGATTTCGATCTGCGAGAGTTTCGCGGCAAGGTCGTTGTACTGGATTTCTGGGCCTCCTGGTGCGTCCCGTGCCGTCGTTCTTTTCCGTGGATGAACAGCATGCAGGAAAAATACAGCAATGAAGGCCTCGTGATCATAGGCGTCAATCTCGATGCTGTGGACGCGGACGCGCAGGCTTTTCTCCAGGAGACGCCCGCGGAATTTCGAATCGTCAGCGACCCGCAAGGGACGCTTGCTCGTGAGCATGATGTAATCGCGATGCCGACTTCCTATATCTTTGATCGCGATGGCAATCTGGTAACCAGGCACCTGGGATTCAAGGTCAAACGTCAGGAAGAATATGAAGCACTACTGGTAGAGACTCTTAACAGGCAAACGGAGTGAGCGTAATGCGTCGAACCTTATTTCTCTCGGCCCTTATTTTTGTCATCAGCGGCTGCTCGTCGATGGGCGTGGAACCATGGGAACGTGACGTACTGGCGAAAGATGAAATGCAGCTGGTTACGGATCCCATAGAGGCCGCTACTGATGATCACATCTACTTCAGCAAGGAAGCCTCCAGCGGTGGTCGTGGATTTGGCGGCGGCGGCTGTGGCTGCAACTAAGATCGGTTGTAAACAAAAACAATCAGTCACGACTACGCTGGCAACAGCAACCTGCGCGCTGTTGGGAGCCGGCACCGTTACTCCTGTAAACGCGCAAGAGGGGCCCGGCTGGGAAACCGGATCCGGCAACAGAATGAGTCTGCGGTTGGAGGCCTGCTCGGCAGATGGAATAGTCCCCGGCAATCTCCTGATAGGTAACCAGCAAGGCAGCGTACTCTATCCGGATCTCGACGCCATCATCGCGCAGTTCAGTGACTCTTTCGGCAAGTAATGTGGCACAAGCCGCCCGTTCGATAGCAGTAAAGAGAAAGCCGGGCTATTTCCAGGCCAATTTCCTCGCTATGGGCAGTCCCTGTGAGCTGTTGATGGAAACGCCGGATGAGTCTTCGGCAAAAGAAGCAGCCGAAATCGTTGCCGCCGAGGCGTGGCGGATCGAGGACAAATTTAGTCGCTACCTGCCAAATAACATCGTCCACAGGATCAACAATAGCGACGGCAAGACGATACAGGTTGATGACGAAACCGCCAACCTGATTGATTTCGCAGCGTCACTTTTCGAAATGAGCGAGAACCGTTTCGATATCACCTCCGGCGTGTTGCGCAAAGCCTGGAAATTTGATGGTGGTGATCAACTACCCCAGGACGCCGCTGTGCAGGAAATTCTTGCGAATGTAGGATGGAGTAAGGCCAGTTGGCAACGCCCTGAATTAACGCTTTGTCCTGCCATGCAAATCGATTTCGGTGGCGTCGGCAAAGAGTACGCTGTCGACAAAGCAGCCGGCCTCGTCGTTGAAAGCAATGTCGGTGCGTGCTTGCTCAATTTCGGCGGCGACCTGGTTGCTACCGGGCCGCCCGTTGATTCCAACGGCTGGCAAGTAGGTATCGAGGCATTTGATTCTGAAACAGGGCGCGCAAAGAAACTGATTCGCCTGAAAAACGGCGCGCTGGCCACCAGTGGCGATGCGCGCCGTTACATCCTAAAGGACGGTATTCGCTACGGTCATATACTCGACCCCACGACAGGCTGGCCAGTCGCCAACGCGCCGAGGTCGATCACAATAGCAGCAGACACCTGCACCCAGGCTGGCATGATTGCAACACTGGCCATGCTCCAGGGCGAGCATGCAGAGGAATTCCTTAAACAACAGGAATACCAGTTCTGGTGTTTCCGCTAACTTTCGCCAGCCTGGATTTACGTCCTGTCAAAACCGGTAGATAATACCTGCACTAATGCTACGTTCCGGTCCGTAAAGCCGCTCGCCAACCGGCATGTCTGAGCCGTTGACCCGATTAACGCCAGCCAGATGATCCTGATAAGTCTTGTCGAACAGGTTGTGCACTTGCAGCTCAAGCCGCAGCGACTCATTTGGAGTGAGGTTGAGCGACAAATTCAACAATCCGTATCCGGGAGTTTCTTTTTCGTCGTTGTATGCAGAAACTTTGTCCTGTCGTGCGTAGCCAACCACTTCAGATCTCACGGTCCAGCTGTTGGCAATATAACTAATACCCAGGCTGGCTTTGGGTGGGGTCAGGCGATAAAGGTTGTCACTGATATCAGCACGCTCACCGCGCGTATAACTGCCAATGCCATCAAGGTAGACCCTGTCATTAATGGCGTACTGCCACGCGAGATCGATACCGTAGATTTGTGCATCAACGTTTTCGAATTGCAGCGCGGGATTACCGGACATCATCATTGCCACCATATTGGCCGCCATATTGGTGGTGGGCACACCCTGTATGTAATCGCTTACATCCTTGTAATAGATCTGGGGCGAGAACTGAAAGTTGCCAGTCGTCCAATCAAGACCGACATTTATCTCGTTTGAACGTTCAGCATCCAGTTCCAGATTGCCGATATAGTTTCTGCCATCGGCCAGACCACCCGTCGCCTGTAGCGGCAACCAGAGGTACAACTCCTGGTATGAGGGCGCCCTCGTCTTCGATCCCAGCTCCAGCCTGAACTGTACGCCTTGCGTTAGATTTCTCCTGTACCTGGCGACCGCATCGACATTCTCGAAGCTAAGACCGCGATTTGCAGTGTTAAATGCCTCGGCCAGTTCCTGCGCGGCGCCACCCATGATGCCCATAACGCTAACGTCGCCGGCGTCGGTAAAAACGCTGTTGTAACGGACACCGAATTCCCAATCCGAGACCTCTCCCGACATTTTCCATTCCGCAAATAGCCCCGCGAGGTCGCGTTGAACATCGACAAAATTGTCGATATTAAACATTGGATTCTCCGGATTCGTGATCACGGAAGAGTGCTCCGCGAGTTGGCCATCGACACCAATACTTAACTGACTGTCTGCCAGGCCAAATACTCCAACCAGACTGAACACACTGCCGCTGCCAGTCGCAAAGTTTTGCCGATAGCCCATTGTATTGGGCGGTGGCTGGCGTAGTGAAAAGTTATCCATCCAGTGCTCTACATCGTTATAGGCAAGCTTCGCCTCAACAGCGAAGTCCTCGGTAAAGCTCGTGCGGCCCTGCAGACCGTAAATCATGGTATCTACACTGCCGATATCCATCGCTAAAGCTGGCGTTCCTGAATCCTGAGTATCCAGCTTGCCAATAAACGCAAGTAACTCGCTGTCATCGCCGGAAAACGCATAGCTCAGATCGAAACGGTCACGGGTCAGCCCGGATGGCGTTATTTTTCCTACCGGTGTCGTGAGATCATCCGCGCGATCTGCTTGTGTTAACAACGAAAAGCGGTGATCTTGATTTGCGACGGACACACGCATTGCTGTGGTACTCGTGTCTCCATTACCCGAGTAACGCGTACCGAGCATCCCACCTATACCGAAATTATTACTATCGCCAAAATCGCCGCGTGCCAGTATTGCATTGATGTGACCACCAACGGACTCCGACGCACTACTTACACTGGCAATGCCACGTTGTACGATCAACTCTTTCGTAATCATCGGGGAAACATACGAGAGCGGTGTATCCATCGCGTTTGGACCACCACTGATCATGCCGAGGTCGTCGATACTGACAGATACACGATCACCGTACATGCCTCGATGTTGTGCGATTCCGGTTATACGCCCGTTGGTGTTGACGTCTGAACCCGGTAATCGTTTCAGTACCGTCGACGTATCGACAACCATTTCCTTATCTACTTCGATGTTGGAGGAATTGAGATCCACCGAGCGGCCCAAAACCAGAATTTCTTCGATACGTTCTGCATCTTCCCTGGTCGAATCTTCATTGTTCTGCTGCGCCAGTGCCTGGCCAGCAATACTCGTTGCAACGGCCAGCACAGCAGCTGTCAGTTTTAGCTTATTCATTGTTTTTTCCCGAATTGCAGTTAACACTGCCGGCAGGAACGCCAAACAGCGATTATTCAATGGTTCTGAACTAACTCTGCTTCAGGATTGGGGGGCCACGCGCTAAATACGCGTTAGTAGACGCAGCACCAATAAAATAGACCGGTGCGAGAGGCTCGTGCGAGCCAGTAATCGCAAGATTCAGTGGCGGCTCTTCATGGAGCAGGAACGCCGAAGAAACGATGTGACCAAATTTGCATTGATCAGCCGCATCCGATGTTGTCGACCCCTCATCGGCACCATGATGATGGTCGTGACCGGTCAGTACGTCGGCGATGGAGTTCGGCAGCCCGTCGGGACAAAGAACGAACGGAAGGCCTTCGTCCCAGGCGGCCGGCATATATCCGATAGGGATGAGCGCACGCAACACGAATGTTGTGCACAAAAGCAATAAAGCATGCTTGCGGATGTGTTTTGAGACTTTCATCGAACCAGGTGGCGGTAAACCTCCAGTTTTTCCTGATGCTAGCCTAGCTGTTTGCAGCGTCAATACGATACGGGTAACTACTGACAGTTTTAACTGGAACAGAGTAATTTTCGATGACCGGTCAGGGCCCCGACGGATGGATTCAGCAGCTCGATTTGGTGGAGCTACAGTGCCTCAAGATCTTGCTGTAACTTGCTCAGCAGGCTTGCTGATGGTCTCGCGTAGGCCTCAATCCAACGCTCATGAATGCGCTGGATCGGGCTGACATCCAGATAATTCCAGCGGCTGCGACCCTCTTTCCTGGTGATAATCAGGCGCGCAGTCTCCAGTACGCCAAGATGTTGCATGACCGTGCAGCGATTCAGCCAATGCAGTTGCTTGCAGATATCGCCTGTGGTCATCGGCGCGGTGCGCAACAGATCCAGGATACGACGGCGATCAGAGCCGGCTAGTGCTTTAAAGACCAGATCGTCCTGATTTTCCTGCCCCTGTAGAGGTTTGTGTTTGATCATTTGACAGATATGTTATATTTTTATAACATCTTTTGCAAACGATGAAAGGAGAATTGAAGATGGCCCGCAACTACACGATTCAAACGAAAATATTGCGACCCGTCGCAGACGTATTTGACGCAATCGTTTCCAGCGAAAGACTGGGACACTACTTTGTAAATGGCGCAAGCGGCGATCTGTCTGAAGGTGCCGAGGTTATCTGGAAATGGGATCACTATGGTGAAAATACTGTAGTGGTCAGGAAAGTCGTGCAAAACGAGTTGGTAGAGCTTGCGCTTGATTCCAGGGAGTGGGAAAAGACAACGAGCGAGGCCTACGAAGTGTTGGTGATTTTCGAGTTTGAGCAACTGGAAGATGGCACGATGTTGAGCATCAGCGAGCAAGGTTGGAAGACCGATGCGGAAGGTCTCAAGGGATCGCATGATAACTGTGGCGGCTGGACCCACATGGCGATGTGTCTCAAAGCCTATATCGAACATGGTATCGACCTTCGTTGACAAGTTACGCCCCGCCGCTACAACTTACGGGCAAGCAATCAGTAAACCTGGCGAAATATGCTGACGGGCCCGGTCTTATTCTTGCTTGATCTATCAGCTTGAACCGTATCGGACGCTGAATTGCTACACTGGAGTGCAATCTGGTAAAAACAGGGGTGTTGTCATGTTTACTCGTCGTGAATGTCTTGTTGGCGGTTCCGCCGCGATACTCGCACCGTACGCGCTGGCAGGTAGTACGGAAACCGCCCCGCTTGCCGACCCCTCTTCCCCTCTTCCCCACAAAGACGCATTCTTTCCGTTCTCCGGCACGTATATGAATTGCGCCAGTCAACATCCAATCAGTCGTGGAGCGAGACGCGCGGTCGATAATTATCTCGATTACAAGACTTTTTCGAATGACAGTGATTATTCGAATGGTGCTGTCTATAACCGCGCTCTGGAAAGCTATGCAAAACTGATCAACGCGAATATTGATGAAGTCGCCTATGTACAAAGCACGACAGTCGGCGAAAACCTGATTCTGAAGGCTTTGAATATTCCTGACGGCGGTGGCCGCATCGTCACCGACGACCTGCACTACCTTGGATCTTTGCCAACCTATGCCGAACTTATCAAACGCGGCATGGATGTTGTTACATTGCGTGCAGAGGACGGTCGCATCGATATCGACGCATTCGAGAAAGCAATAACCACGGATACCCGACTGGTCTCAATCTCCAGCGTCTCAATGGTCAACGGCTTCCAGCACAACCTGCAACAAATCTGCGAGCTCGCCCATGCAAAAGGCGCACTTGTTTATGCGGATGTCGTACACCAGGTTGGCAGCACACCGCTCGATGTGCAGAAAACAAATGTCGATTTCTGTTCAACGGCAAGCTACAAGTGGTTGATGGGTGAACAGGGCCTCGGTTTTCTTTTCGCACGCAAAGATCGGCTCGCGGAAATAAAACGCCCCTGGTTCGGGCATTACCAGTTAAAACAGCGCCATGGCCTCGGCTTTCCCAATCCTGTTCGTCACGAAGAGGTTGTGGAATATGAGCATCATGACTCCGCGCTGGGTTACTTCGCCATGGGCTCACAGCCGAATATCATCGCGGCACAACTCGACTACTCGCTGCAATATCTGTTAGATGTCGGTGTTGAACGTATCCAGGCGTACCGTCAGCCGTTAATCGATCGACTGCAGGAGAAATTGCCACAGCTTGGCTATGCATCGATCACGCCGAGGGGTTCGGCAACGGCGCTGGTATCGTTCCGGCATGATGGAAACAGGGAGAAACTGCACAAGAAACTTGATGCCGAAAAAATCACGATATCGGTGGCAGAACACCATTTCCGGGTCTCGCCGTCCGTTTTCAATGACATGGATGATATTGAAAGGTTAATACAAGCGTTATCCTGATCAGTGTCCCGACCGTTCGCGGCTGAAGCCGCTCCCACAGTCTGTAGTAGACCGCGAAAGCGGTCGTCTAAACTAATGTGGTTGGTTGCAATGTAACGATGAGCGCAATATCAAAGACGCCGCGATTTCGCTCGGTATACATATTTGAGTCAGGGGCCGGTTGATTTTCCCATTCCGCTGACTGCCGCCGTAAACACCACATCGGTCGAACTGTTCAACGCGGTCTCGGCAGAATCCTGCAGAACGCTGATGACAAATCCGACAGCTACGACCTGCATCGCAATATCATTTGATATACCAAAAAGACCGCAACTAAGTGGTATGAGGAGTAGCGATCCTCCAGCGACGCCGGATGCGCCACATGCAGACAATGCAGCGACGACAGACAAGAGCAAAGCTGTTGGCAGATCTACTGCAATACCCAGCGTATGCGTGGCCGCGAGAGTCAGCACGGTGATGGTTATTGCCGCGCCACCCATATTGATAGTCGCGCCGAGAGGAATGGATACTGAGTAAGTATTTTCATCCAGCTTCATCTTTTCACACAGTCTGAGGTTGACCGGAATATTCGCCGCCGAACTGCGCGTGAAAAATGCGGTAACACCACTTTCACGCAACGCCATAAACACTATCGGATACGGGTTGACTCGCGTTTTGATCCACACGATCAACGGATTAACCAGTAACGCCATTATGAGCATCGAACCGATCAGCACAGTCAGTATCTGCGCATAACCCTGCAAAGCCGCAAAACCGAATTCTGCGAGATTGCCTGCGACAAGGCCGAAAATGCCTACCGGCGCCAGGTGAATGACGGCGCGAACAATAAGCGTGACCGAATGTGATAAATCGAACAACATTGCCCTTGATGCGTCAGCCGCGTGCCGCATGGCAAGACCGAGCGCCACACCCCAGACCAGAATACCAATGAAGTTTCCGTTCATCACAGCACTAACCGGGTTGTCTACCAGCTTGAACAGGAGGTTTTTGAATACCTCGCCAATACCCTGTGGCGGGTTCACGCTGACTTCAGAAACAGCAAGGATGAGCGTTGTCGGAAACAGGGTACTCATCATTACGGCAAGAAATGCCGCACTCAAAGTACCAATGAGATACAAAAGTACTACGGGCCGCAATTGTGCGTGAGTTCCGGGTTTCTGATTCGCCAGCGCCGAGGCAACGAGAACCAGTACGAGAACCGGCGCCACGGCTTTAAGGGCCTGCACAAACAACTGGCCCAGCAACATTACCGCGCGAGCCGCATCCGGCCAAACGAGCGCCAGAATGACACCGAACAAAATACCAACGGCAATTCTCAAAATGAGATTGCCACCAAAGAATTTTTCCGTAAGCGCTTCGCCAGACATGAGACCCTTCATTTTAAGATTACAGTGGCAATACCATCATCATTCATCAAGAGCGCGGCGAATGGCATTCGCGCCATACTCCGCGCGAAACTCTACCATTTTCCTGCCTAGCTCAATAGCATCTTCCAGCGGCGTGATCATGACTCCATTGATTGACGCCAGGTTTGCTTCCACACGTTGCTCGTAACGAACCGAGGCCGGATCGGAAACCATCATCATTGCGGTGACCCAAATATCGTCGTGATATCCATCATTGCGCGTCTCTGCTACGCCAAGTTCTTCTTCGGTATAGCGTTCCGTCGCCTCCCAACCAGGCGTGTAAAACTCAATCACAAAATGTGCGGCGACACCCGAGCCTTTCCAACGTTCGTTCAATTCATCAGCGACCTGCGCCATGCCGCGCTGGTTACCACCGCTGTCGCCGATTAAAACGATATTCCTAAAACCGTGCTGCTTCAGGCTGCTGGCAATATCGTCGAGCAGTGCACGATATGTTTCGTCGCGAACGCTGATCGACCCTGGAAAGTGCATGGCAGCGGACGGTGGATCAATATTACCTTGCGGGACAAAGGCAACCACCGGGGCACACAGCGCATTTCCCAGGTCAGCAGCAATCGCAGGACAAAGTGACCGCATTATTACGTTGTGCTTGCCGGTGGCCAGGTACGGACCATTTTCCTCGATACCCCCGGTTGGAATAATGGCCGTCGTATATCCCGCGGCGATCCGGTCGCGAACCTCCAGGTAAGTAAGTTCTTCGATCCACAACGACTCGCCTGCTGCGAGCGGGTTCGGCGCCGCCATCTTCTCCTGAATCATGCGCGCCCGGTCAGCGTCGTTCTGTTGTGCACTCACTAAGCAAGAGAACAACGTAAGCGCCAGAAAACAAGCTGAACCAGGCAGTAACCTTAAAATTCTTTTCAACCCATTCTCTCGGATAGCAAATTCATACTGCAAGATTCCTGCTCCTACAAATAGCCCAATGCCCTGGCGGCCCTGAATACAATATAGCCGCCCAACACCAGCACAGCCATAAGGAATATTTGCTGAAATCGCGCTTCGTCTGTTTGCTGGCGCGCCCAGCGACCGACCAGCAAACCAAAGATAGACGGAATCAGGGCCAACGTGGACAGTTGCGCCTGTTCTACGGAAATCAGGTCGTTCCTGCCCAGCGACACTGCGAGTGTAAAAACAGAAATCGAAAAAAAGACACCCATAGCTTGCACCAGCACGTCGCCGCGGAAACCGATCGCCTGCATATAGAGCACTGAAGGCACCATGAACGACCCCGTCAAGCCGGTGAGAATGCCGTTTACCGCGGCGAGTGGCACTGAGAGCGCCGATTCGTATCGCGGCGGCACCGTAATGTGAAAATTAAACAGGCGAGACAGCGCGAAAAAAAACAGAACTGTCCCCAGTAACATAGTGAGCCAGTCAATATCGACGACCTTCAGGTAGTCAGAGGTAATCCAGATGAAGACAACGGCGACCAGGAAATATCGCCACATACGCCTAAAAATGGTTTTCAGATATTCGCCTGAAAACGCCTGCCACACATTGGTGACCAGCGTCGGAATCACAACGATCGCAAGGGCATCCAGGAGACCTATTGACAGCGTAAGAATAATTAACGCAATGATAGGAAAACCGAACCCGACCACGCCTTTGACAAATCCGGCGATGATAAACGCGACAGTAGCGATGCCAAGGGTTTCCATGTCATCAATCCTATCTGAGTCACCGTACATATAGAACTTCGCTATTTGACCAGGCTGGATATGCAGTAAACTAAGTGGCGTGGCGCAGACGTAACGCGCACAAAAGGAGTCGCTGTGCCAGAAGTCGAAATAACCATCGCAGATGAAATTACGCATATCAGATTCGATCGCCCGGCGGTGCTCAATGCGCTATCGCCGGGCTTGTTGCAGGAACTCATCAACATTTGTAGCGAACTCTCGACAAATGACGCTTGTCGAGTCGTGGTGCTCGAGGGCGCGGGTAGTCATTTTTCAGCGGGCGCGGATCTGCCAAAATTTATGCGGGGTCTGGAGGCGGATCCACACGCGACTGCGGACCTCGGCCGACGTGCAACTGATGCGCTTGCTGCGCTGCCGCAGATTACAGTTGCTGCTATCCATGGCTACTGCGTAGGCGGCGCTTTGGTTCTGGCTGCTGCTTGTGACATTCGCATTGTTGCCGACGACAGTCGATTCTTCATTCCAGAACTCGATGCAGGAATCCCACTTGCATGGGGTGGTATGGCGCACCTCGTGCGGCTCGTGGGAGAGTCGCTTGCCGCTGATCTCGTACTCAGTTGCAGGCGCTTCGGAGCAGACGAAGCACTTCAGGCGGGCTTCGCAAGTCGAACAGTGCCTGTCGGTGAACTGTGCGCGGAAACCGAAGCTTTGGCGCAAATAATCGCGCAAAAAGCGCACCTTGTTCTGCGCACGACAAAACAACAGCTAAACTCCATACGACACGGCACGTTTGACGCACGTGAAGATGCACATGCAATGCTCGCGGCATTCGATGACCTGGAAGCGCGGCAATACTCTCGGAATTACATCAGAAAAAATATTGGTAAGTAGCCTGATCGCCAGTCCTGGCATAGAAGCAACTACTACAAACAAGAGGAGTAGCAATTATGACCCAGATATCAGCTGAACTTGAATCCGGCACCGTTGTGCGGCTGTCGAACGGCCGCCATGAATGGACGGCCGACGAACCGATTGACATCGGTGGGACTGACGTGGGACCAAATCCTTATGAGCTACTCCTTGGATCTTTGGCCGCCTGTACCTGTGTGACAATTTCCATGTACTGCCGCCACAAAGGAATTACATTGCAATCCATCAGTGCATCATATGAATTCTCGAATGTACATGCCGATGACTGCAAAGACTGTGAAGAATCAGATAAAGGATTTATCGAAAAGATAACGAGTAATATCAATATTCGTGGAGATTTTGACGATGCGCAGCGGAAAAGACTCGCGCAAATTGTAGAGCGCTGCCCTGTTCACAAGACACTAGGCCGGGGTCTCGCGTTCGAAGACAACGCAACTTTTAACTAACAGCCTGCGATCTGCCGCCCTACGAACCGCGTTTTATACGCGATTTTCGACAGCGCGGACTCTGCCGATTATCGCTTCGTTGCCTGGCGCGGGATCGTCAGGCACGTTTTGTGCCAAAAGCAGCGAACAGACCGCAAACCCGGTCCCGATCAGGAACACCGTGGCATTCGAGTTTACCCATACCAGGCCAAGCAACGCCGGTATAACGACCGCAGCGATGTGATTGATCGTGAACGAAACGCCTGCGCTGCTCGCGAGATCTGCTGGATCGGCGATCTTGTGAAAGTAAGTTGTCATCGCGATATAGAGCGCGAAGAACATATGATCGACGATGTATAGCCCCGCGCCGATATACGCGTTTTCTACGAATGCATACGAGGTGAATACGACAATCAGGCCTGCATATTCGATGGTGAGCGCATTGCGTTCACCTATGCTGCGAATCGCTATACCGATACGCTCGGCGAACAGCCAGTTGAATGCGTAGTTAACCAGAAACAGCAGGGTCACCTGGGCCGCCGAAAAACCGAATTTCTCCACCATGAGAAATGCAGCGAACACCATGAAAATCTGTCGTCGTGCGCCAGAAAAAAACGTTAGCGCATAATAAAGCCAGTATCTTTTGCGCAGAACAATGTGCCCGTGCTGTTGCGTAGTGCTCGGGAAATGAGGGAAAGCCAGCCACATTACAACTGCCAGCCCGACACAGATGACTCCGGCAATCAGAAAGTTCCACACATAATCCAGCTCGAATATTTCAAGCAACATCCATAGCGAGCCATAAATAATCAGCGAAGTTATGGCGGCGACAGAAATCAGCTTGCCAAGGATTTGTGGCGCATCCTCCTTGGACAGCCATTGCAAAGCCAGAGACTGTTTAACAGCTTCGAAATAATGAAAGCCGAGCGACATCAGGATCGTTGTAAAATACAGGCCAAAGACTGTCGGAAAAAACCCCGTTAATGCTACTCCCAGGCCAAGCGTGGCCAATGCAATGACGGCGAAAGTCTGTTCTTTAAGTATCAGCAACACGAATACTGTCGTAAATGCCATGAAGCCCGGTATTTCGCGCAGGCTATGCAGTATCCCTATCTCAATACCAGTGAATGCAGCCCTTTCGACAACGAAGTTGTTCAACAACGCAGTCCACGTATTGAATGCGACAGGCATGGCAATACTCATCAGCGTCAATAAAACAACCGGGGTCTGCCAGCTACGAATTTTCACCAGGTACTGTTCTCAATTTTTTGGGATCTGTATCGTATCACTGAGCAGCTGGACCTGAGGGCGTTAGTTACCAGGCTCAACCTATTCTGTTGGCTGCGCTGCCGATACACTGTTATCGACCACAAAAACCGGAACAGGAATATTGCTGTCCTTGTGGTAGTCACGCCACTCCATATCAGGATTGGGGGCCCCTGACAAAATGATGTCCGTGTACAACGAATAAGCGTTTGCCGCGGGCTGAGCCAGTTCATCAGTAAAGGCAGGGGGCATTTCCAGGTCCCGGCGGTAAATATGCTCGTAGTTTGCACAAGCGGCATGCATAAATGGTTTGTACCAATCAGACGCTGAGTTGAAATCGTCGAGAGCCATTCGTGCAGCATTGAATGTTTCTACAAACCAATATGTCGTCCAATAAGATTGCTGAACTACCTGCCAAATTAAAGCAGAGTCCGGCACCTCAGTTTTTTCATGAATCTCAGAACGTAGGTTGCCGTTCCGTTGAGATAGCTGAACAAGGTGCGCTTTGAGCTCGCCCGTGATCCCTGGTTGCGATCGCAGACCAGTCGGGTCATCTTCTGGTGGCGGCGGAATCATCAATACCTGGTACGACGCCATTTTCAGCATCGCAGTCGCCAACCTCTCCCGACAGGTGGAAACCGGGTCCGCAGAGTTACAGATACTATATATATCCAGGTACAGCCGCCTTGAGAGTTCGCTTCTTTCTTCTTCGCTGATGAACTCCGTCAGTGGAATCCGGGCATAGATTTCGGCTGACTCCTGCACGGTTGCACGCATAACCGGGTTTGCCCGATTTTTCTGCACAGCCGTACGACTACCGAAGAGTTTGCCAAGCCACCCAAACACCGAAAAATCCTTGTAAGTCCTGCCGACTGTCAGGTATTCCCGGATGCGTGCTTCCTGACGAGACGATCAACCATACGTCATTGTAGCCAATTCATTCGAGTTTTTAACACGTCCTGGCCAAATTAGTTATCTGTAATAAAAGTGTTGGCGCACTGGTCCCTCTAGATTGACAGTGACTCCGTATCGGGCGAGGCGAATCGACACATGACTAACATTCGAATCAGGCATAAGAGCAGCGGCCTATTACTGGCTGACGGACCACGCGGCTGGGGAATCACTCCATTTGAGGGCAACTTCTACATCGCCAGGAAATACCTGCTGACAGACCGCTTCCGCACGAACTACTTGCCTGGCCTTTGCATTTACAAATTTCTTTACGTCTGGTTGGATTTGCATCTTGATCAGGGTGACCGAATACGCAGCCTTGCCTGGATGTACTGGTTGCCGAATCCATTATTGCCGTTTATCTGGTTTCGTGTTGCACTGCCAGGCACACATCCGGAGATCGTCATTGAGGAGTATTGATCCATGCGTTGCTTCCGACACAGAGACTACGACGCGATCGCTGTCTGTCAAAACTGCGGTAAAGCTACCTGTGCCGATTGTTGTGACGATACGGGGCCGGCAGTCGCGTGTGGTGCAGATTGCGCGGCAGAGGTGCAGCGATCCTATGACCTTAAAAGGCAATTGATGCAAAGTTTCGGCGTCGGAACACGACCGCCAATGCCCGCGTCCGTACCCACCTATTTCTTTTTCGGCATGATTCTTTTGGCGACCGGCATCTATCTCTCATTCACCCGTCCGGAAATCGACTATCTTACTTTGGCGATGGCCGCAGTATTTTTCGTAATGGCCGGTGTAACGTACAAACGTTACAACGACGTTTGTTCCAGCTGTTAGACGTTACCAATTTTGCTTTTTATTTAGCCGAATAAATTTCGCCATCCGGGTGGAAAGCGTACCACGCGAACCAGAATGCCATTAATGTCGGCCATTCTTCGCCATCCTCGGCAAGAATTCTGGCTGTTTCGTTTTTGTGGTCGTATCGAATTTCGAAGCGCTTACCGTGAAAGTCATCTGTGAACCGTCCGGGCCCCTTCTCCAGCTCTGCAAACGGATAAGCCTTGAATTCGCCATCGACCTCCAGCCCCATAACCATCGATTTGCGCGGATACAGTTTATTTTCTTCGTGAACTGGGAAATACAGCTTGCCACTTCGACTGTAGCCAGGATACGGATTCGCCCGATAGTTGCGCCGGTACCCTGTCTCGTCCGACAAAACATCGGTATCCGGATGGCGGGTGAGCCAGTCCTGCCAGGTCGTATGCGAAAGCGGGATCGCACTAAGTCGCGTGCCCTTCTTAGCGCCCGTAACTGCAGTTTTCAGGATCTGCGACCATAGCGATCCTGTTCCCCGGTCATATAACAACACATCACTGTTATACAAGAGACCGGATACACCAAACTCAAAGATCTTGTTGTCTATCTCCGCGTTAAAGGCCATACCGCTGCCGCATAACGGACAGTAGGTTACGACAATCGCCTCTCCGCCGACTATGTCATTAACAATCTCGTGATAGTTGAGTAATCGGATTGGGTAAGCACGTGCTACCCCATTCACCTCGATCCCGAGAACACGATCTTCCTGGCCCAGATAGCTGGCGCTGCGTGCAAAGACGAATGCCGGATAGTCGAGCGATGGAATTCCATCGCGCCCCGGCCCGCCACTGAGTATTTGTTTTGGCGGTACCAGCGCATCATCCAAAACGAAACCGTTTTTGGATATCGCGAAAGAATCAAATGGCACCAACAACATCCATGAAACAAGGAAATACGAGGTCCACGTCGGAGATATTACAAAGTTGCGGAACATGTACATGAGACCTGTCGCGAACAGACCGGTTCCGCAGATCAGGTATTACAGGTGCGATAATATTGAGAGTAAAATGCAGGAACGACGTAGCACGAGTGGGGGGGAAGGAAATCGCGACTACATCGTTCCTGCTGGTATTGCTCCGCTTAAGCCCGGGTAAGGTCCTGATGCCGGTTCGACGACACCAAAGCGCTACAGCCCGAACCCATAACTAAAGTTGAAGATAATGGCATCAAGACCCGGATACATATCACGTTGTAGCTGGTTGCCAATGAGCTGCCCGGATGGCACATCGCCGTCCTGCATGTAGTATTCAAGCCGGAAGCTGATATCGTGACCGGAGTCCGTTTTCCACCCGTATTTGGCACCTGCAGTTATCGCGTCGAAATTGCCCAGACGGTAATCCGCAGACGCATACAACGGTAACGGCTCACCGGCAGTAACGCTCGCCCGGTAAAACTCTGCTTCGGATTGCGTGTAATAACGTACGTGCGGCTCGAGATAACTACGATCTCCGATCGGAAACTTCAATTTTGCATCGATAGTATGCGAATCGATTTCCCAATCGTCAGTCATGTAGCGGTACGACAGATCCAGTACCTTGCCACTCATATAGTACTTGGCCTGCGTATATACGCTCTGCTTTATGCGGTCTTGAGGCCTACCTTCATATAGGAATTCGTGCGACGGACCATCCACGCCAGGCGCAGGCGTTCTCGTCAACGTATCGCCGGTTACCGCGTCGACAACACTAAGCACCTTGTATGGATCACTCAAATACCCGCTTGAATCGCTGTATGAGTAATTCACCTGGACAAGCAGATTCCTGTTAATCACTTGCGTGACACCAAGCAACAGATCAACAACATCCTTCGTATCGTCGCCCAGTTTGTTCGATAGATCGCCAACATCGAGCATGGAAGCCAACGGTATTGGTGTCCCGCCAACCGGTTCAATATCATCCTTTGACACCGCGAACCCCAAACTAACGGTAGTGTTGCGCTTGTTGAAGTCCCGACTCAACCCGGCGTTCGCTCCGATATGCACATAATCATATTCCTTGGAGAAGCTTACTCCCGCACTACCATTGAACAGGCGGCCCAGTGGTTGCTGCCAGCTCGCATTAACCGCAACCCGCGTATCCAGAAAAGTATCGTCGAGTGGCAAGCTGTTTGCCGGCGTCGTATAGATTGAATTACCCGACGCACTCGTAAATGTTTGTGCAACATCCATAGGCGCCGCACCGACCGGCGTCGCGCCCGTTAACGAATCGACAGTAAGACCGAGTGTCAGTGCCTTGTCATCAGCAAACAGGCGTCGCGCCGAAAAAGCCAGGCTTGCATCCTGGACCCGGTCGTCGTTTTCACCGTAATACAACAGTGCTGTATTGAAATCCCAGGTATGTTCTTCCTGTGCCTGAACCTGGTTGGCTGTTGTACCAAGCAGAGCGCAAGTTGCTGCCGCGAGGGATTTGGTCACTAACTCCGAGTTTGCCTTATTCACTGGTTTCCCTACCTTCTGATTAATTACAGCCACAACCGCCACCACCAAATCCGCGACCGCCACTCGAAGCTTCCTTACTGAAATAGATATGATCGTCGGTGGCCGCCTCAATCGGGTCCGTTACGAGTTGCATTTCATCCTTCGCCAGGACGTCTCGCTCCCATGGCTCTACGCCAAGCGAGCTACAGGCTGAAAATGCCAGCAGAACCGGCATGCAGACAACGAGCTTCATCGAAAATATTTTCTTATTTAACACTTTTTAGTTCCTTTGTTTGGACGCAGCAACCTGCGGAGGCGCGTTTAGAATCTCTTGTATTGCGGCTTCATATTCATCCACCAGTTTGGTTTTGAAACCAAGATGCCGGGTCACAACTTCCCCGTCACGACCAACAATGTAGGAACTCGGCATTGCCACAACGCCGAATTCGGTCGCAAGTGAACCTTCGTTGTCGCGGACGATTTCGAAGCGCGCCGGATAGTCAGCCAGGAAACCTGCGGCCTCCTCCTCGGATGCGTCCTCGTTGACGCCGATGATGAGCAGGCCCTGATCAGCGTATTTGGCCTGCATTTCGTTCAGCCACGGAAAGGAGCGCCGACACGGGACACACCACGATGCCCAAAAATCGACAATAACGACCTTGCCCTCGTGAGCGCTTAGATCAATCTGTCCCGGCTCCTCGGCAGCGTGCACGGCTGTCGCGAAAATCCATATTAAACAAATAGTTAAGATAGAACGGGCACATTTGGACGACTGCATGACGACTTCCTTTTCAGGCGAATTTGATCCTTTCGTGGGTGTAAGACGCCAGTTCGCAGAAAATCCTTCGGATATTTGCAGTTTTTTTTGTATCGTGAAATGGGGCAGACAATCAGGCTGCTGCAGGCTCCGTATGCTGGTGGAAGATCGCTGTTTTGGCGACTAATCAGATCACAAGAACGCTAACCAGGCCGAAGTAAATCAGCAAACTGGCCGCATCCTGGATAATGGTGCAGATGGGTCCGCTTCCCAGCGCCGGATCAGAGCCGAAGTTTTTGAAAACCCAGGGTAAACCAAAGCCAACCGTGGCCGATATCGCGCCGCCGCCAAGCACCGCGAGACCGACAGCCAAAGACAACAAACCGTCGCCGAAAACGACAAACACCATGATTGAAGATATCAGGCCGAGCGATGCCCCGATCGCCACACCGATCACGAGTTCGTCACGCAGCAGCCCTTTGATGGGAACGTCCTCTGCCGACAAGCCGCGCACAGCGACCGAAACAGCCTGAGACCCAATCGCTCCGGCGATATAGACGAGAGCCGGCACAAAAAATGCAACTGCCATATTCGCTGCGAGCGATTGTTCGAACTCCACCATGATCAATGTGATGACGGACGATGCCAACAGGCCGAAAACCAGCCAGGGGATACGGCGGCGAAACCTGTCCAACAAGGGAGCATTCAGTGCAACGACCGGTCCTTGCGCGTGCGGGGCGATACCTGCCAATCGCTGCAGGTCCTCCATGTGTTCAGCATGGAGAATCCTGAACAGTGCCTCGGGCGGGACCGCACCGACCAGTCTTTCATCGCCATCCACTACCGGAACGGCAATCATTTCCAGTCGCATCGCCAGCATGGCAATCTGTTCCTGGTCGTCATCACTCCGCACCGCCTCGTGTTTCGGTTCCATGATCTCCCCGATCAGGCGCTCACTGTCAGCGAAAAGATCGTTTATACGGACTATCCCCTTTAATCGATCTTCAGCGTCAGTCACGAATATCGTATCCGCGCATTCGAATTTCTTTCCGCGCAGGGCCTCAATAACCGCACTTACGGACATAGCCGCGGTAGCCCGGGGAATCTGCGTGACCATATGTGAGGCGGCTATGTCCCGCTCAACATCTACGCTTTGTGAAGATTCAATCGTCATGATCGGGCAACCCTTCAGTGGAATATCAGGTAGGTATCACATTTTTCCATGCCACACGCAAGCGAGTGTGTAACAGAGTGTTTCGTATCCCGCGGGACTCTCAGCGAAGGATTATTCGACCTCACACGTCTAACCAACTATGGAAAATGACCTAAGTACTACTACAAAACTTGCAATTTCCTTACGGCCGCTCTTCTCATTCGGCTGGCGCATGCTACTCATGCTGACCGTGTGCCGCATTATCTTTGTAGTCTGGCAATGGCAACGCGTTATCGACGCCGACATGCTCGGTTCCGTTTTTATCCAGGGGTTGAGATTCGACCTGGTCTTGCTCGGGCTCATGCTTACCATTCCGGTGCTCTGTTTTCCGATACTGGCGTCAAATCGATATTTGGTGCCCGCCTGGCGAGGACTACTCAAAGTTTGCCTTCCTGCCGCATTGCTGGTCATCGTCTTCATGGAGTGCAGCACACCGTCATTCGTAGACCAGTTCGACAGTCGCCCAAATATTCTGTTTCTTGAGTACCTCGTTCACCCAAGGGAAGTTGGTGCGACACTTTGGGCGGCATACAAATTGCCCATCGTTCTTGCCGTACTCTTCGTCACCACAATTACCCTTGTTAATTCACGGCAGATTGGTCGGCTTGTGACGCCTGTCCGGCCAACCGGCTTGGCGCCGGCGTTTCTGGTTACACCGATTTTGCTGCTTTTTTGCCTGGCCCTCATCCGCTCGACGGTGGATCAGCATCCTGTCATTCCCGAAAGCACTGCTTTGTCCAGCGAATATCTCGCCCAGGGTCTTGCTTTGAGCTCTGCCTATACCGTTTTGTTCACTGCCAACGAATCTGAGCATGAACCCGAGGGCGCCCTACAACATGCAGATATTGAAAATGTCGATTAGCAAAATAGCTGCGCACGAGTAAACTGATTTGATCTATAAACTTCTTATTTTTGACAACTTATTCTGAAAAAACGAAGGAATATCCCCTGCAGCGCGTCTAACAGGCTGTGTTGCTTCCAATTTTGAGCCTCGAATGTGAATTTCTCGCAACTAAAAACTGATCGGACACTGGCGAAACGCGTCGCCAGCGGTGATGAGCCTGCGTTCGAGGAATTCTTTCGGGAGTATTTTCCACGCTTGTTCCGTTTCACGTTGTCGCGTGTAAACGGAGACGCCGACCTCGCCGAGGAAATCGTGCAACGGACGATGTGCCGTGTGGTACAGAAAATGGGCAGCTTTCGCGGTGAAGCATTGCTCTTCACATGGCTCTGCCAGATTTGTCGCAATGAAATGGTGGCAACCTACCGGCAGAGAGGAATACAGGATAGCCAGACAGTGCCATTAGAAGACCATCCGGCGATAAGAGCCGCGCTGGAATCGATATCCGTCGATACCGACACACCGGAGAAAAACAGAACTCAGGAGGAGTTGGCACGTTTTGTTCGATTAACACTCGAATACCTGCCAACAAAATATGCAACCGCCCTTGAATTGAAATACATCCGCGGTTGCAGCGTCGATGAAATTGGCGAGCAACTCAATATCAGCACCAAGGCGGCGGAGTCCGTACTCAGCCGTGCACGTGCTGCATTTAAGGAGGGATTCAGGTCACTTTGGGACTTTGAACCAGACTTCTTGCTGGACTAGTCCGGGCAAAGGTTAGGAAAAACATGAGAAGTGACTGACATTTAAAAATTATGAGCAATGATAAAGATGAAAATATGCGTGAATCCGGCAATGATGACGAAACGGTCGCGAAGCTTATGAACCTGGCAGGGCCACGGGCGGCCATACCGACCGACCTCGAACAACGTGTGCATGAAAGTGTTCGTACAGCATGGCGCAGATCATCGAACAAAAAGCGTTCGCTACACTGGGCCATCCCTGCCGCCATGGCTGCAACGGTTTTGCTGGTTATTGCGATCAACTTTCGCGCACCGGAAGTAACATTACAGCCGCTTGGTCAAATTGCATATGTGGCTGGCGGCGATAGTGCGGCTGACTCTGCTTACGTCGTCGGTGGCAGTGTATATGCCGGCGATTTTGTGCAAACGAATGCTGACCAGGGCTTAAGTATTTCGCTCGCCGGCGATATATCGCTGCGCATTGCGGCTGATTCATCAGTTCGTTTTGATACGGCGGACGAGTTCACATTGATTCGCGGGCAGATGTACGCCGACTCAGGTGAACGCATTTACCGGGATCGCCAGATTACAATAAACACGACCGTCGGCTCAGCGACCGACATTGGCACCCAGTTTTCTGTTGCTTATGACGATGGGAATATGAGCGTTGCAGTACGTGAAGGGCGCGTTGATGTTTCCAGTGATCGGCCGTCAGTAACAGCACTGGCCGGCGACAAACTGACTTTGCAGCCAGGCAATGAGGTTGTGACAGATCAAATTACGTCCTATGACTCGCACTGGGATTGGGCTGCATCACTGGCTCCGGTCTTTGATATTGCGGATCGATCTTTGCTGGACTTCCTGAAGTGGGCCTCCCGTGAGACCGGCAAGTCATTAGTGTTTTCGAGCGATGATGTCCGCATGTCTGCGATGCGGACACAACTGTTCGGCTCAGTTGAGAATTTCACGCCGACCGAGGCAATCGAATCCGTGCTCTCGACTACACAGTTTGAATACCGGGTAGACGAGAAAAGCATTACGATTACGAAATAGACACCGCCAGACGGTCCTGTAGCGGGCTCGCAGTTGGATGACCTGTAGTGATGTTCTAAACTGCTGGTATGTCTTTACGGTTACGCCTCAGCGTCTCATTGGTCCTCGTTTTCGTCTGTCACAGCAGCCTGCATGCCGAATCACTCTGGCAGGATCAGCCGTTACGTGACTACATTGCCTGGTTAGCCAGCCAGGATATCTCAGTTATCTACAGCAGCGACCTGGTCCTGCCGGAATACACCGTCACGAACGAGCCAGCCGAGCCGGGTTCTGTTGTTGCACTCCGTCAAGCCCTGGAACCGTACGGCTTGTCGCTGGTTAAGGGTCCGGGCGACAGCCTCCTGATTGTCCGACAACAAAATAGCAATGGCCGCATTGAATTGACCGTACTGGAGGCCGGCACAGCCTTTGGCATAGCCACTGCACGGGTTTTTGTGGATGGTAAGCTGTTCGGGAACACGAACGAAAATGGCGGGCTGTCGATAGCAGAGCAGCCACCTGGCAGATTCATTTTGCAGATTGAAGCGCCCGGCTATGTTGATGCTGCAGAGCGCAATATCGAGCTTGCTGCCGGTCAAACACTGCCAGTCAGGATTGACCTGCGGCCAATACAACAGTCGCTACCAGAAATCGTCGTAACGTCGAGTCTCTATAATCTTCAGTATGACGCTGTCGGCTCGCACACATTTCTCGATCGGGACCTGACGACAAAGTTACCGGATGTGGGTGACGACGCCGTAAGGTCGATTGACCGCTTGCCCGGTGTTGCCAATGGCGGTGTCTCAACGCGAAATCACGTGCGTGGCGGCGCTAACAACGAGCAGTTATTTCTGTTCGACGGTTTGCGCTTGTATGAGCCGTATCACCTCAAGGATTTTCACGCGCTGTCAACAATCATCGATCAAAATGCGATTGCTGATATCGATTTCTACAGTGCCGGTTACCAGGTTCAGTATGGTGACCGCATGAGTGGCGTCGTCGATATCGCCATGCGAGAGCCAACATCGGAAACGGTGACCGAGTTGGGCCTGAGTTTTTTTAGCGCATCAGTACTGTCGATGGGTCGCTTTGGCGGATCGGACAGAGGCGACTGGTTGCTGACTGGCCGGCGCGGCAACCTCGATCTTGTGGCGGACGTGGTTAATTCTGACTACGGCAAACCAAGGTACCAGGATGCTGTCCTGCATTTGGGATGGGAGTTGAGCGATCGAACCTACATCAGTGGCAACGCGCTTTTGTCATACGACAAAATTTCTGTCGCTGAGCTCGACGATAGCGAGAATGCGAGTGCGAAGTACAGAAACCGAATCCTGTGGCTGAAAGCCGATACGGCGTGGAACAGAAATCTCTCAAGCTCTACGACCTTGTCTGCAACCCGGATCGACAATGACCGCGTCGGTGTCGAAGACATTCCCGATATGGTCTCGGGGAGTGTCGTTGACAATCGTCAATTTCAATCAGTGGCTCTCAAACAGGACTGGCAATGGACCATGTCAAACAAATGGTTATTTGGCACTGGCTTCGATATTAAACGCCTGGAGGCTGAATATGAGTATGACTCGACGCTCAATATTTTTCCGCCTTTCGATCAGATACTGGACAATCAACCCTCGCTTGTACGCAGCATCCGAACCGCACCACGAGGAGCACAATATGCCGTCTACATAGAAACGAGGTGGCGGCCCTTTAATGACCTGATCCTGGACGCAGGCATGCGCTGGGATCAGCAAACGTACACGACTGCAAGCGATGATTCCCAGATAAGCCCGCGCTTAAACGTGCTCTATCGCTGGGGTGAACGAACCGAGGTCAGGCTTGGTTTCGGACAGTTTTACCAGGCACAGGAAATAAATGAACTGCAGGTAGCAGACGGTGTGTCGACGTTTTTTGCCGCGCAACGTGCCCGGCATGCAGTAGCGAGTTTGTCGCACAAGCTGACATCGGGCATTGACGTCCGCGTGGAAATTTACAAAAAGAGATATCGACAGTTAATGCCGCGCTTTGAGAACGCATTCGATCCGTTGGTGCTGATACCGGAACTGCAAATAGACCGTGTGCGTATTGACGGTGAGGCCGCGGTTTCCAAGGGTGTGGAGCTTATGGTGACCGGTGGAAACGATACGGAGTCTCTGCTCTGGTGGCTGAGCTACACCTGGTCAGTAATCGAGGATTCACTGACAGAGGGTACGGTGAAACGTAGCTGGGATCAGAGCCACATCGTCAAGGCTGGTATCAACTGGGATTGGAACAAATGGAATTTCAGTGCTGCCGGATCTGTGCACACGGGCTGGCCACGAACGGAGCTAATCGTTGAAAGTGTTACTAACCCGGATGGTTCATCTGCATTGCTTGCGTCCACAACGCCGCGAAATGCGCTTCGCCACTCCGTATTTCACTCAATTGATGCCAGGGCAAGCCGGCGATTCGATGTCTCGAAAGGTGAGTTAAGCGTTTTTCTGGAGATCACTAATCTCTACGATCGTGAGAATCCGTGTTGCACCAAATATCGCGTATTGACTGATGGTAGTGGCAATCAGACCCTTGATGCGGATCAGGGAAACTGGTTGCCGCTAATACCGTCACTTGGCGTGACCTGGCGATTCTGACCGACGGCCAAAGTGTGGCACAGATTCCATAGGAGCGGCGTCTCGCCGCGATGGCTGCAAGCAGGTCGTTATTCGTCTCCCCATTTGGTGACGACGTTGATACCGATCTCCTGCAAAAACTTTGTCGGCAGAATACCGCCAGCCGAGACAATTACCTCGTCGTTCTGAATAGTTTCCATACCATCTTCGAGCACAATGGAAACCGATTCCGCTTCAATCTGCTTAACATTCGAACTCAATAAAACGCGAATTTTTCCTGCACTTTCCATTGCCTCGAGTTTCTCACGATTTTTCTGTTTCGCCCGACTAAACGCGGCGGAGCGATACGACAGCGTGACCACTGTTCCCTGCTCTTCTGCAATACTCGTCGCAGCCTCGAGTGCACTGTCTCCGCCACCAACGACCAGTACATGTTGATTTTTATATTGCTCAGGATCGATCAGGCGATACGATACTTTCGGCAGATTTTCACCGGGAACACCAAGTTGGCGGGGCGTGCCACGACGACCGATTGCCAGGAGTATGGCTCGGGTATTGTACTCACCCTGATTGGTTTCGACCTGAAATCCGGAGCCTCCCGTTGCAGGCACCACAGTTTCAACTCGTTCGTTGTAATTAATTTTCACGCCTGTTTTTTTCTCGACACCTTGCCAAAAATCGATCAGATCTTCTTTCTGTATTTCCTTGAATTTTACTTTTCCAAATATAGGTAACTCGGCTGGCTGAGTCATCACCAGCTTACGCCTTGGGAAATGTGCAACCGTTCCACCCAGAGATTCCTGCTCAACGGTCACTGATTTCAATTTACCCAACTTCGCAGCAAGCGTTGCTGTAAATCCCGCCGGCCCGGCACCTACAATAAGTAGATCAAGGTCGTTGCCATGCCCGGATTTCAGCAGCTTGCTAATCGATTGCATCGCCTGTCGTCCCTGCTCGATCGCATTGCGAATCAGACCCATGCCGCCAAGCTCACCCGCGATAAAGATGCCAGGTATGTCGGTTTCGAAATTTGGCTGGACGACGGGAATATCAACACCGCGTGATGCCGTACCAAAGACGAGCTTGATGGCCCCGACCGGGCAAGCCGTCTTGCACGCACCATGACCAATGCAATCTGATGGCCCGACCAGCCACGCTTTTTTTCCGATCATGCCAAGTACTGCGTGCGCATCCTGTTCCGGGCATGCCGAGACGCAGGACTTGCAGCCAATGCATATTATTGGATCGATTTCGGGATGCAGGGTCGGCGGTTCCAGCATACCAGCCTCTGTAGCCACCTTTAACGCTGCCAGGCTGATGCGCTCCAGGCGGGCATGCCGGTACATATACCAGTAGGTGATCAACAACACCGGAATCAGGTACAGCAAATTAAAGTAGGAGCCGTTCACGAAATTACCCATAACCAACCAGAACGCCGAGAGCATACCGCGCCCGTGAATTGAACAAGTGAAATAGTTCACGCATCGACAAATAAATGCACCGCGGACGCGAAATTTTCTTTCAGAATTTGTAATCAGAGCGCGGGCGGAATAATCAAATTTAATACTCCAATTACGGATGATTCTCATTTCGCTTCAATCTGTCGCCAAAACCCGACAACTTGCTGATTTTTTTTAATATTTTGTGAATTGGTGGAACTTATTAGTGCTTCATATCGTGTAAAAAAGGAGCCAACCGGGAATGGAGCAAACCGGCGTAGAACCGATTCGGGAACTGGCGTTGCCGGGCTGGCTTTTTTTGATCACTACAACAACAAATTTCCTGCGCCTGCAGGGATGGAGAAGACATGTCATTTGCGTTTTGGGGGCTGACAATTGCGATGTCAATCACAGCGATTGGAATCGTCGCAATTCCGCTTTTTTCGGGAAAGCCACGTTTCAGTGCTGCAACAATTTTGCCGAGCGTGCTGATTCCGCTCATCGCTCTTGGAATTTACTCGAAATTGGGGTCACCCGATGCTTTGTCCACCAGGGGCAGCCCCGCTGACCACAATCAGACCAGCGCGAATTCTGCTAACAGTGGCCAATCGAACAAAGGATCGGCATCGGTTGCCAGCCTGGTCGACGGACTAAAGCAAAGATTGGAGCAGGAGCCCAATGACCCGGATGGCTGGATTCTGCTCGCACGCTCGTATGAACATGTCGGGCGTCGATCAGAAGCGATTGCAGCCTATGATCGGGCAAAGTCGCTTGGCAAATCCGATCCGACGCTTGATAAATCGCTGTCTGGCGAAAACCCTGTGCAGGACCAGCCAACACCAGTTGCGGGACCGGCAATTCGTGGTCGGGTAGCGCTGGGCCCCGATGTCGCAGCGCAGGTAAAGCCAAGCGACACGGTATTCATATTCGCCAAAGAAACAGCAGCGCAGCGGATGCCTGTTCTTGCGTTGAGAAAGCCGGCATCAGAGCTACCACTGACTTTCGCGTTGACCGATGCGCAGGCGATGGTGCCCGGTTCGCACATCGCAGACTACGAGCAACTGGTGGTTACAGTTCGCATTTCACGCAGTGGAATGGCGGGCGACACATTGAATGGATTCGAGGTATCGAGCAAGCCTGTATCCCCATTGGATGGCGATGAAATTCTTTTGCTGATTGAGAGTGGCCCGGCAGACGATCTTCAAGGAAGAGGATCGGACAATGAATGACATGGCGCTTGATCGGGTGTATGCCCGGAGCAGATTCAACGAGCGAATGTTTGGCACCAGTGAAAGTCGCCAGAGCAGTGCATTCTACGGCTACTCTCTGACGACCCTCGCGGTAGGTATCGGTTGGTTGTTGCGTGACTACGGCCTTATTAACCCTGAGGAAGGACTTGGCTACTGGCTGGGCATTGCCGGTGGTTCAATGATGTTGATGTTGCTGCTGTATCCGCTTCGCAAGCGAATAAAACTACTGCGATTCCTTGGCAGTACGCAGAAATGGTTTCGCGCTCATATGATTCTTGGCATGCTGGGGCCGCTGCTGGTGCTTTATCACAGCAACTTTCAGCTTGGATCATTCAACAGCCGGGTCGCTTTGTATTGCATGCTGCTGGTCGCCGGCAGCGGCATCATTGGACGACATATCTACGCCCACATTCATCGCGGCCTATATGGACGAAAATCTAATCTGACTGAACTACAGGCAGATTTAGCGAAGTCTCTCGAAAACAGTCACGGACTTGCGACGTTATTGCCTGCATTAACAGCGAAGCTGGAAACCCTTGCGACTGAAGTACAGGGGTGTGCTGTAACCGGCACGATGGATACCGGCACGAGCCTGAAATGGACCTTCAAACAATACTCAGTATGGTATTCGTTATGGGTCACTGCACGTCGTGAACTAAAAGCCCGCGCCACCGAATCCAAAACGGTAGCGCGAGATTATCGACGGCTGAGGAAAGCCAGTTCAGCCTATGTGCGCAGATTCGTACGTCTGACCGGTCGCGTTGCTCAATTCACACTTTACGAAAAAATGTTTTCTCTCTGGCACGTACTTCATATGCCATTTTTTTTCATGATGGTTATTTCAGCTCTGTTACATGTGCTGGCTGTACATATGTACTAGGCAATCAACGGAATGAAACGATGTCTATTCGGATTAACTGGAGTAATAGCAATGCTGGCTTGCATGTATAGCCAAGCTGCCAGCGCACAAAGCGTTGAATCTCTGGTCATGCCCGGAGAACTCATAGCGGGTCATGCCGACCTCGAATCGGAGTGTTCGTCGTGTCACAAAGCGTTTAGTCGATCGGAACAAAGAGAACTTTGCCTTGACTGTCACGAAGACATTAGCGAAGACATCGCCAGCGATGCCGGTTTCCATGGCAAGTTCTCCGATGCCAGTAATAACGAGTGCGCATCCTGTCATACGGATCACGAAGGTCGTGATGCAGGCATTCTCGGTCTGAACGAGTCAACATTCGATCATCTTTTCACTGATTTCGAGCTGCGCGGCAAACATGTCGATACAGCATGTGCCGACTGTCATGAACCTGCGGAAAAACATCGTGATGCACCGGGTGACTGCATCGGCTGCCATCGTGATGACAACATTCACAAAGAGAGTCTCGGCACAGAATGTGCAGATTGCCATAATGAAACGGATTGGCTCGAGATATCTTTCGACCATGACACGACCGACTATCCCTTGATAGGCAATCACCTGGAAGTCGCCTGTACCGATTGTCACGAGGATAAATCCCTTTCGATTACGCAGAATACATGCTTCGGTTGCCACGCCGATGACGATTTTCACGAAGGCCGCAGCGGTGAAAAATGTGAAAACTGTCATAGTCCGGTTTCATGGACGGAGACAACGTTCGACCATACTCGTGATACTGAATTTACGCTAAAGGGTAAGCACGCGAAGCTAACCTGCGACGATTGTCACACTGAAGACCCGTTCAGCGATGAACTCGAAACGGAGTGTGTCGGCTGCCATCTAGAGGACGACGAACACGACGGACACCATGGTCCGGATTGCGGCACCTGTCATTCCAACGATGAGTGGGCCGCAACCCTGTTTAATCACGACGATGACACAGACTTCATTTTGCGTGGCTCCCACCCCACTGTTGCCTGTGTCGACTGCCATATCGATCCGATATTTGATGCATCACCCGGCACAGACTGTGCGTCCTGCCATCTTGAGGACGAAGTTCATGATGGCAAACAGGGTGACCAGTGCGACAACTGCCACACCGAAGAAAGCTGGCAGGAAGCTCCATTATTCATCCACGATCTGACCGCTTTCCCTCTGCTTGGCGAACATGACAATCTCGAATGCGATGCATGTCACGAAACCACGATATTCGTCGGCACGAACAACAACTGCGTCGACTGCCACGCAGAAGATGATACTCACGAGGGTCGCTTCAATGATGAATGTGGCTCCTGCCACAACCCTGTCGCATGGGACCTGTGGTTGTTCGATCACAACGCGCGAACGAGCTTCAGTTTAAACGGCGCCCATGTAGATGTCGCCTGCAACGATTGTCACCGGGGCTCACTGGCCTCCATGCAACGTGTTGGTAATACCTGCAGCGATTGTCATCGCGCCGACGACGTACACGATAGCGAATTTGGCTCAGACTGCGGTCGCTGTCACAGCGACACCTCCTTCAGCGACGTAAGGTCACTGCAATGATCTACCCATTCAGACGAAATCGGGCCCACCCAGCCAGACCGACTGGATTCCGGCTGCTCCTGGTGTTTTTGCTACTCGCAGGAACGATGTATAGCTTCGTCGCTACAGCGCAGCAACCTTTTGATCATTTCAGCACTGGATTCGTACTCGACGGTGCTCATTCAAACGTAACTTGCGAAGGATGTCATGTCAGCGCAACTTTCGGTGCCACGCAACCAGTCTGTGTGAGTTGCCACTCACCGGGCGGTCTGGTGCAAGCATCCTCAAAAACAGTCGATCACGTCGCGACAACCGCCGGGTGTGCTGATTGCCACAACACCTCGTCGTGGACCGCGGGCGTCTTCATGGATCATTCATCAATAACGGGTAGTTGCGTAACCTGCCACAACGGCATCCAGGCGACCGGCAAAACTCCGGACCATATTTCATCCGGCGATCAGTGCGACGACTGCCACAACTCTACTGGTTGGCTTCCCGCTGTTTTCGATCACAGTGGTGTTTTTGGCAATTGTGTTGGCTGCCATAACGGTGTTAGTGCGACCGGCAAGAACGCGACTCATATTACGAGCGGCGATACTTGCGACAACTGTCATACGACAGTCGGCTGGGTGCCAGCCAATTTCGATCACGTTGATATTTTCGGCAACTGCGTCAGCTGTCATAACGGCACCGAGGCGACCGGCAAGAACCCGACACACATGCAGACATCGAATGTCTGCGAAGATTGTCATAGCCCGACAGTATGGGCGCCCGTCGTCTCCGTCGATCACACCCAGGTGATCGGCGCTTGCGGTTCCTGCCACGACGGCGTCACGGCTATCGGCAAACAGCCGACACATATCGCCAGCGGCGACACCTGCGACGATTGCCACAGCACGGTCGGCTGGTTACCGGCCAATTTCGATCACGTGAATATTACTGGCAACTGCGTCAGCTGCCACAACGGTACGGATGCGATTGGCAAGAATCCAACCCACGTGCAGACAACGGACGTCTGCGAGGACTGCCACACCACCAATCTCTTCGCGCCTGCAATGACCGTCGATCACACCCAGGTTTTAGGTAGTTGTGGCTCCTGCCATAACGGTACGGATGCAACCGGGAAGAACCCGACCCATATACTAACCACGGATACCTGTGACGATTGCCATGCCACCAACATGTTTGTGCCGGCGCTGACTGTCGATCACACGCAGGTTGTCGGCACTTGCAGCTCCTGCCATGACGGCGTCACGGCTATCGGCAAGAACCCAACACATATCACCAGTGGCGATACCTGCGATAACTGCCATAGCACAGTCGGCTGGTTACCCGCGAATTTCGATCACGTGGATATCACCGGCAACTGCGTCAGCTGCCACAATGGCACGGACGCGACCGGCAAGAACCCGACACACATTCAGACGTCGGACGTCTGTGAGGACTGCCACACAACCAATATTTTTGCGCCGGTGATGACGGTCGATCACGCTCAGGTGATCGGCGCTTGCGGTTCCTGCCACGACGGTGTCACGGCTATCGGCAAGAACCCAACACATATCACCAGCGGCGACACCTGCGATGATTGTCACAGCACGGTCGGCTGGTTACCGGCCAATTTCGATCACGTGAATATCACCGGCAACTGCGTCAGCTGCCATAATGGCACCGAGGCAATTGGCAAAAACCCAACCCATATTCAGACATCGGACGTCTGTGAGGACTGCCATAGCACCAATATTTTTGCGCCGGTGCTGACAGTCGACCACACCCAGGTCATTGGTACTTGCGGTTCCTGCCACGACGGCATCACTGCCATCGGCAAAGACCCAACGCATATTGCCAGCGGCGATACCTGCGACGATTGCCACAGCACGGTCGGCTGGTTACCGGCCAATTTCGATCACGCGACTATCACCAATAACTGTGCCAGCTGTCACAACGGCACCAACGCAACCGGCAAAAACCCGACCCACGTACAGACCACGAACGTCTGTGAGGACTGTCACACCACAAACGTGTTCGCGCCAGCGCTAATTGTCGATCACTCGCAGGTGCTTGGCAGCTGCGGTTCCTGCCATGACGGCATCACGGCGACCGGCAAGAACCCAACACATATTGCCAGCGGCAATAACTGTGATGACTGCCATAGCACGGTCGGCTGGTTACCGGCGAATTTCGATCACGTGAATATCATCGGCAACTGCGTCAGCTGCCACAACGGCACGGACGCGACCGGCAAGAACCCAACCCACATTCAGACGTCGGACGTCTGTGAGGACTGCCACACAACCAATATTTTTGCGCCTGTGATGACGGTCGATCACGCTCAGGTG
>RCND010000097.1_pt1 | contig 45880 bp, 36 predicted proteins | sample 2041351 | NCBI WGS metagenome assembly RCND01 (sample SAMN09708230, study PRJNA481090) | Marine sediment metagenome, whole genome shotgun sequencing project. | biome: marine sediment; feature: ocean; material: sediment; isolation source: Sewage treatment plant 12B marine sediment (STP12B) ... | reverse complement strand
CCATTAATGCGATATTGATGACTTACAAGTGGTGCAGATCCAGCAGTAGAAGTTACTGCAATTGTAGCTCCAGTTGCCGGCACAAAACAAAAATCAGAAGCCGCAGCATCTAGACTTACCGTTGGCGCACTCAAAGGTGTTAAGTCAAAATTAAAAGTTGCCGTACAGCCTTCTGCATCTTCAACAGATAAGGTATAGGTTCCGGCAACTGAAAGATTACCGAAAGTTCTACCAGATTTTGGTCCTATTTGAGGGCCAGATGGAGGTGTTAAAGTGTATCTATTAGTTCCCCAACCACCAGCAGCATTGGCAACCACTCTTCCCAAGTTGCCATTAGCACAGCTCATCGGTGTTACCGTACCGCCCAATGTCAAAACAGGAGCTTCTTGTATATCAAAAGAAGCCGTATCTGTACAACCTGTATCGGCATCTGTAACCGTAATAGTATAAGTTCCAGCTCCAGATAACGGTAATACTACTTCTCCACTACTTTGTGGGCCTCCTGAATAAAGACCACCATTAATATCATAGGTATAATTATTAGCAAAACCATCTATTAAAAATGTACCTGTACCGTCTGTAGCACCATTACAAACTCTAAGATCCCCTCCTGATTTGATCCTAGCTCTAATTGAGCTAATTTGTGCTGGCGTAAATGTTTCAGTATACGTACAATTATTTGCATCTGTAATTTGAAAAATATACGATGTATTGGTACTCAACCCAATAAAGGTGTCACTTCCACCATTATTGATAATAATTGGGCTTATAACAGAATAATTGGTTATTGCTGCATTACTTGTTGGTGTCAACTGTACATCTGAAGTTCCTGCAGAACAGTTAATATTACTTTGTGCAAAGTCCAAATCCGTTGGGGGATCAACATCCAAAATAGTTATTGGTGTCAATTCCAATCGGCAGCCCCCTCCGTCTTCTATCATCGGGGTATACGTTCCTGGTGACAAACCTGGATAAGATGTACTTGCCGTAAAATTCAGTCCGTCTATACTAAATACATATCCACTTCCAGAGCCCCCTGTAAACGGACCAACAAAGTCGATTTGGCCTCCAATAACTCCTCCACTACCATCACAAGTTCTATCTACAATTTTACTGGCTGATCCAGTAATTGCACCTACGTTAGTTACAGTAACTGAAGGTAAGGTCATAGTACATTCAAATCCACCTTGTTGATATCTAACCTCAATATTATTATAGGTTCCTGCCGGAACAGATATCTGCGGGTTTGTTTCCCATGGATCTACGGCATTCACCCTATAAGACAAATTATATCCCCTAGCATCTATAATATTGAAGTTGATTTTTGCACCGCCGTTGGAGCAAGTTCCGTCAATGCCATTCGCCGTAACATCTGGTGGAAGAAGATCTTCAACATTTGAAGATGCCGTTATTGTACAACCATTACTGTCGGTAATTATGAAATCATATGTGCCTGGACTTGTAACGTTATAGGTCGTAGTGCCAGTGTATGAAGGTTGAGACGGTCCACCGTTAACGGTAAACGTATATGGTGCGGAACCTCCCGAAGTATTTACAATAATATCAACATCGGTAATCGTTGAACAACCAAAACTACTATTCACTTCTGTTGAAGCGTCTAGTGGAGATAATCCACTACCAATAATTATAGGGTTTCCTCCAGTATCCAAACTTTCTCTAGGTGGGTCAATTCCGTTTAATGGGTCACCTGTACATTGTTGTGTTTCAACCTGTACTATATAGGTTCCGAAACCTACCGCTGAAAAGGTGTACGGGTTATCAGGAATAAATGCTGTAAACTCTTGGGCTACACCACTTGAATCTAACAAGGTGTACTTGTAGGGTCCAGGAACATTGTTCGCCGTGACCGTAATCGTACCAGTATCACCACTACATTGGGCGTCGGTGAAAGTCACATCAATACCAATATCCAGCTGGTCTATGGTAATAGGCTCGTATGGATATTCACAAGCGTCGGGTGTATTCTGTAAACGTGCTAAAACGTTATATGTACCAGGAGTCAGATTATCAAAAATAGGACCTTGCCAAGGACCAAATCCGCCTCCGTTATCAATACTGAATTCATACGCACTAGAAAGATTGGTTACCTGAATTCTACCCGGTACACCACAGATAAAGTCTTGCTTAACATAGGTCTGGGTGATTGTACTTTTTTTAACCTTGAAATAATAATATGCCCCTGATCCGTTAACTCTAACCCTAAACTCTGCCCCAGTAGTTGAAGGTATAGAACTTGCATCAATGGTGAAATTTTGAGCTGTACTTACTTGTGTGTAGCACGAATTTGTCGTCTCTGGGCAATCCTCATTGATATCAGGAGAACATGAGCCACCCAATATTTCCCAAGATACGGAACCAAAAGGAGCACCAGATAGGGAAATTACCCTATCATCAGAGTCTCCGCAAAGATTAAACCTCGCAACGGTACTACCATCATTGGTACAACCTACTTCTTCATCTGCACCTTGAATTATGGTCATGAACATGGGCATCGCCACAGTGGTTGTGGCTGTATTATGCCCTTGAGATGTATTGGCATCAATAAATTTCTCTGAATTTTTTATCGCTACATCGGTACCTTCCTCAGAAATAGTTTTCTTTATGGCTGCAGTGATTTCGTCCAATACTTTGTAATCAGTATTGGCAATAGCAGAAGTGAAAACTACCGATAATAAGACCAGCAGTAAAGCATACAGAAAGTTCCGTGGGCTTTTTGGGAGCATAGGTTAAGTCAGTTTTGGCAAGAATATCCTTGAATTGGGGATTAGGTATATTCTTTAGTGTAATTGTTTAAACTTATATTTTTCTCTTTATCTTTAGGCGTAAATGCCTTTCATATAATATTTAAATCTAACGTCAGAATATGAAAAAAAGTATTCTATATCTCTATTTATTCGTTGTAACGCTTAACTTTTCATGCGGCCAAGATGTTGAAAATGCTGTTGGCACACCTGAAAATATTCATTTTTCCGCTGAGCTTTTCGTCGATGAGCTCCAGATTCCGTGGGCTATGGCGTTCCTTCCCGATGGTAGCATGTTAATTACCGAAAAATCGGGAAACCTTATTCATTTTAAAAATGGTGAAAAAACAAGCATTTCTAACGTTCCCGATATTTATACTAGGGGCCAAGGGGGTTTATTAGATGTATTTTTGCATCCTGATTATGCGAATAATGGATGGATTTACTTTACCTACGCTTCCGAAGAAGGGGATGAAAAAGGCGGACATACTGCGCTTATGCGTGCTAAGCTAAAAGACGGAGCATTATACGATAATGAATTACTCTATAAAGCTGGCCCAAATACCACTAAAGGACAACACTTTGGCTCACGTATTGCTTTTGACAATGATGGGTATCTATATTTTTCTATTGGCGAACGTGGTGCTCGTGATATAAATCCACAGGATATCACCAAAGACGGTGGTAAAATTTATAGGCTTTATGACGATGGTAGAATTCCAGAAGACAATCCCTTTGTTGGAAAAGAAGGAGCCAAGACCGCTGCTTATAGCTATGGTCATCGAAATCCTCAAGGATTGGTAATACATCCCGAAACAGGTGAAATATGGGATCATGAACATGGACCAAAAGGAGGCGATGAAATCAACATCATTGAAAAAGGCGCCAATTACGGCTGGCCTGTTATTACTTATGGTGTAAATTATAGTGGTACACCTATAACCGATAAAACCGAAATGGACGGTATGAAGCAACCCATTCACTACTGGGTACCCTCAATTGCCCCAAGCGGTATGGCCTTTGTAACCTCTGATAAATATCAAGGCTGGAAAGGAAGCTTGCTCGTTGGCTCCTTGGTATTTCAATACTTAGAACGGCTTACATTAGATGGAACCAAGGTTACCGGTAGAGAAAAATTATTAGATGATATGGGTCGTGTTCGTGATGTAAGACAGGGTCCGGATGGTTTTATTTACGTTGCCATTGAAGGAAAAGGTATTTATAAACTTGTACCTAATTCATGAAGCAATTTATTCTTACCTATATTATAGGTATTTTCATAATTGGCGTCGTCCTTCATCAAGATCCCAAATTAGAAGCCAGTATAGAGCGAGGGAGTGAAATCTATGCAGATTTCTGCGTTACTTGCCATATGGGAAATGGTGAAGGTGTTGCTTTCACTTTTCCACCCTTGGCCAATAGCGATTATTTGTTACAGAATAGAGAGGAGAGCATAAAAGGTGTAAAATATGGTCGTCGAGGTGAATTAATCGTTAATGGTATTACTTATAACGATACCATGGAACCACTAGGTTTGGAAGATGAAGAAGTAGCTGATGTCATGAATTATATTCTTAATTCTTGGGGCAATTCATCAAGCAAAATTGTTACATTGGAAGAAGTAGAAGCAATTACAAAATAATTTAATTCTTTTCGGCATCCAAAGCTTTCTTTACAGAACCATATTTTTTAAGTAGTACTTCGGCCTGGTCATAATCAATACCTAATCCTTCAACCAAATATCTTGTTCCTCGGTCTACCAATTTGGTATTGCTTAATTGCATATTTACCATCTTATTCCCTTTTACCCTACCTATTCTTATCATCAAAGCTGTAGAAATCATATTCAGTACCAGTTTCTGGGATGTACCACTTTTCATGCGTGTACTACCTGTAACGAACTCGGGGCCAACATTCACCTCAATTGGGATATCAGCGACGGTCGCCAAAGGGGAACCTGGATTATTGGTTATAGCCGCAGTAAGCAATCCATGGGTTTTGGCGTCTTGTAGCCCTCCAATTACATAAGGTGTTGTACCCGAAGCCGCTATACCTATTACTACATCAATTTCAGAAATATCATGTTTCTTTAAGTCCAACCATGCCTGTTTCACGTCATCTTCCGCAAATTCAACGGCCTTTCTAATGGCAGAATCGCCCCCAGCAATCAACCCTATGACCCGCTCATGGGGCATACCAAAAGTTGGTGGTATTTCAGAAGCATCTAAAATACCAAGTCGACCACTAGTTCCTGCACCAATATAAAACAACCGACCTCCCTTTTCAAAGCGTTCAGTTAAGGCATCTACTAACTTTGTTATTTGCGGAATTACATGTGTAACAGCATCTGCCACTTGCTTATCCTCATTGTTCATATTAACTAGAATGGAAGATGTATCCATTTGCTCCAAATTGTCGAAGTTTGATGGAGTTTCAGTGATTTTTTTATAATTCATAAAGATTAAATAATACGAACGTCGTGGTTTCTAAAAAGTCTCAATTGGTCATCTTCTGAATCCAATTCGGTAATCATTGTGTTTATCGCTTCGATATCGCAAGTCTTATATCGATGCTGAGAATTTAATTTCTCGGATATGCACAAAAGTACCGTTTTTTTTGAGGCCTTTATAACCGCTTTTTTTACCTGAACTATGTCCCAATCAAACTCTGTCAATCCAAAAGAAGAATCAACATAACCCGTACCTATAAAACTATAGTCAACCTTTATTTCAGATAGAAAATCAGTTGCGCTAGCACCTATGGCGATTTGGGCTTCTTTCGATATTTTACCTCCAATAAAAATAACATTCACATTCGGTTTGTTATTTAGTTCCATGGCAACTGGTAAGCTTAACGTAAAACAGGTAAGTGATATATCGGAGGGAATAATTCTTGCCATTTCTAAGCAAGTTGTACCACCGTCAATAAATATAACACCTCCATTTTTCAGTAATGAAGCTGCTTTTTCAGCAATAATTATTTTCTGTGATAAAGCATAAATATTGTTATTTCTAGCACTATTTGTTGTGAATCCTAAAGAAATGGCACCGCCATGCACCTTTCTCAACTTACTATCCTGGTCCAATTCTTTAACATCCCTTCTGACCGTATCAATAGAAACATCCAATTTCTCTGCGATATCGGTTAATAAAACCCTGTTGTGTAATTCAACTTGGGTAAGTATCGTTTGATGGCGTTCTTCTTTTAACATGTACAACTATTCTTGTTTGCTACAAAGGTAATAAAAGTATTTAATTTGCTGTTTTATTCTGTTTTTAATTTAATATTATCGATAATGTGATATTTTATTGCAAAATACTGCAATTAATAATGCACAAAACTGCAATTCTTAAAATAATTGCATACATTTGCCACAAATAAGAACAATAAAATAAGAGGTCCATTTATGAAAACAACTTTAGAAAAATCTGGAATAGACATAGGCTACAAACCAGTAGGGCAATTCGAAGAAACCCGCTTTGAAAAAATACATAATGTTATTTTCAATGATTCCAATGAGGCTTCAATACGAGTGGCCGAGGAAATTGCCGATTTGATTCGGGAAAAACAAGCAACTGGAAAGACTTGTGTTCTAGGACTTGCAACTGGTTCTTCTCCTATCAAGGTTTATGAAGAATTGGTAAGAATGCACAAAGAGGAAGGATTGAGTTTTGCCAATGTGGTCACCTTTAATTTGGATGAATACTTACCAATGGACAAAGCGAGTATGCAGAGTTATTTTTACTTCATGCATGAGCATTTGTTCAACCATGTGGATATTCCTGCTGAAAATATAAATATACCCGACGGTAAGATTTCTTCGAAAGATGTAGTTGAATATTGCTTAGGATATGAAAAGAAGATAAAAGATTTTGGTGGGCTTGATTTTCAATTATTGGGTATTGGTAGAACTGGCCACATAGGTTTCAACGAACCAGGTTCTCATCGTAATTCAGGGACTCGGGTAATTACACTTGACCACATTACACGGGTTGATGCTGCTCCGTCTTTTTTGGGCATAGACAATGTTCCAAGAAAGGCAATTACCATGGGCATTTCAACTGTTAGAAACGCCAAGAGAATCGTACTTCTAGGTTGGGGTAATAATAAAGCAGAAATAATTAAAGATACTATTGAAGGTAAAATTTCATCCCATGTACCTGCAACATACCTACAAGAGCATAATAATGTAACATTTGTATTGGATGTTGGCGCCGGTAGCGAATTGACTAGAAATAAAACTCCTTGGCTGGTTGGATCCTGTGAATGGACGGAAGAACTTACTTCAAAGGCCATTGTTTGGCTCTGCCGTAAAACAAACAAATCGATTTTAAGTATAACAGACAAGGATTACAATGACAATGGAATGTCTGATCTATTGTCGTTGGAAGACTCTTATGACCTGAACATAAAAATGTTCAATAAATTGCAGCACACTATTACAGGTTGGCCAGGCGGCAAACCAAATGCTGATGACACTAGCAGACCTGAACGCGCTGAACCCTCAAAAAAACGAGTTATTATTTTTAGCCCGCACCCCGATGATGATGTCATATCCATGGGTGGAACTTTTGATCGTTTGGTTGAACAAGGACACGAAGTGCATGTGGCCTACCAAACTTCAGGGAACATAGCCGTCTCAGATAGGGAAGCATTAAAGTTTGCTGAAATTTCCAATACAATTACACCTTCAAAAGATTCACAAAAAATTATTGATTCCATTCTCAGCAAAGAAGAAAACACCTTTGATGCTATTGAAGTGAGAAAATTAAAAGGTGCGATTCGAAGAGGGGAATCTCATGCTGCAACCAGATATGTGGGCCTAGAAGATTCGAACGTACATTTCTTGGATTTGCCATTTTATGAAACAGGGACTATTAAGAAAAAGAATTTATCTGATGCGGATATTGAAATTGTGGTCAAATTAATAAAAGAAATTAAACCTCATCAAATCTATGCAGCAGGAGATTTAGCAGATCCCCATGGTACTCACAAGGTTTGTTTAGATGCAATATTTGAATCAATGAAAAGGCTTAAGCAGGAGCCTTTTATGAAAGATTGCTGGTTGTGGTTATATAGAGGTGCTTGGCACGAATGGGACATTAACGACATTGAAATGGCAGTACCAATGAGTCCAAGCCAAGTATTGAAGAAACGATATGCCATTTTCTGCCACCAATCACAGAAAGATGGTGTAATGTTCCAAGGTGATGATGCCAGGGAATTCTGGATGCGTGTCGAAGAAAGAAATAGAGATACCGCGGAACGTTATAATGCCCTCGGTCTTGCGGATTATGCCGCTATGGAAGCGTTTGTTCGCTATAAATTTGATTAAACTAAAAGTTTAGTGATTTAAAGGCCTATTTTAGTACAAATAGGCCTTTTTAAACCAAAATGATTAAAAAAACCACTCTCCTACTAATAGTATTGAGTTTTGCTTCTTGCAGTGTGTTTAAACCAATACCCCAGCCAAAAATCGAATTTAGAGGGGTTTGGGTAGCCACGGTTGTAAATATCGACTGGCCAAAAAATGGTTTTGACCAAATTGAAAAGCAAAAAAAGGACTTCCTTGAAATTCTTGACTTTTATGATAGCTTAAATTTCAATGCCGTAATCGTGCAAATACGAACTGCGGGTGACGCTTTCTATAAATCCAATTACGCACCATGGTCACGTTTCTTAACAGGAAAAGAAGGTTCATCACCAATAGGGGAATATGATATTTTAGAATGGATGATAAATGAGAGTCACAATCGTGGTATTGAGTTTCATGCATGGCTAAACCCCTATAGAGCTACTTTCGATTTAAAAACCGATATATTAAGTCCTACCCACGATTTTAACCTTCACCCAGAATGGATGCTCAAATATGGGAAAAAGTATTACTATAACCCTGGTTTGCCTGAAGTACGTGAGCGTTTAGTGGTAATAATGGACGAACTAATTACCCACTATGATATAGATGCCATTCACTTTGATGATTACTTTTATCCTTATAAAATCAAGGATGAAGTATTCCAAGATTCTCTTTCGTATACATACCATTCCATTCCCAATCAATCGTTGGAAGATTGGCGACGGAGCAATGTTGATTCGCTGGTGATGAACATTCACAGGACTATAAAAAGCAATAAACCTTGGGTTCAATTTGGCATTAGTCCGTTTGGGGTATGGAAGAATAATTCAACCGACCTAAAAGGTTCTGATACCAAGGCAGGGCAGACTACTTACGAAGATTTATATGCCGACCCACTCACTTGGATGGAAAATGGGTGGATAGATTATTTAACACCTCAAGTATATTGGAGTATGGATCTCCCAGTTGCCTCACATTCCAAAATTGTTGATTGGTGGTCTAGGAACAGTAGTAACACTAACCTTTATATAGGCAATGGAGCTTATAAGGTGCGCAATAACAGTGATAAGGCATGGGAGAATAAAAAGGAACTCCCCAATCAATTAAAATTGGCACGTACTACAAAACAAGTTAAAGGCAATGTTTTCTTTAGTGCAAAGAGCCTAATGAAAAAAAATCCAGATGTTGTTGAATACATCAAAAAGAAATATTACAAAACCAAAGCGCTCCCTCCTAGTTCCCCTCTTGCAGCAGTTTGGAAGAACGAAAACTATGAACTTATTTCATTGAAGAAAGAAAAAGGATTTATTCAATTGAAATTCAACAACATAGAAGAAAATAGATATGTGTTGGTTTATTCTTCAAGCAGGAAGAAAAAATCTGATTATCCGATTAAAAAATTACTTACAAAATTGCCTATAAGAGAAAATCAAATAGACCTACCTTCCAATATTGTTGACAATAAAAAACAAATAGCACTGACATTTATTACCAAATTTGGACAGGAAAGTGCTCCAATTTTAATTTATTTAAACCAAAAAAATGGTACAAAAAAATAAAGGGGCCTGGGTCTGGATTCCCGTACTCTATTTTACGCAAGGGCTACCATTTGTAATGGTGGTAACCGTTTCTGTCATCATGTATAAAAAATTAGGGATAAGTAATGCCGATATTGGCCTGTATACTAGTTGGTTGTATTTACCATGGGTAATTAAACCTCTATGGAGCCCTTATATTGATATGTTCAGTACAAAAAGAAATTGGTTGCTTGCCATGCAACTTCTTGCTTCGATTGCACTCTTAGGAATTGGGTTGGCCTTACCCACGAACATCTTTTTCGTGACAACACTAGCTTGTTTCTGGATGGTTGGATTTGCTTCTGCCACCAATGATGTAGCCTCAGATGGTTATTATATGATTGGGCTAACACAGGATAAGCAGGCGTTTTTTGTTGGATTCAGAAGTGTTTTTTACAAACTAGCCAACGTAACAGGGCAAGGGCTTTTGGTAATCCTCGCTGGGTTTCTGGAGAATTACTATGGAGATAATGCAAAGGCCTGGTCTATGACCATGATTGTTGCTGCATTATTGATGTTGAGTTTAACAATAGCCAATTTCTTTGTGACTCCTAAATACGAATCATCAGCCGCGATTAAAAAAGAAAAACCATTAGGATTTATTGAGGTTTTCTCATCATTCTTCAAGAAGAAAGGCATGGGTATTGCCTTGGCTTTTGTGCTTTTCTTTCGCTTAGGAGAATCCCAATTGGTAAAAATGGCTTCCCCTTTTTTTCTTGATTCCCAGGCGGATGGTGGACTAGGATACACTACCGCCGAAGTCGGTACAATTTATGGCACTGTTGGGGTTATAATGCTGACAGTGGGGGGAATTCTTGGAGGAATTCTTATATCGAGAGATGGACTTAAAAAATGGATGCTACCCATGGTACTGGCAATAAACATTCCCAATGCCTTTTATGCTTTTCTAGCTATAACCAATACTACAAATATAGTCGCAGTGGTCACCACTGTAGTTCTGGAACAATTTGGTTATGGTTTTGGCATAGCAGGCTTTATGGTATATCTCATTTACATTGCTGAAGGGGTATCTAAAACCTCACATTACGCACTCGCAACTGGTTTTATGGCCCTAGGAATGATGTTACCTGGACTCATTAGTGGTTTTGTACAGGAATGGTTAGGCTACGGTGGGTTCTTTGTTTGGGTTGTATTTGCTGCCATGCCTGCATTATTCATTTTAAAATATTTAAAATATCCTCCAGATTACGGTAAAAAAGGTGCAAATGCCAATGAATAGATTACTAGAATACAAGAATGCCATCTCAGTACTTTCAAAAAGAGAAAAGGTTGGTCAATTATTTATGCCTGCGGCATTTATCAATGATACTGAGGAAGAAATACTGGCTTTAGAACAACTGATCATAGAAAATCATGTAGGTGGACTCTGTTTTTTTTATAGTAGAGCGAGTGCTGCCACCAATTATGAAGGTAAAAAAGAGGTCATTAAAAATGAACAAAGTTTTAAGACACTACAAAATTTAGTAAAGCGTTACCAACAAAAATCGAAACATAGACTCCTAATGGCAATAGATGCCGAATGGGGTCTTGCCATGCGCATTGAAAATACGCCACAATACCCATATGCCATTACGCTCGGCGCCTTAAAGGGTAATACAAATTTAATCTTGCAAGTGGGCAAGAACATTGCATATGATTGTAAACAAGCCGGTATTCATTATAATTTAGCGCCTGTCTCGGATATTAATAACAATCCGAACAATCCAGTTATAGGATATCGTTCATTCGGTGAGGACAAAATAAATGTGACCGAAAAGTCTTTGGCCTATGTAAAAGGTATGCAAAGTGAAGGTGTTTTATGCAGCATTAAACATTTTCCGGGTCACGGTGATACAGCCGTTGATTCACATTTGGGACTGCCGATCATCGAAAAATCCAAAAAGGAATTGTTGAGCAATGAGTTATTCCCATTTAAGGAGTTGATAAAAGAAAATGTTGACTCCATTATGGTTGGGCATTTATCGGTACCCTCGCTCACTAATGGTAAAAGTATTTCTTCAAGTATTTCCAAAGATATAGTCAATGGTTTACTACGTAATGAATTAGGTTTTAAGGGAGTTGTCATTTCCGATGCTTTGAATATGCATGCGGTATCTAAAAACTACCCCATTAAAGGCGAGTTGGAATGGTTAGCCTTTGATGCAGGAAATGATATCCTATGCTTTGCAGAGCACCCTAAAGAAGGTATTGAAACCATACTAGGTAATGCGGACGACAAACAAATAGAAAGAGCATTTAAACGTGTTTGGGAGCTAAAGGAAAAAGCCATTAAGGCAGAAGTTGAAATCCCAAATGAGTTGCGTAATCCGGATATTTTAAACGAGGAAATTGCTAAAAATTGTATCACACTTTGTAATGGAAACAATAATGGAATCATTGCATTGAGGGAGGAGGGCTTTTTGAGCATATCGAACATTCAAAATACCGATAATCTATTTATCAAATTACTTAAAGAGCATTTGAACTTTAAAAGTATTTCTCTTACTGAAGAATCTAATAAAAGTGATATTGCCAGGGAGGAAAATATACTGCTTTCGTTATTCCCGCCACAAGTGAAACCAACTGATAATTTTGGTTTTACCCAGACTGAAATTCAGTTTATCAACGAACTAATCCGATCTAAAAATGTCGTATTATATCTTTTTGGGAATCCGTATGCATTAAGGCTTTTTGATTACAAAAATGCCAATGCAGTTGTTTTGGCGTATCAAGAATTTAGAGTGTTCCAAAAAGTAGCAGTAGAACATTTTCTTGGTAGGCTCGTCGCAAACGGCAAATTACCTGTAAAATTATAGGATATCCACTAACAGTTCGAGGTTAGCACTAGATTTTAAATAAATCCATATAAAAAGCCCCATACATTTTACAATATATGGGGCAACAATTTTATTAAAGGCCTAACTCCTTAGAGTTCCTTTATTTTAATATTTCTAAACCAAACATCATCACCATGATCCTGAAGTCCAAAATATCCTTTGGCAGGAACATCTGCCCAATCGGGATTTAAAGCAGGAAACTTACTGCCGGCCACTAATTCATTCCATTCTGGTGTCCATAAGTGGTATTCCACAACATTCTCACCGTTTTGGTTATGAACAACTGTTCCCTTATATACGGTAAGTTCAATTTTGTTCCATTCGCCTGCTGGTTTCGCGTTCTGAGGTTTAGCAGGTATAATATCGTACAACGAACCAGCCATACGGTTACCATCTTTACCTAATTTGGCATCAGGGTGTCTCTCATTATCCAATATTTGCATTTCTGGTGCAGTTTTCCATATAGCATCCAATTCCTCTTCACCTAAATACAGAATACCGGAATTACCTCCTTCAGAAATTTTCCATTCCAAGCTAAGGGTAAAATTCTGAAATTGTTTATCGAAGATTATATCTCCACCGTCTTTGTTTCCGGCTTCACCTCGACCTGATCCTATCATATGTAATGTTCCATCAACGATTTCCCATGCCGCCGGAAAATGGTCTTTTTGGTAACCACGCCATCCTTCCGAAGTTGTTCCATCAAAAAGCATTACCCAACCATCAGCTTTCTCTGCTGAGGTAAGTTCATTCATAGGAGCTTCTTGTGTTTCTGGCACCATTTCAGCTTCTGTAGCGGTTTCCTCTTTTTGATCTGCTTTTTTGTCTTTACAGCTCGATAATACTGGAATCAAAATCAAGCTAAATATTACAACTAAACTTATTTTTCTCATCTGTTTGTTCTTTTTTGATTTTATAAGTAGAACCGGCCCATTAAGCCAGTTCTACTCATTTTTATTATTTGTTAAAACATTTTATATAGATCTATGCAGGCATATCAGGTAAGGACCAACCATCTCTATACGTATGCTTAATCAATTCTTGGGAATATGCTACTGCATTCATAGGATCTGTCCAATCCTTGTTAAAGGTTGGGTGACCATCGTGAATCTTGAAACCATCCCTAATTACCGTCTTAACTTCCTCATTAGCACCAATATTTGTGAATTCCATTTTCTCTCCGTCCCATTCTAGTATTTTATTCAAGGCCTGTAGGCGAACAGCAAGTACGCCCATTACAACCATTTCATTAAATGGTCCGGCTTCAGCAAAGTCTGAAGTACATGGTTTTCTATTTTCTGCACTTTCTTTACTTGCCCTTACCCAATCCATTTCATGGGCTCCCTTATTCCAGGCTAGTCCTAAATCATCCTCAACTCTTCGTTCTGTTTTAGCTGCTGATATTTTTTTACCGGAAATCAATTCTGGTTCAAGGCCATAACAACCTACATGAAGAATATCTTTTGTACCGTAGAAAAAAGTTCCTCCACCATCTTTATTCGGATTCTTACCAGCTGGCCAATTATCCGGTAATTCTGGCTTAATACCACCATCATACCAATGAACATCAACTTCTGGCAATTTCATTCTACCTTGTCTTCCTCTTGATGGGAACGTAAGTTTGACTGCTTGTGATACTGGTGCAGAATCATTCAACAATAATGAAGAGCTTGCTTGTGCTTTAGTAGGATAACCCAATTTTAAACCTTCAAAAACAGGATGTAAAATATGGCAAGCCATATCACCTAAAGCACCTGTACCATAATCCCACCATCCTCTCCAATTCCAAGGATGATAAACCTCATTGAAAGGTTTCATTTTAGCTGGCCCTGTAAATAGGTCCCAATTCAATGTATCAGGCACCCAATCCCCTCTTTCCGGAGTGTTCAATCCTTGTGGCCAAATTGGGCGATCTGTAAAGGATTCAACCTTAGTAACATCGCCTATTGCTCCACTCCAAAGAATTTCGCAGGTTTCTGCGACACCTGCTCCAGAAGCTCCTTGGTTACCCATTTGGGTAGCAACATTGTGCTTCTTCGCTAATTTCGTCAATAATCTTGATTCATAAACCGAATGCGTCAATGGTTTTTGAAGGTAGACATGTTTACCCATGGTCATGGCGTTGGCAGCAACAATGGCATGTGAGTGATCAGCTGTAGCAACGACGATTCCATCTATTTCATCGCCCATTTCATCAAACATCTTACGCCAATCCCAATACTTTTTGGCATTTGGATATCTATCAAAAGCACCTTTGGCATACTTCCAGTCAACATCACAAAGACCAACAATATTTTGTGATTCTAAATTCTTTAAATTGGCAAGTCCCATGCCCCCAACACCAATACCGGCAATATTCATTTTGTCACTTGGTGCCACATGCCCCAATCCACTAACGGCATACGAAGGCACGATAGTAAACGCTGCGGAAGCGGCCAAAGTTCTGCCCACAAAATCGCGGCGGGTTAAAGTGTTCTCTTTTTTCGTCTTACTCATATTGTATTACTTTATAATCGGTTAATAAAATAGTTTTCAAGTTTTACAGTGGTCAAGAACCGTTCATAACAGTTACATACGTTTCCTAACTATAATTTTGAATTTAAATGTATAAGATAAGTCGATTTAACGACTTGTAATAATTTTCATTAAAAATACTCATTTTTGATAAAAATTAATAATATAAATTTGTCAAAACTTAATAATAAAAATCCTTTAGAATTTATCTCATCGATGATGATTTGCTGAGATTAAGGCAAAAAAAAAGAATCACATTGTTTTTATATTGAAAACGAATCTTATAAACTTTCATAATTATTATTCTTGAACCACATGAAACCCCATTTTGACAATGAAAACATATAAAGTTATAGGATTAATGTCCGGCACCTCTTTAGATGGGCTTGATCTAGCTTATTGCCATATAACTAAAACATTGGACCGATGGGAGTATGTTATAGCACATACTAAAAGTGTGGATTACACTTCAGAGATGAAAGAAAAATTGAAGAAATCGATTTTTCTTACTGCCGATGAGCTTTTAATCTTTAACAATACTTATGGTCAATGGCTTGGAGAGCAAGTGAAAATATTCATTAAAGAAAATGATTTGCATATTGATTTTATTGCCAGTCATGGACATACCACTCATCATCAGCCTAAAAATGGACTTACCTACCAAATAGGTTCCGGACAACATTTAGCCAATGAAAGCGCGTGCAAAGTTGTATGCGATTTTCGCACAAATGATGTTGCCCTAGATGGTCAGGGAGCACCTTTAGTCCCGATTGGTGATCAGTTGTTTTTTGGTAATTATGATTTCTGTTTAAACCTTGGCGGAATCAGTAATATTTCATTTGATAAAAATGGCAAACGCATTGCCTTTGACATTGGGTTGGCTAATATGATTTTGAATCACATTACACAAAAGATAGATTTACAATACGACAAAGGAGGCAAATTGGCCCGTACAGGTAAAATAAATTCCTCAATACTTCAACAACTGAATGCTTTGGAATACTATAAATTACCTTTCCCGAAATCTACTGGTTATGAATGGTTTACACAAAAGGTGGTTCCCATAATAGAAGCAACCGAAGATTTCATTGAAAATTTACTACATACTTCAATCCATCATTTATCTGAACAAATTGCCATTCAGGTTAAAGCAAATGCAAACGATACAAAGTCGACTTTGTTGGTAACCGGCGGTGGTGCGTTAAATGATTTCCTTATTGAAACCTTAAAGAAAAAATTAGGAACAAACATTGAAGTTGTTGTGCCATCTAAAAAGCTTATTGAAAACAAAGAGGCTCTGGTTTTTGCATTAATGGGTGTATTAAGAATAGAACAAGAAATTAATGTTTTAAGCTCTGTAACAGGTGCCAAAAGGGACTCTTCCAATGGAGTTGTTTTCTTTCCAAGTTAAAGAAGTTCGGTAGAATAATTTAGAGCAACCCCCTTCTATCTGAATTAAAAAAGAGGTCATTCAATGCTATGTTTCTTGATTTTTTTAAGTTGGATATGACTTTAAGAAATATCAATCCTGTTAAAAAAGCATCGCCAGAAGCGGTATGACGGTCATGTTTTTTAAGATTGAAATTATCACATAGTTGGTCAAGGGAGTAGTGCTTTTCCTTATTCTTACAAAGATTGGTTTTCCTGAATAGTATGCCAGTATCAAGTACTTTATTCTTTAGTTTAGGCAGACCCATTCTTTTCAAACCTGAATTGATCATTGCAACATCAAACGCAGCATGATGGGCAACTAAAACTGCATTTTTGGTATATTCCAGGAATGAAATAATAGCTTCCTGTTCTGTATGCTTGACGGTATTGCCTTCTTTTAAGATTCCATGGATTTCTACTGAATTGACATTGAAAATCTCTTGTTTTAAATATATTTCAAGAGAATCACCTACATCCATCTTGCTTTCAAAAATTGAAATAGCACCAATTGCCAAAATACGGTCAATATTCATATTCAATCCAGTAGTTTCAGTATCAAACACAATAAATCGAACCTCATTAATCTGTTGCGAAGGTTTTTTTTTGAAATGGTCGATATAATCCTTCCAAAAATCAGGCTTGTTTTTATTGAAAATCCTACTGAACATTTACATCATTTGTAAAAGGTTAAAACGCACCTTGATCAACTCCTGAATATCTTTGATCGGACCAAAGCATCCTTTCAATTTTAAACGATCTGATTTACTCAAGGATTTAAGATCAATAAATCTACCGGAATCACCAAGTCTTAAGCCCTCCATTGTTCTGAAGCGCAATAGGATTTTGAAGGCGTCAATACATGCATTGTAAAGGTCTTTATTTTGTGGTTCCAGGTCTGCAAGTTTTTGGAATCTAAGGATTGTATTGTTGTAATCTTTGATGTTTTTTGAAAGAACCAATAATCTAGCAGCATCAACCAAGGGCATTAAAGCCCGAGCTTTAATGTCGAACATATCTTTGTGTTCCCCATCATGCTCGATTAAGAACTGTCTAAAAAAGCCCAATGGCGGTGGGTTCTTTATGGCATTCAATGCTAAAAAATTCAAGAATATTTCATAAGTATCGATTGAATCAAAAATACTATCAGATATTTGACCAACAAGATTGCTATCGCCATAAACCTGATCATAATCAAAGAAAATTGTGGAAAGCATGATTTTGTCCTCATCGGGTTTCGTAATCCAATCATTGAACTGTGCCTTCCATTCACTCAGTGACAAGCACCATTTGGAGTTGCTCGCCATCATTTCAGCTGGGCACATTTTAAAACCCACATGATTTAATTTTTCAGTCACCAAGATTGCCAGCTTTAGAAAATAAGATTTGGTTTCCTCGTATATCCCAACTGGAACGTCAGCAAAAACCAACGCATTGTCTTGATCTGTCATCAGTAATTGTTCCCTTCTACCCTGACTTCCTAGAGAGAGCCATGAGAATGAGACAGGGGAAGCTTGACCCAATTCTACCATTGAAAGCTCAATAGCCTTTTGGCATATGGCCTCATTTATTGCTGAAACAATTTTAGAGACAAAAAACACCGGTATTTGCTGATCAAGATAACGCTGCATAAGTCCTTGGGCCTTTTGACGAACATCCTTGAGTTTTTCCGAATTTTGGGCTCTTTTGATTTCTTTAATCAAGAATGATGGATTATTACTGTGCGAAACAACAATATCATGTTCAGATAATACGCCAACTAGTTCAGACTCAACCGTACCATCTTTAGTTATGCAAAGATGGGTGATCTTATTTCGTAGCATGGTTATTTGAGCTTCGGCAATCGATGTAGCCTCAGGAATTGTTATAACGGGAGAACTCATGATTTGAGTAACCTTTTCTGATATATTGAATTTACCAGTGGCAATTTTAGTGCGCAGATCCTTGTCGGTAATGATACCCTTGGGTTTATTGTCCTTGGTGATAATTATTGAGCCTACCCTTTTCTCGGTCATTTTTACTGCGGCAGTTTCAACTTTGGTGTTTTCAACACAAGTTACAGGCGCCCTCTCAAACTGTACATTCTGTACATGGATAAGGTGTTCTGTATTTTGATTGAATTCACCTTCTTGTGAATACAATCTACCATTAGTATTATCGATATAAGGATTTAAAGTGTTTGATGCGAAAATTGCCAACAAGAATTTGTTCGCTTGGGCATTAGAAGTGATAATTTTCTCTAATAGTTTGGAAGATATTGAATAGACAATACTCTCCTCAATTGTCTTCGCATTTAACTGATAGTCACTTTTTCTTATTAATGCCCTTAGCCCAAAGATGTCCCCTTCATCACATTTATCAACTAAAATTGTATCTCGAAAAATACCCACAGCGCCATCTTTCACCACATAGAATGAATCATGTAATTCCTCATCTTTTTTAAAAACAAATTTGCCCTTTTCATAATAACCCACCCTGACATTCTTACAAATAGTCATCAATTGATCACTTTCCAATGAGCTAAAAGGAGGGAAATCCTTTAGAAAATCATAAATACGTTCAGCAATAGTATTCTTCATACACTAAATATACTTAATGAAACCAACGCAAAAAATGAACTATCATACTAATTGATATTTCTTAAATGGATAATGCTGTTTAGTAAACTACTAATTCTTTGTATCTCAATATTACGTGAAATAAACAAGCAATATTGACTAAATATCTAACAAGATTGCTAAATTAATATATTTATGCTAATTTTATATACATGAAAATCAATGCATGTCCCAATTGTGGTTCTGAACAATTTGTAAAGAGTGGAATCATTAATAAAAGACAGCGTTATAAATGCAAATCATGTAATTATTTCTTCTCCGTAAACAAAATTGGCAAGAGCATTGACCAATACTATGTAAACAAAGCACTTCAGTTATATTTAGAGGGGTTATCGTATCGTGAGATTGAACGAATCTTGGGTATTTCCCATGTTAGTATCATGAACTGGGTAAAGAAGTACAATATCAAAAGACCTTATAATCCTGATTATCACCCTACATACAAGATTTTCAATGCAAACGAACTCTCATCTTACTTTCAAGATACCAAGAACTTATCGGGCGCAGGTGTTGTCATAACTGAACTTGGGGATAAATTCATGCTTATAAAATGGGAACGTTTTCGAAATTAGCTATATTTATTTTACGAAAATATATATTATTTTTTTATTGATGCATTCTTTTAGGGAGCTTAGCAAAGCACACAAAACCAATTTGTTACTAACTAAACCCTTAAAACTTATGAAGAGAGGATTTATGGTACTGTTAGTGGTGTTTTGCACCTTTCAGTTTATGTATTCACAAGGGTCACCAGATTATAATGGCGGCCTTAAAGTGAAGTTCGATGAAAATGGCGAAAAATACCTACGGCTAATTTCATGGGCTCAGGTTCAGGGCACCTACAATGGTGATGTACCTGATGATGTGAGCAATACCAGTTTTAATCTACGCCGGGCAAGAGTACTGATGTTCGCACAAATCAACAAAAAATTCATGATTTTGACCCACTTTGGACTCAATAGTCTAAATAGTGAGACACTTTCACCGGTTGGCAAAGGAGAAGGCTCCCAATTATTCTTTCATGGGGTGTGGGCACAGTACAATGTGGGCAAAGACCATGTTGTTGGTGGCGGACTGCACTATTTCAATGGAATTTCAAGATTGAACAATCAAAGTACATTGAACTTCATGACTTTGGACAACAATAGACAGTCATGGTCTACTCTCGGCCTATCAGATCAGTTTGCTAGACATTTGGGTATTTTCGCCAAAGGTAAGTTTGGTAAACTTCAATATCGCATAGCAATCAATGACGCAATAACAAATAGTCTTGACACAAGAACACCGGAAATTGGTGGCCCTGCAGTCTATGCCGGTAAACGCTTGATAGGTTCCAAAGATGCTGGAAAAGCTTATGCTGGTTACTTTGACTTCAACTTTTTGGATCAAGAATCTAATTTCTTACCATACAAGGTTGGCTCTTACTTAGGAACTAAAAAGATATTCAATGTCGGGGCTGGTTTCTTTCTTCATCCAGCTGGATCTGTTATCGCAGATGCCACCGGGAGCTTGGAGCAAGAAGATGTCAAAATTTTCGCTATTGACGCTTTTTACGATACCCCACTTGGAGAAGATGGTAGCGCCTTAACGGCATATGCCACATACCAGAGTAATGATTATGGTACCGATTATCTGTTCAGTGCTTATGGAACAGGCAGTATGGTATATTCGCATTTAGGATATGTATTCGCAGGTGATAAAACGAAAACCAGATTCCAGCCATACGTTTCATTTGCCTCAAACAGCTATGATGCTGTAGATGACAATAGGAATATACTAGGAATTGGTGCGAATGCATATCTTAGTGGGCATAACTCCAAATTGACCTTGGAATACAAAAACCAAAAATTTGGGGATTCTGATGTGGGAACCCTTACCCTTCAAGCAATGATTTATCTATAAAAACAAAACTATGAGTGAAAAACAAAAAAAAGCAACCGCGTATTGGAAAGAAAACTTAAAGTATCTGATAATACTGCTTTCAATATGGTTTTTAGTATCCTACGGAGCGGGAATACTCTTCAGGGAAGCCCTTAATGAGATTCGATTAGGGGGATTCAAATTAGGATTCTGGTTTGCACAACAGGGATCAATCTATGTATTCGTTATACTGATTTTTGTTTACGTGCGATTAATGAACAAACTAGATAAAAAATACGGTTACGACGAGTAATCTAATAACTAACCAAAAAAATTAAGAATTATGAGTGTTCAATTATGGACTTGGATTTTAGTTGGGATTACATTCACCCTTTATTTTGGAATTGCAATTTGGGCAAGAGCAGGGTCAACTAAGGAATTTTATATTGCTGGTGGAGGTGTTTCCCCGTTGGCGAACGGAATGGCAACAGCCGCCGATTGGATGAGCGCTGCATCCTTCATTTCAATGGCAGGGTTAATCTCTTTTATGGGATATGACGGATCTGTTTACTTGATGGGATGGACTGGCGGTTATGTGCTTCTTGCGCTACTTTTAGCGCCTTATCTTAGAAAATTCGGGAAGTTTACAGTGCCCGATTTTATTGGTGACAGATACTATTCAAACACGGCCAGAACTGTTGCGGTAATCTGTGCATTAATCGTTTCATTTACCTATGTCGCCGGCCAAATGCGAGGTGTTGGAATAGTTTTTTCACAGTTCTTGCAAGTAGACATCAACATAGGTGTGGTTATCGGAATGAGTGTTGTACTGGTTTTTGCCTTTTTAGGAGGAATGAAAGGTATAACCTATACCCAAGTTGCACAATATTGTGTTTTGATTTTCGCTTTTATGGTTCCTGCTATCTATATTTCATTTCAAATGACCGGAAATCCCATTCCACAAATCGGTATGGGCGGTAAGCTTGAAGGTGGTACATATCTTTTGGATAAATTGGATATACTGCATACCCAGCTCGGATTCAATGAGTATACCAGTGGTACCAAATCAACTTGGGACGTATTCGCAATAACCCTTGCCCTTATGGTAGGTACTGCAGGTCTGCCACATGTAATTGTGAGGTTCTTTACGGTACCTAAAGTGAAAGATGCACGTAAATCTGCTGGTTTGGCATTGTTATTTATTGCAATATTATATACGACTGCGCCTGCTATTGCTGTTTTCGCCAGAACCAACTTAATCGAAACTGTAGATAACAAAGCATATACTGAAATTCCACAATGGTTTAAAAACTGGGAAGATACTGGTTTAATTGCTTGGGCAGACAAGAACCAAGATGGCAAGATTCAATATGTGAATGGAGCCGCTTTGGATGGCAAACCTAAATATACCGAAGCTAGGGGAGCCAACGGCGAGCGATTGATTTCCAATGCAAATGCTTCTTCGAACGAATTATATGTTGATAGGGATATCATGGTTCTTGCAAATCCTGAAATTGCTAACTTACCCAACTGGGTAATTGCATTGGTTGCAGCGGGTGGCTTAGCAGCAGCGTTATCAACAGCAGCAGGATTATTACTGGTGATTTCAACATCTATTTCACATGATTTGATTAAAAAACAAATCAAACCGGACATCTCTGAAAAAGGTGAATTAATGGCCGCTCGTATTGCTATTTTTGTAGCTATAATCATTGCTGGTTTATTCGGGATTTATCCGCCGGGATTTGTCGCTGCGGTGGTCGCATTAGCCTTTGGTCTTGCCGCTGCCTCATTCTTCCCTGCCATTATTTTGGGGATTTTCGATAAAAGAATGAATAGCAAAGGTGCTATTGCCGGTATGATCGTTGGAATTACATTGATGTTGTTCTACATGATTCGTTATAAAACCGGATTGATTGGTGTTATGGATGCACGACCAGCCAGTGAATGGTGGTTTGGTACCTCACCGGAAGGATTTGGTACAGTAGCAATGATTGTCAATGTGATAGTTTCAGTTGTGGTTTCAAGAATGACTGAAGCTCCACCTGAATATGTTCAGGAAATGGTTGAGAATATTAGAATACCTAGCGGTGCTGGGGAAGCAAGCGACCATTAAGACAAGTTAGTTGCTTATTGTAATAGGCAGTGCTTCACTTTTGGGGTACTGCTTTTTTCTTATATTTATATTTCTAGCATTTTGAGATGAAAAAACGCCATGAGCAAAAATTGATAATCCTATCTATAGGCATGTTATTGATTTTGAATGTTCCTTTTTTGCTTGTATTTAATTTGGATGGAGCCGTCTTTGGTATACCTTTTTTTTATTTTACGGTCTTCTCAATCTGGTTGGTATCGATCATAATTTCCTATATCATTTTAAAAAGATACTATGAGTAATTATGGTTTACTGATTATCATTATAGTTTACTTGGCAATATTATTCTATATCGCCTTTATTGCCGAGAAGAATTCAAAAAGCAAATGGGTCAATAATCCATATGTTTATACCTTATCACTAGCAGTATACTGTTCCGCTTGGACGTATTATGGTAGTGTGGGTATGGCCGCTAATTCCGGTGTTGGCTTTTTACCTATTTATTTGGGACCCGCGATTGCAATTCCTTTATGGATAGTACTTCTACGCAAAATCATTCGAATTTCAAAACAACATAAGATATCATCGATTGCTGATTTCATATCGTTACGATATGGCAACAGCAGGTTTTTAGGTGCCTTAATCACTATTTTATGTTTTATAGCGACGGTTCCGTATATCTCCCTACAATTAAAAGCTGTAGCTGAGACTTTTGGAATCATGGCCAACGAACCACATAAATTCGGTATAAGTATTTTTGATGATTCAACTTTTTATATCGCCTTGATTCTGGCGATATTCGCAACGTTTTTTGGCACCCAAGAAACCGATGCTTCGGAAAAGCATAAAGGAATCGTTGCTACTGTAGCTTTCGAATCAATTTTAAAACTGGCCTTTTTCCTTATTATAGGTGTCTATGTCACGTATTACCTCTTTGATGGTACCGAGGATATTTATGAACAAATTTCAAAAACCGCTAATTTTGAAAACTTGTCAAAACTACCTGATTTAGAAAGTGGTTTTAACTGGTTTTTCATAATGATGCTTTCATTTACAGCTATATTTTTATTGCCAAGGCAATTCCAAGTAGCAGTTATTGAAAATAGTAGGGAAAAACACCTAAAAAAAGCAATTTGGCTTTTTCCCTTGTATTTATTTTTATTCAACATCTTCGTAATATTTATTGCTTGGGCAGGAAAGTTGACTTTTGATGAAACTGCTAATGCAGAATACTATACATTGTTACTTCCACTGAATAGCGACAATACTTTTTTGGCACTTCTGGTTTTCTTAGGAGGATTTTCTGCTGTGATATCCATGGTGGTGGTTTCAACCTTGGCCCTATCTAAAATGATCAGTAACAACCTGATTATTCCATATGGGTTTTTAGAAAGATTCGTCAAGGCCAAACCTGAGCAAAATGCCTCTTATATCAAGAATATAAGAAGAATTTCCATTTTTACAATTATCATACTCGCATATATCTTTTATATCAACTTTTCGATAGAATTGTCATTGTATTCCATTGGCCTAATATCATTTGTGATAATTGCCCAATTAGCACCCTCTTTCTTTATAGGTCTTTTTTGGAATCGTGGTTCATCATTGGCATCAATTATCGGAATTATAGTTGGATTTATAATTTCCGCATATACGCTAATGCTACCATTTACCATAGAGGCCTTTACCGGATCAAGTGATTTTACCGATTTCGGCTTGTTTGGAATTACTGCATTAAAACCTTATGGGCTTTTCGGATTAGATTTTTTAACTCCTCCCGCTCATGCATTTTTCTGGAGTATATTTATGAACACTTTTTGCTATATGACCATTTCCTTGGCCTTTAAAGGTCATTACAGGGAGCGTAATTATGCCGAAATGTTTGTGGATAGTAAGAACTTTTCCTCTTTACAGGATAATGCCCTTGTCTGGAAAGGGGAAGCCTATGTGGCGGATATTAAAAATGTATTGATCAAATTTTTGGGAGAAGCTAGAACACAACGTGCGTTGAAGCTGTTTTTTAGAAAATATAATATCCACAGTGATACTCAAATTGCAGATGCCCGTTTGATTAATTTTTCCGAAAAACTATTAACGGGTAGTATTGGTGGCGCATCAGCTAAAATACTAATATCGGGGGTGGTAAAAGAAGAGGAAATTAGTTTGCCCGAAGTGTTAAAAATATTGGAAGAGTCTAAAGAAAATATTAGTAGCAACAAGGTGCTTCAGGAAAAATCTGCTGAACTTATTGACCTCACATCCCAGTTAAAAGATGCCAACGATGCATTAATAACAAAAGACAAGCAGAAAGATGAGTTTTTGGATACCATTGCCCATGAATTGAAAACCCCCATAACTGGTATTCGCGCTGCATCTGAACTTCTGATGGATGAGGACGGTGATATGCCTACTGATACGAGGCAAACCTTCCTGAAGAACATTGTGAGCGATTCTGACCGGCTTTCCCGATTAATCAATAACATACTTGATTTCGAAAAGCTTTCTACTGGTAGACAACAGCTCAACGTAAAAAAAAGTAATATTCAAAGGACGTTTAAAAAAGCTATTGGAAACATTCAGCATATAGCGGCCAATAAAGAAATCAAGATCGTGAACAACAACAGCTTCAACTTTGAACTCCAATACGACGAGGATAGAATACTACAAGTACTTACTAATTTACTATCCAATTCAATTAAATTCTGTGAGCCTAAAAAAGGAGTAATTACGCTTGATTATAAACTGGGCAATAATTGTATCGAAATCTATGTGAAAGACAACGGTAAAGGTATCCCCGAAGAGGATATAAATTATATTTTTAATAAATTCTATCAGTCAAAAAACCAAAATACCATAAAGCCGGAAGGTAGCGGATTAGGTTTGGCAATAAGCAAACAAATCATTGAAAAACACAATGGTAAAATTTGGGTAGAAAAAGGCACTAAAGTTGGTTCAACCTTTGGTTTTAAGCTACCTTTTAATTAAATTGTAAGCACTATTAGCAATGAAAAAAATATTGATCGTCGATGACGAACCAAATATTGTAATGACTTTGGAATATGCGTTCAAAAAACAGGATTTTGAAGTATATATTGCGAGAGATGGTAGCGAGGCATTACATATTTTACAACACAATGTGCCTGATGTTGTTTTATTGGATATAATGATGCCCAATGTAGATGGTTACCAAACATTAGAACACATAAAGAACAGTGAAATGCTCAAGAACACCAAGGTCGTGTTCTTAACAGCTAAAAATAAAGTTTCAGATATTGAAAAAGGCTTAAAACTTGGAGCTGATAAATATTTAACCAAGCCATTTTCAGTAAAAAAGATAGTTTCAGAAATACTTGGGCTACTTAGTTAATCATTGGTCTTGTGTGCAAACAACACCTATGTCTAATAAAAGTCAGTTAAAATGAAATTACGTCTCAAACCATTGGCATCGGATATCTTTATCTGTATATATGCCATTGTTTCTTTGTATCTGCGTTTTAAATATGAGAGCAAAACTCCAATTAGTCCTATGAACTCAATAGTCATGGGTATTTGTTTCGTTGTTATACTTTGGGTACTCATCAAATTAAAGGTACTTAATCCCAATTGGTTTGGACTGTTTAATTCTAAAAAAACCAAGTCATGAAGTACCAGGAATTCTACAAGAAGAGTATCGAAAGTCCAGAATTATTCTGGGAAGAGCAATCACAAAATTTAGGTTGGTACAAACAGCCTACGATTATCCTATCCAAGGACGAAAATGATTATCCAATGTGGTTCGCAGATGGTAAATTAAATCTGAGTTATTTATATATTGACAAACATATTAAAGATGGTTTCGGAAGACAGAATACCGTCATTTATGATTAACTTTATAAATGGCTTTCCAAAGACAAGATTCGGAAATATCCCACGTCAATTACTACGTGAAATTGCAGGCCATGATGATTGCAAAATACCATCTTCCAATGATGACCCTAAAATAATTGATGAATTAGCAAACGCATATAAAACACATAAAGTAGGAACCAATTAAAAACTATTAAAATGAGTAACTACCACATTAAACATTTAGAAGAATACTTTCAAGTTTATAGAAAGGCAATCCGAAACCCTGAGGGTTTTTGGGAAGAAATCGCAGAGGAACATTTTCTTTGGCGCAAAAAATGGGACAAGGTATTAGAATGGGATTTTACCAAACCCGAGGTAAAATGGTTTCAAGGCGCAAAATTGAACATTACCGAGAATTGCATTGACAGGCATTTGACAATCCGTAGAAATAAGACCGCAATTATTTTTGAACCTAACGACCCCAATGAAGAGGCCCAGCATATTACTTATGGGCAATTGCATGAACAGGTCTGCAAAATGGCTAATGTTCTTAAGGAAAATGGCATCAAAAAAGGGGATAGGGTCTGCATTTATCTTCCTATGATTCCAGAATTGGCCATATCGGTACTGGCATGTGCCCGAATCGGCGCGGTTCATTCAGTCGTTTTCGCCGGTTTTTCTTCGAGCGCCCTTGCGACTAGAATAAATGATTCCGATTGTAAATTGGTTCTTACCTCAGATGGTTCTTATCGCGGAAATAAAACCATTGATTTAAAGGGTATTGTGGACACAGCTTTGGATTATTGTCCCGGCGTTGATACGGTATTGGTTGCCAAACGTATTAATAGTGCCATTACTATGAAAAAAGGTCGTGACAAGTGGTTGGCGCCGCTTGTGAAAGATGCCAGCGCCGACTGCCCTGCAGAAATCATGGATGCGGAAGATTTACTTTTCATTCTGTACACTTCGGGATCAACAGGCAAACCAAAAGGCATGGTTCACAGCTGTGGCGGCTATATGGTTTTTACTGCTTATACTTTTAAGAATATTTTCCAATATAAAAAAGATGATGTGTATTGGTGTACTGCTGATATCGGCTGGATAACCGGGCACTCCTACATTGTTTATGGCCCGTTGGCAAATGGTGCCACCACGGTAATGTTCGAAGGGGTTCCTTCCTATCCGGATTTTGGCCGATTCTGGGCGGTGGTCGAAAAACACAAGGTAAACCAATTCTATACTGCACCAACCGCTATTAGGGCCTTAGCTAAAGAGAACTTGGAATTCGTTGAAAAATATGATTTATCATCCTTAAAGGTCTTGGGTACAGTGGGTGAACCCATTAATGAGGATGCTTGGCATTGGTATAATTATAATGTAGGCAAAAATCGCAGTCCGGTTGTGGACACTTGGTGGCAAACAGAGACCGGTGGAATTATGATCTCGCCCATCCCCTATGTAACACCTACAATACCTACGTTTGCGACCTTACCATTCATTGGTGTACAGCCAGCATTGATGGATGAAAATGGACAGGAATTAAAAGGTAATCAAGTAGAAGGGCGACTGTGCATTAAATACCCATGGCCAGGGATTGCCAGAACCATTTGGGGCAATCATGAACGCTATAGAGACACTTACTTTTCAGCGTATAAGAACATGTACTTTACGGGTGATGGCGCCAGTAGGGATGCTGTTGGGTATTACAGAATTACCGGTAGGGTTGATGATGTGATCATTGTTTCCGGCCATAATTTAGGTACGGCACCAATCGAAGATTCAATAAACGAACACCCAGCTGTTGCCGAATCCGCGATTGTTGGTTTCCCACATGATATAAAAGGAAATGCCCTATATGGCTATGTCATCCTTAAAGAAGCTGGTGAAGTGCGTGAAAAAGACGAGCTCCGTAGGGAAATCAATCAACAGATTACAGAGCATATTGGGCCAATTGCCAAGTTGAACAAAATTCAATTTGTCCCTGGACTACCTAAAACAAGAAGTGGAAAAATCATGCGACGTATTTTACGGAAAATCGCAGGCAAGGACACTTCCAACCTTGGGGATATCAGTACCTTATTGAATCCTGAGGTTGTAGAGGAAATCATGAAGAATGCTTTATAACCCAAATTAGTTTAATAGCAATTGAAAACCTATGAAACCGTTTCTTAGTTTATCCTAAGGAGCGGTTTCCGTTTATTCTATGACTATCTAGGTAATAAGTTTTGATTGTTTTGAAGCCTGTCTTCGAATAATTACAAAAACTCCAAGTGAAAGTAGTCCGCAAATAGCCAAACCAATGAACATGGGCAAAACTGTATCTTGAACAAAACTTCCCACATAGGCCGCGATAGGGATAGATAACAAGGTTGAAATAAAACCTGTTATAGCTGCACCAATACCTGCTATATGCCCTATGGGTTCCATGGCTATAGATCTAAGGTTACCCCAAACAAAACCTAAACAGAAGAATTGTGCGGATAAAAACCCAATCAATACAATCAAGCTAGGGTTAGCAGAGTTCCAAAAGAGAAATACATAAAGGATTGCAAAGCCACTAAAAAAAGTAAGCGCCGTAAACGCTAGTTTTCGCATTCCAAATTTTAATACCAAAGTACCATTTAGAAATGTTGCCAAGCCTATTGAGATTGCAAGCCCAGCAAAAATATATGGGAATTCATCCACCAATCCGTATTGATCCTCAAAGACATGCTGAGCAGAACTTAGATATACCAAAAATGAACCTGTAATAAGCCCGGAAACAATTGTAAAAGCGAGGGTTTCCTTATACTTAACCAATTCCTTTAACCCATCGACAAAAACATGGCTTGAAAACGGGATTTTATATTCGGGATGCAAAGTCTCGGGCTGTCTCTTCCAAAACCAAATACCAATAACAAATGCGAATAATAATTGAAGATAGAAAATCGCTTCCCAGCCAAAAACGTCCATAACTGCCTTGCCTATGGCAGGGGCCACAACAGGAATCAAAATAAAAAATGCAGTAACGAAAGACATCACTTTTGCCATATAATCACCTTTATAGGTATCACGAATTATAGATATAGAAATAGTTCGAGGAGCAGATAATCCAATGCCTTGAAGAATTCTGCCCATTATCATCCATTCCAAAGAAGGGGCCAAAACACAAATTATACTAGCTGTTGTGAAAACAACAAAACCTACATATACCACGGGTTTTCTGCCATAGCAATCGGATAATGGACCAAAAAACAATTGACCAACACCCAATCCCAAAAAAATCATGGTAATCAACAACTGATTGTCAGTAGCATCTAAACTATTTATAGAAATACCAATCTTCGCAATAGCGGGTAATAATGCATCAATCGCTAGGGCCACTATGGACATCAATGCCGCCATAAGTGCGATGAATTCAAAATTGGGTTTTACATTTTCTTTTTGCATTCGGCAAATGTAGCCATATCCCTTTATTTCATTAGTAATAAGAAGTCAATTTTATTCAAAAAAAAGACCCCATGTTACAAAACATCCATGAGGCCTTATCGAGTTAGCTATTTTTGGTTTACAGTGGAATATTACCATGCTTGCGGTCCGGTCGATGAACTTCCTTACCTTCAAGCATGCTGAACGTCTTGATCAATTTGCGTCTGGTGTTTTCAGGTCGTATTACCTCATCAATGAATCCCCGGCGTGCAGCTCTATAGGGGTGGGCGAATTTCTCTGCATAATCGGCTTCTTTTTCAGCCAACTTAACAGTAGGATCCTCAGCTTCCATAATCTCCCTTCTAAAGATAATCTCACTAGCACCTTTGGCGCCCATTACGGCAATCTCAGCAGATGGCCATGCATAGTTGAAGTCAGCACCAATATGTTTCGAATTCATGACATCATACGCACCACCATAGGCCTTTCTTGTAATTACGGTCACTCTGGGCACTGTTGCTTCACTCAGCGCATATAACAATTTGGAGCCATGTACAATAATACCATTCCATTCCTGATCCGTTCCTGGTAAGAATCCCGGAACATCTACCAATACTAATAAAGGAATATTAAATGCGTCACAGAAACGAGTGAAACGAGCAGCCTTTATTGAACTATTAACATCAAGTACACCAGCAAGGAACATAGGTTGGTTGGCGATTATGCCAACACTTCTGCCGCCTAATCTTGCAAAGCCAACTATGATATTTTCTGCATAATCTTTATGTATCTCAAAAAAGGAATCCTCATCTATAATTCCTTTAATGACATCGTGCATATCATAAGGTTTGTTAGAACTGTCGGGGACAATTTCCTTTAAAACATCCCTAACTTCATCTTTTAACTCATAAGGAAGGGTTTTGGCAACTTCCTTATTGCTTTGTGGAAGATAGCTTAGCAATTTTTTCAGATCCTCCATACATTCAATATCATTTGCCGATGTGCAATGAGCTACCCCTGATTTTGTAGCATGTGTATTGGCACCACCAAGCTCTTCCGAAGTCACCTCTTCATTGGTAACGGTTTTGACCACATTTGGACCTGTTACGAACATATAACTTGATTGTTCAACCATTAAAGTGAAATCGGTCATAGCTGGAGAATATACAGCACCCCCAGCACAAGGGCCCATAATGGCAGATAATTGTGGAATTACTCCAGATGCCTGAACGTTTCTATAAAAAATATCGGCATAGCCACCCAATGATCTTACCCCTTCTTGAATTCGCGCTCCACCGGAATCATTTAACCCAATTATTGGTGCGCCGACTTTAACGGCCAAATCCATTACCTTACAGATTTTCTCAGCGTGTGTTTCCGATAATGCACCCCCAAAGACTGTAAAATCCTGGGCGTACACATAAACCAAGCGGCTATTTATGGTACCGTAACCCGTAACAACACCATCTCCGAAATATTGCTTCTTTTCCATGCCAAAATCAGTAGAACGGTGTGTAACCAATATGCCCATTTCTTCAAAAGAACCCTCGTCTAACAAATAATTGATTCGTTCCCTTGCAGTTAGTTTTTGTTTGGCATGTTGTTTATCTATTCGTCTTTTACCCCCTCCAATATGGGCCGAAGCTACTCTATCTTCTAACTTTTTCAATTTTGAATCCATAATCTATAATGTTGGTATTCTTAAGATCTTTTGATCTTCTTGATATTTTTTTATTGCTATAATGGCCGCAATTTTGGCTTCTTCGTTTGTTTTAACCTTTAATACCTCAGGGGAATAATAATTCTTCACGAAATGTGTATCAAAATTCCCAGTTCGGAAAGCTTCATGCTCAAAAACGAACTTACCAAAGGGCAGCGTGGTCTGCACACCTTCAATATGATAATCCTCAATAGCTTTCAGCATCATTTGAATAGCTTCATCCCTATTTTTACCGTAAGTAATCAATTTAGATAGCATGGGGTCATAGTAGATAGGAACATCCATACCCTCTTCAAAACCATTATCAACCCGTACTCCATCTCCTGTAGGCAACTTATAAGTTTCCAATGTTCCAACGCTTGGCAAGAAATCGTTCAATGGATCTTCAGCGTAAACCCGAAGTTCCAATGCATGGCCATTTATTTTCAAGTCTTCCTGTTTTATCTTCAATTCCTCACCTCGGGCAATGCGAATCTGTAATTCAACTAAATCAACCCCTGAAATTAGTTCACTCACGGGATGTTCTACCTGCAACCTTGTATTCATTTCCAAGAAATAGAATTTATGGTCTGCATCCATCAAGAACTCAACCGTTCCAGCGCCTAAATAATCACATGCCTTCGCTACCTTGGTAGCCGCTATTCCCATTTCTTCACGAAGTTCAGGTGTCAAAATAGATGATGGTGCTTCTTCTACCACTTTCTGGTGGCGCCGTTGCACACTACACTCACGTTCAAAAAAGTGCAATATGTTTCCATGACTATCTGCCATGACCTGTATCTCGATATGGCGAGGGGAAGTCACATACTTTTCAATAAAAACAGAACCATCCCCAAATGCCGATGTGGCCTCACTGATTGCCCGCTTCATTTGTGATTCAAGATCTTTCTCTTTCTCTACAACACGCATACCCTTACCACCCCCACCTGCAGATGCTTTAATTAGGATAGGAAAGCCTATTTCCTTTGCAATTTCTTTTGCTTTCTTGACATCGGTAATGGCTTCATCAATACCAGGCACCATGGGAATATTGTAATTCTTGACTGCATCCTTTGCCGCCAATTTATTGCCCATTACTCTTATGGCCTTTGATTTTGGGCCAATGAAAATAATGTTATTTTTTTCAACCTCTTCAGCAAAATCGGCATTTTCACTTAAGAATCCATAACCAGGGTGAATACCATCAACATCTAAACTTTTGGCTACTTCAATAATTTTTGAACCTAAAAGATAGGACTGGTTTGACGGGGCCTCACCAATACAAACTGCTTCATCTGCAAATTTTACATGGGGCGCATTTCTATCAACAGTAGAATAAACTGCGACGGTTTTGATTCCCATTTTTTGGGCAGTTTTCATAACGCGTATCGCTATTTCTCCCCTATTGGCTATTAATATTTTTTTCATGGATATATTATTCAAATTCAATCAATAATTGTTTTTTTTCCACAGCATCACCTTGGTTTACCGATATTGATTTAATGATGCCATCTCTTGGTGAGAAGATGACATTTTCCATTTTCATGGCCTCTAATATCAAAAGTGGGTCTTCTTTGTTCACCGCTTGTCCCACCTTAACATTAATTTCTAAAATGAGCCCTGGCATAGGGGCTTGTATTGAACCAATATTTTTGGTTGATCCCAAAGAAAATCCCATTTCCTTAATCAAAAGGTCCAAGCCATCTGATATATCTACATCATAGGTACTGTTATTGACCTTCACAGTATAATTCTTCTGATTAAAGTTTGAGCCAACGACCTCGGCCAAAAACGGTTTGTAGTCTTGCAAGATATGATACGTTTTTGTTGAAGTTGGCAACGCATCTATACTCGCAACGTCCTCATTGGTAATGTTAAACGATAAGCTATCGTTAACGGTAACCTTAAAACTTTTGTTCATATTTTGTACAATTTTGAATTATTCAATATACTTCTGCAATGCAAGTATTCATTTCATAAATATCAATTCCTGTATATGTTTTTGGCACGTTTCTCATATACCGGTAAACATCACTTTTCTCATTGTAAAACCTAACAAGGTTATAAATAAAAAATGCTAATAAATATGAAATTTATCATGTTTATTAGCACTAAAATTATGGAATTATTTCCTTCTAGAATTACATTTTTATCTTTAAATCAGTATTGTAAATAACACATCAAAATCCTTTTAAATACAAAACACGATTATGGCGCTTATGGCAATATGACTACATTTGTTATGACCATTAATAAAGAATTTATTGTTTGGAAATTTATAAGTTTATTATCTGTTGTCACAGAATGGTTTCAATTATTAGAGCGATAATTAGGTATTAATCAGCAATTAATGAAAAACTACAAACCAAAAAGCAGATTATCGGCAAAAGAATATATTGATGGTATCCTAAGTGGAGACCGGGTTATTCTTTCACGAGGAATCACAATTGTAGAAAGTAATCTGGAAAGTGATAAAATACTGGCCAAGGAAATCATCCAGGCCATATTACCTTTTTCTGGTAATTCCCTTAGAATTGGGATAACAGGCGTACCTGGGGTAGGCAAAAGCACCTTTATTGAAGTATTTGGAAAACATTTAATAACCAAAGGACATAAAGTAGGGATTTTGTCAATAGACCCAAGTAGTCAACGATCAAAAGGTAGCATTCTTGGTGATAAAACACGAATGGAGGAATTGGCCAATTTGGAGGATGCCTACATACGACCTTCCGCCACTGGTGAAACTCTTGGTGGCGTAGCCAATAAAACAGGAGAGACGATGCTACTTTGCGAAGCTGCTGGTTACGATGTTATCTTGATAGAAACTGTCGGTGTTGGACAGTCTGAAACTGCAGTTCATGGAATGACTGATTTCTTTTTACTGTTAATGTTGTCAGGAGCCGGTGACGAACTACAAGGTATTAAAAAAGGAATTATGGAGATGGCGGATATGGTTGTCATAAACAAGGCTGATGGCGATAACATTAAAATGAGTGAAATGGCCAGGCGGCAGTATCAAAATGCCTTGCATATTTTCCCTCTATCAGAGTCGGGTTGGAGTCCAGTGGTATCAACAGCTTCTGCAATAAAAAATATTGGTATAGATACCGTTTGGGAAGAAATTGAGAAGTACAAAAAATTAGTCGATGAAAATGGTTATTTCGATAAGAACAGAAATCAGCAGCAAATACAGTGGATGTACAACAATATCAACGAAGAACTAAAACAACTGTTCTATGGTTCAAAGAATATTGCTGAGCATTTATCGGTTTTAGAAAAAGATATTATTTCGTCAAAAATATCGCCCGTAAAGGCAGCCCAGAAAATCATTGACGAGTTTAAAAAATCTATATAACCAATTGATTATCAGATTATAGGATTCGTAATTTTTCAAACATGTTCAAATCACTCTTTATTTTATTTTTGGTTCTCGGGTTGAACCTTCAAACTTTCGCACAAAATCAAACTGAGGAACGGGCAAAGAATTTAACCTTTCAATTGGAAAATTGGTATAATCTTGAAACTGGTCTATGGGATACCACTTCCTGGTGGAATAGCGCCAATGTTTTAACTGCCTTAATAAACCACGCAAAATTAATAGGCGATGACAGGTTCAAAGAAACCGTTGCCTATACTTTTGAAAATACCAAGCAATTTGAGGTAGAAGCCACCGATACAAAAGGAGCCTGGGTTTGTGAAAATTATATCAATGACTTTTATGATGATGAGGGATGGTGGGCGTTGGCGTGGCTTGATGCTTGGGAATACACGGGCGAACAACGGTACCTCAATATGGCCAATATCATTTTTGAGGATATAACGACTGGTTGGAGTGAAGATGGAGGTCTATACTGGAAAAAAGGGGTGAAATATAGAGGATCTATCAGTAATGGATTAACCCTAACCTTGGCTACTAGATTGCATTTAGCCGGAACAAAAAGTGTAAACGGTAGGTCAGCTTTAAATTGGGCAACAACAATTTGGGAATGGATGTTACAATCCAATTTATTGGATTCAAATGGAAACATTCAAGATGGTATTCGAAGTATCCAAGGAGAGGAAACGATTTCAAAAAATGTTTGGACATATAACCAAGGAGTGGTTTTGACAGGGCTCGTAAACCTCTATAAGATAACTGGCAGCGAATCTTACCTAAAAAATGCCGAAGCCATTGCAGAGGCAACTTTAAATCATATGACTAATGATGACCTCATTTTAATTGAACTCCTCTGTGAGCCTGATGAGTGCAATGCAGATGCCAAACAGTTCAAAGGTGTGTTTATGAGACATTTGATGTACCTAAATCAACACAGCTCTAAAAAGGAATACAAATTCTTTATTCAAAAGAACATAGAATCCATCTGGGTACAGAGCATGATGTTCGGCACTGTTCCTCCTGGTGTGACATGGGATAGACCATCACAAGCGAACGCGGCCACAGTATCTTCTGCCCTTGATGCATTTAATGCAGCACTTTCTCTACGAGATTAAGTTTTATTACATCAAAAAAAGAGGATGAAAACAATTCTCACCCTCTTTACATAAATATTTGTAGTTGGTAATTATGCTTGTTCCAAATATTTCTCCATAATTGTAATAGCAGATTCGGAAATCACGCTACCAGGTCCAAAAATGGCTGCTACTTTTCTTTCCAACAAATAGTCATAATCCTGCTTTGGAATTACACCACCTGCAAACACCATGATATCAGGTCTTCCAAGTTTCTCCAGCTCTCCTATCAATTGTGGGATCAATGTTTTATGACCTGCAGCTAAACTAGAGGCACCAACAAAGTGTACATCATTTTCTATGGCTTGTTTTGCAACTTCCTCTGGTGTTTGGAATAAAGAACCCATATCTACATCAAAACCTAAATCGGCAAAACTGGAAGCAACTACCTTGGCTCCCCTATCATGCCCATCTTGACCCATTTTAGCGACCATCACCCGTGGGCGACGACCTTCCGTCTCAGCAAATTTGTCTGCCAATTTTTGGGCCTTTGCAAATGTACTATCGTTATCTACTTCTTTACTGTACACGCCACTTATTAATTTTGTATCCGCTTTATGACGTCCAAAATGGATTTCTAAAGCATCTGAAATTTCACCCAAAGTAGCAAAATTTTCAGCAGCTTCAACCGCTAATTCCAATAAATTGCCTTTACCGGTTTCAGCACATTTTGAAAGTGCAGAAAGATTAGCATCTACTATCGCTTGATCTCTATTTGCTCTTAGTTTTTTCAAGCGCTCAATTTGGGAATCCCTTACAACAGTATTATCAACTTCAAGTATTTCGATATTCGATTTTTCCTTTGTTTTGAATTTGTTCACGCCAACTAAGATATCTTGACCTGAATCCAATCGGGCCTGTTTCCGAGCTGAAGCTTCTTCAATACGCATTTTAGGAACCCCGGTTTCAATGGCTTTTGCCATTCCACCAAGTTCTTCAACTTCTTCAATTAGTGCCCACGCTTTCTTAGCGATTTCCTGCGTTAGGTATTCAACATAATACGAACCTGCCCAAGGATCAACGGCTCGTGTTATTTGGGTTTCATCTTGTATATAAATCTGTGTATTACGGGCTATCCTAGCAGAGAAGTCCGTCGGCAATGCAATCGCTTCATCCAATGCATTGGTATGCAAAGATTGAGTTCCGCCCAAACCAGCGGCCATTGCCTCTATGCAAGTACGAGCCACATTGTTGAAAGGATCTTGCTCGCTCAAACTCCATCCCGAAGTTTGACTATGCGTACGCAATGCCATGGATTTCGGATTTTTAGGATTAAACTGCTTTATAATTTTTGCCCAAAGCATACGTGCAGCACGCATTTTGGCAATTTCCATAAAATGATTCATTCCGACAGCCCAGAAAAATGACAATCTTGGAGCGAATTCATCGATCTTCAAACCAGATTTCAATCCTGTTCTAATGTATTCCATTCCATCGGCAAGGGTATAGGCCAATTCAATGTCGGCAGTAGCACCAGCTTCCTGCATATGGTAGCCGCTAATGGAAATTGAATTGAACTTTGGCATATTCTGAGTAGTATAATCAAAAATATCTCCGATGATTTTCATAGAAGGCAATGGTGGATAGATATACGTATTACGCACCATAAACTCTTTTAAGATATCATTCTGGATCGTTCCACTCAAATGATCTAAAGAAACGCCTTGTTTTTTAGCCGCAGCGATATAAAAAGCCATAATTGGAAGTACCGCACCATTCATGGTCATAGAAACAGACATTTTATCCAATGGAATCTGGTCGAATAATATTTCCATATCCAATATAGAATCTATGGCCACACCAGCCTTACCTACATCCCCTGTTACACGTGGGTGATCGGAATCGTAACCACGGTGCGTAGCTAAATCAAAAGCAACTGAAAGTCCCTTTTGACCAGCAGCCAAATTTCTTCTATAGAAGGCGTTTGATTCCTCCGCCGTTGAAAATCCAGCATATTGCCTAATTGTCCAAGGACGTGTAACATACATTGTACTATAAGGCCCTCTTAAAAATGGAGGAACACCCGCAGCAAAATTCAAATGTTCGGCATCTTTTATATCTTCTTTTGTAAAATGTTTCTTTACAGGTATTCCTTCAGGTGTATTCCAAACTTCTTTTTCCCCTGAAGCAGCAGCTTTTTGAGTAGCTGCTTTATTTAACGTTAAATCTGAAAAATCGGGTCTCATACTTCTAAGGATTTTGTTGTTTTTTGAATTTTATTCTGAATGCTTGATATAGTTCTAATCACATCTGATTTAATATTTACGCAACCATCTAGACCGGCTTCAGTTAATTCATCAATAATATTTGTTGGATTACCAGCCAATAACAGCACTTTTTCTCTATTTAAAGCTCTAAATGCTTTTACAAAGCCAAGAGCGCTCTCCTCGTAATCTTGATCAGAACTACAGACTACCACTACACTGGAGTCTGACTTGGCACTTTGCTCAGCGGCGTCCTGTGGAGATGAATAACTCTGTTCTTGCAATACGGTAAAACCACTAACCCCAATAAAATCATATGCAAAAGCTGCCCTTGCTTTTCTCATAGTCAAATTACCAAAACTGGTCAATTCCACTACTGGACGCTTGTTGGTTTTAGCTACAAGTTCTTCTGTTGTTTTTCTTATTGCTTCAATTTCTAACGAAGCCCTTCTAGGCCTTAAAACTTTGGAATTATTTTCTTCACCCGCCGAAAGGATGTCAGCATTGACTGCTTCCATAAGATTTGGATACTTATTAACCCCAACCATTGGAAGCCTTCTTTGGCTTATTAACTTGATTTTTTCTTGACGGATTTCAGCAATTTGCTGTTGGATCAATTCACTTTCAAATGATTTGTAAAATCCTCCGTTATCTTCGATGGTTTTGAATAGTTCCAATGCCTTCGAAGCGATACTGGCACTTACCTCTTCAATATAGTAAGAACCATCTACTGGGTTCGCTACTTTTCCTAAATACGATTCTTCCTTTAAGATGGTCGAAATATTACCGGCAATCCTGCTTGAAAAATCTGATGGCTCATTGAATTCCTTATCATAGGCATCAATTAAAACAGCATCAACATTGCCTAATATAGCGGACATGGCCTCAGTCGTGGCACGCAATAAATTGGTATGTGGGTCGGTAACCGATTTGCTCCAAATGGAAGTTTTACCGATTATAGAATGTGCATGTTCTGATATTCCATATTTATTGGCAATTTCAATCAGCAAACTATTAAAAGCCCTGAATTTGCCAATCTCAACGAAATATTCAGATCCGATGGCCAATTTGAAATTTAGGTTATCAAAAACTTCTTGCTCAGGAATTCCTCTTTCCTTAAGTTTTTCAATTAAGAAAACCAGTGAACTTAATGTATAGGCCACCTCTTGTACTTGGTTAGCACCTGAATCCAAATACTCGCTACCTGAAATTGTAAGTAGTTTGAAATTTGGATAATCTGCTGCTAGTGTTACAAGCTCGGCTACTGTATCTAATTGATTCTTTTCAATGTTTCCATGGGTCAGATAATCGGAAATGATTTCCAAATCAATGAACCCTTTTAGATTTTCATTAACAATCTTCTGCTCTTTCACAAATTCCAAAAAATCAGAAACAATTTCAACAGCATCTGTTCTTAATATGAAAGAAACCGCAATCTTGTTTAAATCAATTCCTTCTACGAGTTTAGCTGCAGAAATATTCTTGTCAATTGTGAAAAGTATACCATTGATGCCCTCTTCAACAGCTTTTAACGCAAGCTTATTTCCATTTTCAGCAGTATTCACAGCTATGCTTCTGTAATTAATCAAAGATTGCGAATTTTCACCCGTGTTCTGAATATAGTCCTGCTTGTCCTCAGCATTATAAAAAGGTTGGATTTTGATTTTGCTCAAGTTCTTCCAAACCAGTTTTTTGTCAAAATCAGCACCTTTAAGATCAATGCCCACTTTTTCCATCCATTCTTGTTTGGTAACAGGATTGAACTCTGCAAAAAGTGATTTATTTTTATCGTTCATAATATGTACTATTAATTGTGATATACTTGTTTGCTTGTCATAATTTAGAACAAAGTTAATGAACCATTAAGCTACTACCGAATCTTTCAAAAATAGCTTTGTCCAATTCTTCCCTATGATCAGGGTGGGCAATGTCTCGTAATAATTGTGCCCTTTCTTTCAAGTTTCTTCCAAACAACTCAGCAATGCCATATTCGGTAGCCACATATCTTGCATGTGCACGTGTTGTTACCACTCCAGCACCTTGCTGTAACATGGGAACAATCTTAGAAACTCCTTTAGCCGTCGTGGAAGTAATTGCGATAATCGGTTTTCCACCAGGCGATAAAGCTGCACCACGCATAAAGTCCATTTGACCACCAACTCCAGAAAACATTCTTGTACCTATTGAATCAGCACAAACCTGACCGGTAAAGTCAATTTCTATTGCTGAATTAATCGCAGTTACCTTAGGATTTTGACGAATAACAGCTGTATCGTTTACATAGGCGATATCTTTCATTTCAATCTCGGGATTGTCATCCATGAAATCATACAAACGTCTTGAACCCATGGCAAAACCCGATACAATTTTATATGGATTCAATTTTTTCTGCGAACCTGTAACGATATCCTTTTCTACAAGGTCAACAATGCCTTCAGAGAACATTTCAGTATGCACGCCCAAATCCTTATGATTGGTCAAAAAGCTCAAAACAGCATTGGGAATACCACCAATACCCATTTGTAGGGTAGCGCCATCTTCAATAATCCCAGCAATATTTTTTCCTATTAAAATTTCTTGATTAGTCGGTGCCGCCAATTTCATTTCGTGAATTTCCTCAACTACTTCCACACAAGCATCAAAGTTTCTTAAATGAACCAAGGCATCGCCAAAGGTTCTAGGCATTCGTGGATTGATTTGAGCTATTACTTTCTTCCCTTGCTCAATGGCAGAAATAACAATATCGACTGAAACGCCCAGCGAGCAAAAACCATGTTTGTCAGGAGGGGCAACATTCACAAGAACAACATCAAGATCCATATACCCTTGGCGGAATAAACTGGGGATATCGCTCAAGAAAATAGGAATATAATCGGCCGTGTTACCTATCATCTTTCTTATATTTCCTCCAATAAAGAAAGCATTTGTCTTAAAGCTTTCACGAAGTTCCGGTGCGGTATAACCGCATTCACCTTCAGTATGCAGGTGCACAATTTCAACACCCCTTAATTCAGGTGCTCTTTCGACCATTGCCCTTACCAATGTTTGAGGGGTTGCTGATCCGCCTTGGATCAATACTCTATTTCCTGATTTTATTAATTTAACAGCATCTTGGGCCGTCATTAAATTCGGAATTTTCATTTTTTTTAAAATTTTATATATCTATATATGTCCAATCTATGGACGATTATTTATCCTAAAAAACTTAATATGATACCTGCTGCTATTGCAGAACCAATAACCCCGGAAACATTCGGTGCCATAGCGTGCATTAATAAATAATTACTTGGATCAGATTTTAATCCTTCGGCATGGACTACCCTAGCGCTATCTGGAACGGCAGAAACTCCTGCGGCACCAATTAACGGGTTTATTTTATTATCTCCTTTGAGAAACAAGTTCATGAATTTGGCGAAAAACAAACCTCCCATCGTGGCAATTACAAATGAAATGGCTCCAAGTCCGAATATCATCATCGAATCCTTTGTGATAAATATATCTGCTTGTGTTGAAGCCCCTACGGTTACCCCAAGTAAAATAGTCACAATATCAATAAGCTTAGTCCGTGCCGTATCCGCAAGTCTTTCGGTTCTTCCTGATTCTTTCAATAAATTCCCGAAGAATAACATACCCAATAGCGGCAAGGCACTAGGAGATATAAAAGTTGTTAACAACAAGGCGACTACCGGAAAAATCATTTTTTCTTTTTGACTAACCGCTCTTGGGGGTTTCATTTTTATTTTTCTGTCCTCCTTGGAGATTAACAACCGCATTATTGGGGGTTGTATCACCGGTACTAAGGCCATATAAGAATATGCTGCTATTGCTATAGGTCCAATAAGATTTTTCACTGTAGTGCCATCTGATAATAAGTTAACACCATTTGCGAGTTTAGATGAAAGGAAAATAGCCGTTGGGCCGTCGGCTCCACCAATTATTCCAATCGCACCTGCTTCTGGAAGAGCGAAACCCAAATAAAGGGCTCCCATAAATGTGGCGAAAACACCTATTTGCGCAGCAGCTCCCAACAACATTAACTTTGGATTGGCAATCAATGAAGAAAAATCTGTCATTGCACCAATACCTAGGAATATCAAAGGTGGATAAACACCTTTTACCACTCCAAAATACAAATAGTTAAGTACTGATCCGTCTTCATAAATACCGGTTTGATTTCCTGGAACAAATGGAATATTACCCAGAATAACACCTGCCCCTATTGGAATCAACAGAAGTGGTTCATAATCGAATTTAATACCAAGATATATAAACAGAATCCCAATTAAAATCATGAGTATATTACCCGATGTGGCATTCGCAAAACCAGTGTAATTGTAAAATTGTTTTATTCCTTTAAGAGCATCTTGGAAAACACTTTCCCCTTCCAGCTGATCAACCTGTTCTTCAGATACCAAAGCGTTGGTATTTTTTACACTCGTATCCTTATTAAAACCCAATACAGGCCTGATAAAAACAAGCAGTGACAGAACTCCAAATATTATAATTATTCTTTTCATTTTTCTCTTTTTTACGGCTATCGATTAATTCTAAAAATTTTAATAATTAGGATTAGAACCCTTAACCGCGAAATTTCTACTCTAGTTCTATCATTATTTCATTTTGCAACACTTGCTGACCTACAGTAATATTCATAGCAGTAATTACACCAGCCTTTTCAGCAACAATGTTGTTTTCCATTTTCATGGCCTCAAGCACCAACAACCTATCCCCTACCTTAATCTGGTCACCTACTTTTACATCAAGTGATAAAACAACACCGGGAATTGGTGCCACAATTTTTGTTTTGGATGAGCTGGGGTTTACCTTAAGCGGCTCTGTAGGTCTTTTTGATGCAGCACGAACAAGGGTGGGAGTTTTACTTTGAAGAACTCCTTCTTTCATTTTAACAGCATAAGGGGTACCGTTAACCTCTAGCTCAATAATATTTTTTTCGTGTGAAACAATCTTAACGTTATAGGTGTTTTCGTGTATTTTAAATTCAAAATTTTTCATTCTTCTTAAGATTTCTTATGTAATGGATTTCAAATAAAAAGTCCAAAACAATTGATATTATTGGTTAAGTCTGTTTTGTGTACCATATATTTTTGAACTCCAGGGAGAATATAGTTTTCTCGCTTGTTTAATTGTCAAAATGGCATTCTCACTGTCGTGTTGTTCATTGAGATACATGTGGATGGCAGTGGAAATAGCCGCCGCCATTTCCCCAGTAAAACCATGATCTGCTTCAATAGCAATGTCCTTGATCTTTTTGTCTTTACCCTTAGTGATAATCTTATAGACATAAAGTAAAATAGGAAGTCCAAACTTAAAAAATAACGAAAGGATCAACAATGCAGAAAAAACAATCAACAATCCTGTGATCAGAATAACATATCCTTCATTTATTTGATCAATGTATAATAGGGTATGTTTCATTATAATGGGATATTTGAATGTTTTTTAGGTGGATTCACTTCTTTTTTATTGGCAAGTAATTCTAATGCCCTTACGATTCTAAAGCGCGTATTTCTAGGTTCTATAACATCATCGATAAAACCATATTTTGCAGCTACATAGGGGTTTGCAAACCTTGCGGTGTACTCATCCTCTTTTTTATCTATGTATTCCTGTTTTTCCTCAGCATCTTCTATTTTTCTTATGTTAGATCCTTCCAACACCTCTACAGCTCCTTTAGCTCCCATAACCGCAATCTCTGCGGTTGGCCAAGCATAGTTTAAATCGCCACGTAATTGTTTACAGCTCATAACATCATGGGCTCCTCCGTATGATTTACGAAGTGTGATAGTAACCTTAGGAACCGTTGCTTCTCCGTATGCAAATAATAATTTTGCTCCATGGAGAATAATACCGGCATATTCTTGCCCTGTTCCTGGTAAGAAACCGGGTACATCGACCAAGGTTACCAGAGGAATATTAAAAGCATCACAAAAACGAACAAAACGGGCTGCTTTTCTTGAGGCTTCACAATCTAAAACCCCTGCGTAATATTTAGGTTGATTTGCAACAATCCCCACTGACCGCCCATTAAAGCGAGCAAATCCTACGGTAATATTTCTGGCATAATTTCTATGCACTTCAGTAAACTCACCATTGTCTGTAATCGTAGAAATAACATCTACTATATCATAAGGCTGATTTGGATTTTCAGGAATTATATCATTGAGCACATCATCTAACCTATCAATAGGGTCAGAACTTTTAATAGCCGGTGGATCTTCCAAATTGTTAGAGGGAAGGTAACTCATTAATTTTCTGATGAGCATTAGATTTTCTTCATCGGATTCGGCCAGGAAATGCGAAACTCCGGATTTGGTGGAATGAATATGTGCACCGCCCAATTGTTCTGCGGTTACCACTTCGCCAGTTACGGATTGCACTACTTTTGGACCAGTAACAAACATATAACTTGTTTTGTCTGTCATTATGGTAAAGTCGGTTAATGCCGGAGAATAAACTGCTCCACCTGCGCAAGGACCTAAAATCGAAGATATTTGTGGAATTACTCCAGAAGCCATTATATTTCTTTGGAAAATTTCGGCATAACCAGCTAATGATTTTACCCCTTCTTGAATTCGTGCCCCACCACTGTCATTAAGCCCAATTACTGGCACACCCACTTTCATGGCCATATCCATTATTTTGCATATTTTCAAGGCATATGTTTCAGAAAGTGACCCGCCAAATACCGTAAAATCCTGCGAGAATACATATACAATTCTACCATCAATAGTTCCATGGCCCGTAATTACGCCATCGGAGAGATAAACTTGTTTATCTAAACCAAATGATTTTGATCTATGGGTAACAAACATATCAAACTCCTCAAAGCTATCCTCATCCAATAATATGTCTATTCGTTCACGAGCAGTTAATTTTCCTTTTGCGTGCTGGGAATCTATGCGTTTTTCGCCACCACCTAATCTTGCTTTGGCCCTTTTCTCAATAAGCTCATTGATTTTGTCTTGATTTGCCATTATTATCTATTAGGTTATCTTTTTATTAATTGTCAATTCTATTTAGTACTCCTTTGATATACTACACTTTTTTTGAACAAAGTTCCGTAAGTACCCCGTTAGTTGATTTAGGATGTAGGAAGCCAATATTTAATCCTTCAGCACCTTTTCGAGATACTTTATCAATAAGTCTTACCCCGCGTTCTTCAGC
>RCND010000096.1_pt1 | contig 45976 bp, 44 predicted proteins | sample 2041351 | NCBI WGS metagenome assembly RCND01 (sample SAMN09708230, study PRJNA481090) | Marine sediment metagenome, whole genome shotgun sequencing project. | biome: marine sediment; feature: ocean; material: sediment; isolation source: Sewage treatment plant 12B marine sediment (STP12B) ... | reverse complement strand
GAACTCATGGGAGCGGCGTCTTGCCGCGATTTTCAAGCCTGCTCCCCTTTTACGGAATAAGTGGGACAGCAGTGACCCAGACTCTGATTTACTCATCATTCTTTCGCGCCGCAAATTTTTTGTCTGCATCTGCAAGTGCTTTCCCGCACGGATCTTTTTCAGAGAGAAAGCGATTCTTAAAACCTTTGGCGACGATGGATAGACCTGCGGTAGCGACGGCCACACCACCCTCTATCAACGCAGCTTCCGGATCAATGACCAGCGCCGGATTGCCCAGCGTTCCGGTAAGCTTTATATAGGGGTTGACCAGGCCTGAGAGACTAATACCGAGCCCCTTTCGTGGTTCCATCCTGAAGTCCACATCAAGTTTCTCAGTCTTCAAATTGATTTTCGAACTGGCGAATATCCGCAATTTATCTGTTTGTTGTACGAGCATGGGATTGCCGGAAAGCAGGCCGTCGTCAAAATGCATCAGAACTACGGCGCATTCTACGTTAGTGTACGGGTCGCTCTTCGTAAACGGGTTGATAGTGTTGATCAGCTCTGCAGCAAAGTCCTGCGTAAGAAAAGAGAGCGAACCCGACGGAAACCGCCCGGCGCCACCGACAACCCGAACATAACCGTCCATGGTGCCCGCGAGATCCCGCGCTGTCTTTCCCGTCGCGGCAAGGTCGGCCCGAATCTCAAACGACGGCAATGCCTGCAGATCCTGGTCATTTTTGGCTCTGACAGCAATGACAATATCCTTGCCGTCCGCAGTAAATGAAAAATCTGCTCCGCCGGATTCATTGGGTATCAAAGCACCGGACAACGCAAGCGCGCCACCACGCTGACCGTCGTATGACAGGTCCCGAATTTCCAGAGCTCCGGCCGAAACCAATGCATCCAGTCCGATCGTATACAGACGAAAATTTCTGGTACGCAACTCGTCGATTTCGACATCGATATCAGCGTCAATCAATTTTAGCAATTCCAGTGGCAGCGGCGCGTCGGGTATCACTCTGTCGTCTGCGACAGTCGCTTCTGGTTGCGGGTCCTCCTCTGGCACAGGGAGATACTCTGAAATATCAAATAGCCGCGACGTCACGTCGATCTTTACTGCCGGTATATCACCGGCTCGCATAGTAAATTGTCCATCGAGATCGCTCTCGCCGAACGTCAATTCGAAATCTTCCATCGTCATGACATCATGTGTACCGACGAGACGTGCTTTTAGCCGAAGCGGGTGATCAGGCAGTTCCCTGCCAGCGAGGATGCTTAAGTTGCTGACGCTCGCAGCCACCCATTCAACGTTCAGGTCTGTCCTTGCAAACGACGGTGGTCCGTCCAGGCTGCCGCTGGTCTCTATGTAACCCTCCTCACCCAGATCCAACCTGGAATTCTCAACACTCCAAAAGTTTTCTTCCCAGTTACCGCTACCCCGATATTTCATTTTCGCGACCTGGGCAACAGATACCTCCTTAATTTCGGGAAATAGCTGATACAGGTCCGGTGAATCTGCCTTGGCAGTAAAACTGCCGCTGCCAAGAAACGGATCGAGGGCAAGCGCAAAATCACCGCCAAAAGTTGTATGCCCGATATTGGCTTGCAACCGGTTCACTTCCAGCATGTTTTCGCCTAACAACATTCTCCCGGACGCAGCAAATTCGTGCACCAAAGATTCGCCTGAGACTGATGGGGGTAGCAAGCGCGATAAGTCACTGCCATCCAATTCGAACCTGAGCCTTGTTCCGCCAAGCGATGGCGGTTGGCCGATATCTCCAGTGATTTGTAAATTAGCCCCGCCAAATGAAGCAGTAAATTGCTCAACTGAGATCTGACCATCTTCCTGCCGCACTGAACCCGAGGCGACAAGGTCCCCGCCCGGCAACATCTCCACATCTATGCCGAATTCCTTAATGACGTTCTTCATCATTGGCAAAGACGCGCTAAACGTCAGCGCCAGGTCGTCCTCAAGGGGTTTATCACCAACCGTGGCAGCGAAATCCACGGCGACAGTTCCGGATGTGAAGATACCGTTTTCAAAATAGGTATTCGAGCGACCGCGACGAATATCCGCACTAACATCAAATGGGAAGTCGGGAAAACCTTCCAGCCTGGCCACCTCCCCCAGTGCGGCAAGACTCGCTCCTTGCGCGTGGACAGTTACCTGGCTATCGACGAATTGCCCCTCAGTAGTCAGGAAGCCGGACATCTGGAACTGATATTCATCGGCATCGCCGATCGCCGCGCTAATTCCCCGTAACTCAAGTTTGCCATCCTCTTTCTGCACCCTTCCGCGCAGATAGTAGCCGCCCTTTGGCAGTAACTCGGCGGTTCCGCCGAAGGCAATGACACTTGCCGCGAGATCCGGTCCGGAAAAGTCGATTTCAATACTCGTTTCCCCTGCCAGCGGTTTGTTCCCTATCTGGCCGGACATTTTGAATACGTCATCGTTGATCAGCGCTTCAAGGTTTTCGACAACGAAACCACTCGAGTCTTTTTCAACAGATGCCGTGATGCGAAAATCATCGTCGGGTAGCCCGTCGTAACCGGCTGCACGGGCAATCGTGCCGATGTCCGGTCCGGTAATTTCCAACTGCATCGTTGTGCCGACAAATTCGTCAGCAGAGCTAAGCAGGCTGTCGAGCCTGGCATGGATATGCGGCGTGTTCGCTTCAAAAGCTATGCGTTCCCTGCCGTCATCGTTCGGCATGATGCTCAGCGATGTAGTAAATGCTCCACCGAGTCGCCCGGGCATACCGAACAGTCTGTTGAAGCGCCCGTAATCTGGCCCGGACGCTGCCAGTGTCAGACGGGCACCGTCAGCGCTTGGGTATTCTGGTAAGAATCCGTCAATCGTTAATTTGCTGGCACCGATCACTGCGACGATGTCTTTTAGAGTAACTTCGGAGCCTGCGCGACTTATTCTTCCGTGTACGTCGAACGGATCAGAATCGGTGTATTCGCGACCCGATGTGCGAATTAATGTGCCTATGTCCGGGCCATCCGCGGTATATTCCACATCGATGTCGTCCAACTCCTGGATGTCCCGAAACCGGCCATTTATGGAAATATTAAATTCGCCAAACGCGCCGGCAAGAGAGGCGAGCATCTGTTCGCCACTTTCCTCAATCGACAGGGAAAGTTGCAGCGGACCCGTAGTGATCGGTTCTACCAGTAACACATCCGTTAGGTAACCGGCGTTTGGACCCGCAATATCAAGTTTCACCCGCGGTCGCCGTGATTCGAGCAAATTGTCGATCCACGCTGAGCCAATAATTGTGATCTCACCGATGTTCCCGGTAACATTTGCGGTTACATTTTCATACACCAGCAAATTCTCGACCGGGCTGATCTCATTCACAAAATGTAACGGCGTACCATTGAGAGAACCGATGAGTTCCACGCTGAAGATATCGGCGTCGATGTTCGCTTGAATAGAGTCCGCGATGAACAGCTGCGGCTCTGCCATTTCAGGGGAGTCATATGAGACCTGTGTATCGTTGATGTCTGCTTTATAAATCATGGCCGGCAAGCCAGCGCTGGGCACGGCTTCTTCTGCAACGCTGTCCGCTGCTGATTCCAGCCCCTGAAATATCCAGCTTGCATCGCCCGCTGCGTTTTTCTCTATATTTACTATGACCCCGGCAACTTCCACATGCTCGATTTCAATCGGTCCTCTGAGCAGCGACCACAGGTCAATGGAGATATCGATTTTGTCGGCCACGACAAATGCATCGTCGCCCGCCCAATCGGGATTCGCAAGGTATACATCTTCTACATATAACTCGATGCTCGAACCAACTGATGCGTGCAACTCACCATCGATTCTGAATTCGCGATCGAGCAGGTCTGTCACCAGAACCTCAATTCGATCCTTGAACATGCCGAGATCTACCGATACCAGGACCAACACCGCTAACAACATGATCGAGACCATGCCAGCGAGCGTGTAAAGTCCAATTCGTGACCAGCGCATTTTTAAACCCACTATTATTCTTATAAGTACAGGGCCGAGTGGTTCAGTTTAGTGCCGCTCGGTCAATCGCGCAATGTGCTGCTTTGGCATAATGCCATGACTTAGCAAACGGTGAGATTATCGACGAAAATAATCAGGTAATTCGCGGCAGAACGCAGCAGCCATGTCGTCAGCTGGACTAGCTCTGTTTATGTTTTGCCCGCCACCTGTCGATTAACACAGCGATGATAATAACAGCTCCGGTTATCAGTCGCTTAGTCGGCTCCGCGACACCGATCTGCGCCAGGCCGCTCTGCAGGACCGAAATAATAAGCACCCCGGCAAACGCGCCGATGATGGAGCCGCGGCCACCCATCAGGCTGGTTCCACCGATAACGGCGGCCGCTATTGCAGACAGTTCCAGGCCGATACCTGCGTTTGGGTCTGCCGAACCAAGGTATGCGGCATTGAAAATGCCACCTAATCCCGCCAGGCCACCCGAGACGGTGAGCACGAACAATTGATAGGGGCGAGGATTTATACCCGACATACGCGCAGCTTTAACATTTGTGCCTATTGCCGTGATGTAACGACCGAAGACCGTTCTTGTTAACAGGAATTGTCCACCTATGACCAAGAGCAGTGAAAATATCAGAGCTGCTGAAACGCCGATACCTGGTAGTGGCAGCGCCAATTTTTGAATCCCGGCACCAATATAGACTGTCTGCGAATCGGTCGTCACATAGGCCATACCGCGCGCCATCTCGAGCATCCCCAGCGTAACGATAAATGACGGCAGAGAAAAATAAGACACCAGCACGCCGTTGATAGCACCACAAATCATGCCGGCACCCAGGCCGAACAAACATGCTATTGAAAGCGGCATACCCCAACCGATTGCCGCAACACCAACGACCGCCGCGCTGAAGCCTAAAACTGAGCCTACTGACAGATCGATTCCTGCCACGATGAGAACAAATGTCATCCCTACGGTAACAACGGTTAAAGCCGGCAATTGATTGAGAATTGTCGTCAGCGTAATGACAGAAAAGAAATTATCAGACGCAAAGCCGAAGAATAAAACCAGCAAGATCAATGACGCGAGAATGAAGTTCTCTTCCGCATGCTTTTTGATGAAATCGATCAGGTTCATAGCTAGTTATTATTAACCCATTCACTGCGGGGTGTTTTATTGCTGTGCATGACCGATGAGTTTTCAGTGAACTCCTGAAATGCCGCTGCAAGAATATCGGTTTCCGACCACTTATCACGCTCGAACACTCTGACCAGTTTCCGATCAGACAGAACCAGTATGCGGCTACACACTGTCATGAGCTCTTCTAATTCGCTGGATGCAACAAGCACCGTTTTCCCTCTGCTCTGCAAGTCGAACAAGAGGTCGTAGATAGCATTTTTCGTGCTTACATCAACTCCCCTGGTTGGCTCATCAAGCAAGAAGATATCCGAATCACAATGAAGCCAGCGGGCAATCAGTGCTTTTTGCTGGTTGCCGCCACTGAGTTGCTCAATGTCCTGATCCAGGCTGTCGCACTTGATCGCAAGCTTGCTCACCAAATCGGCACCTGCACTTTTCTCCAGCGCCCGGTCGACCAGCCCGAGTGACGAGGAAACGCTGGTGAGGCCTGGCAACATCATATTGGCAAGAACTGACTGGCCCGAAAAAATACCCATGGACTTTCTATCTTCGGCCAGAAATCCCACACCCATGCTCACCGCGTGACTGGCGTTTTTGATCCTGGTCTTCCCCGTCCCGCTGCAGCGGCTTACACATCCGCCTGTGATTGACGCCAGGCCGAATATGGCCTCCAGCAGCTCGCTTCTACCTGAGCCTGCCAATCCCGCAATGCCGACTATTTCTCCCTGGTGACAGTCAAAACTAATTGCATGCGGCAATTCGTCAGTCGTTAAATCCTCTACCACCAGAAGCGGAACGTTTGCCTGTGCCACGGTGTTTATTTTTTCCGAATCTTGCTGAATTCGACCAGACATCTGCTCAAAAATATCATTCACTGACGTTGTGTGCGCTGGTGCCGATGCCACGACCTGTCCGTCTCGCAAAACCGATACGGTATCGGATACGGAGAGCACCTCATCCAACCGATGACTGATATATATAACTGCTGTACCGGCAACCGCAATATCTTTGATTATTCCGTGCAGGTGGTCCGCCTGAGGACGAGTCAGTGCGGCCGTCGGCTCATCGAGGATCAATAACCGGCAGTCTATCGAAAGTGCCTTCGCCAGCTCCAGGAGCTGGCGCTCGGCGAGACTTAAGAACTCCGCCGATGTATCGGGAGAGATCCCTGTAAGCCCGACCAGGCCCAGTAAATGGTGTGCCTGCTGGTCAAGCCTGTCCCGCTGGATGACAGATTTCCTGTGCGGCAATTTTCTTAGCCCTATATTCTCCGCCACACTGAGCGTTTCAATAATGCTGAGTTCCTGCGCCGCAAACGATATTCCCGCAGCAAATCCATCTGCCGGACTGGAGGGTTCGTATTCAATTCCGTCGAGAAACAAATGGCCGCTGTCTTTTGCTAAAAGGCCAGCCAGAATATTTACCAGCGTTGATTTCCCAGCGCCGTTTTCTCCGACGATTGCATGAATCTCTTCATGCTTAATCGACAAATTGACATCTTTCAGTACGGGTGCCGAAAAAGACTTGTTCAGGTTGTTTATGGAAAGGAGACTTTTTTCCATTTCCCGTGATCTCAGTCGATGCTGTCGATGGTGACAAGATCAACTGGTGTTGCTTTGTCAGCCAACTCTGCATCAGAGCTTAGCGCTGCGAGCGCGTATTCAATGCCGTATACGGCCAACAAATCCGCATGTTGATCCACCGTCGCCAATACGCTTTTTTCCTTGATCAAATTACGCACTGCCGAAATGTTGTCGAAACCGATAATTTGAATCTGCTCGCTTTTACCCGCCTGCATGACAGCTGCCACGGCGCCAAGCGCCATGTTGTCGTTGGCACACAAGATAGCAGCCAGGTCAGGATGTTGAACCAATATTGCCGATGTTATTACTCCGGCCCTGGTTTGATCCCATTGCGCGCTTTGTTGTGAGACAACTTTAAGCCCCGCATCATGCATCGCTTTATTGAAGCCGGCCGTGCGCCGTTGCGAATTATAGGCGGTAGACACACCCTCAAGGATTGCCACCTCCTGGCCCTCTTGCAACTGTGCCGCCAAATATTTCCCAACCTCTTCGGCACCGAGAAAATTATCCGGGCCAACGAACGAGGCCCGCAAACCATATTCAGCCAGAATCTTGCCGTCCAGGCGGTTATCAATGTTGACGATCACAATCCCTGCTGCACTGGCCCTTGCCAGTGCCGGTACAATCGCCTTCGAATCTGCCGGAGCGATGACAATCGCATCAACACCTGATGCGATCATCTGATCGATCAGCGCAACCTGCTGGGTCAGGTCGATTTCATTCTTGATTCCGTTAACGATTAATTGGTATTGTGCGTCGTGCGCTGCCTGATGATCTTTGGCGCCATCTGCCATCGTGACAAAAAACTCGTTCGCCAACGACTTCATAATCAGCGCGACAGTTGGGCGCTGATCTTCTGTAACACCTGACTCGCCAGCTTGCTGGGAGTCTCCACAGGCGACCAGGCAAAACAGACAAGCTACTGTTGCAAATCCTGCCGCCAATTTCGCTTTTACTATTCTCATCGTGTTATCCGTAGATGATTCAATTCGCCTATGACTGGCACCAGCGCCTGGCGAAAGTCGATATACTCTACCGATTCTTCCTGACGTTGTCGCTTGCTGAACGTGTGCGGCCGCCAGAAACAGTCATGTCAGTCCGACTCCGTACACATTCACGGTGATTTAATGAAAAACCTGATTTTATTCCTCCTGTGCACTGCCAGTTGCACTGTCGCATGTGTAGTTAACGCACAAGCTGAAGATCATATTCCGATCATTTTTGATACGGATTTTGTAATGCCCCCGGCCGACGATAGCCTTGCACTTATGTTCGCACTGCAATCGCCCGAAATTGAGATACTCGGCATTACGACCGTAGCTGGAAACGACAGCGTTGAGCGAGCGACATCAGACGTGCTGAGGATGCTCGAAATAGCCGAACAGGATGATATTCCTGTCTATCGGGGAGCTGACATGCCGTTGGTTCACGAGAAAAGTGATTTCGCCGTACGTAGTTATGGCAACTGGTACTCGAATGAACCGCCACCACCACCACCCGGTGGATTTGCGGATAAGCGGATCGAAGACGAAACTGCAGTTTCGTTTATCGTCAGAACCGTGTTGGCAAATCCACACAAAGTCACGCTGGTCGCGATCGGCCCACTGACCAATATCGCTCAGGCAATTCGCGCCGAACCGACGTTCGCAGACAATGTCCACCGGCTGATCATAATGGGTGGGGCAATAGCATTGCTGCCAGATGGTGCTGGCAACATCACGCCAAATGCGGAGTACAATTTCTGGGTCGACCCCGAAGCAGCGCGCGTAACGCTTCGTTCGGGAATCCCTATAGAGCTTTCGCCCCTCAACGTTTCCCGAAAATCTGCTTTAACGAAACGCTGGTTTGAAAAGATGGTGGAAGTCGACACACCGTTGACACAATTGCTAAAGGAAACAATGGGTCCGCGCTTCGAGGCCGAACCCGACAAATCGTGGTTCATGTACGACCAAATCGCGATGGCGAGCCTTATCGACCCCAGCCTTGTGACGACGGAGCGACTCTACGTAGATGTAAACATCGATCACGGTATCAGTTACGGCGTGTCAGTCGGCGGTCGAAAAACCTGGCCGGGTGCGGAGCATGCGCAACAAATGAATGTCCAATACGATCTTGATTGGGATCGCTTCATCGAAATGTTCGTGGAAAGAGTACAGGCCCCGCTAAAGAATAAAAATATGGGCGCGAATCAATAATGGCCACCACATCTATAAATAGTCACGATCCTTCCGTCGCCCTGCTTTGCGATCTGATACGACGTCCGTCGATAACGCCGGATGATTCCGGCTGTCAGGACCTTCTAAAAACACGGCTCGAGGCAGCGGGATTTGGTTGCGAGACAATGCAGTTTGCAGAAGTCACTAATCTGTGGGCGCGCCGCGGAACGGAATCGCCAGTCTTGTGTTTTGCCGGACATACCGATGTCGTTCCTCCCGGTGCCGACGATGCCTGGGACACTGATCCATTCGACCCGGTCATTCGTGACGGCAAGATTTATGGCCGGGGCTCTGCGGATATGAAAAGCGGCCTTGCCGCAATGATCGTGGCGGTTGAACGATTCGTGGTGGAACATCCGAATCACAATGGCAGCATTGCGTTCCTGATTACCAGCGACGAGGAAGGGCCTGCACGTAATGGAACATTGAAGGTCATCGAGGCACTGCGTGATCGCGATGAGAGTTTTGACTACTGCGTGTTGGGCGAGCCATCGAGTGCGAAACGACTGGGTGACGTTGTTCGCATTGGAAGACGCGGCTCACTGAGTGGCATGCTGAAGGTGAAAGGAGTTCAGGGCCACGTAGCCTATCCGCAACTTGCCGATAATCCGATCCACCGATTTGCACCCGTTCTCACAGAAATAGAAAGCACTGTCTGGGATGGTGGTAACGAGCATTTCCCACCGACCAGTTTTCAAATGGTCGCATTGAGTAGTGGCAGCGGTGCACCGAATGTCACGCCAGCAGACCTCAACGCAAGATTTAACTTCCGTTATTCGACAGTGTGGAGTCACGAAACCCTGCAACAGGAAGTCAGAACGATTTTTGATCGCCACGAATTCAGTTACGAGCTCGACTGGCATTTATCCGGTGAACCCTTCCTGACAAAACCGGGAGCGTTAATTGATGCGGTGGTTACAGTCGTGACCGAACAGACCGGATCTGCGCCTGAACTATCAACCGGTGGCGGCACTTCGGATGGTCGTTTTATTGCGAAAACCGGTGCTGACGTTGTGGAGCTTGGGCCGGTGAATGCGTCGATTCATAAAGTCAATGAACACGTATTGCTGGAGGATATTCCGCGTCTTCGCAAGATGTACCAGGGAATTATTGAGCAGTTGTTGCTGGATTGAGTTCGTCGCGTAAGTCGCCCCTATTCGCGGCTAAAGCCGCTCCCACAGCTATTCGTGGATTTGACTTAGTTGCAGAACTTGCAGTGACGCGTGGGAGCGGCTTTAGTCGCGAATGGCAAAAAACCGCGCACAAACACATTACGAGTGGTTACTGCACGATCGCGTAACCCCTCGCCCGCTACTTCGAATATCGCGCCGCAATCCGCCCATACGCTTCACGAAACGGAATCCCCTCTGACCGGACAAGGTCGTAGGCTTCCTCAGTAGCATAAAGCTCTTCACCCAGCGTAATGTTCTCGGGAAGAAATTGCAGCTTCGAGATCAGGTGCGCCATGATGTCTACACTTTCAATCGTCAGATCAATTGACCTGAACACCGGTGCTTTCATGCGCTGCAAATCTCGCTGAAAACCTGAAGGCAATTTCGTCGCGATCATCATGCACTCTTGCAAACAGGCCTGCGCAGTTGCAGATGCGCCGCGAACCAGTTCCAGAACATCGGGGTTGCGCTTCTGCGGCATGATCGACGAGCCCGTTGTTACCTCTGCCGCCAACGCGATATAGCCAAACTCCTGCGTATAAAAGAGTAACAAGTCACTGGCCAGTCTGCCGAGGTCCTGCATAAGGAGAGCAAGTTCGAACAGCAGGCCGCTTTCGCCCTTGCCGCGCGACAGTTGTACGGCTGTCACCGGAGTTTGTGTTTCGCTAAAACCCAGTTTTTTCGTGGTCGCGTCACGATCAATTGGCAGTCCTGGCGTCCCATATCCGGCGGCACTGCCCAGCGGGTTTTTGCTCAGGCGCCGCCGTGCGGCCGTCAGTCCATCAATTGAATCCGCAAAAGCTTCCTGAAATCCGCCTGCCCACAATGCCACGCTTGATGGCATGGCATGTTGCATGTGAGTGCTGCCTGGCAGATCGATGTTGCCTTGTTTCTCCTTAAGGCCGCGTAATGCTTCGTCGAGACCTGTGACGCTCTGCGACACTTCGCGCACTGCATCGAGCAGGTACAGGCGTAACGCCGTTAGCACCTGGTCATTTCTCGATCGACCCAGATGTACGCGACCACCGGCATCGCCTATCGATGCCGTTAGTCGGGTTTCGAGTGCGGTGTGAACATCCTCGTCGTCGAGGCTGATATGCCACTCGCCGGCCGCGTGATCTTCGGCGAGCTTCTGCAATCCATTACAGATCGCGGTGCAATCATCTTTGCTGAGCAATTCCTGTTCGGCAAGCATCTCTGCATGCGCAATGCTGGCACGAACATCGTATTCAACCAGCCTCGCATCAAGCTGATGATCCTCGCCCGCGGTGTAACGCAGCACGCGCTCGTCAAGCGGTAAACCTTTGTCCCACAACCGACTCACTATTTTTCTCCTGCAGATGCCTGCTCGGCAAGTGTAAGTGCGCCAATATCGTCAACAACCAGCGTACCAGTGCCTTCGTTTGTGAAGACTTCCAGCAACAGACTGTCCGCCACCTTGTACGAAATAACATGCACGCGTTGCACGCCATTTTCGAGAGCCGCTTCAATTGCCGCAGCTTTTGGCAACATGCCGTCAGCCAGTTTCCCCTCGTCGCGCAATTTTCGCAACGCGGTTCGGTCAACGTAGGATATCAGTGAGCCTGAGTCATTAACGTCTTCAAGAATGCCTGCGGCGCCAGTCGCCAGAATAAGTTTTTCAGCATCGAGCTCGGCTGCGATGGCCGCTGCCACCGTGTCCGCGTTAATGTTCAACACTGTCCCGGATTCGTCACACGAAATCGGGCTAATCACAGGCATCAGACCCGCATCCAGCTGTTTTTGCAAAACGTCGGCATCCACTGACTCAATGTCGCCGACATAACCATAGTCGACGTCTTCCTTGCCCTCTTCTTTTACGGGTGCCCTGCGCCGCGCGCGTATCAAACCAGCATCGACGCCACTGATTCCGACTGCTGGAATATCCAGGTCCCGGCAAGCCGCAAGCACGCGTGTATTGATCTGTCCGTTGAGCACCATCGTCGCAATATCGAGTGACGTTTCATCCGTCACTCTGCGACCATCGACGAATTTCGTGTCAACTCCCAAAGCCGTAGCCAGTTTGGTTGCCTGTGCTCCTCCACCGTGCACCAGCACCACGCGGATACCAACCTGGTGAAGTATGCCAACCTGTTCCATAAGGTCGCGCGTACTTTCAACGCTGGCGAATACTTCGCCACCTGCTTTCAACACGAATACTTTTTTCTTGAACAAACGAATATAAGGTGCGGCATGCTTCAGGGCCGACACGATAACCGCATGGTTTTTGCTCGCCTTCATGATCCACTTCCCAGCATCTGATGGAGCACGGCCATTTGCGCCAGCATGCGATTTCGCGCTTCGTGAATTACCACGCTTCGCGGCCCATCAAGCACGGCCTCACTGACCACGACGCCACGCCGTACCGGCAAACAATGCATAAAGCGGCAATCCGTCGTGGCCGGTTCGAACCAGGGTTCATCCACACACCAGTTCACGTACTGCTCGCGATGCTTTTGGTCAGCGATTTTATCGCCGTAATGGGTAATTGATGACCAGGACTTGGCGTAAATCACATGCGCCCCCTGCATAGCCTCGTGCCGGTCATCGGATTCGCGAACTGAACCGCCCGATTCGGCGGCAGCGTTTCTGGCCTTTGTCATCACCGGCTCCGGGAGTCCGAAACCCTCGGGTCTCAGCACGGTCACATCCATGCCCCTTTGCGCGGCCATTTGCAGTGTCGATGCAGGCACCGCCAACGGCAGAGCCTTCGGATGGAACGCCCAGCTAAGCACGAATTTCCCACCATTTACGGGAACACCAAGGTCGTCCATCGTCTTCCAGTCAGCCAGGTTCTGGCAAGGATGCTCCATCGCTGATTCCATATTGATATAGGGCGTATCAATCAACTCGGTCAGGGAGTGAAACTCGCTATCGGCGATATCCTTATGCAAATCTTTTCGTTCGGCAAATGCACGAATACCAATTGCATCGCCGTAGGATGCAATGACCGGTACGGCTTCGCGGATGTGTTCGGCGGCAACACCATCCATAACAATACCGGGCCTGGTTTCCAGGCCATGAATCGACATCTCCGGCGAAATAACAAAAGCGCCGCCACCCAGTCGCGTCATGGCAGCCTGAAATGAGGCAAGTGTTCTGAGCGACGGGCTGAGGAACAACAGCGCCAGGACCTTGCCACTCAGGGCCTGCGGTTCCGGATTTTCATCGAGACGATTCGCCAGTTCAAGTAGTGCAGAAATCTGCTCATGTGAAAAGTCGGCCAAGGTATTAAATGCTTTCATCGTTGTTCCAAGTCGTAGTAAAAAATCGTAGCTCAGTTTTTCTAACGTAGCTCAGCAACTCTAACTAAAAGCCGCTAGCGCTTTTGCGAGGCGCTGAACATGAATAGATTGCAGAACCAATGGCGGCAGCAATCGCAACACATCCGGATCCGCACTTGTGCCGGTCAAAATATCGTGATCCAGCAAAGCGCTCTGCACTTCCCGAGCTGGTCGGTTACAAACGAGGCCGAGCAAAAGTCCCCTGCCCTGAATCTGCACAACCGGCCCAACCACGCAATGCTTGCGAATTTCCGCCTCGCGTTGGCGCACGTTTTCGAGCAGGTTTTCGGCGCGGATGGTCTCGATAACGGCAAGCATTGCGGCACTTGCAATTGGACCGCCACCGAATGTGGTGCCTAGATCACCGGGCCGCATCAGCGCAGAGAGTTTCTCACTGGTTAGTAGTGCACCACAGGGTATGCCACCACCTAAAGACTTTGCGCTCGTCAGGATATCGGGCTTGACAGCACAGGCATCAACCGCAAAATACTGACCGGAACGCCCCATGCCACTTTGCACTTCGTCCGCAATCAGAATTGCCGCACTGCTATGACATGCAGCACTCAATGCCTGCACAAATTCCACAGTCAAATCGAACGCACCGGCAACGCCCTGCACTGGTTCGAAAATAACAGCGGCTACGCTGTCATCGATCATGTCGCGTGCTGCTGCTACGTCGTTGCGCGGTATGAAATCAACTTCGAAAGGAGTATTCGGAAAACCGTACCAGTTTCCGGCTGCATTCCAGGTAACTGCCGCCGCTGCTGCGGTGCGCCCATGAAAGCCATGTGTGATTGCGAGAACTTTCTTGCGCCCTGTCGCCATACAGGCGATGCGCAGCGAGTTTTCATTTGCTTCCGCACCACTGTTGACGAAGAACGCCCGCGTCAGATTGTCCGGTGCGATCGAAACCAGCTGCTCGGCAGCGGTGGCCCGAATATCCAGCGCAACTGCATTGCTTTGAAAAAGCAGGTTCTGCGCCTGATCCTGGATTGCCTGCGTGAGACGCGGATGTCCGTAACCGAGTGATGCGACAGCGTGCCCACCGTACATGTCGAGAATGTGACGGCCATCCGTTGTAATGATTTCGCAACCGCTCGCCCGCTCCGGCACGAACGGCAGCTGGCCGTATACCGGAATCATTGCGGCCGCTTCCCGCGTGCGCGGATCGGCGTTAGCTACGGTGTCTGCTGCGCTCGACATCGTCTATATCCACGCCGGTGGCGCGGCGAGCAGGCCAGTGGACTCAGGTAAAGACCACAACCTGTTCATCCATTGCATCGCGCCCCCGGCGGCGCCCTTGACCAGGTTATCGATAGCACACATTACCGCGACGTTACCGTCCTCAATGGTTGCGCCGATCTGGCAGTAATTGCTGCCGACAACGTCTTTCAGGCGCGGGCAACCATCAACGTAATGCACAAAGGGTGAATCACCATAAAAATCCAGAAATGTCCGTGCAATATCCTGCTGTGTCACGCTCTGCTTTAAATCGGCTTGCAGCGTGACATAAATACCGCGGGCAAATGGTCCGGAGTGCGGGATAAATCTGACCGCCACTTTTTGTCCACAAATGCTCGCAATTTGCCCCTGCACCTCGGGAACGTGACGATGTGCCAGCGGTTTGTAGGCGTAGAGATTACTGTGCCGTTCCGGATGATGCGTACCTGCCTGCGGACTACGGCCTGAACCGGTGCTCCCGGTAACCCCGCTGATAAACAGATCACTCTTCACCAGACCGGCTTGTACCAACGGCATGGCAGCCAGAAGCATCGCGCTGGCGAAACAACCGGGATGGGCGGCGTGTTTTGCTTTGGCTGTCGGTACGTGTTCCGGCACGCCGCAGAAAAAATCACCGAGTAATTCAGGCGCAGGATGTGCGATTCCGTACACACCTGCGAAATCATCTGCACTTGTATAACGAAAATCAGCTGACGAATCGACTACATGCACATTCAGGTTACGACGTGCTGCTCCATCCAGTACCGCTTGAACGATTGTCGCCGAAGCGCCGTGCGGTGCTGCGGAAAAGAGCGCAAGGTCGCTGCCCCTGTCGATATCGTCCAGCCAGGACTCCGGCTTCGCATAGCGCTGCTCCGGATACAACGGTGCCAGGTGCGGGAAAACATCACCGATCGCGTCGCCAGCGCGACTCGCAGAAACTGCCGCAGCAAGCTGAAATTCCCCATGGCCGCTTAACAAGCGAAGCAGCTCTCCGCCTACGTAGCCGGTCGCGCCGAGAATTGCCGTATTGATACTCATGCCTGGCCAAGCGCGTCGGCAACCGCGTCACCGAGGGCAACGCCATTGGACAACGCATTAATTGCCGGCAAAGAAAGCCGTTCGTTAATCTGATCGATACCAACATCGTTGTCCGTGGCAGGACCGGTGACCAGCGTTGGTTCGATGTCGTATTGTTCACGCAAAATTCGCACCCCGCCCCAGGCAGCGACAGGATCGTTGGCACAAAGTATGACGGCTGTCATTGCTTCCCGGATTGACGGGTCTTGCAGAATCGCCTCCACCCCATACGCGCCGAGCAAACCATCACCCAGCTCAATGACAATGACATCCGGTTTTGACGCGGCCAGGCTCGATAACAAGGAACGGGTCAAAGCCGGACCATTCTCCGCAGTCGTCGTAACCACACCAAGGTCCGAAAAGATCATCGTTTCGCCTGCACCGGCATCCTCCATCGCAAGAATGTCACGACGTAGCGAAACACCGGTCGCTTTACAAGCAGCAACCTGCATACCGAGATGTCGAAGCCTGCTGACGATGGCACACGCTGCCGCAGTCTTGCCTGAATCCATGCAGGTACCGGCCAGTGCCACAACCGGAACTCCGCGAGTATCCAATACTGCGTCTGCGTCGAGTTGCCTTGCGCCAACCCGTGCCGGAACACCAATGCGTTCACCCAGGTATGGAAAGTGTAATACCGTGCCAAGGACCTCGCACTCGAACGGCGCGCCGACATCAGGATTGACTGAATCACAAATGCCGAGAACGCCACCAATGTTCAATATCTGAATAGATGAACCGACTTCAAGTTCTGTCGGCAGGTGGCCTGAGTATCCGAGCAGCGCTTTGCGATGGCCAAGTGCGCCAACAATAATATCGCCCTGGTTGACCGTCGCCATTCTGCCGCTGGTCAATTCAAGCTGATTGTATCGCGTCTTGTTATTGGTCACTCGCGCGGCAACAAGCACGCCTTCCTCGCAAGGAATTTCAGTAGACAGCCGCAGCTCGCGACTCAGGTCGCTGTGCTGCGCGACTGATGCAATTTTGTCTGCCAGAACGCTTTTCATAAATCAGCGCCCGCAGCGATGGCACCGGCACGGGTCTGGAATGAGCCGGTCAGTGAAAGTATTTTCGAGTAGCCGAGTGCATCGGCTGCCGTCCATTCGCCGGCGGCTTCGCCATACACGCCTTTGCTTGCGGAAAGTAACGAATATGGAGAATCAACGCCGGTGATGAACAGATTGCCGGGACGCAGGGAAAATCGCACGGTTCCCGTCACCCGGGACTGGGACGAATCCAGCAATGCCTCGATATCGCGGCACGCCAAATCGAGTTGCTTGCCTTCGTGAATCAGATCTCCATAAACTGCGGCGACACTCTCCTTGATTCTCGACTGTTGCGCACTGAGAACGAGCTTTTCCAGTTCGCGATGTGCAGTTATCAGCGTCTCAGCGGCCGGCGCCTCAAACGCGACACGACCTTTGCTGCCAAGAACGGTGTCGCCGAGATGAATGCCTCTGCCGATTCCGTACGCGCCCGCGAGCAAATCAAGTTTTTCTATCAAACCGACCGGGTCGAGGGTCTCACCATCCAGCGATATCGGCACACCCGCTGCAAATTTGAGTACATGTTCTGTTTTGCCCAATGGGTTTTCAAACGCGCTGGAAGATAAGACCCAGGCCTCTTCCGGCAAGGTGTCTGCAGATGTCAGTGTTTCCTGGCCGCCGATGGTTATGCCCCACAGTCCGCGGTTGATCGAATAGGCTGATCCCTGCGCGGGCAACGGCAAATTATGCGCTGCAAGGTATTTCAGCTGTTCATCCCGAACCCAGTTGTTGTCACGCACCGGCGCCAGTATCTCGAGGCCCGGATTCAATGTTCGTAGTGCCACTTCAAAGCGAACCTGATCGTTACCGGCTGCGGTGCAACCATGTGCAACGGTCGATGAGTCTCGTACGCCAGCGAACTGCGCCAGTTCGGCGGCTTGTACGCCACGTTCCGCGCCAACACACAATGGGTAAAGCTGGCCACGGCGAATATTTCCGGCGATCAGAAATTTGATGACAGAATCGAAAAACGTTTGCTTGCAGTCCAACAGGACGTGTTCAATCGCGCCAAGTGCAGCAGACCTTTCCTCGAGCGCTCTCGCAGCGGCGGTGTCGATACCGCCGGTATCGACAGTCACCGTGATTACGTCGCGATCGTAGGTTTCTTTAAGCCATGGAACACAGAATGAGGTGTCCAGGCCGCCAGAAAAGGCAAGAATTATGGGTGTGTTGTCGCTGCTCACGGGTGACTCCGCCGGAAAGATGGTATGAATTCAGATTTGAGACGAAGCTCGCTCGATCTTACTGAGCAGGATTCGTTGCGCGGCTGCAGAACTGGTCGCGGTAAATACAGTATCGTCACCGCCGACATTGCCGACAATTTCCGGCCAGCCACAGCGATCCAGTGCCAGTGCGACCCGCTGCGCCGCCCCGATTGCCGTTTTGATGACCAGCAGGTTCGGCCCGGCCGGCTTCAGTTTGCGAAGCAAGTCAGATACTTTGGAAATCTCATCGTCGGCTGGTTCAGACGAAGACCGCAGCTCATATCCGGCTGTAGTCTTGATCGCACTGATGTCCTTCAGGTCCCTGCTTACACTCGATTGCGTCGCCTCAAAGCCCAGCGCAATCAGCTGATCGACCAGGTATTGCTGGGTTCCGGCAGGGCCGGACTCAAGAATCTGCTGAATCGCACTCTGGCGCTCTATCTGAACCTGGGACGCATTGGACATGATTGCTCTCGCATAATTATGCGCATAAACTTACCAACATGCGCATAATTGGTCAAGCACTATCTTGCGATATTGTCCTGCTTGTCAACCCAGGCTGACTCAACCCTTGCCGCAGCCGGCGGCCCACAAAAATACTCACACTACCGCGCCTGCCCGCCGACGAGTACCACGGCTGCAATCATAGTCACGTAAGTGATGGGGAAAATCCAACGTGACCGCCGGTCGAGCTTTCGGGCTCCGGCCGGATTTCTCTCGGTCATGGTCACCGCCACCATATTTTCCAGAGCTGACAGAGCGATGAGAATGAATGCGGCAATCATCACCTTGTCCATTAGTGTCAGGTAAGCCACCTTTGGCAAGCTCCCCGAAATAGCAAACTGATACGCCACGATCGTCAGGAATGCGGTTGACGAAATCCTCATTCGCCCACCCAAAGACTCTTTTCCCATCCAAAAGACGGACCAGGAAAGCATAACGATCAACGTCAACGGTACCGATAACTTGACCAGGTAATAACCGGCCTCTCGTTCTACATTTACATTGAATATCACGCGTGAGAACGGCACGCGATCTCTGACTTGTCCTGTCTCTTCAGTACTGGCCGTAAGGCTCTTAACTTTCCACTCCGGCAAATACAGGTCTTCTGCATAGCCGACCATGTTTTCCATAGGCAGAATTTGGACGACATCACGATTGAAAGTAAATGACTCCATCGCGATGGCAAAAGACTGTTGATCAAATGGAAAGTGGCGAAGATCGAAGCGGGCGGCAACAACTGAATTAAAAAAACCCGAAAAACGGACGGAACCATCCGCGCCTACTTCAATGCGGCCCGCCGTATTCGAGACCGCACCAATGCTGTTGGCAAGCTCGAGGTCCGGAATCCACAAATCACCGTCGCTGTCGCGCGCTGTATCACCAAAAAAGACGCGCTCTTCCCGCCCTTCTGTACTCGCATCAAACGCCTGACGCGGATCGCACCATGCGAATTCCGCATAGCCTTCAAAGCGAAATCGACTCCTAATGACATCGATGTCGGACAGGGAAGTCAGGTGAAAACCAACGTGTATCTGTGTTGCGCCGCTACCCGGAGGCGGATCAAACGAATTACTACCGCTCAATCCGGATGAAGCATATTCGCTGCGGGGCTTGCCGCTGCAGGTAAGTTCGTCCGCCGCTGTGGCAACTTCAGGAAAGCCGATGACCAACAGGATCGATAGAATAAAAATGCGCATTGAAATCTCTTTGCTTATTACCTACGCCCGAGTGACTTTAGGTCGCGTTCCCGGGCAAAATTAGCTGTGGATCGCGACAATATTCCCTCTGTATATCTTTCGCAAATTATGCGGTCCACTGATTGCCGCCTCAGCCTGACTCTTTCCTGACTGCCTCCGCCATCTCTGCCATCGAAAAAAACATGAAATCGATGTCCGGTCGTTGCTCCACTTTAGCGGTTGCACCCCAGGCTCCTGATTCTGACAGTCGCCGTCGGTCAATCCACGCATTGGCAAGCCCAAATTTATTTGCCGACACGTGATCATGGAAAAGACTTTGCGCCGTGTGCAGAATATCTGATCTCGCGAGGCCAAGATCTGCATCCAGTCTTGCAAGAAGATATTCGAAATTTGCTGCGGCAGGTTTGTAGGAACCAATATCTTCTGCCGTATATATAGCGTCGAATTCAACACCAAGTTTGCGGTTCGACGCAGCAAATCCATCCCGGTTTACGTTTGAGAGAATTACCAGTTGGTAACGGGTCTTCAGGAAGCGCAATGCATCCGCGGTGTCCGGAAAAGCCGGCCAGTGTTGTATGGAGTCGCCGAAATCTGCATCAAGCTGATCGCTCGTTTGCAATTTGAGTTTCTTAGCGAACGCTTTGTGAACGCACTTCAGCACATCGGTATACAACATCCCCGGCGTATCGGTCTCTTGCTCGCCTTCAAGAACTGCATGAGACTCCAGCGCGTCATCTCGAGTTATATCGCTGCGATTGTTCTTCATCAGGAGCGGCTGATAGGCGTCCCAGATACCCGCCTCCCAGTCGATCAGCGTTCCATAGCAGTCGAATGTCAGAACCTTGTAGTCGCTTAAACGCATTGTCCTGGCGCACCATTATCAGATAAACAGTATCAAATGATATGAGATTGGACGTAGAAAATGGGAAATTTTTGCTTATGCTACGGGAAGATCGCCGTTAGTCACCTTCTGTAAATTGTAGGCATTGATCAACTCACCAAAACAGTGCACCGCCATACGCCAGCGTACCGATCCGGTACGAAGGTGTTGACATCAGCGATGTGTGGCCGTGAAACCTATCCGGAATCTGCGATTGCAGAGTTTTTCATTGCCAGGTCGATTCTCGCTCGAGTGACGTAGTTTCAAATTAAAATATTCTTTTGCAATGACGAGTGGCAAAAATCGCAATTCGTGTCATATACTCAGGCACTCGGCTGTTCCTTCGAATTTTCAATAATTCACTAACACACGACTTGCGCTATTTTCCTGCAAGTACCACAGCCAAACACGTTGCGGCCACTGAAGGCCCAATCGGGCGTCGATGTGACGCCATTTCAACAGTGACAAGTACGCGGCGCAGGCGGGAACTGCGGGCCGCATAAGGCATTGATGACAAAAAAATCAGCACAAGGTCTCTACGATCCAGGTTTTGAGCACGATAGTTGTGGCTTCGGGCTGATAGCGAATATTGATGATACGCCGAGTCACTGGATAATCGAGACAGCTATTTCTGCGTTGGCGAGACTCACCCACCGTGGCGCGGTTGCTGCAGACGGAAAAACAGGCGATGGCTGTGGCTTGCTGATTAAATTTCCGGATACTTTTTTGCGTGCTGTAGCCGAAGAAGCAGGTATTCACGTCGGTGAACGATTCGGCGCCGGGATGGTTTTCCTGAGCCAGGATCCAGCAATTGCTGAAAAAGTAAAAACCGAAATCGATCAAGCAATAACCGAAAGTGAACTCGAAGTCGCCGGCTGGCGAACAGTACCGATCAATACCGAAGTTTGTGGTGAACTGGCAAAACGTACATTGCCCCGGATCGAACAGGTTTTTGTCAACGCTCCTGCCGGCATGCAACGCGGCACATTCAATCGACAGTTATTCTTCGCCAGAAGACGTGCAGAAAAACGATTTGCGGGAATTGACCTGACAGCCTATGTAGCGAGCTTGTCATCCGCGACGATCTGCTACAAGGGCATGGTTATGCCGGACGCTTTGCCGGAGTTCTATACCGATCTTCGCGATACGCGACTTGAATCGTCTGTTTGTGTTTTTCACCAGCGCTTTTCAACCAACACCATGCCGGAATGGCGGCTCGCACAACCATTTCGATTCCTCGCACACAATGGCGAGATCAATACGATTCAGGGCAACCGCAACTGGGCACTCGCTCGGGCGGACAATTTTCGTTCTGACAAAATGCCTGATATTTCAGCTCTCGAACCCATTGTCTCTCTGACGGGATCTGACTCGTCAAGCCTCGACAATATGCTGGAGGTCATGCGTGGCGCGGGCATGGATGTATTGCAGGCAATGCGCATCCTGATTCCTCCAGCCTGGCAAGCGATGGACACGCTGGATCCCGATGTTCGTGCGTTTTACGAATTCTTTGATTGCCAGATCGAACCCTGGGATGGACCGGCCGGGATCGTCCTGATTGATGGACGTTATGCTGCCTGTTGCCTGGACCGTAACGGGCTGCGTCCGGCGCGCTACGTAATTACAAGGGACCGCCACATTACCATTGCCTCCGAAATCGGCGTCTACGACTACCCTGCCGACAGCGTCATCAGCAAGGGTCGGCTTGGGCCCGGTGAAATGCTTGCTGTCGATCTCAGAAACGGATGTTTACTGACGAACGATGAAATTCATGACGATCTGAAAGGCCGCTTTCCCTACAAGAAATGGTTAAAACAGGGTGTTCGCTACCTGGACTCGGAACTGGTCGACCGTCACATGGCAGCCGAGCCGATGGACGAGGATACACTTGCGACCTACCAAAAAATGTTCAACCTATCGCGGGAAGAGATCAATGACATTGTCAGCGTACTGGCGAAAGCTGAGCAGGAAGCCGTCGGCTCGATGGGTGACGACACGCCCATGCCAGTGCTGTCGACAAAAGTCAGGTCACTTTTCGATTATTTTCGCCAGCAATTTGCACAGGTAACTAACCCACCGATCGACTCGCTCCGCGAGCGTATCGTTATGTCCCTGCAAACGAACATCGGCCGTGAATCTAGTCTGTTCGACATCGGCCCGGAACATGCGCAGCAGATAATAATTAACTCGCCGGTTCTGTCACAGCGCAAGTTACGCCAGTTGCTCGGCTCCGGCATGTTTGCCGACAGCCACGCATTTATTGATTTGAATCAGGCGGATACCCACTCGTTATCACAAGCCCTTGAGCAGATTTGTGCCGAGGTCGACCGGGCCATCGACGACGGAAAAATGTTGCTTATGCTGAGCGACCGTTATCTGAAGCCAGGGCTGTTGCCTGTGCATGCCTTGCTGGCGACAGGCGCGGTACACCAGCATCTTATTCGGAAAGGCCAACGCTGTGCGGTCAACATCATCGTGGAAACGGGAGTCGCAAGAGACGCACATCACTTCGCGTGCCTGATCGGATGCGGAGCGACCGTTGTGTACCCGTATCTTGTATATCAAAGCCTTCACGACCTGGCGACACGAGGCAACATAGATCGGCAGCAACAACTCGGTCGGAGTTATCGTCGTGGCATTCGTAAAGGGTTGTTCAAAATCATGTCCAAAATGGGTATCTCCTCGATATCGAGTTACCGCGGGGCACAATTGTTCGAAATCGTTGGCTTGCACGATGAAGTAGTTGAGAGATGCTTTACCGGAACAGTCAGTCGTATCCAGGGCGCTAAATTCGACGATCTTCTTAAAGACCAAAAGGAACTTGCACATGTTGCCTGGGATCCGCGAGCGCCACTAACGCAAGGTGGTTTGTTGAAATATGTACACGGCGGTGAGTACCATTGTTACAACCCCGATATTGTCTCAACACTTCAGGCGGCGGTACGCACCGGGGACCTCGAAAAGTATCGCAAGTATGCAAACCTGGTGAATAACAGGCCTGTCGCGACCATTCGAGACCTGTTTCGACTGCTGCCGGCGGGACCAGAGGTGCCAGTCGACGAGGTAGAATCGATTGAAAGCATTCTGCCGCGATTTGATAGTGCTGGTATGTCCCTGGGTGCATTGTCCCCGGAGGCGCATGAGGCGCTGGCCATCGCAATGAACCGTCTCGGCGCACGCTCAAATTCCGGTGAAGGTGGCGAAGACCCGGCACGTCACGGCACGGAACGAAAATCAAAGATTAAACAGGTCGCATCCGGCCGCTTTGGTGTAACAGCACAATACCTGGTCAATGCCGAAGTTATTCAGATCAAGATCGCCCAGGGCGCTAAACCTGGCGAAGGTGGCCAGTTGCCCGGACACAAGGTCAACAAAATGATCGCAAAGCTGCGCTATGCAAGACCCGGCGTTGGCTTGATATCACCACCACCACATCACGATATCTATTCGATTGAAGACCTCGCACAACTGATTTTCGATCTGAAACAGGTTAATCCGGAGGCACTGATATCAGTCAAACTGGTAGCCGAACCCGGCGTAGGCACAATCGCCGCCGGCGTCGTCAAAGCGTATGCCGACCTCATTACGATTTCCGGATACGACGGTGGTACCGGCGCGAGTCCATTGAGTTCCGTGAAATATGCCGGGTCGCCATGGGAGCTTGGGCTCTCGGAGGCGCACCAGGTTCTGCGACTAAATGACCTGCGCCACAGGGTGCGTTTGCAGGCCGATGGTGGACTCAAGACCGGCCTCGACGTTATCAAAGCCGCCATGCTTGGTGCCGAAAGCTTCGGTTTCGGAACGGCGCCAATGATTGCGCTCGGCTGCAAATATTTGCGAATTTGCCACCTGAATAATTGTGCGACTGGCATTGCGACGCAAAACGAAGTTCTGCGTAGCGACTATTTCATTGGACTGCCGGAAATGGTCGAGAATTTTTTCCGTTTTATCGCCGAAGACGTCCGCTATCACCTCGCGAAACTCGGCGTCAGGAATTTTGCAGACATCATTGGTCGTGTCGATTTGATCGAATTATTACCTGGCGATACCGACAAGCAAAATCAACTTGATCTAAGACCGATAATCTCGGACGCAGGAGTCGCGCCGGAAAAACCGCAGTTTTGCACGGAGGCGAGAAACGAGCCATTCGATCAGGCAGACCTTGCACGGGAGATGCTAACGACAACTTTGCCTGCTATCGAAACAAAATCGGGTGGAGACTTTAACTTCGGAATTCACAATTACGACCGAACAATTGGCGCCAGCATTTCTGGAGAAATAGCCAGACGCTACGGCAACGAAGGTATGGATGATGCGCCTCTGAATATCCTCTTGCACGGAACTGCCGGCCAAAGCCTCGGTGCATGGAATGTATCAGGGCTGAATCTGGACCTGGTCGGCGATGCTAATGATTACGTCGGCAAAGGCATGGCCGGTGGGCAGATTATTGTACGGCCGCCGACGGACGCTCTGTTTGTGGCCAAAGATACCGTCATAGTCGGCAACACCTGCCTTTACGGTGCGACCGGTGGCCAGTTTTTCGCTGCCGGACAGTCAGGCGAGAGATTTGCGGTGCGCAATTCCGGTGCACTCGCCGTCGTCGAGGGCAGCGGCGATCACTGCTGTGAGTACATGACCGGAGGGGTCGTCGTTGTGCTTGGGCGCAGTGGTGTAAATTTCGGTGCGGGCCTTACCGGTGGCTTTGCCTACGTGTTGGATCTCGATAGGGATTTCGTCGATCTGTACAACCACGAGCTGATTGACATCCACCGCATCACGCCGGAGAGCATGGAGTCGCACTTACACCACCTAAATAGCCTGATAATACAGCATGTTGAGTACACGGGTAGTAAATGGGGCGCGGAAATACTCGAAGACTTCCGTACCTTCCTGCCGAAATTCTGGGTAGTGAAATCGAAAGCAGCCGAGCTCGGTTCGTTGATCGAATCTTTGCGCCAAGCAGCGTGAGCGACCACGATGTCTAAACACCCTCTGCAGTTTCTCGAAGTACCACGTCGCAATCCGGAAAAACAACCGGCAGAAATCCGCATCAAACATTTTGACGAAATATATGGTCGTTTTGACGGGGCCGATGCGGCAAGCCAATCCGGACGCTGCATTGCCTGCGGCAACCCGTATTGTGAATGGAAATGTCCGGTGCACAACTACATCCCCGATTGGTTGCGCCTGGTCGAAGAGGGAAAACTTTTCCAGGCGGCGGAATTGTCCCACCAGACTAATTCACTGCCGGAAATCTGCGGTCGGATCTGCCCGCAGGACAGGCTATGCGAAGGGGCATGCACGCTCGATGATGTAAACGGAGCGGTCAGTATTGGCAGTATCGAAAAATACATTACCGATGAGGCGCTAAAACAAGGCTGGCGGCCCGACATGTCACACATAATTGATACCGGCAAGCGCGTCGGCATCGTTGGTGCCGGTCCGGCCGGTCTTGCCGCGGCTGATGTGCTTGCCCGCAATGGAATCAGATCTGTTGTCTATGATGCGTACTCCGAAATCGGTGGCCTTCTGACGTTTGGTATTCCTTCATTCAAACTCGAAAAGCAGGTCGTAAGAATACGCCGCGGAATCTTGCAGGGCATGGGCGTCGAGTTTGTACTGAACACGCACATTGGCACCCAAAAACCGTTCCAGGAATTGCTCGATGAATTCGATGCTGTGTTTCTTGGCATGGGAACCTACAAATTCGTCAAAGGCGGATTTCCGGGTGAGGATTTGCGAGGGGTTTATGAGGCACTTCCATATCTCATTTCGAATGTAAACCAGGAACTGGGCATCAGTCAGCCCACGCCGCACGTCGACCTGGCCGGCAAACGAGTGATCGTACTCGGCGGAGGGGATACCGGCATGGACTGCAACCGAACAGCGATCCGCCAGGGCGCGACGTCCGTGACCTGCGCCTATCGCCGCGACGAGGAAAACATGCCCGGCTCACGGCGTGAAGTGGAGAACAGCAAGGAAGAAGGGATTAATTTCCTGTTTAATCGACAACCTTTTGAAATTGTCGGTGAGGATCATGTCACCGGCGTTAAAGTGATTAAGACAAAGCTCGGCGCCCCCGGTCCCGACGGCAGGCGGAGCCCGGAACCCATCCCGGGTAGCGAAGAATTGTTGCCCGCTGACGCGGTAGTGACCGCATTCGGTTTCGGCGCGAGTCCGGCGGACTGGTTTACGGATTTTGATATCGGCGTAATGCCCGGCGGCTTGATTGAAGTAAACAATAACGGGCGCCTGCCGTTTCAAACGACGAACCCCAAAATATTTGCCGGTGGCGACATGGTGCGGGGTTCTGACCTCGTCGTGACTGCGGTATTTGAAGGCCGCGAGGCTGCTGCTGGTATCGCCAGTTACCTGGCCGTGTAAAGCGGTGACCGACGCCGCCTGATCTGCACTTCATTTGACGCAGGGAAAATTGTTCTTGCACAGGTTGTAGTAATGTAATAGTGTGCTATTACATTACTACATACTGAGCAGACAACAGAACGTGAAACCCAACCGCGACGACACAGCCAGCCAGCGTAAATGCAACGAGGACGCCCTGTTCAAAGCGGTGGACAGCCTGCAGGGCACGCGGGAATGTAGTAATTTTTTCAAGGACCTATGCACGCCAGCTGAGTTGCAGGCATTGGTTGATCGCTGGCAGGTAGTTGGCTTGCTGCGACAGGATCTCCCGTATCGCCGCATACACGATATGACCGGCGTAAGCGTTACTACCATTGGCCGCGTCGCACGATTCCTGAGTAACGGGTTCGGCGGCTACGAGGCCGCCATCGAACGTACTGATCATAAGCATCATCCCCGCAGCAAAAGCGCTTCTCACTGAGGATTACCCAATGAACATTCCAGAGCAGCGCATCAAAATTGCGCTGCAGAAATCCGGTCGTCTGACAGATCACTCACTTGATCTGCTCGCACGTTGCGGCCTGAAATTCACACAAAGTAAAGATCAGCTGTTCTGCTACGGCGAAAACATGCCCGTAGACCTGCTGTTAGTGAGAGACGACGACATTCCCGGGCTGGTAAGTGACGACGTATGCGACCTCGGCATTGCCGGTCTCAATGTCATACATGAAAAGCGTCTCGAACTGCAAAGTAGCGGCAAAACCGCTCTGTATGACCAGGTCTATGCGCTCGATTTCGGTCACTGCCGACTCTCCATCGCCGCTCCCGAAGCGGCCGCATACGAAGGGCCGCATTGTCTGCAGAATACACGCATTGCCACCAGTTACGTGGCAACGCTCGAGGACTTTCTGCGGCAACACAACATTAATGCCGAGATCGTTTACTTCTCTGGTGCTGTAGAGATTGCCCCACGATTGGACAAAGCAGATTTCATCTGTGACCTGGTCTCAAGTGGCTCCACGCTCGCTGCGAATCAACTACGCGAGGTGGAAACAGTAATGGACAGCGAGGCGGTCATCATTCAGACCCGTGCGCCGTTGCCGGAGCTCAAGCAGCGCTGGATCAGCCGCATATTGCAAAGACTGGACGGCGTTCTTCAGGTAAGGGAGTCGAAGTACGTCATGCTGCACGCGCCGCGATCGGCACTCGAACAAATTGTTGCGTTGCTGCCCGGCGCTGAGTCGCCGACCATAATTCCACTCGAGGGCGACGGCGACAAAGTTGCGGTGCACGCTGTATGCCGTGAAAACGTTTTTTGGGAAACGCTTGAGAATCTTAAAGTCGCCGGCGCGAGTTCGTTACTTGTCCTGCCGGTCGAGAAGATGCTGGCCTAAGCTGATGTTTGCGAAAATCAATCACTGGTCATCACTGTCGCCCGACGAACAGGAAGCACTTTTGCAGCGCCCGGCACTGGTCGACAATACACAAACCCGGGAACAGGCAGCGCGAATCATCGCTGCGGTCCGACGTGATGGCGATGCCGCGCTTTTCGAATTTGCCGCGCAGCTCGAAGGCCGGAGTTTGCAGGCACTGCGAGTCACCGATCAGGAATTTACCGACGCCGAGTCTGGTGTTTCATCTGCAGCCAAAGCCGCGATTGACACGGCGACCGAAAACGTCAGGCGTTTCCATGCGGTACAAGTACCTGCCGAAATCGATCTGACCGTTTGTCGCGGAGTACGCTGCGAACGTCGCAACCAGGCAATCGACGCCGTCGGTCTGTATGTACCCGCCGGCACTGCGCCTCTGCCCTCAGCTGCAATTATGCTGGCGGTGCCGGCAGCGATCGCCGCGTGCCCGGTCCGTATTCTTTGCACGCCTGCCGACGAGAATGGCGTTGTGAATGCGGCAACACTATTCGCCGCAAGGCTTAGCGGCATTACCGACGTTTTCAAGATCGGCGGTGCTCAGGCCATCGCTGCGATGGCTTACGGTACCGAAACGGTGCCTAAGGTTGCCAAGGTATTCGGGCCCGGTAATGCCTGGGTAACAGCGGCAAAAACGCTGGTTGCCGGAGATCCCGCCGGCGCATCGATCGACATGCCTGCCGGGCCCTCCGAGGTGCTGGTTATAGCGGATGACACGGCCGAGCCGGCATTCGTCGCGGCGGATCTGCTCTCGCAAGCGGAACATGGCGAAGACTCCCAGGTGTTGTTGGTTACGACCAGTAAAGATGTCGCTAACGAAACCATCCGCGAGGCAGAAACACAGCTTCTACAGTTGGCGCGACGGGATATTGCCCGGGCCGCGTTGCAACAAAGCAGGGTTATCCTGGTAGACGACATTTCTGCCGCAATTGAAGTAAGCAATCGCTACGCGCCCGAACACCTTATTCTGCAGATTGAAAATCCGCGCACGGTACTCAATCAGGTCCGCAATGCAGGCTCCGTATTTCTCGGCAGGTGGTCACCCGAGTCCGTTGGCGACTATTGCAGCGGCACCAATCACGTGCTGCCGACATACGGCACCGCAAGAAGTTACAGCGGCCTTGGCGTGGAGCAATTCATGCGCCAGATGACCGTCCAGGAACTGACAGAAGACGGGTTACGTCAGCTTGCGCCGACAGTTATCGAACTGGCAACACTCGAAGGTCTCGATGCGCATGCACAAGCCGTAAAAATCAGGCTGGACGAAACCGTCCGGGTCGAGGTGGCGTAGTGGCGGTGACCGCACTCGCCAGACCGGAGATACGTGATCTGCAAGCCTACCAGGCAGCGGAGGTTGCCGATGACAACGTAAAAATGAATGCCAACGAGGCGCCGGTGGCAACGGGCACCGGAGAAGCAGATGGCCTCAATCGCTACCCTGCCCCACGACCCGGGGCACTTATCAGACTGATGGCCGACTTCTATGGCGTTGCTGAGGGCAATGTGCTGGTAACGCGCGGCAGTAGCGAGGGCATCGACCTCCTGATGCGTACCTTTTGTTCTGCCGGTCGGGACAACATCCTGCTTACGCCACCGGCATTCGAAATGTACCAGGTCTACGCATCGATTCAGGGCGCCGGTACGATTACTGTCCCGTTACAGGCTGAAAATGATTTCGCGGTGGACACTGATGCCTTGCTCAGTTCGTGTGATGACAATACAAAATTGATTTTTCTTTGCTCGCCAAACAACCCGGTTGGCACGATCATTCCGCGAGCCGAGATAGTACGAATTCTGCAAGCTCGTGCCAATAAATCTGTAGTGGTGATTGACGAGGCCTATATCGAATACAGTGATACGGGCTCACTGGCTACATTGGTAACACAATACGAAAACCTCGTGGTTCTGCGCACACTTTCCAAAGCACTGGCACTTGCCGGCGCTCGTTGTGGCGCAGTCATTGCATCGGCTGAACTTATACCGCTTCTGGATGGCGTGCTCGCTCCTTACGCATTAGCTTCTCCCGTGCTGACCAGTGCCGAGCGTGCGCTCAGCGGCACTCAACTAACAGAGGCACTGGAGTCCGTAAACATGATCGTTGCGGAACGGGAACGATTGCGATCAGAGCTCAACGCTCGCACGGTGGTTGAACAGGTTTGGCCCAGCAAAGCCAATTTTCTATTTGCACGCTTCAGGGACCTTGCTGAAGTCGTAAGCTGTCTTGCCGCTGCCGGCATCACGATTCGTGTTTACGCAGACGACTCGGAACTACGAAATTGTGCGCGAATTACGCTGGCTTCCGCGGCCGACAATGATCGCCTGCTGCGAGCATTGAGGAGTCTTGATTAATATGTTGAAAGTACTCTTTATAGATCGTGACGGTACGCTGATCGAGGAACCCGCCGACAATCAGGTCGATGCCTTGCACAAGGTGCGCCTGGTTCCGGGCGTAATCCGTGCCTTGCAGCGCTTGCAAGACCTTGGTTATCGTTTCGTAATCATCAGCAACCAGGACGGGCTCGGTACGAGCTCATTTCCGCAGGCGGATTTTGAAATTTGCCAGGAACACACGCTCGCCCTTTTCGCATCACAGGGCATTAACTTTGACGAAGTTCTCATATGCCCTCACCGGGAAAATGATGGTTGCGACTGTCGCAAACCGAGAACGGGCCTGCTTACCCGCTTCCTTGCAAATACTGACCTCGACATGGCTTCATGTGCTGTCATCGGCGACCGTAACACCGACATGCAACTGGCTGAGGCGCTGGATATCCGTGGCTTTCAGATAAACAATGGCGAGCCACCGTTGTCCTGGGAAGATGTTTGCATTGCACTTGCGCCCGGCGCGCGAACCGGTGAATTTGCAAGGAGCACCAATGAAACGAGTATTAGTGCAAGCGTAAACCTGGACACATCAACAGCAGTAATGGTGAACACCGGCATTGGCTTTTACGATCACATGCTCGAGCAAATCGCCAAACATGGTGGTTTTAGTCTCAGCGTGCGCTGTGACGGCGACCTCAACGTCGATGAACACCACACTGTCGAAGATACAGCGCTGTGTCTCGGCAATGCACTCAGGATCGCCCTGGGCGATAAACGCGGCATTGCGCGTTTCGGTTTCCAGCTGCCAATGGATGAAAGCGAAGCCAGCGTGTCGCTCGATCTGTCCGGACGCCCGTTTTCAAAATTCAGCGGCGATTTTCCACGAGACCATGTCGGGCAGATGCCCACGGAACTGGTACCGCATTTTTTCCAGTCGCTGGCCGATTCGTTGGGCGCAGCGCTGCATGTCTCCGTCACTGGCAGCAATTCACATCACATGGTCGAAGCCTGTTTCAAAGCGCTTGGTCGTGCCTTGCGACAGGCCATACGCATTGAGAGTGACGAGTTGCCTTCTACGAAAGGCGTGTTGAGCTGATATGCCAGGCACTCGAGTAGCTATTGTCGACAGTGGCGGCGCGAATATCGCGTCGCTCACGTATGCCCTTGATCGCCTGGGTGTCGACAGCACACTAACGCGGGACGCCAGCACCATTCGCAACGCCAGTCACGTAATTCTTCCCGGTGTCGGTGCCGCGGCCGATGCAATGCAGAAACTCGACAGCAACGATCTCTCGGCCGTCATCACAGGACTTAGCCAACCAGTACTTGGCATCTGTCTTGGCATGCAACTGTTAGCAAAAGCATCCGCGGAAGACACCACTGAGTGTCTTGGAATAGTCCCCGCAGCTGCCGAGAAGCTGCAGGTGAGCCCGACATTTCCAGTACCCAATATGGGTTGGTGTCGAGTCAGGCAATCAGAGTCACACGCACTGTTTGCCGGCATAGACAACGATAGCTACTTTTACTTTGTGCACAGCTTCGCACTTCCTGTCGGCGAATATACAATCGGGCAAGCTCTGCACTCGAAACCTTTTACCGCTGTGCTTGCTCACGAAAACTTCTTTGCAACCCAGTTTCACCCGGAACGCTCGGCCAGGGCCGGCTCGAAGCTCCTCAGCAATTTTGCGGCGCTCACGGCGTGAACGTTATTCCTGCCATCGACCTGCGCAAAGGGCAATGCGTACGCCTGCTACGGGGCGATTTCGATCGCCAGACGAATTACAGCGTGGATCCCGTAGCACTTGCCGGCAGTTACCAAGCCACTGGATTCAGCGACCTGCATGTCGTCGATCTCGATGGCGCACTATCGGGACAACAGGAAAACCAGGACATCATCCGCAAAATTATCAGTAGCAGTGATCTGGCGGTGCAAATCGGAGGCGGAATACGCACTGAAGCGCAGCTCGAATCCTGGCTAGCTGCAGGCGTTGCGCGGGTGGTCATTGGCAGTCTCGCGGTAATCCGGCCACATCTGGTCAGTGACTGGCTGAACACTTACGGCCCCGACAAAATCGTTCTGGCGCTGGACGTCACTCTGGATGAAGCCGGCACACCGCAACTGGCCACACACGGCTGGACTCGTTCCGGGAACATGACGCTATGGCAGTGCATCGATACGTATTTGAATGTGGATCTACGACATGTGCTGTGCACGGACATCAGCAAGGATGGCGCGATGACCGGACCAAATTTTGAGCTATATACGCAGCTGCTCGAGAAGTATCCACGCATACAATTGCAAGCTTCGGGCGGCGTCCGCGATATTGATGACCTGAAAGCGCTTAATCGTATCGGCGTGCCAGCAGCCATCAGCGGGCGCGCATTGCTGGATGGCAAAATCAATACTGAGGAGTTGACGACATTCCTGCCCGCCGCATAATTCCCTGTCTCGACGTTCGTGACGGCAAGGTCGTCAAGGGCGTACAGTTTCGCAAACACCGCGTCGTTGGAGACATACTTGATCTCGCAGAACGATATTGCAACGCAGGCGCCGACGAGCTCGTATTTTATGACATCACTGCCAGCCCCGATGGTCGCACCGTCAACAGAAACTGGGTTAGTAGTGTCGCAGCGCTGCTCGACATTCCTTTTTGTGTCGCTGGTGGCATCCGCACTGTCGCCGACGCCGAAGATATCCTGCGAAAAGGCGCTGATAAAATTTCTGTTAATTCACCCGCGCTGAAAAACCCCGCTTTAATTTCCGAACTGGCGAAACGGTTCGGCTCACAATGTGTTGTGTTGGGTGTAGATAGCCATAACGTTGGAAGTTCATGGCACGTATACCAGAACACCGGTGACGCGAAGCGGATTTCCAAAACGTCGCGGACGACGACAGAATGGATTGCCGAAGCACAGGACCTTGGCGCTGGAGAAATTGTGCTCAATTGCATGAATCAGGATGGCGTTCGCAATGGTTACGACATTGAACAGCTGGCGATGGTCCAGGAGCGTTGCAGCGTTCCACTGATCGCATCTGGCGGCGCCGGAACAATGCAGGATTTCGAATCAGTCTTTCGAAGAACGGGGGCCTCCGGTGCACTGGCCGCCAGTGTTTTTCACAGTGGAGAAATAGCGATTCCCGACCTGAAGCAGTATCTGAGCAAGGCTAACATCGAGGTGCGTTTGTGACTTTGTCCGGCGACACTATCGACTGGGAAAAAAGTGATGGTCTCGTGCCGGCAATCGTGCAGCATGGCACGACCGGGCGCGTTCTGATGCTCGGATACATGAATGCCGAAGCACTGGCTGCAACGCAGACCAGCGGACTGGTAACATTTTATAGTCGCTCGCGAAAATGCCTCTGGACCAAGGGGGAAACATCCGGCAACAAGCTGGAACTCTCTTCTATTGAACTCGATTGTGACCGTGACACACTGTTGGTGACGGCGATTCCTGCCGGTCCTACCTGTCACCTGGAGAGAAATAGCTGTTTTGACCAGGATGCCGAACTACCCGGGTTTGGTTTCATAGGCCAACTTGAGTCTGTTATAGAAGATCGGATGGCAAACCCGGACAAAGAAAGCTACACGAGGCAGCTTGTGAACGCCGGTATACATCGAATGGCACAAAAAATTGGTGAAGAAGGCGTAGAACTGGCATTGGCAGCCACGAAGGGTGATCATGCAGAAATTACCAGTGAAGCGGCAGATCTGATTTACCATGTTCTGGTACTGCTGAAGCAGCAGGGACTGGAATTTGCTGATGTCGCGCGGCAACTGCAAAGCCGGCATCAAAGCTGAGCTTCACAATAAGCAGCACAAGGTACTTTGACAGTCGTCAGGTGATCAGCATTTATGAAGAAGGCCGCTGGTTTGAGTGCAGCCGATGATTCGTCGCATCACGCGGTATCGGCATTTACCCATGAACTGATTGATGATCTAGCGCGGAATCGATACAGCTTGCGTGCCTGGCGAACCCTGCTGTCGCTTTCCTGGTCTCGCTCGATTGAGGATATTAATCGATCTCCAGAACGCATGCGATCAGTCTATTGGTGGGTCACAATTGTCGCCGCTGTTGGAGCTAGCGTCATTCTGTTGACGCTGTTTCTGCAGACGCCTGACCGGGCACTCGCAGCATTGGTGTTTTGGTTACCCTGGTATGTGGGCACCGTTTTTTTCCTCGTTACTCACATCGGCATGGTGGATGATGAAAACCGGATGCCGCGTAAGGGTCTGTTGCTGGCAAATGGATTGAGTTTTGCACGACTCGGCCTTGCACCACTGGTAATTTGGCCATGCCTGCAGGTTCCGGTTGTTTCGACAACTGCGCCGTTTTTCGCATTGTTCCTTATTATGCTTTCAATATCTGACTTGCTTGATGGGTGGGTTGCCCGCAGGCAAAAGCTCTGTACACGCATGGGTCGAATGCTTGATGTACTGGCGGACCTGGCATTTATTACCTTTCTTGTTACAGGCCTTTATATGGCCGGTATTATCCCGCTGCCGTTGCTGCTGCTAATGATTGTCCGATACCCACTCTTATTGTTAGCTGTGCTCATTATGTATTTCTTGCGTGGGCCAGCGCCGTTGCGCCCAACCTTGATTGGCAAATTGACGACTTTCACAAGTAGTATCGTGTTGCTCATTTTTGCAGGCAAGATACTATTATTGGTGTCCTGGCCAACTCCATCGATGATCGAATGGTCTGTTTGGTTTCTCTATTTGTTGATTAGCGTAAACATCATTTACATTATCCGCTGGGGAACTAACTGGCACGAGCTCAAGCATTGAGAGTGATGATCGAGAGCGCCCGGCAACGACTATTCACGAACCACCAGGTCACCTTGCCTGCTAAACTAGATCCAGACCTGATTATCGGATTATCAAATGGCTAAGAAACTCAAACATGAGGCGGAACTCCTGAAAGAAGCTCTGCGTATAATTATGGCCGATGCAGTCAAGCGTGGAATCGTCGAGTTCGATTCCACCGACTCACACAATCTGAAAATCGAATACGCCTATCGACTATTGGTTCACGACAAGAAAATCATGCCCCTGGCGCCAGCTCAGTTGACACTACCCAACATGAAACATCGGTTGGCTAAATGGGTTTCGCACGAATTACCAGCGGGTCACACGTTGCTAAGCTAGCAAGCAACAAGATTTCAATTCGCGGTAGTTTCTTTCCTTCAACGTCGTGAATCACAGAGTCGCCACCGGACAGGAATCGTGGGGATTCGATTTGAAATTAATCGTAGGCGACCGGCAACTAGACATTGCAATATCGAAAGTGAAAATCTATCGATCGGCATTGATCCGATTTTTCTGGCGAAATTGAACTCGCCGGCGAATGTCTAACTGGTCCCGACTCCCCAACACGTACTTGGTGAACGCTCGTCAGTGAACCATTTCCTGCCAATGCATACGAATCAGACGATTGGTATTTCGGCAATGTCGATAACGAGTTGGCCGACTGCAGATCGTCCTGCGCTATTTACAAGCGCAACGCGACTATCAGTTTGTAAATGCAAGACTCAGCCGGGGAAGAACAGCCATCAATCGACGGGCGTGTGCAGAAATCTCTGCACAAAGGGCGCTGAGAACGAACTCCTCGCGCCCAATAACGGGTTATCTAAGCTGCAGAGCGCTTGATAAGGAAACGGTAGACCGAATCTTCAGTTGTTGATTCCATCAGTTCGTTGCCCGTCTGGCGGCAAAATGCCTGGAAATCTGCAATTGATCCTGGATCTGTAGAGAGCACTTCCAGGATTTCTCCCGGCGGGACGTCCTTCAGAGCTTTTCTTGCTTTGAGAATAGGTAATGGGCAATTGAGCCCTTTTGCATCCAGCGTGTGTTCAGCCATGTTTGACAGCTCCAGGTAATATGAATCCGGCAGTGCGGGTTAGATGAAGAGATTGATATCCGATTGCGTTGCGCACTCTATATACGTCGCGGCGCCACCAAGCTCCGGACCTTCGATCATATCGTCGAGTGAATACTCGAATAAATCCAGGGTCATCTGGCAGGCAATCATGCGTACGTCCGCATCAACGGCCATCTCTCGCAGTTCCTCAATCGAGGCAACGCCTTTTTTGTTGATCAGGTTTTTCATCATCACGGAACACGCCGCATCTACGCCTGGAATCGCCGTCAGTATATTTGGCATTGTCATGTGTGCACCCATCATGGGCATTTTCATTGCCGGGTTGCCGGCTGCTGTTACTTGTAAATCCAGTTTTTTGAACAGCAACGGTAATCCATAGAATGTGAAAAACATGGTGACGGGCAATCCCATTGCAGCTGCAGTAGTCGCAAGTATGAATGGAGGGTATGCCCAATCCAGGCTACCTTTCGTCACAATGATGGACATGCTTTTGGTTTCGGGAACGGCAACAGGTGCTTCATCCGTTGTGTTCTGAATTTGGTCCGATACGATTTGAGCTTCACTGGACATGGGTTTGCACCTCTTTATATAGGGAGTCTCAGGCTGTCATGCGAATATTAGCACATTAGAATATTAGAATTGTCATTGCCAGGGGGTTAGAATACCCTCCTGCGACTTTTCGCCTCAATAACGCCCTAACCGGTTGTATCAGAGGGGGAAATTCATACTGAATGCTATTTCGAGTTTCAACTACACGAGCATTTGACCTATGAATCAACAACAAAATTCCATAGAACCGGACGACTTTCGAAGGCTGGCCGAGTTGCACGATATGGCATCCAATGCCTGTGAATTGCTCAAAGCGATGTCGAATAAATGGCGACTGATGATTCTTTGCCAGCTCTCGGAAGGGGAAAAAACAGTGGGTGAATTGCAGGGATTGCTTGGACTCGCCCAGTCGGCCGTATCGCAGCATCTTGCGATACTGCGGCGCGAGAATATTGTTCAATCACGCAAACACGCGCAGTCGATCAGCTACTCACTATCCGGTGATGAAGCGATCAGGGTGATGGCGACTCTGCACGATGTGTTTTGTGCGGATATCGAACCTGAAGAGCAGGATCGGTAAAACCAGTTGCTCAAACCAATCGCCCGCTCGGCGGACTCCAATATTTCTAATAACCGGGGTCGAACCGAGGTTTATTTAATAACCCTCGGTTCGACCCCGGTTATTGAGCTACCAACGCGCCTGTAGTCGGCCGTTTTCTATTCGGTTTTCGAACTGGCTAAGAGGGCGCGTGCCTTTTTCTACACACTCGCCGGTTGTGACGTCGAACGCCCACTGATGTTTCGGACAGGTAAGGCGCGTACCCGATAATGCCAGGTGCGGGATATTGGTTACCTGGTGAGGACAGCGGCTGTCGTAAACACTGTAGTCATCTCCGGCACGGTAAATAAAAATACTGCGTCCATCGCAATCTTCTACATAAGTAATATCGCGATCCTTTATTTCGCCCAGGTCGATCAGGTCGTGCCAGTCTGCTTCGATGCCAAGAAGTTCGAGGCGAAACTCCGGAATATCCATGTCGATCAGAATATCCATTGCCCAGATGATCTTGGCCAGGCCGAGTGTCGGGAACGCCATGAGTATGGCATCCAGTATTTCGTTCGGCGTGGCCCCATCGCGCAGCGCACGTGGCAAGTACTGACGTAAGCCGCGTTCTGTCTGACTGTCTATCTTTGTGATGACAGAAATTAGCGAGCGGGTCTTTGGATCAAGATGTTTGCCAGCTTCTTTCAGAAAAGAAAAATAGGCCTTCATCGCCTCCGGGCGGGATTTGATCAGGTAACCAAGTGCGTCACTCATTTGTCTTGCTCCAGGCTGTTATCAGCGAACCACGTCAATTTGTCACGCAAAGTCACTACGCTGCCGATGATGATAAGCGCGGGACTCCTGATTTCGGCGGCAACACACTTCTCTTGCAGGGAATCCAGTGTGCCCACAATAACGCGTTGGCCTCTGCGCGTTCCATTTTCAATGACTGCTGCCGGCGTTTCGGGATCAGCGCCGTTAGTGACGAATCCCTCGGTAATAGTGCCCAACGAGGTCAGGCCCATATAAACCACTACTGTCTGGCGTGGCTGGACCAGGCTTTTCCAATTCAGATTAAGCTTGCCATCTTTTTCATGTCCGGTGACAACAATATATCCCTGGGCATGATCTCGATGCGTCAGTGGTATTCCTGCATAGGCAGCACAACCGCTGGCGGCGGTAACTCCCGGAATCACCTGAAAAGTAATGCCATTGTCTGCAAGGCTTGATATTTCCTCTCCACCACGACCGAATGTGAACGGGTCACCAGCTTTCAACCGCAGCACACGTTTTCCTTCCTGCGCCAGGCGAATCAACATTTCGCTGATCTCTTCCTGCGGCACGCTGTGGTCCTTCTTCATTTTTCCAACATAGATTCTTTCAGCGTCGCGGCGTACGAGGTTGAGGATGCCATCACCGATCAAACGGTCATATAAAACGACATCGGCCTGCTGCATCAGGCGCAGCGCTCGAAACGTCAACAAATCCGGATCGCCCGGCCCGGTTCCCACCAGGTACACTTCACCGCGTGGCGGCATGTCACCATGCGTCGCTGCATCGCTGAGCAAACTCTCCATCAATGCGGTCGCTTCTGTTTCCTGGCCAGAAAACAGATGTTCCGCGATCGGGCCATCGATCATCATTTCCCAGAAGCGGCGGCGCCGGTTCATATCAGGAATGGTTTCCTTCACCTGATCGCGATATTCGCCGGCAAACTCCGCCAGGCGGCCGTAGGCGGCAGGAATGCTCGTTTCGAAGCGCGCCTTAAGCATGCGTATCAGCAATGGCGCGGTGCCACCGCTGCCGATCGCGATCAGCAATGGCGAACGATCGAGCAGCGCCGGCATTACGAAATCGCAAAGTGCGGGGTAGTCACTGATATTGACCGGTATGCCTGCTGCTTTTGCAAGATCGTATAGTTCCTGATTGGTCGCCGTATCTGATGACGCTCCAAAGGCCACGACACAATCATCAAGATCGTCCGCATGCAGATGACCGGTTTTATGCCGAACCCGCTCTTTCTGCAGCAGATGAGCCAGATCGCCATCTGGTTTCGATGCTATAACCGTGAGGTCGCAGCCGGCACGTAATAGCAGGTCTGCTTTGCGCGCGGCAAGTGTGCCATTGCCGACAACCAATGCGCGTCGTCCTTTAACATTTAGGAAGATCGGTAAAAAGTCCAATTCAGATTCCTGGAGGCGTAACGGCCTTTAGTGCGGCGATTTGCTGGCCCAGGCACTCATCACCGTGCTCCAGCGTTCGGCAGTGTCTGCATCGATATCCATAACTGTAAAACGACGGCCCTCGCGAATGCGAATCCGCAGCATACGCAAGTCGCTCTCGTGCTCGACACTCTCAAGTACAACTTCACGTCCATACGGCGCAGCTATTTTGGTCAGCGGCGTGACGGTTTCATCGCTCACCGCTTGCCCCCCGCAAATGCCCCTTCCAATTGCCATTGCCAGTCACGTGGCGTGTCGCGAAAATCCGGCTTTAAGTCAAACTCCATAAAAAGCATGTTATCGGACGTGATGCCGCGAACGGCGTCCAGCAGTCCAACGAACGAGTTAATCTCAGGGTGCTGAATGATGATGTCACTTATCCTGATCTCGATGGTTGCCATTCTAATATTCCGTTTCCTGGTAGGTTTGCAATAGGCGGCTCAGCTTGAGTCAACACGATCGAAAAAGCGAGCGCGATACAACAGTCTCTTGTTGCCCGGCCCGTCATTGAATGCTGTGCGGTTATGCAGGACATTGTTGGAGATAAGCCCCTGTCCCGGTAGCAGTCGATAATTGAAAACGGGGCCATTCTCATCAGCTAGCAGGTCAGCCAGGTATTCCCGGGCTGCTGCAGTCGCCGAATCATCACGCCAGCGAATATTTTTCTTGCGGGCAGTAAAACGCATATGCAGCGCGCCACTGGTTTCGTCGCAAGAAAAAACGGGTCCTGCGACTGCAGGTCTAATTTCGCCTTGCTCTCCAACATTGGCGGGAATCGTCATGCATTGCGGATGCTCGAATGCAGCAATGAAGGCAGGATCTGCATCGCGCAGCCGGATATAGGCGATTTCCGGATCAAGAATGGCGTTCTCGCCCCCGCTTTGCGCATCTTCTGCGCAATGCAAGACGACAGCGCGCACGTGGCGCGAATCGTCATTGTAGTAGCCATCCGTGTGCCAGCTGAGACTGCGATCGGAATATGGCACATAGCCGGCGCGCGTATCTGAGGTTGTCACGGCCAGCTCAGCAACACCATCATCGTTGGCACACAGGTGATGGTCCAGACGTTGCAGCCCAAAATTAGCAGCAAAAGCCCGAATCGCCGCCCTGTCGACCGACGGGTCGAGGCAAGTGTAAATAGCCATGTTTGCGCGCCTGAAACGCTCCAGGATGCGGCCCTTATCGTCCTGCTCTAAAACGTTCAAAGCAGCGATTTCGACAGCCAATTCATCCACATGCCGCGGGTAGCACTCAAGCTTGGCAGCGCGCCATTCTCTATAGCTGGCCTTGTTTTCGTGGAACATCAAATCGATCCGGGCATAGTTGGAAATGGATTCACAGCGGAAATTGGCCCCGCTGGTACTGGGACCCGAAACCCTATATCATAAAAATTGAATATACAAAACCTGAGTTATCCCTTCGGGCCAGAATATGCCCTTCTGCAGCTGAGGTAGGTTGCACCGGAAGGCCGAATATAACAACGCAAAATTGGTGGGACTAACATGGCGAAAAAACAGCACGAAACCCCAATGTTGGATGAACTGGAAGATGGGCCCTGGCCCAGTTTTGTTTCCGGATTAAAACGCCTGGCGACTGACGGCGACAAGCCCAGCGCTAAAATAATGACAGACCTGCTGGGACAGCTCGAGCATTCCTACGAAACCCGCACAGGATATTGGAAAGGTGGCACTGTCAGCGTATATGGCTACGGCGGTGGCGTGATTCCACGTTTCTCGGAAGTCGCGGAAAAATTTCCTGAATCGAAAGAATTTCACACCCTGCGGGTACAACCGCCCGCTGGCATGCACTATTCAACCAAACTGTTACGTGACATGTGTGATATCTGGGAGGAACATGGTTCTGGCCTGATTGCACTGCATGGCCAGTCCGGGGACATCATGTTCCAGGGCTGCACAACAGAAAAGGTGCAAACGTCCTTTGATGCGTTGAATAAGATCGGCCTGGACATGGGTGGCGCGGGACCGGCTTTACGGACATCGATGAGCTGTGTCGGTCACGCCAGGTGTGAACAGTCATGTTATGACGAGGTGCGTGCGCACCGTACGGTCATTAACGGACTGCTGGACGAAATGCATCGTCCGGCATTGCCTTACAAATTCAAATTCAAGTTCTCCGGTTGTCCGAACGACTGCGTCAACTCTATTCATCGAGCGGATTTCGCAGTCATTGGCACCTGGCGGGATGATATCCAGGTCGATCAGGAAGAAGTCAAAAAACACGTCGCTAATGTGGGACGCAAGCAGATGATCGACACGGTGATCTCGCATTGCCCGACACGCGCGCTGAGCCTGAACGACGACGACACACTGGACATCGACAACAAGAGCTGTGTGCGTTGCATGCATTGCATCAACGTCATGACCAAAGCCCTGTCACCTGGCAAGGATCGTGGCGTTTCCGTATTGATGGGCGGCAAGCGTTCACTGAAAATCGGCGATCAGATGGGCACGGTTATTGTTCCTTTCATGAAGCTTGAGACCGACGAGGACTTCGAGAAATTTAATGGACTGGCCGAAACAGTAGTCGACTTCTTTGCCGAGAATGCACTCGAACATGAGCGCGTTGGAGAAACTATCGATCGCATAGGTCTCGCCAACTTCCTTGACGGGATCGGCATCGATGTCGATCCGAACATGGTTAGTCATCCACGCACAAGTTCGTATGTACGGACTGATGACTGGGATGCGGAAGCCAAAAAATGGGAAGACCGCAAAAAAGCTACCAACAGATAGGCAGCCGGAAGTTCAGAGCATAACTACAGCGAGATTGAGGAGCAGGTAATGAAGAATGCGGAGCAACCACGCAGACCGGACGAGCACGGCGTCCCGGACCCATTTCCGCACATGCATCCATTGCTGAGGAAAAACTACGGCCAATGGGACTGGCATGACCGGCCACGACCTGGTGTTCTGCGTCACGTTGCCAAGGGCGGCGACCAGGTGTGGACGGTACGTGCCGGCACGCAACGGCAGATGGATGTACATACCATTCGTACGCTGTGCGAGTTGGCGGACGAGTTCGCTGATGGCCATATGCGATTTACGTCGCGCAGCAATGTAGAGTTCATGCTGTCCGCGCTGGAAAAAACCGAGCCACTGATCAAGAAACTGAACGAAGCAGGCTTCCCGGTTGGCGGGACCGGCAACTCGATGTCAATGATTTCCCATACCCAGGGATGGCTGCATTGCGACATCCCCGGCACCGATGCATCCGGCGTCGTCAAGTCTTTGATGGATGAGCTGCACGTTGAATTTACCCGTGAGGAGATGCCAAACCGCGTTCGCATGACAACCTCTTGTTGCCAGATCAACTGTGGCGGCCAGGGAGATATTGCGATCAACGTACAGTATACGAAGCCACCCACGATCAATCACGATCTTGTTGCCAATGTTTGCGAACGCCCGGCAGTTGTTGCTCGTTGTCCGGTGGCAGCTATTCGCCCGGCGATGGTCAATGGCAAACCGTCACTCGAAATTGATGAAAAGAAATGCATTTGCTGCGGCGCCTGTTATCCACCCTGCCCACCGATGCAAATCAACGGACCGGATTCGACCAAACTGGCAATCTGGGTTGGCGGCAAACATTCCAATGCCCGCTCAAAACCGACTTTTCACAAACTGGTCGCTGCGGGCCTGCCAAACAATCCGCCGCGCTGGCCGGAAGTGACCGAGGTCGTGAAAACGATCTTGTACGCCTATAAAGATGATGCGCGGGCCTGGGAACGCATGGGAGAATGGATTGATCGTATTGGCTGGCCGCGCTTTTTTGAAATGACAGGACTGGCCTTTACCAAACATCACATTGAAGACTTCCGTAGTGGCCGTAGTAGCCTGAACGCATCGGCGCATATTCATTTCTAATGAAAATCGGCATCCTTATAAACGAAGGCCCATTTACGCACCAGGCATCGGATAGTGCCTATCGGTTCGTCGTTGCTGCGCTCGCGAAGGGACACGAGATTTATCGGGTGTTTTTCTACAATGACGGTGTCTACAACTGCAACAAGCTGTCCGAGCCACAATCCGACGACCGTAACCTGGTTTCGTTGTGGTCCAAGCTCGCCAAGGAAAACGAAATCGACCTGGTCGTGTGTGTCGCTGCAGCGCTGCGGCGTGGCATTAAAGACGAAGTGGTAGCGGAAGGATTTCGAATTTCCGGGCTTGGCCAACTCGTTGAAGCCGGCATCCAGGCAGATCGCATGGTCGTTTTTGGCGACTAGGGAAGAATGTTAATGGATGAATATGACGACGCCGCCCCGGAGATTGTAAAGCGATTCATGTACGTCAATCGCAGGGCACCCTACGGTACTATTTACGCTCTTGAATGCCTCGAGGTGGTACTTGTCGCCGCTGCATTCGATCAGGACGTCAGCGTAGTGTTTGTAGACGATGGTGTTTGCCAACTGAAGAAAAACCAGGACACCGCTGAGATCGGCATGAAGAATTTTTCGAAGACCTATGGTGCGCTCGATGATTACGACGTTGAAAAAATCTACGTCGAAAAAGAATCTCTCGATGCCCGTGGCCTGACTGAAGATGACCTTGTTATTCCGGTTCAGGTCCTGGCTGCAGATCAATTGCGTGAAGTAATGGCACAGCAAGATGTGGTGATCAGCTCATGAGCACCATGTTGCACTTGATCAATAAATCGCCGTTTGAGAGGAACGCGCTGGACAGCTGCTTGCGGCTGGCGCAGCCCGGAAGTTCTGTTTTGCTGATTGAAGACGGCGTGTACGCGGCGATGGCGAAAGCAACCAACGCTGAAAAAATTTCCAGCCGGATGGAAGACATTTCTTTTTATGTTCTTGGCCCCGATGTTGCGGCACGAGGACTAAATGATATTCCTTTGATCGACGGTGTAACTGTTGTCGATTACGAAGGATTTGTAGACCTGGTGACGGAGCAGGATGTCACCCAGTCCTGGTTATAAGATATTTGTTTCGAATTTGAATGATGAGGTAAGTCATGGCTTATGAATGCAACGGCACGACTGTCGAGGCCGACGAAGAAGGTTACATAACTGATATCAGCCTGTGGAATCCGGAATTAGCGGTCATGATCGCTGAGGGCGAAAACATTGAAATGGGTAGCGATGCCTGGGAAGTTGTAAATTTCCTGCGTAATTATTACGAGGAGTACCAGATTGCACCGGCGGTTCGTGTACTGACCAAGGCGATCAAGAAAACACTGGGGCCCGAAAAGGGTAACAGCAAGTATCTGTACGAGCTATTCCCTTATGGCCCGGCCAAGCAGGCGTGCAAAATCGCCGGATTACCAAAACCGACGGGCTGCATCTAAAAGAACTGGGGTCACGAGTTTGTGCTGAGTACCATATACGCAGTGCTTTTTTACTTTGCGACGGCAATTTTTGTCGTCGGATTGGCGTACAAAATCCGGCTTTATGCCCGCACCCCCGCACCGCTGAAAATACCGACCACCCCCGCGCCGACAACACGAACCGGCGTGGTCGTACGTATGACCAAGGAGGTCGTCTTCTTCGAGAGCCTGTTTAAGGCTAACAAGTGGACCTGGTTGTTTGGCTGGGTGTTTCACGCCGCATTGCTGTTGGTGGTGATGCGGCATCTTCGCTATTTCACCGAACCGGTGTGGTTTTGGGTCAGGTGGGTCCAGCCGTTCGGACTGTATGCCGGATTCGCGATGGTCGCGGGTTTGACCGGCCTGTGGGTGCGGCGCTTCACCGTCGAACGAGTTCGTTACATATCTGCACCATCCGATCACCTGATGTTATTGCTGCTTATCGCGATCGCTGCGACCGGCCTGATGATGAAGTACGTCGCGCACACAGACATTTTGTCTTTGAAGGCGTTTGTACTTGGCCTGATGTATTTTGACCCGCAGCCAATTCCAGCAGATCCGGTTTTGCTGGTACACCTGAGCCTTGTTTTGATTTTGATGCTCATATTTCCGTTTTCCAAGTTGTTGCACGCGCCCGGATTGTTTTTTAGCCCGGGTCGCAACCAGGTCGATAACCCACGCGAGAAACGCTACGTGTCATCGTGGTCAACACAATTGGATGCCAATCAGAGCGAAGTCGGGAGCGATTAGTCGATGGCTGATTTCGAAATTCCCGAGATATCCGTACCGATCGACATTCCGCGGCTCAAGCGAGGAGCGATGCAAC
>RCND010000095.1_pt1 | contig 46012 bp, 36 predicted proteins | sample 2041351 | NCBI WGS metagenome assembly RCND01 (sample SAMN09708230, study PRJNA481090) | Marine sediment metagenome, whole genome shotgun sequencing project. | biome: marine sediment; feature: ocean; material: sediment; isolation source: Sewage treatment plant 12B marine sediment (STP12B) ... | reverse complement strand
CGGGAGCTGGACTCGAACCAGCGACCTTTGGGTTATGAGCCCAACGAGCTACCTACTGCTCTATCCCGCGATGTGGGTGCAAAGATACACATTATTTAGAGATATAGACAAAGGTTTTTTCATAAAAAAAGTCAGGTATTTTTATACCTGACTTTCAATTAATTATCTATAAAACACCTATGATCTTTGGATTTATCCATTCATAGACATTAAAAACTCTTCATTATTATTAGTGTATTTTATTTTGTCTTTGACAAATTCCATAGCTTCTATAGGATTCATGTCGGCAAGATACTTTCTTAAGACCCAAAGACGTTGTTGTTTTGCTTTGTCTCCATGAAGAAGATCATCACGACGCGTACTTGATTTAACAAGATCAATTGCAGGGTAAATTCTTCTGTTTGAAATATTTCTATCCAATTGAAGTTCCATGTTACCAGTTCCTTTGAACTCTTCAAAAATTACTTCATCCATTTTTGAACCAGTCTCTGTAAGCGCTGTTGCAATTATAGTAAGCGATCCACCATTTTCAATGTTTCTTGCCGCTCCAAAAAATCTTTTTGGTTTGTGTAATGCATTGGCATCAATACCACCTGAAAGGATTTTCCCAGAAGCGGGTGCTACTGTATTATAAGCTCGGGCCAAACGTGTAATAGAATCTAATAATATCACCACATCATGACCGCACTCAACAAGCCTTTTAGCTTTTTCAAGCACAATGTTGGCAACCCTTACATGTTTCTCAGCTGATTCGTCAAAAGTTGAAGCAATTACTTCTCCTTTTACGTTTCTCTGCATATCTGTAACTTCCTCAGGACGTTCATCAATGAGTAAAACCAATTGGTAAACTTCGGGATGATTTGCAGCAATTGCATTTGCAATATCTTTTAAAAGAATTGTTTTCCCTGTTTTTGGTTGTGCTACCAACATACCTCTTTGACCCTTCCCAATAGGTGAAAATAAGTCAATGATTCTGGTTGAAAGATTACTTCCCTTTTCTGCAAGATCGAATTTTTCTTCAGGAAATAGAGGAGTTAGGTGTTCAAAAGAAACACGATCCCTTACAATACTTGGATTAAGACCATTGATAAGGCTCACTCTGATAAGAGGGAAATATTTTTCACCTTCCTTAGGAGGTCTCACTTTCCCCTTAACTGTATCACCCGTTTTTAAACCAAAAAGTTTGATCTGTGATTGAGATACGTAAATATCATCTGGTGAAGAAAGGTAATTATAGTCAGACGATCTTAAGAAACCATATCCATCAGGCATGATTTCTAAAACACCTTCACTTTCAATTATACCGTCAAATTCAAAGTCAGGATCTCTGTATTTGCCAGGATGACTGGTCTCATTTCCACGTTGTTTGGGATTCTGATTAGGATTTCTTTGCTCCTTTTTCCGAGGATGTTGCGTATTTCTTTGCTCTTTTACCTGAGGATGCTGCGTATTTTTTTGCTCCTTTTGCTGAGCCGGATGCTGTTTGTTCTGATCTTTTTGTTGAACAGGATGTTGTTTGTTCTGTTCTTTTTGCTGTCCGGGATGTTGTTTATTTTGCTCTTTTGATTGAGATTGAATTCTTTTCTGTGGAACAGTTTGATTTCTATCTGGAGCAACGGTTTGATTTCTATCTGGAGCAACAGGTTGGTTTCTATCCGGAGCAATAGGTTTTACGGCATCTTGAGTCGGTTTTTCCTCCTCAATCTGCTCATTTTTAACCGGTACTTTAGTCTCAATGACAGGTTGTGCTTCAGTTTTTTTGATTTCTTTATTTGGAAGAACTTCTTTTTTAATGTCGGTGGCTTGGGAGGCCATGTCAGGTGCCGACTCATTTTTAGAAATTCTTTTTCGTTTTGGTTTATTGGAAGCAGCTGTTTCTTTTAGTTGTTTCGGGTTTGCAGCCTGTACGTCCAATATTTGATAAACCAAATCAAGTTTTTTCAACTGACGGAACTTTGGAACTTCAATTTTTTGTGCGATTTCTTGCAACTCCAAAAGTTTCATCTCTTTGAGTTCGTCTATGTCAAACATCATATATAAATGTTAATTAATGATATCAATTCTTTGGTGAGAATTATCTGTTTAAATGAATATGTTTTGATAATATAAAGGGTATCGTAAAAGAAGTAATTTTACAATATGTTTCGATTTGATGTCACAATATTACAAAATAAAATTAATATAGAAGTTTATTTCTTAAAAAGATTAGTGTATTTTTGCCCTTCATTTTTAAGAAATGTTACAAAGAATTCAAACCCTTTATTTACTGATCGCTATCATACTAGCTGGCCCTGTTGCTTTTTTAGTTGCGTTCTGGGTAAGTGCAAAGGATGAGCTGGTTTATTTGAATTCAATGTTGCAAACAAGGGAAATACCTGTTCTTGTTATTCCTATATTATTTATGGTCTCAGCACTTATGGCTTTTTTGACCTTGATATCTTTTAAAAACCGAACAAAACAAATCATATACAATAGATTGAATATTGTAATCAACTTTTTATTGTTAGGAATTGTCGTATATCATCAACTAAAGTTGCCTGGAGAAACTGTTGTTTCAGAGAAGGGTATTGGGGTTTTCATACCTTTATTGATGATTGTTTTGTTAGCCTTGGCCAATAAATCAATCATAAAGGATGATAAACTTGTAAAATCTGTAGATCGATTGCGGTAATACTAATACCTTAGTTATAGTGTGTTAAGACTGTCTGAATCTGATTCAGACAGTTTTTTTTTTGGCTGATTCCCATCTAACGGTTTTTGGGTAATTTTGAAAATCCCAAGTTCCTCTATTGTGAGAAACATGATGTGTGCATATATTTGTAGTGTAATTATTCAAGTAATAGTTACTGTTATGAAAAAACAGCCTTTGAGAAAAGGCATAAAGGGGGGAAAGGAGAGAAGATTACTTTCACTTCAAAAGAAGAAAGAGCTTCTCTCCTTATTTTAAACTCCGTGGATAAATTGCTATGAATTCCTAAAGTTGACATTTTGAAAATTAAATTTCTCTTAAAGAGATGTTATTAAGGATTATTGATTCTTAATCATATATATACTCTATGATACTGATCATGGAGAGAAGAAAGGGGAGAAAGGAGAGAAGTGAAGTCATTGTTCTGTCATTCTATTGAAACAAATAACTTCTCTCCTTACTATTTTCAGGAAGTGGGAAAATTGCTATACATTCCAAAACTGACATAAAGACATCAAATTTCTCAAAAAGAAATGATCTCATAAAGGATTTCCTTTATGGTATAAAACACTCCTGGTAGTTTATCATGGAGAAGAAGAGAGGGGAGAAAGGAGAGAAGTAAAGCACATTGTTTTCTAACGTAAATAAATGATACAAATAGCTTCTCTCCTTACTATTTTTTAACCAAAAAATACAAACTCCTGACTCTAAAGTGTAAAGATCAATTCAAAAAAAGAAGATCCTAAAATAAAAAGAGGATCAAAACAATATACTCCGGAATAATTGGAGAAGAAGAGAGGGGAGAAAGGAGAGAAGTGAAGCACATTGTTTTCTAACGTAAATAAATGATACAAATAGCTTCTCTCCTTACTATTTTCTTAAACAAAAAAAATACTCAAATCTAGGGGACTTGAGTATTTCTAAAGAATAATTATAAAATTGTTCTTTTAAAAGGGGAAAAAGGAAAGGGAGTTAGGAGAGAAGTGAAACAAGGTTTCTAATAAACAAATAACCGCTCTCCTTACTATAAATATTTCAACTATTGAAATTAAATTCAATTCTAACGAAGGAGCAAGATAGGAAAAGATTTATTAATATTCAAATATAAATGTGAATAAATAATTTTCTATATAAATTAAAACATTGAATATCAAGTTAATACAATTTTAAAAAAACAAAAAATGCAATAAAAAAAAGAGCAAATACATAATAATAGATTTTTTATATCTTTCGAACCATCAAATTAGTGGTTTATAGGTATAAATCTCGCGGTTTATGGGTACATGAAAAAATACCCATTTCCGCTATTGATTTATAGCTTAATAGCAGATACATTTGAAGTGTTAGCTGTTACGGTTGATATACATATACATACAAAACAAATCTAAAAGTTTATTATTATGAAAAATTTTACTATTGCAATTGCCATGCTGTTGGTTATGGCTTCATTTACAACCAACTTAACTAACTCATCTTCAGTGGTTTTATCTGATTATCAAGGAACTTTACTAGAATCTGCTCCTGTATTAGAAAACAATGATGGAGACGTTAAAGTTACCTTTACTGTAGATCAAAATGTACTTGTTTCTTCGGCATTAATTGGATCTTCTAATGAAATCTTTCTAGTGGAAAATGGTGATTCAAACTCATCAAAAACAGTGACTCTTGACCTTCAACCTGTTGATGGTAAAGTACAAACTGCTTTCAATAACATTTATGAAAGCAATTATGATGTAGCTGCGATGGATGCTTTATTGAATGCAAGTGAACCAGATAGAAGACCTAAAGGAATAATCATCTGGGAATAATTGTAAACACAATATAAACAGATTTAAAACGTTTGTTTATTAAACTATAAAGAGATCCGAAAAACTAGTTTTTTTCGGATTTTTTTTATCTGAGTTTTAAAGAAATGTCTTAAATTATGGATAAAATAATTACTGTTCATATTGCCGACGACCATCAAATACTTATTGATGGGGTCAAAGCAGTTCTCAGTTTAGAACCAAATATGGAAGTAATCGGATTTTCCTTAAATGGGAATCAGGTTGTTTCTTGGTATGAGGATAATTCTTCTGACGTGCTGATATTGGATATCAATATGCCTGAGCTAGATGGTATAGAGGTATTGAAAAAACTCAAAAACCTAAAGGAAAGACCCGAAATAATCGTGTTATCTAGCTATGACGATGTCAAGCTGGTAAAGGAAGTATTGCAAATGGGAGCGAAGGGCTTTGTTCCTAAAAAATCTGCAGGAGAACATATCGTGAATGCCGTCAATAAGGTGGCTGGCGGAAACCAGTATTTTACAGATGATATCAAGGAAAAAATGATGCAAACGCTTTTGAACGGGCAGGTTAAGAATGAAGGTAGCCAGGATGGCGTGTTGATCAGTTCGCTTACAAAAAGAGAAGTTGAGGTTTTAAAACTCGTCGCCCAGCAATACAGTACAAGAGAAATAGGTAATGAATTACATATTAGCGAAAGTACAGTTGAAACGCATCGCAAGAATTTAATGAAAAAAGTAAAAGTTAAAAATAGCGTTGGTTTGGCTATATTTGCCTTGAAAAATGAGGTTATATAATTTGATATCAAATCTGTTTTTGAATTGCGGGAGATTAGTAACCTTAATACTTCTTCTTATCATATGTTTTCCTATTTGTGCTCAGGAGAAAACCCAGGGAACCCAAGAGGCAATTTATATTCAAAATAAGCTGAACCAAGTTGACTCTTTAATTAATACAGGGCAATTTGATAAGGCCGATAACCTGATACAAAATACGCTCAACACTTTTTCTTTTAAGCAAAACTCCGAACAGCAACTAGCCTTTGATTTTAGAAGGGCAAAGAATTATTACCAACAAAATAATCAGGAAAAGGCAACAGAAATATTGCTAAAAGGACTGGATAGACTCAAAAGCAATCCGTTTTCGAGTTTAAACATTAATTATGCAAATTTATTAGCAAAAATATTTGCAGATGCCCAAAATTTTGATAAAGCTATTTTTTACAATAAAATTGCACTTAAAAAGGCAACTTTGAACAAGGATACCATTGGAATTACAAAATCCTTGATCCGCCTAGGTAGTTTTTATTACGCTAAAAATGAAGAGGATAGTGCAAAAATATTTTTTAGAAAGGTAGTTCGTTTTCCTGTCACGCCTAAAACTGAGGTGAGAATTTCAAACGCCTATAATAATTTGGGAGTAATTGCTCAAAACAATGATAATTATCCCTTAGCTAAACATTGGGCGAATGAGGCACTAAAGCTAAAAATTAAACAAGATGATATGGAGGGAATAGCCACTTCAAATGTCAATTTGGGGAATTTATATCATTTTGAAAATGATTACAAAACAGCTATTACCAAGTATTTGGAAGCATTTGAAGGAGTAAAGGACGATACAACGAGAAACGTTGATCATATCAAAATGATCATATATGTAAATCTCTCGGTTTCTTATGATTCGATCAAAGATTATAAAAATGCCTATAATTATTTGCATAAATCGTATCGATTAAAGTTTAAATTGACTAATGAACAACTAGCGGAAAATATTGCTGGAGTTGAAGCCAAATACAATCTAGCGGTTGAAGAACAAAAAACCGAAGAAGAAAAAGGTAAGACTTTTAGGGCTCAGGTCTTATTTGGAGGTATGGCATTTATAACGCTCATCTTTGTTGTTTTCGCTTTTATCTTCTATAAAAACTATAAGTTAAAGGAACAAAACAGACTGGATCAAATCCATAATAACTTACAGACCAGGATCATTAACGCCACCATTGACGCCAAGGAAAAGGAACGTAAATCTATCGCAGAGATCCTTCATGACAGTGTGAGTGCGCTTTTATCATCTGCCAATTTGCATTTACAGGCCTCAAAGTCGCAGTTGAACTCCCATGTTCCGGTCGAAATTACCAAGGCTCAGGAAATTGTGAAAGAGGCTTCGGTTAAGATCAGAGATCTATCCCATGAGTTGATTTCTTCTGTCTTGTTGAAATTCGGACTAGCTTTTGCCGTTCATGACCTTTGTGAAAAATATTCTAATTCAGAAATTCAGTTTATCAGTGATGATAATGGTATCAAAAGATACAATCAGGAATTTGAGATCAAGATCTACAATATCATAGAAGAACTGATTAATAATATCTTAAAGCACAGTGGAGCCAAGAATGCTTCTATCAATCTTATCGAAAGAAACGGAGACAAGTTACTGATTCAGATCATTGACGATGGTAAGGGTTTCGACATAAAAACAGCAAGAAGAAAGGATGGTTTGGGTCTCAGTCATATTGAGGCAAGGATCAAGATCATGCAAGGGGTATTCAACATCAATTCAAAACAAGGAGAAGGAACAAGTATCTTTATATCAGTCCCAATATTCAAACCTGAATTGATAGCAGCTGTTTGACCTTACCTTTTCATTTCGATGATCTCCAGGTTTTTAATATCAGTATTTTCAATTTCAAATCTAAGCATGGTTCGAACTTTGTGAAATCCATGTCTGCCCACAGCACCGGGATTCATATGTAATAATTTAAGTTTTTTATCATACTGAACCTTTAATATGTGGGAATGACCGCATATAAACAATTTGGGAGGACGCAAAGTGATAGATTCTTTAACCCTTGGATTGTAACGATAGGGATAACCACCAATATGAGTCATCCATACCGACACACCTTCAACTGTAAATCTATTATCTAACGGAAATTCCATCCTGATATTTTTGTCGTCAATATTACCATAAACCGCTCTTAGATGGCTTACTTCCTGTATTTTATTTGTGACATCAAGATTTCCAATATCTCCGGCATGCCAAACTTCATCAGCATTTTTACAATAATTCAGGATCTTTTCATCTATAAAGCCATGTGTATCTGATAGAAGTAATATTTTTTGCGCCAAAGGAGTATTGATTTAATTAATTATCTTTGCTTGGCGTAAAATTAAAGGTTTTTGAGATACTTTATTGAACTTTCTTATCAGGGTAAGCACTACCATGGATGGCAAATACAAGCTAATGAAATTTCTGTTCAGGAAACCATTGAAAAGGCCCTTTCATTATTACTGAAAGAACGGATTGCTGTGATTGGTTGTGGGAGAACAGATTCAGGAGTTCATGCAAGACAGTTCTTTTTGCATTTTGATGTTGAAAAGCAAATAGATAAAGAAAAGTTAAAGTATAAGTTAAATTCTTTTTTACCGGAGGATATTGCTATTTTTCAATTGTTAAGGGTGAGTGATAAAGCTCATGCTAGATTTAATGCCATTTCCAGAAGTTATCAATACAGAATTTCACTTGAAAAGAATGTTTTTGAGAATGACCTGAGTTTACGGATGTGTCAAATTGACCTGAATATTGAAAAAATGAACGAAGCATCAGCCTTTTTGATGCAATACACTGATTTTAAATGTTTCTCCCGAAGTAAAACGGATGTTAAAACATACGATTGTAATATAAGCGAGGCCTATTGGACATTAAACGGGAAACATTTAGATTTTTTCATTACATCAAATCGTTTTTTAAGAAATATGGTAAGAGCCATTGTTGGTACACTGCTTGAAGTTGGAAAGGGTAGGATGACGCTCAATGAATTCAAAAATGTAATTGAGTCTCGCGATAGAATTAAGGCTGGTGCTTCTGTAAAAGCCAAAGGATTGTATTTAACACGGGTCATTTATCCCGAAAGTATTTTTATAGAATAAAGATGTCAGAAACGAAGAAGGATCATAAAAAAGTAGTGGGTAAGGTGTATGATGTGAAGCTGTTTTCCAGATTGATGCGCTATGCCAGAAACTACAAACTTCAGTTTAATCTTTCTGTTATTGCAGTATTGTCTGTTGCGCTTCTTGCAGCCGTAAGACCTGTACTGCTAAAAAGAATCATAGATGATTTTATCTCTAAAAAGGATGCTGAACAGCTTGTTGTATTCACAAGTTTAATGTTATTCGTACTTGTATTGGAAGTGTTTTTCCAGTTTCTCTTTATCTATTTTGCCAATTGGTTAGGACAGAGTATCATAAGAGATATGCGATCCCAGCTCTTTAGACATTTGCTTAATTTTAAAATGCAGTATTACAATAAGTCTGCAGTAGGAAAACTAGTCACCAGGGTGGTATCTGATATCGAGACTATTGCCAGTGTATTTGGCCAGGGTTTGTTTATGATCATCAGTGATCTGTTAAAAATGTTCGTCATCGCAATGGTCATGCTGTATATGAATTGGCAATTGGCTTTGATCGTTTTTGCGATATTGCCCGTGTTGATTTTTGCAACAAAGATCTTTCAAAAGGCAATGAAGTCTGCTTTTCAGGATGTGAGAACGGAAGTCTCAAATCTAAATACTTTTGTGCAGGAGCGAATTACGGGCATGAGAATCATTCAACTATTTTCGAGAGAAAAAATAGAGTATGCTAAATTCAAAAGTATCAATGACAAGCATAAAAAAGCCTGGATAAGAACTGTTTGGTATAATTCAATATTCTTTCCGATAGCAGAGGTTCTTCCTTCTATCGCTATAGGTCTTGTGGTATGGTATGGTGGTTTAAACGCTGCCACAAGTAATTCGGTTACAGCCGGTGAGATCATTAGTTTTATTATGATGAACAATATGTTATTCAGGCCTTTACGGCAGATTGCAGATAAGTTCAATACCCTACAGATGGGTATGGTTGCGGCCGAGAGGGTATTTAAGATTGTCGATGCCAATGAAAGTGAGAAAGATGAAGGAAAGACCATGGTCGATACCTTTAAAGGAAAGGTTATGTTTAAAGACGTTCATTTCAGTTATATCCCAAATGAGGAGGTTATCAAAGGAATTTCCTTTGAGGTGAATCCAGGTGAAACCGTTGCGATCGTGGGTGCTACAGGAGCAGGTAAGTCTACCATAATTAATTTATTGAACCGCTTTTACGATATAAACAGTGGTTGCATTCAAATTGACGACATAGATATTACAAATTATAATCTTCACTCCTTACGAGATCAAATAGCTGTTGTATTGCAGGATGTTTTCTTGTTTTCAGACAGTATTTATAACAATATTACGCTAAAAGATGATTCTATTTCACTAGAGGAAGTTCAAAAATCAGCCAAGATCATTGGTATTCATGACTTCATAATGTCTTTACCGGGCGGTTATGATTATAACGTAAAGGAAAGAGGTGTGATGCTATCTGTAGGTCAGCGACAGTTGATTGCGTTTCTTAGGGCTTCAGTCAGTAAACCCGGGATACTTATTTTAGATGAGGCAACTTCTTCTATTGATTCTCATTCAGAAAAACTAATTCAGGATGCTACCGAAAAGATCACTAAGAACCGAACATCCATTATTATCGCACACAGGTTGGCAACGATTCAAAAGGCAGACAAGATCATTGTCATGGAAAATGGAAAAATTGTAGAACAGGGAAGTCATTCAGAGTTACTGGATAAAAAAGGATATTACAGCAAACTATACAATATACAATTCGTTCAGAAACAAGCGAGTTAAGGTATTTGGTAGTTAATTGAGGTCATCTTTTATGATCTCAGCCAATTCACTGAAATCCTCAAACAGGATAAAGGCTCCGTTATTGACATAAGAAACCTGTCCTGACTCCTCCGAAACGATAAGGGCAAGCGCATCTGTCCGGATGGTAATCCCCAGTCCGGCCCTGTGTCTAAGCCCAAAGTGGGAAGGTATTTCAAGGGTATTTTCGATAGGAAGAATTACTCTTGTAGCTGTGATCAAGTCATTTTCTATTACAATTGCTCCATCGTGAAGCGGACTATTTTTATAGAATATACTTTTTAAAATTGGCTTATTTACTTTAATCTGCATTTCATCACCGGTCATTTTTACGAATTCGAGGCTGTTGTTTCTTTTAATTACAATCAGTACCCCAGTTTTTAACTTCCCCATTTCTTCACAAAAAGTAACGATTTCATCAACGTGCATATTGGCGGCAATGTCGGTCTTAAAAAACTTTAAATGTTTTAAAAAACCTTTTTTTGAAGCAATATTGGTAGAGCCTACCATTAGAAGAAATTTTCTGATTTCCTGCTGAAATACTATGATGAGCGCAATAAACCCACCTCCTAGAAATTTACCCAGAATATCACTTAATAATTCCATTTCCAGGGCCTGCGTCAGTTTCCAAATAAGGTAGATGATCGCTATACCAATAAAGATATTGATGGCGGCAGTACCGCGAATCAATCTGAAAATATAAAAGAGCAAGACAGCAACTAAAACAATATCGAGAATGTCTAGAAAGCCAATGTTTAAAAAATTAAATTGATCCAATTCTGAGCTAGTTTTTGTAAATGTATGAATTATTTTACAGTATAAACATATTCAACAGGTGAGCAGTTGATTTCATTCTCCATAAGAAAAACCTTTGTTGTTAGATAATCTTGATAGCTTGTTTGAGCATCATAGGTAAGTAAGATTTGCATCTTTTCTTCCGGCTTACACGGAGAGTCATTTTCTAAGGCCAAAAGTAGGGATTCCCATGATAGAACTTCGTTATTCATTTTAATTTGATCTCCCCAAATTTCAAGAATGACAGTGCAAGCTTCAGATATTTGATCTTTGCTGCCTATATTTTCCATTAGAAAGGTTGTTTGGGGAAAGGGTGAAAGAGAAATTTGCTTAGTCGAAGTGTCTGCGTAACTAAAATAATTCTTCATCCCCTCTTTTTTATGCATTGAATCTTTATTTTTATTTTCCTGCATTTCTATTAGTGAGGGAATCACCTGGCTCATGGTTAACCTTCTGTCAATATTAAAGATCCAATGGGTGTTAAGGATTTTATTATTCTTGTTTAGTTTGGCTGAAGCTTTTCCATTAGTGGTTTCCATAAAGATCCAAATACTTGAATGATTTTGTATCTCTGAAATACCTGGTATATCAATCAAAGGTAATTGCACTGGTTTTTTTTGACAACTGGAAATCAGTATCGAGCTTAAAAAGAAGGTAAGGTAAATTCTTTTGATCATAAGTTGGTTCTATTCATCATTTTTTCATGTATCGTTATGGCTTCCATAGCTTCTTTAACATCATGGACCCTTAAAATACTAACACCTTTTATAAGAGCAATCGTATTGACTGAAGTAGTAGCATTTAAGGCGTGTTCCGGATCCAGATCAAGTAGTTTATACAACATTGATTTTCTCGAGAGCCCTGCAAGGACAGGAAGATCCATACAGGAAAAAAGTTCGAGCTTTTGCAACAGTTCAAAATTCTGATCAAGTGTTTTACTGAACCCAAACCCTGGATCCAATATAAGGTCATTGACCCCAAGTTTCCTTAGTTCGAATACTTTTTGGGAAAAATAGAAAATGATGTCTTTGATAAGATTTTTGTATTGTACATTTTGCTGCATGGTCTGAGGAGTTCCTACCATATGCATAAGTATATAAGGAACCTGAAGTTTAGCAATCGTAGAAAACATCTCTTCATCCAGGGAACCGCCAGAAATATCGTTCACCATACATGCTCCTGACTTTACTGCCTCATTGGCAATATGGCTCCTAAAAGTATCAATTGAAATGAGTGCATTGGGAAATTCCTTTATGACTAATTCGAGCACAGGTAATAGTCTTGACAGCTCTTCTTCCTCAGAAATATGATGCGCATTGGGTCTTGAGGAATAGGCACCCATGTCAATAAAAGTAGCTCCTTCATTGTGCATTTTTTCAACCTGCCTTAATATTTCCGGAGCAGATCTATACTTACCTCCATCATAAAAAGAATCGGGAGTCAGGTTAAGAATTCCCATTACTTTTGGACGATCGAGATCTATTAATTGACCTTTACAATTGATATACATGTTTGCTGTCTTTAGGATCAACTGGCAACGGTATTGACTACCTTACTTAAAAATGGTGCCTGATAGGATTGCATTTTATTGATGAGGTCTTCAATTGATTCACTTACCATGATCATGTCTCGGTTTTCCTGTTTTAAAAAGCCTTCCTTTACCATATGATCAAGCTGCAACAAGGCATGGTGGAAAAAATCATTGGTATTTAGAATACCTATGGCTTTTTTCTCGATCCCAAGTTGCCCTAAGGTAAGGGCTTCGAAAATTTCATCTAAAGTTCCAAAACCACCAGGTAAAGCTATATACCCATCCACAAGTTTACTGATCTTGACCTTTCTTTTCGACATTTTTCGGGTAACGATCATTTTTGATATTTTGGTATGCGCTACTTCTTCATGTTTAAGCAGACCGGGAATCACTCCTATAACCTCTGAATTATTTTTGATCATGGTATCTGCGATGACACCCATAATTCCAATTTTACCGCCGCCGTAAACAAGACCAATCCCTAGTTTTGAAAAATAGTCACCTAATTTTACAGCCGCTTGGGCATATTCTTGGTTGAAGCCTTTGCTTGAGCCACAAAAAACAGCAATACGTTTCATTTTAAAAGGGTTTAACTGGGTATATATTTTGTAAAAATAAGCAAACCGGCGATATTATATCATGAGATTTTTATAAATTCGTTTTGACAAAAAAACTAAATTCTCTGATTTCAACATACATGCAGAATACATCTAAGCAATATGATGAGGTAACGGCTAAATGCCGTTCTCTTTTTATTAATAAAATGAGTGACTACGGAAGTGCATGGAGGATATTAAGACTTCCTTCATTAACCGATCAAATATTCATCAAAGCGCAAAGAATTCGACAACTGCAAGAGAATGATACGCGTAAAGTAGATGAAGACGAAATTCCAGAATTTATCGGAATCATTAATTATTCAATTATGGCGCTGATACAATTGGAGTTGGGCGTCGCTGATCAACCGGATCTGAAGGTAGATGCGGCCACAAGCTTATATGACAAGCATATGTTGACTACAAAGACCTTGATGGAAAACAAAAATCATGATTATGGAGAGGCTTGGCGCGATATGAGGGTGAGTTCCCTTACTGATCTCATTCTTCAAAAACTATTGAGAGTGAAGCAAATTGAAGATAATCAAGGAAAGACCCTTGTATCTGAAGGAATAGATGCGAACTATCAGGACATGATCAATTATGCTGTTTTTGCCTTGATATTAATGAATGATTAATTCGACGAAATAATGAATATTTTGACCCATATAGCGCGCTTATTGGTTGCTGTGACTTTTATATTTTCAGGATTTGTAAAATTAGTCGACCCCTTAGGCTCAGCCTATAAATTTGAGGAATATTTTGGTGCAGATGTTTTAAACCTGGAGTTTTTAATTCCTTTTGCGCTTCAGTTTTCGGTGATTCTGATTCTTGCCGAAATCATGCTTGGAGTAATGTTATTGGTAGGTTATAAAGCCAAACTGACTGTATGGAGTCTATTTTTGATTACACTTTTATTCTTATTTTTAACCTGGTATTCAGCATATTATAACAAAGTTACAGATTGCGGTTGTTTTGGTGATGCGGTAAAATTAACTCCTTGGGAGACATTTTATAAAAATGTAGTACTTATTGTTATGGTGATTTATCTCCTTCTCAGGGTGTATGATATTCACCCTATTTCCTCTGAGATTTTAGCCAAAAGAGTAAGTTTGGTTTCTCTCTTACTATTTGTTGGTATCCTGTTTTATGTGCTACGTTTTCTTCCGATTATTGATTTTAGAGCTTATGCGATAGGAAAGAATATTCCAGATGGTATGGTGATTCCTGATGGTGCTGAACAACCTGTATATGAAGATACCTGGATTTATAATGTAAATGGGGAGGATAAAATATTTAATACTGACGATAAGCCTTGGAATATTGAAGGGGCTACTTTTGTAGATCGAAAAACAAGAACCTTAAAAGAAGGTTATGTTCCACCAATTCATGATTTTACCATGGAAAATGGAGGTGAAGATATCACAGAGTTATTGATGGAAAAGGAAAAACTGATGTTGGTGGTAGCCTATAATCTCAAAATCACCAATGATAAGGGGATGATGGAGGTTAAGAAGTTTTCTGAAAGGGCTATGGAAAAGGGCTATACAGTATATTGTTTTTCTGCGTCTACTCAAGAAGATTATGAAAAAATTAAAGAAACATATAATTGGGATTTTGACCTGTTATTCTGTGACGAAACAACCTTAAAAACTATTGTAAGATCTAATCCGGGTATTCTAACCCTGGATAAAGGAACGATCAAAGAGAAATGGAGTTGGAGACAGATAGAGGGTGTAAACTTAGACTGATAAACAATGAAACAAGCATTATTGGTATTTCTTGGCGGTGGTCTAGGCAGTGTTACAAGATATTGGCTCAGTTTAAAACTGAATAATTTTGAAAGTGCAATTCCCTACGGTACCTTATTGGCCAATGTTTTAGGAAGTCTCATAATAGGTATAATCTTTGGGTATTCAGCAAGAACAGGGTTGTTGAACGAGAATCATTCACTATTACTAGCCACAGGATTTTGTGGCGGATTTACCACTTTTTCAACTTTTGCCTATGAAAATCATATTTATTTAAAGGGAGGAGATTACTTTGGTTTTCTGCCCTATATAATCGTCACTTTTATTTTAGCTATATCAGCCGTTTTTTTAGGGATGTATGTCTCAAAATTTATTTAAAAATCAATGATCAAAGGTTTTTACCCCGGCGAAAACCGCTGTATCCAGATGATTTGATTTTGGAGGTACCGGGCAAGAATATTTTTCGTTATAGGCACAATAAGGATTGTAAGCCTGGTTAAAATCGATAACAATAGTGTCACCCTCGGGAAGCCTTAGATCAATATACCTACCCCCTCCGTAACTGCTTTCTCCATTGGTAAGATCTGTAAAAGGTAAAAACAAATAGTCCTCATAATCCGGGGTTAACAATAATTTTTCATTTTGATAAATTTCCAAGGAATAATTCTTTCCATTTAACTGAAAACTGGCGGTAGCATGTAACTTATACACTGGTAACCTGTCGGTAGTAGTTTTCATTTGAAAGGATTTGCTGTCTTTATGAAAAGTCAGTTTAGCCGTTACCATAAAATTACTGTCAATTGGAAAAAAGTTAAGTGATTCAAAAGTAGCTAAATCTTCCTCAGTGAGCGGCGATTCTTCCTTACTGGAAAATTCTTTATTCAAATTCTGTTGAAATTTCTTTGCTTCTTTGAGTTGCTTTGCATCCTGTGCAAATAATAGTGAAGCACATAATAATGAAAGGATCAATAGAGGTTTTTTCATTGCTTAACTTTTAAGTCAAATATACCCATAAAAATCCTAAAGATTTCAAGATTCTATAGGTGAATAGATTTTATTGATCTCATTTAAATCATGAAATATGGAGAAAGTATATCTTTAGCCAATGTTTGCGAAGATCATCAAACCCTATAAGGGACTGTCAGCAGAAGTTTGGTTAATGGCACTTACTATGCTCATTAACAGAGCGGGGGCGATGGTGGTACCCTTTCTATCTTTGTACCTTACGAATTTTCTTGATTTCTCACTCGCGAAGGTAGGGTGGATCATGTCTTGTTACGGTTTCGGGTCGGTTGCTGGTGTTTTTATTGGCGGGAAATTGGCAGATAGGATAGGGTATTATAAAGTGATGTATTTTAGCTTGTTTGGTACCAGCCTCGTTTTTTTTACGATTCAGTATATCACGGGTTTTTACAGTTTATGTATCGGAGTATTTTCACTTACAATCGTTGCAGATATGTTTAGACCTGCCATTTGGGTGGCGCTAGATGATTATAGCAGTGAGGAAAACAGAACCCGCTCGGTAACCTTAATCAGATTGGCGATCAACCTTGGGTTTTCAATGGGCCCTGCCCTTGGAGGATTACTGATTACCTATGTAAGTTATCGAAGCCTCTTTTGGGTTGATGGGTTGACTTGTTTAATTGCAGCACTGATCATCATCAAATATTTAAGTCAGAAAAGTCAGGTCAAGAAGGAGCATGAACATATTGGCTTGCCAAAATTGTCACCGTATAAAGATGGTCGTTTTCTCATTTTTTGGTTCGCCATGTTTTTAATTGGCTTTACTTTTATGCAATATTTTTCTACAATACCATTGTATTACAGTCAGCGGCTTGGTATGGATGAAGACAAAATAGGACTCATGCTTGCCATGAACGGAATGTTGATTTTTTTATTGGAGATGCCTATTGTCCATGCTCTGGAGAAGGGAAAGCTTGAAAGCCTAAAAATCGTCGTTGGGGGATCTTTTTTACTTGCACTCAGCTTTCTTACGCTAAATATAGGACCCTGGATCGGGTTCGCCATTATAGGTATCATTTTCATGACCTTCGGGGAAATGCTTGGCTTTCCTTTTTCTAATTCATACGCCCTTGACCGATCGAAGCTAGGAAATCAGGGAGCCTATATGGCCCTATATAGTATGTCATTTTCGGTGGCTCATATTTTGGGTCCTAATATAGGGATGCAGTTTTCTGCCAAATTTGGCTTTGAAGCAACCTGGTACCTTATGACAGGTATTTGTCTAATCGCCTGTTTGATTTTGCTGTTCTTACAAAAAAAAGAATCCTCTTAAATTATACCGGAAAGCTTAACCTGGCCAGATAGTCATAATGTGGTCCTATTTTAACGAGCTCACATTTTAAATTCAGAAGGGTAGCCTGATGTTGTAGGTTGTAAAAATCAATGTAAAGCCATGGGTATGAACCACTATTTTCGCCCAGATAAGCTGATTGGAATTCAACCTCGCCATAATAATGCTGCACTTCTGAAAGATCTACCTCCCCGTTTTCATCTTCAAACATGTAAATAATGTCTGAAGAATCCACTAAAATTTGACCTCCAGGGGCAAGAAGTGATTTTAAATGTAGTAAAAACTCAGGAATCTTTTTCATAGAACCGCAGATACCAGCTCCATTCATTAAGGCGAGAATAGTATCATATCGCGTACCTTTTAGGTCCCAAAGGTTTATCATTTCTGCATTGTCAAGACCTCTAAGCCTGCAAACATCTATGGCGCCTTCTGATATATCAACAGGTTTCACGTAGAAGCCTTGATTTTGCAAGTGAAGAGAATGGCTACCGGCTCCGCAGCCTAAATCCAGCACTTTTCCAAATGCCATTTTCAAGGCAGTCTGTTCTATATCAGGCATTTCTTCAAATGAACGAAAAAGATATTTTACGGGTAATTCATCCCAACCACCTATTGAAGAATAAGTGCCTATTACTGTATTTTTACCTTTGTGAAAATCCACGATAGCCTTGCCAAAAACGTCGATGATATTGTTATTCTTCATAAAAATATATTATTCTGACATTAATTTTTTAAATCGATCATTGTTTTCCAGGGTTTTCAATGACACATTGTTTTGAAGCAGTTCTTTATTGTCATAACCTGTGTCTAGTAATTTTTCCAAATAATCAAGTGCCAGATCAGGCTCACCGATTTGAACGGCATTTTCTATTTTTTTGATATAGGGAAGGGCGTATTTCGGATTGATTAATATACAAATGTCATAGCAAAATATTTTTTGGTTGATATTCTTTATACTGCTATCATGATTGGCCGTTTCAATGGCATGTGCAAATATTTTATATAGTAGGCGGTTGTACATGGTTTGTTCCATGGGAGAATCTGACACTGTTTTCTTTTTCAGCTTCTCGATTCGATTTTCCCACCATCCCAAATGATATGATCTCTTATTTATATCCAGACTGAATCGATCCAATAATTCTTCGGTAAGCAATATTTCGGTTTCTAACAGTGTCTCGTTCTTTTTTTTCTGAGATTTATAGGCGCTACTTTGTGTAAGATAATTTAATCGTTTCTCGATAGTGTCCAACTGATAATATCGTTTAAAATTATGTAGTATCCTTCGGTATTCATTTGCAGCCGACAGAAGACGATTATCTTTTTCTTTTGTTCGTGCCTGATCATAGAATTTATGATAGATATTTTTTGTAATCGCCGAGTCAACAGGTAATAATAGATTTTTATAAGCCTCCAGTTGCAGCCAGTCAAAGGCAAGTAAAATTTGATCTTGAGTAGGCCAACTATGGTTTATATCAGGGGTGAATATTTCAAACGGTAGCTGTGTTTTAACGAGATATTTACGAGTAAAGATTAACTCGTAAAAATTCATATCTGCCTCTCCCATTATGGTAGCATAAGAAAAGGATTGAGTGGTAGGCAATTGCCCGAAATTTACAGTGTAGGCCGCACCACAAGAAACCACTCCTTGAATTTGATTTGTTTTTATGGCGATTGATGAAGCGAGTCTGGCGCCGCCCGAAAATCCGGAAGTATATACTCTTTTGGGATCCAGTTTTAGGCTCGTAAAGACTTTGCTGAACAATCTGTCAACGATGTCATAATTTTGTTCAAAAGGGCCATTTTTAGTATTGTTGGAGCAAATAAGTAAATAGCCATAAGTTTCTGCTGAAGAAATGAAGGGATCAATACCTGTTTTTCCTCTGGCTAAAGGTTCAAAAATAAAAATAACCGGGGTAGGTTTTGCGGGCTCATATGATTTAGGCATATAAAAGGAAAAACTCTCGCCTAACTTTTTGTCAACCCAAATGGTATCGATTATTTTACCTTTTTCAAATCGATCTCCTTGCGAAAACAGGTTTGCACAAAAAAAGAAGATCAAAATGCTAAAAAATGCTCTCAAGAAGATTAAATTAATACTCCAAGATATAAAACTCTTGAATAAATGATGTTAAATCGATCTTAATTATTTCCTGGCCCAAGAGGGGAACTCTGTCAATGAAATGCTAAAAATAAATGTTGCCAGGTAATAAGTGGCCAAAGTGACGATGATGATTCCTATAAAATTCAGGGCAAGGCCTGACCTCGACATATCAAAAACCTTTAGCCTTTTGGTTCCAAAAATAATGGCATTTGGTGCGGTGGCCGAAGGGAGCATAAAGGCCAGAGAAGCTGAAATAGTGGCTGGCAGCATAAAAAGCAAGGGGTTAATTTCTATACTCATTGCTAATCCTGCTAAAACAGGTAAAAAAGTTTCAACTGTGGCCACATTTGAGGTTAATTCAGTGAGAAATGTAATCAGTAATGACACAGATATAATAATAACGAATGGATGAACATCCTTGAGCCAGATTAGCTGTTCACCAAACCATTCAGAGAGGCCGGATTCTTTAAATCCACTTGCCAGTGCAAACCCTCCTCCAAATAGTAAAATAATATCCCAGGGGATACTTTCGGCAGTTTTCCAATCCATAATAAATTTACTATTTCCGTTTTTGGAGGGAATCAGAAATAATAAAATGGCAATACTAATGGCAACAGTTCCGTCGTTTAAGTATTTTGGGTTTTGAAAAATGTTCGACCATCCTTTTAAAGTAATAAACCCGAAGTCTACATCAGCCCGTGTAAACCATAGTAGGGCAAGTAGCCCGAAAAATACCGCAACGATTCTTTGTTCTCTTACCCAGGGCCCAAGCGAGGTATACTCTGACTCTATATCTTTTGTGTCAATAGTGGCCCAATTAGACGATTTATTTTTTATAAAAACCAAATTTAAATAACCATAGGAAATAGAAAGTAAGATGATTACAATAGGAAAGGCATAAAAGAACCAGGAAGCAAATGTAATCTCAGGTGCATCAGGGAAGTAAATGACAAAAATCCTTGCAAATGACAGGTTCGGCGGAGTACCCACCAAAGTTGAGATACCACCAATAGAGGCGCTATAGGCTACAGCCAGGAGCAGTCCGGTTGAAAAGGATTTTATATCAGTGTTTTGATTGACTTCCTCAAGTTTTAGAATGATAGACATGAGAATGGGAACCATAAGCATGGTGGTGGCAGTGTTCGATATCCACATAGATAAAAACGAAGTAGCCAGCATAAAGCCTAGCATGATCCTTGCCGGACTATTTCCTACTATCAATAATAGTTTTAAAGCAATTCGGCGGTGTAGATTCCACTTTTGCATAGCCAGTGCGAAGAGAAATCCTCCAAGAAATAAAAAGATAATATCATTAAAATAGTTCGAAGCAACAACCTTTCCGTTCATTACTCCAAGGACAGGAAAAAGGACAAATGGAAGCAAAGATGTAACTGCCAAAGGAACTACTTCAGTAATCCACCACAAGGCCATTAACAAGGCCACTGCCAGTGTATAAGTGATGGCTGGTTGATCTTTATCCAGCTCAACAAAGAACACAAGATATAAGAACAGCACAGGTGCAGCCAGAAACACAATGGTTTTTATATTTTGGCCTTTTGAACTAATCTTTTGATTCAACATAGATTATTCTAAAACAGTTAATTCAATCGAAGAAGATGTGAAAACCGTATGGGTTTGTGTTTTAAAGTCGCTTTCCTTTGCTTTGTAAATGTTGGGAACATAAGTTTGTGGATTCAGATCGATCAGCGGAAACCAGGTGCTTTGAATCTGAACCTGAAGTTTATGTCCTTTTTTAAAGGTATGAAAAACGTCCTGAAGTTTAATGTTTACGGCAGTTTTTTGGTTGCTAATAAAAGGTTCTGGTTGAGAAAAGCTGTTTCTGAATCTACCTCTCATTACTTCACTTCTTACCATCAGATGATAGTTGCTCATCTTGAGGTGATCTTGAAGATCTTCATTATTGTTTTCTGTATCTACCGGATGTACATCGACTACTTTGACGATCCAGTCAGCATCTGTACCTGTGGTGGCTACCATGAGCTTGGCAAGAATGTCTCCGGCCAAAGTAAGGTCTTCTTCAAGAACGTCAGTTTCAAAGACTAAAACGTCCGGCCTTCTGGCGGCAAACCTCTGATCATCAGTCATGTATTTTCTTGGCGTAAATACCGTTTTGATATCTTCAGAATAGGGTACTGGTCTTTTTAGGTCACTTATAAATGAAATCTTTTCTTCCTCATACAAAATTTTCGATAGCTTTTGATTTGCGGATAAGTACCAATTTTGCTTTGAAATATTTTCAGGAGGCCAACTATCAAAGGTATACCAGGTTTTTTTACCTGAGTCAAATACATAGGCTTCCGGAAGTCCTGAATTATGATCGCCGCTGTTCTTTAAAAAGTGCTCGAAAAAACGCGACTCAATCTGTTGCTGAAAAAAGTCAGAAATAGAATCCCCAAAATAGTAATTCCCCACAGTGTTTTTTATTTTCGACCTCGCCCAGCCACCGTGGTCCCATGGTCCGAACACCAAAGTGTTATAGTTGTCAGGATTATGAGCTTCAATGGTTTTATAGGTTTCCAATGGTCCGTAAAGATCTTCAGCATCAAACCAACCACCCACGACCATGGTGGCCACTGTTGGCTTAATGTTTTTAAGGTGCTGTATGATTCCTTTCTTTTGCCAAACACTGTCGTAATTTGGATGATCAATAAGTTCTTGCCAGAAGAAGTCATCTACCAAACCTTCTTTACGCAAGCCGGGATTGTCCACAGTTTCATATTGAAAGTATTTGTTTAGATTGCTTAAGGGCCCGGCATCTAAAAAAAACTGGTATTGATCTTCGGTTTTGAGATCAGGTAGTTTATACCAGGCCGTATCAACAGGCTGGTCTTTCGGCGTTCCAAACAAGGCAGTGGCTCTAAAATAACTCAATAAGTATGCCCCGTTATGATGAAAGTCGTCAAAAAAGAAGTCTCCAATACAGGCTTGTGGAGAAGCAGCTTTTAAAGCCGGATGTGCATCGATGGTAGAATAAGTGGCATAAAAACCTGGATACGATATGCCCCAGGTTCCGACCTTGCCATTATTATTATCGATATTTTTAACTAGCCAGTCAATGGTGTCATAGGTATCAGAGCTTTCATCGATATCTGTTTCAGACTGCTTATTAGGTATATAGGCTCTCATATTATCATAAGTACCTTCGCTCATCCATCGGCCTCTTACATCTTGATAAACAACAATATATCCTTGTTTCATCATGTATTTATTAGGGCCTATTTTCGAGGGGTATTCATTTTCTCCATAGGGCCTGGAGCTGTAAGGAGTTCTTTTTAAAAGTATGGGGTATGGCTTTGATTTGTCTTTTGGGGAATAAATAGTTGTGTGTAGTTTGACCCCATCACGCATTTCTATGATCACTTCTTTTTTATCAAAATGATCTTCTACATAAGTGTCTTTTACAACTAGATCGTCAGATTCATCTTTTGATGTTTCTATACAAGAAGAAAATGGCATACAGCTCAACAGGAGCAGCATGATCAGAACTAGTTTGTTTTTCATTGAGATGTTTAATTATTGTCTTAAATCTACAAAAGAAATCTAAGTACTTAGTTTTATTTGAAATCGAATCCTATCTGCTAAAATTCATTATCGAAAATAGATACAGTTTACATATTACGCCGGTATTGTCCTCCAACTTCAAAAAGTGCAGCAGTGATTTGTCCTAAAGTGCAAACTTTGGTAGCTTCCATGAGCTGTTCGAAAATATTTTCATTTTGGACGGCTGCCTCTTTTAGTTTTGCTAATTCCATGGAGCATAATTCTTTGTTGGCCTTATGTAATTTTTCTATAACCTCGATCTGATATTGTTTTTCAGTTTCAGTAGCACGAATCACTTCCTGTGGAAGTATTGTTGGAGATCCTTTACTGTTCAAAAAAGTATTTACCCCAATGATATCAATTTGTCCGTTGTGCTTCATTTCTTCATAGTACAAACTTTCTTCTTGAATTTTAGATCTTTGGTACATGGTTTCCATGGCACCTAATACGCCTCCTCGTTCAGTGATCTTGTCGAATTCCAAATACACGGCCTGCTCCACAAGGTCAGTTAATTCTTCGATGATAAAGGAGCCTTGCAAAGGGTTTTCATTTTTTGCCAATCCAAGTTCCTTATTGATGATCAGTTGAATGGCCATGGCTCTTCTTACTGATTCTTCAGTAGGGGTTGTGATGGCTTCATCATAGGCATTGGTGTGCAATGAATTGCAATTGTCATAGATGGCATATAGGGCCTGTAGAGTTGTTCGAATATCATTGAAATCGATTTCCTGGGCATGCAAGGACCTTCCAGATGTCTGGATATGGTATTTAAGCATCTGTGCCCTTTCATTAGCGCCGTATTTTAGTTTCATTGCCTTTGCCCATATTCTTCTTGCTACCCTACCTATTACAGCGTATTCAGGATCGATCCCATTCGAAAAAAAGAATGATAAGTTTGGACCGAATTTATTGATGTCCATACCTCTGCTCAGGTAGTATTCCACATAAGTAAATCCATTAGATAGGGTAAATGCAATCTGAGAAATAGGATTTGCTCCTGCCTCGGCAATATGGTAACCTGAAATCGAAACCGAGTAAAAATTTCTAATCAGATTATCTGTAAAATACTGCTGAACGTCTCCCATCATTTTAAGAGCAAATTCTGTACTAAAGATACAGGTGTTTTGTGCCTGATCTTCTTTAAGGATATCCGCCTGAACGGTACCTCGCACTTTCGACAAAGTATCTTTTTTGATGGTTTTATAAATTTCAGCAGGCAGCACTTCATCTCCTGTAACTCCTAGTAACATGAGTCCAAGACCATTATTACCTTCTGGAAGTTCACCTTGATATGAAGGCCTGGCACCCTCTTTTTTGTTATAAATAGCCTCAATTTTCAGTTCAACTTCCTCTTGTAGGTTCTTATCAATGATGTACTTTTCACATTCCTGATCTATGGCGGAATTCATAAAGAAACCAAGTAACATTGGTGCAGGCCCGTTGATCGTCATAGATACTGAGGTCATCGGATTGGTGAGTTCGAATCCTGAATATAGCTTTTTAGCATCATCAAGACAACAGACAGATACTCCTGCATTCCCTATTTTTCCGTAGATATCAGGTCGGTGATCCGGGTCATGGCCATATAGAGTGACCGAATCAAAGGCTGTTGAAAGTCTTTTTGCAGGCGAATTCAAACTTACATAGTGAAATCTTCTATTGGTTCGTTCAGGACCACCTTCACCCGCAAACATTCTAGTGGGATCTTCCCCTGTTCTTTTAAAAGGATAAATACCTGCTGTAAATGGGAATTCACCTGCCAGATTTTCTTGCAGGATCCATAACAGTAAATCACCCCATGCCTTATATTTTGGCAAGGAGATCTTTGGAATTTTCAAATGAGAAAGGGTAGTGGCATGTGTTTCTATTTCTATGACCTTGTCTCTTACCTTAAATTTAAACACCTCATCTTTATAAGCCTGTTTTTTGATTTCAAAACCGATAATATGCTCCCAATTGTGGGGAGACAGGTTCATTTTAGTCTTATTAAATTCGCGCAGTAACCCATCAACTAATGATTTTGTCTCCTTATCCTTTTGTTTCTCAGCCTGAGATAAATTCAGGCCATTTGAATTCAGGCTGATTTTGTTGCCTGAAAGACTTTGTAAAGTAAGGTAGATACCATAAAGCTTTTGGGCCAGATCACTTTGCTCTTTGCTCCATAGATCATATTGCGTATTTGTATCGGATATTTCAGACAGGTATCGCACCCTTTTCGGCGGAATGATAAACAACTTTTCACTAAGATCTGCACTTACTTCCATAGTGGTCAGAAATGACTTATCTGACATCTCATCTAGTTTGTCTATGATGTATTTATAAAGATTATTGGTGCCCGGATCGTTAAATTGCGAGGCGATAGTCCCAAAAACCGGCATGCTGTCTGCTGAGACTTCCCAAAGTTGTTGGTTTCTTTGGTATTGTTTTTTAACGTCTCTAAGGGCATCAAGTCCTCCTTTCTTATCAAATTTGTTCAGAGAAATTACATTGGCAAAATCCAGCATATCTATTTTCTCGAGCTGTGTTGCTGCTCCATATTCAGGAGTCATCACATAAAGAGAAAAATCAGAATGATCAAGAATTTCGGTATCAGACTGGCCGATACCTGAAGTTTCCAAGACTATCAGATCAAATGATGCTGCTTTTAAAATATTAACCGCTTCGTTCACATGCTTTGATAAGGCAAGATTTGATTGACGGGTAGCCAAAGAGCGCATATATACCCTGTCATTATTGACCGAATTCATCCTGATCCTGTCACCCAGTAAGGCGCCACCTGTTTTTCTTTTTGACGGGTCAACCGAAATTATTCCTATGTTTTTCGAAGGAAAATCACTTAAAAATCGTCTTACAAGTTCATCCACCAATGATGACTTACCTGCACCTCCTGTACCAGTGATACCCAAAACAGGTGTATCACTCTCTTTTTTATTGAGTTTGGAAAATTTAGAGTTAAAAATATCCGGATGATTTTCAGCCAAAGAAATAAGTCTGGCAATGACGGGTTTGTCATTCGCTTTGAGCTGCAGCTCCATCTCACCTTTTTTTTCAGGCAAGCTAGAAGGGTCAAAATCACATTGCTTGATCATATCATTAATCATTCCTTGCAAGCCCATATGCCTTCCATCATCAGGAGAATAAATTCTTGTAATACCGTAAGCCATAAGATCTTCAATCTCTTTGGGGAGGATGACACCACCACCACCGGCAAAGATCTTGATATGAGACCCACCTTTTTCCTGAAGCAGGTCAAACATGAATTTGAAATACTCATTATGACCTCCTTGATATGAAGTCATGGCAATGGCATTGGCGTCTTCCTGGATAGCTGTATTGACAACTTCTTCTACACTCCGATCATGCCCAAGATGAATTACTTCCACCCCGGTTGACTGGATTATTCGTCTCATGATATTGATTGCTGCGTCATGTCCGTCAAACAAGGATGCAGCAGTTACGATTCGTATTTTATTTTTAGGAATATAGGGCTTAATAATCTTCATAAAAGGGTCTAATTTCTTTGATGCAAGGTACTGATTTTACAAAATAAATCAGCGGAGGATTTGCTTTTGAATTACAAGATTGTAAATAAGATAGTCCTATTTGCTTTAAACCTAACTATTTCTCCAAAAATATGGGGTGAAAATTATCAATACTGTAAATAATTCTAACCTTCCGCAAAGCATAAGCATGGATGACCACCACTTCCCGAAAGGTGGTAAACTAGCATAATTGTTCACAGGGCTAAGGTCGCCAAAAGCGGGCCCTACATTTCCCAAAGAAGACGCTGCAGCTCCTACAGAAGTCATGAAGTCCATACCCATAAAGCCGAATACCAGTGAGCCGACGGCAAATACAATGAGGTATAAGATAAAGAAGGCCATAATATTAAATACGATGCCTCTGGTTACCGTTTTAGTATTATAACGCACAGGTACAATCGCATTGGGATGCAGACTTCTTTTAAATTCCAGAAAACCGTTTTTGATCATAATGATATGCCTTACAATTTTAACACCACCTGCTGTAGATCCGGCTGAAGCTCCTAAGAACATCATAATTAAAAACATCACGCTTAAAAATGGTGTCCAAATTGTAAAATCCGCCGTAACGAATCCGGTGGTTGTTACCACGGCGAGTACCTGAAATAGTCCGTGTCTGAAAGCGCTTTCCAATTTCCCATAAATCATTGGGTGGGCAATGACTTGTATCTCGGTTGGGCTCACTGAAACATTTGCATAAAAATAAATAACCAGGGTTGTAACAATTGTAAGACCAACAATAACTGTGGCATAGTATTTAAATTCTTCATCCTTCCGGTAACGTGAAAAATTTCCTTTTACCGCAAAATAACTGAGCACAAAGTTGGTCCCTGCAATAAACATGAAAAACAGGATGATATATTGGATCAATGGCTGGTCATTCCAATGGGCAATACTAGCATTTTTGGTTGAAAAACCACCTGTAGATAAAGTGCTCATGGCATGGTTTATGGCATCAAAATAACCCATACCTGCAAGTTTTAAGAGTATAGCTTCTGTTAAGGTTAGTCCAAAATAAAGGAACCACAATCTTTTTGCTGTATCGGCAATCCTGGGATGTAACTTATCGGAAGATGGTCCAGGCGCTTCTGCTGCAAACATTTGCATCCCACCAATACCAAGTAGCGGAAGAATAGCGATGGCCAGAACTATAATTCCCATACCTCCTATCCAGTGTGTGGTGCTTCTCCAAAAGAGTATACTTTTGGGCATGATCTCAATGTTATCCATAATGGAAGCCCCTGTTGTTGTATACCCAGACATAGTTTCAAAAAAAGCATCAGTAAATGAAGGAATCGCTCCCGATAACATATAGGGAAGGGCTCCTGATAAAGACATCGTGACCCAGCCAAGTGTTACCACAAGGTATCCCTCACGCTTTTTAATCTTTTTTTCAAAACCTTTGGTAACGAATCTCAACAGCAAACCGATGGTCAATGTAATCCCTCCTGCGAAAAGAATTGCGTTGAGGGCTCCATCTTCAAAATACCAGCTCACCAATGCTGAAACAAGCATAAAACCCCCATTGAACAGAAGTAGCATGCCCATGAGCTGCAATATGATCTTAAAATTCAATTTTTTCATCTAAGAATCAGTTAAAGAATCGCTCAACTTTAGAAATGGTATTTGGAAAACAGCAGATAACGACTTTATCATCTTCCTGTATTTTAAAGTCCCCAAGGGCAATAATACCAGTGTTATCTCTAATGACACCTCCAATAATTGCATTTCTTGGAAATTTAAGGTCCTTGATCTTCTTTTTGGTAATTTTGGCCCCCTTATGTGCATGAAATTCAATAATTTCTGCGTTTACATCGTTTAGAATAGTCATTTCCAGGACATCTCCTTTTCTGATATACCTAAAAATACTATTGGCCGCGAGCAGCTTTTTATTGATCAAAGTGTCAATCCCAATATTTTTACTCAGGCTAAAATAATCTACATTCTGAACCAGGGCAATAGTCCGGTCGACTCCCTTCGATCGCGCCATCAGGCACGACATGATATTGGTTTCTGATCTTCCGGTTACCGCTACAACCGCATCCATTTCTGAAACATTTTCTTCTTCCAGTAATTCTACATCTCGTCCGTCACCATATATGATCATTGCATTTGGCAGCTCATCTGCCAATTCTATGGCACGCTTTTTATTGTATTCTATCAATTTAATATTAAGGTTTTTACCGCAAAGGTCTCTTGCCGTTTTTTCACCTATTTTACTACCACCAAGAATCAATACATTTTTAATGGGTTTGTTTTCTGTGTCAGATAGTCTATTTAACTCTTCAACGCCCTTTTCCAGCGTTATAAAATATACTTGATCTCCTACCTGAAATATTGTATCCCCGCGCGGGATAATCGTTTCGGTGGTATTCTTTCTTTTGATTGCAATCGGCATGAAATTGATCCCTGCGTAAATTCCAGCAGCTTCTTTAACTGATTTACCTACAAAGGGAGCGGATTTTGAAAGAATCATGGCCACCATGGTGAGCTTACCACCTTCAAACTCATGAGTTTCGTTAAAAGTCACTTTTTCAAGAAGTAATTTGATCTCATTTGTTGCCAGTTCTTCAGTGGATATCAATTCATCAATCCCTAATTCTGAAAAATTAATCTTCTCTTTATTATCGGTGAATTCAGAATTGGTTATTCTTGCAATGGTCTTTTTGGCTCCAAGTTTTTTAGAGATCACGCAAGCTGTAATGTTTGTTGTTTCTGAGGAGGTAACCGCAATAAAAAGATCTGAATTTTGAATATTAGCATCTTTTAAAGCCTGAATAGAGGTTGCGTCTTGCTGCAGCGTTTTGATATCTAATTTGGAATCAGCGTAAAGTAATCTGTCTTTATCCCGATCGATAAGAATAATCTCATGCGATTCATAGGAAAGAAGTTTAGATAAGTGAAATCCAACTTCTCCGGCCCCGGCAATAATTATTTTCATTTATATTTTATTGATTGAACATTTCAATAATCGAACAAACGACTTGAATTTCATCATATTGAATATGCAAATGTATTGTATTTCTTTTATATCATGAGGTTAATCTTAGCACTAAAATTACATAAAAATAGAAAAAGAGATGATCATAAAAGAATGGAGTGAAGATGATCGCCCACGGGAGAAATTGTTTATGAAAGGGCGTTTAGCCCTTTCAGAAGCTGAACTACTGGCAATTTTGATAGGATCAGGAAATAGAAAAGATTCTGCTTTGGGGATTTCCAGGAAAGTTTTGTATGAAATTGACCATAACCTGGCTGTTTTGTCGAGGATCAGCGTTCAGAACTTGATGAAAGTCAGAGGGATTGGTAAGGCCAAGGCAGCTGTAATTATTGCAGCACTCGAATTGGGAAGGAGAAGAAGAAAGGTAAATAGCCTTGTAAAGACTAAGCTCAACAGTTCCAGAACCGTATTCGAATTGATGCAACCATTAATAGGCGAACTGGACCATGAGGAATTCTGGGTATTGTTGCTTAATAATGCCAATCATATGGATTATAAATGGAGATTGAGTATGGGCGGAATAACGGCTACCTTGGTAGATGTTCGGCTTATTTATAAAAAGGCCATTGAGCATGGAGCTACAAGTATTATACTTTGCCATAACCATCCTTCCGGAAACCTTCAGCCGAGTCAATCGGATATCATGTTGACCAAAAAGGTCATAAAAGGAGGGGATATCCTTGATATCAAAATACTTGATCATGTAATAGTTGCAGAGCAGGGTTATTATAGTTTTGCAGATGAGGGAAATTTGTAAATGAAAGGTTGCTGCTTTTAAAATCCGGCTTGTCGTTTCTTTTCAGGAAAGAGATTTTATAATACGCTTTATAAAGTTTACATTTGGATTGTCAAACTTACCGAACATGCTGTTAGTATATACCCATAAGATCACCCCAAGGTTAACATATACCTTTAGACACATATTTGTTCGAATCCTCAATGTTGAGGTCAGTTTTACGACAAAAATTGAAGAATTTATAGCTCATGACGGGATTAAGTTTAGCTATACCAAACAGCCTTTGGGAAGTGAATTATTCGTTAAATGTAACGATTTGTTATTTACTCAGGGTATTGATTATTTAGATATCAACCTAGTGAGCTGGGAAGAAGTACCCTGTTTTTTTCAAACGAATTTCTCGGCTGAGATTCCCTGTGACCTTTTTGCGGCAAGTTTTTATTTGATCAGTCGTTATGAAGAATACCTACCCCATGTCAAAGATCAATTCGAACGTTTTCCCGCATCAGAAAGCTTGGCATATCAACATAAATTTTTAGACCGACCTATTATAGATGTTTGGGCCTATAAATTCAGAGATATATTGATCTCTCATTTTGAAGGTTTTAAAGAAGAGCTCAAAAGTGTGGAAAGAAAATTCAATTACATTTCTACTATCGATATAGATAATGCCTATCAGTTTAAGCATAAAGGTTTTACACGAAGCATAGGAGGTATTTTAAAAGACCTTAGCGAATTTAACATAAAGAATGTTTGGTTGCGTTTTCTAGTGATTTTCGGTATTCGAAGGGATCCTTTTGATATGTATAAGAGGTTGTTATTAATGAAGAAAAAGTATGGAATCAAGACAATTTTTTTCTTTCTATTGGGAGACTACAGTACCTTTGATAAGAATATTTCACCTGGAAATACGAATTATAAATTGCTCATCAAGAACATAGCTGACTATGCTGAAGTAGGTATTCACCCATCTTATTTTAGTATGAAAAATGACTTGAAGACTAAAAAAGAGAAGGGGATTCTTGAAAGTATAGTGAATTTTCCAATATCCCGTTCAAGACAGCATTATTTAAGGATAGAAATACCAGAAACTTATCAGAACCTTGTCAATCTTGAAATTACAGAAGAATATTCTATGGGTTATGCTTCCCACTATGGATTCAGGGCGAGTACTTGTACCCCATTTTATTTTTATGACCTTGATTTTGAAATTCAAACCCCTTTAAAAGTATTTCCATTTGCTGTAATGGACGCAACATTAAAAGATTATTTAAATTTCACCCCAAAGAGAGCTTTTAATACTATCATAAAACTAGCAAAAGAAGTAAAAAAAGTTGACGGTACCCTGATCACTATTTTTCACAATGAATCAGTTAGTGGATCAGGAAGATGGAGAGGTTGGGGAAGGTTGTATGAAAGTCTTTTGATCGAATTAAAAAAGGTGTTGTGATCTTGAGATTTATTATGTTGGCAAATAATGTGTTTTATATTGCTTTTTCTTTATGATCACTTATGTTCCATATCACAAAATTGACAAAACAAAATATGATTATTGTGTTAGTCACTCCAGTGAATCCAGAATATATGCCTTGAGCTGGTATCTTGACTGTGCGACAGACTGTTGGGATATGATAATGGAAGGAGATTATGTAACGGTCATGCCACTACCCAGAAAAATCAAATATGGAATGCCATATGTATACATGCCTGCCTGGGTACAACAATTAGGATTGTTTTCGTTAAAGCAAATTTCTGAAAAAACACGTAAGGAATTTTTAAAAAATATCTCTAAAAAATTTCTTTGGATTGATTATCATTTGAATTCAGGTCATAAAGGAGCTATTGGCTCTGTTATGGTCAAAAAAAATTACCTGCTTTCACTACAAGGAGGGCTCGATGAAATACAGGATAACTATAACAAGAACAGGAAAAGAATTTCAAGAAAGACATTTGACCATTTGGTTCTGGACAAGCAGGGAGAATTAGATATTTTTATTGATAACTATAAAGATCAGCATAAACCATATGCCATTTCTGACGATGCTATTGCTCGCTTGAAGTGTCTTTGCGGCGCGAGTAAAGAGCATGTTCACATTTGGAATGTGTTTATGGGCAAGCAATTTATGGCTGGACTGGTTTGGCTCGAAGATGCAAATAGAATCACTTATCTTGCGCCTTTAGCAGATGAAAAGGCCAAAAAACTGAATATCCCTACTTACATAATTAATGAATTGATCAATGATTTTCAAGGTCGGCATATGCTGTTGGATTTTGAAGGATCTATGGTATCCGGAGTTGAAAAATTCTATCAGAGTTTTGGTGCATATTCAGAATCCTATTACTATTTTAAAAAGAGATTTATTGACCATGTCTAATCCGATACGAATTTGTTTTTTGGCCGATCGGCATGATTTGTATGACGACCGAATCTATTGGAAAATGGCAGTACCTCTTGTAAAAAAAGGATTTCAGGTGCATTATCTACTTATTGGTGAAAAGGCTCAATCAGGTATTACTTCGGAAGGTATTCATTTTAAGATTTTTAAACTTAAAACCTTTTCAAAAAACAGATTTTTCAATTTCTTACTAAAAAGACTGAACCCCGACAACAACTATAGGTCAATGCTCAAAGCAGCTAAAGCAATACAGGCAGATATCTATCATTTTCACGATTTATGGATCAATAGAATAGGTCTTAAATTAAAGCAACTTGCCCATAGACCAGTTGTTTTTTACGACGCCAGAGAGCCCTATGCAGAAGATTACCTGTCATATGTTACAACTCCATTTCCATTTTTCCTTAAATTATTTGCATCCTGGGTCGATCAATGGGAAAAGAAAAAGGCAAAAAATTATGATCTGGTCATCGCCAATGAACCTATAGTACAACAAAATTTCGCAAAAGTGATGGGTGAGGAGCGATCTGTAGTGTTGTATAATTATACTGACCTGATTGAAGAGACAGAACTTGTACCATATCGCGATAAAATTTATGATCTTTTTTATTGCGGTGCAGTTACAAAGCAAAGGGGAGCATTTGAAATACTTAAAGCAGTAGCACTAATCAAAGAGGAACTCCCTAAATTCAAAGTTTTATTTCTAGGAAACTATTTTCCTTTTTCCCTTAAAGAGGAACTGCAGGCTTTTATCGTTAAAAACGATCTGAATGATTTTGTCGAGCTGAAGGACGCTGTTCCCTATAAAGAAGTGGCTCATTATTATAATTTGAGTAAAATCGGATTGGTACTTTTACAGAGAGTAAAAACTTTTGAGATCAGTATGCCTATCAAGATCTTTGAATATATGGCCTTTGGTTTACCGGTTATCGGAAGTGATTTTGGCCATATGAAAGATTATATACAAAAGGATAGATGTGGAATTGCGGTAGCACCCAATGATACCAAGGCCATTGCAGATGCCACTATCAGTATTTTAAAAGATCATCAGCTATACAGTCAGTTCAGTGAAAACGGGAAAAGAGTGTCTCAAGAGAAATACAGTTGGAAATTGGAATTCAGAAAGTTGCTCGAACATTATAATCACGCTTTGAATGAACGCTGACCAAGAAAACATACAGCCTGCTTTTCAGAAGGATTTTCTATGGTATTTATTAGGATCTATAGTGCCCTTGCTCATAGGATTTATCAAAACACCTGTCTTCACACGGCATTTTGGTAAAGATTCTTTCGGTCAGTTAGGTCTTGTAACGATCACTTTTGCTTTTTTAGGCATGTTGCTGTTTTCATGGATAAGTTCCTGCCTATGGCGTTATTACAGCAGATATGAAGCATCAGGGCGATTGACTATACTCTATAGTAATTTATTTTTTTTGTTTTTACTATCATTGGGCTTGTTGACTTTGATTTCTGCTATCTGGCTTTGGGACTCAGATAATTATTTGATACAGCAACTGATAGTCTATTCATTTTTACAAATGATTTTTAATCAACTATTTCTGGGCTATATGGTGGTAGTGAGGTTAATTGGAAAGTCAGGGTATTACAACATATTTCAGGGAATCAGGGCTTTGTTTGGCCTTTTGATCGCCTTGATACTAGTGTTTTACCTCAATGCTGAAATCACCGCTTTGGTGAGCAGTTTGGCCCTGGCAGATGCCCTTTCTCTTTTGTTTTTGACCTTTTTAAATCCGGCTAAGCTGAAGCTCGGTTTAAAAGAGATAAACATTTCAGTATTGAAAGAGCTTTTGCACTATGGAAGTATGGGTTTGATTCTAAATATCAGTCTTTTGAGTATTTCTTATAGCGATCGATATATCATTGCCATGTTCTATAATTTAGAAGAAGTTGGAATATATGATCAGGTTTCTAAAATTTCTCAATTGTCGGTAATGGCCTTGATTACAATTTATTTCAATACGATTAATCCAAGTCTATTGAGAAGACTGGATGCTGACTTTAAAGGTGCTTTGATTCATATACAAGCATATATTTTGGCCTTTGTTTTTTTTGGTTTCCCCATCGTCTTTTACCTCTCCTTATTTTCTGAGGAGATAGCGGATGTATTGCTTGGTGAGGCTTTTAGGGAAGGCTATCTATTGATGCCCTATATTTTTTTGGCAACCTATCTGTACGGACTATCTAATTTTTTTGAGCTGAGGTTGAAATTTTCGAATAAGCTTTTGAAATTGAGCTTTGTGGCGCTAATCACAGCTTTGTTTAATATTATCTTAAACCTGATTTTTGTGAGTAATTTTGGCTATCATTGGGCAGCTTATACAACCTTGTGCTCCTATATGATCATGATACTGATATTGTTTTATGGAGATCCGGAGGTGTGTATGATGCTACGGCAGAAGTGGAGACTTTTGCTAAAAATAATTGGATTATTAACAATTCAGTACCTTATCTATGTTCTTTACGTTGATAAATTGAAGCTCCAACTAGAAGCCAGAATAGGTATAGGGCTTATATTTGCTTTTGTGTATTTCCTGTATTTTAGAAAAGACATTTTAAAAATAAAAACACCCATAACTTGACAGCATATGAATATAAAACATATATTTTTCGACCTTGACCATACGCTATGGGATTTTGAAACTAATTCAAACAAGACCTTTTCCTTTATTTTTGAACGGAATAATTTGCAGGTAAATTTTAATGACTTTATTGAAGTGTATAAACCGATTAATTTCCGCTATTGGAAGCTTTTTCGTGAGGATAGGGTTAGTAAAGCAGACTTGCGCTATGGCAGGCTAAGAGAAGCCTTTGATGCCATAGGATTTGACCTTAGTGATGAAATGATACACCTTCTGTCTGAAGATTATATCACTTATCTGGCGGATCACAATACGCTGTTTGACAATGCCGTGCCGGTACTTAACTATTTAAGCCCTTTGTATACCATGCATATCATAACCAATGGCTTTGAAGAAGTGCAACACAGGAAACTTCAAAATTCTAATTTGCTTCCTTTCTTTGATCAGGTCATCACCTCAGAAAAGGTTGGCGTTAAAAAGCCTAGCCCCTTGATATTTGAATATGCCTTGAAAATTGCAGGAGCCAGAGCGCATGAAAGCGTGATGATCGGAGATAATTTTGAAGCCGATATTCTCGGGGCCATGAATGTAGGTATGCAGGCTATTTTTTGTAAATTCAACGGTGAAATTGCAACAAAGAAGGTACCCATGGTTGATAATTTACTAGAATTAAAAAATTTACTTTAAGAAGTGATTTTTAATGATTTAGGAAAATAAATGTATATTTATCACTTGTTATAAAGAATATTGCTAGATAATCCCCTCATGATCAGAACATACTGTATATACCTGTTGTTTGTCTTTTTGTGTTTAAAATCGATGGCTCAAAATATGCAGATTTTGTACGATTTTGATCAATTACCGCAAACTTTAATGCTCAATCCAGGATCAGTAGTTGATTATGATAAACATATTGGTATTCCGTTTTTATCTAATATATATGGGATGGGAGGCTCCTCGAACCGGGAAGTGAACTACAACAACTTAGTCGTTGGTTCGGATAATAATACGGATTTTCTCAGGAATCTACAGGAATTGGGTTTGAATAAGAATGAAGTATTTCTTTTCAATCAGCAAATAGAAGTCCTGAATGCCGGTTTCCGATTAAGAAATCCAGATTATTATTTGAGTTTTGGTATGTATCAACAAACAGATGGCTTTGCAAGTTATCCACAGGATTTAGTGGATTTATATTTAGACGGAAATGACCAAGATCAGAATGGAACTCCTGAATTCAATGAGCCTTTTAATGCGAATCATGTGAATACTGTTTTTGAATTGGTGGGGGTGTTTCATGTAGGTATTAATAAAAAAGTCAATGAGAAACTCACCATTGGAGGAAGGTTAAAATTATTGTCAGGCTCCCTCGGGCTTGAAACAAGTTCTAATAAGGGAACTTACCAACTCGATCGGGGTGGTCCTTTAAATGATCCCTATGTTCATACTTATCAGGATATGGCGGTAAGATTAAACACTTCAGGATTGTTGGATTCCTTTGATTTGAGTGATGACATTGGAACAACTTCAGAATTAGTGGCAGGTTTGTTCTTTTTGAATGGGAGCATGGGTGCGGCTATAGACTTTGGATTTACCTATAAAGCAAGTGATGAGTTAAGTTTTTCGGGGAGTTTACTTGACCTGGGAATGCTTTCATTTAAGCATAAATTAACCACTATAGATTTTGAAGAAGCGATCATCCCATCAGAAGACTATTATAACCCATCTGGAGGGTCACTTGATTACTGGAGAACTTTATGGTTGTCTGATCAATTGCCTTTAACTACAGACGAAAAAAGCTTCTCATTTACCAGATCCCCCAAACTAAATGGTTCGGTTCGCTATGACATGAAGAGAAAGGTAAAACAGGAAGAAAGAGCATTCCGAAATGTAAGAGCTGATCTATCACCTGATTATTTAACGAGCTCTTTTGGAATGCAAGTCTTTACAGAATTTCGACCGAAATATCCTATTTGGGCCGTAACAGGATTTTATTCAAGGGAATTCACAAATTTCCTCTCAGCTAAGGCAACCTATACGGTCGATAAATTTTCATATTATAATATTGGCATGGGAATTTCTGCTCATATTAAAAGTTTTAATATTTATGCAACTGCTGATAATTTAGTAGCTTTAGCCTCTATTAAAAACAGTAATTACCAATCTTTTCAATTTGGTATGAATTTTATTTTTAACTAAAAATTATGGCAAGAATTCTGCAAGGCGCAAGTATTTTTTTTCTTTTTTTAATTTGTTTCTCTGGATACGCACAAAATGAGTTAAACCCCTTTAAATATATCATCGTTCCTAAACAATATGATTTCCTTAAACAAGAAAATCAATACAGGGTCAATTCTATGACGAAATACCTTTTTGAACAAGAGGGATTTAGAACCCTTTATCAAGGCGATGAGTACCCTGACGATCTAAATGCCAATCCATGTTTGGCGGTAACTGTAATTGTACTTAACGAGTCGAGTGCCTTTACAACTAAACTTTTTATAACGCTTAAGAATTGTCGTGATCAAGAAGTATATAGAAGCGCAGAGGGTAAAAGTAAGATTAAAGAGTTTGACAAAACTTATATCGACGCGCTTAAAAAGAGTTTTGTATCCTTTCAAAATTCGAATTATTCTTATGACGAATCTCTTGTGATAAATGCAGGGGCAATAGGTATGGTAGCTAATGGACAGAAGAATACGAAATTGGAGAATCCTACTCCTGTAATGCAGCAAACCGAGCAAGAGTTAAATTCAACTTCCCAACCTATTCCAGTTGCTGAAAACACTACCGAGTTGAATCCTGTTGCTGTAGCGGCTATACCCATTGTTGTTGCAAAAGAGCCTAAGGTAGAAGAACCGGCGGCAGTGGTAGTTGAAGAACAAAAGGTAGAAGAGGTAGTAGCTGAGGGAACAGAAGAACCTAAAGCAGAAAAGGCAGTAGCAGTGGTAGCAGCAGAAAAGGTGCTACTGAGCGAAGAGAAAACAGAGAATGGTGAATTGTCTGGAGGGGCAAGGGCTTTTAAAAACGAAACAACCACATTTTTACTTGTCGATCAAGGGGCTCAAATGCAGGCATTTGTAAGTGAAAGTAAAAATAAAAATTATAAGCCTGGTGAACTTATAGGCACTTTTAAGAAAACGTCATTACCCAATGTGTTCAGGGTATCCTGGAAGAAGGCACTAGAAGGAGTCGAGAGTACTACCGCTTATTTTGATGAAAAAGGTAATCTTAAAATTGATATTGAAAGAAGTGATAAGATTGAAGTACTTACGTTTACCGAAGTGAAGTAAGCCTCTCTAATAATCATATTTTGATTGCCATCTTTTTTTAAGGATTTCCCTGAATTGATTTTCTCGAGGATTGTTTCCCGGTTCATATAACCTGCTGTTTTTGATTGCATCAGGTAAAAATTCCTGTGCCACGAAATTTTCGTTAAAGTCATGCGAGTATTTATATTCCTTGCCGTAGTTGAGGTCTTTCATCAATTTTGTGGGTGCATTTCGCAAATGCAAAGGAACAGATAGATCACCAGTGTTTTTAACCAGTTGTTGGGCTTTGTTAATCGCCATATAGGAGGCGTTGCTTTTTGCTGAATTTGCCAGATAAACTGCACATTGACTAAGAATAATCCTACTTTCTGGATGACCGATAACCGAAACTGCCTGAAAAGTATTATTGGCCAGAATCAGGGCTGTAGGATTGGCATTTCCAATGTCTTCCGAGGCCAGAATAAGCAAGCGTCTTGCAATGAATTTAACATCTTCACCACCTTCTATCATCCTTGCCAACCAGTAAACAGCTCCATTAGGGTCACTGCCACGTATTGATTTGATAAAAGCTGAAATAATATCATAATGTTGTTCGCCGGTCTTGTCATACCTGACCATATTTTTTTGAACTTTACTCAACACCAGGTCATTGGTAATAGTGACACCTTTATCTTGTGAATTGACCACCAATTCAAAAATATTGAGCAATTTTCTGGCATCTCCACCTGATAACTGCAGTAAGGCTTCTGTTTCTTGGAGTTTCACTTGTTTTTTCGAGATATATGCATCCTTTTCAATAGCTCTATCGAGCAGGGCAATAAGGTCATCCTTGTCAAAGGCATTTAAAATATAGATCTGGCATCTCGAAAGAAGTGCGGGAATTACCTCAAAACTTGGGTTTTCAGTGGTCGCACCGATTAGTGTGACCCATCCTTTTTCAACTGCTCCCAAAAGCGAATCCTGCTGAGATTTACTAAAGCGATGAATTTCATCAATGAACAAAATTGGATTTCTTTGGGTAAAAAGCCCTCCGCCGGTTTTTGCTTTTTCAATAATGTCTCTCACATCCTTTACACCAGAATTGATAGCGCTGAGTGAATAAAACGGCCTTCCGGATTCCTGGGCGATAATATTGGCCAGAGTGGTTTTACCAGTTCCCGGTGGCCCCCAAAGAATTAATGACGGAATAAGACCATTTTGGATGTGCGTGGTAAGCGCTCCTTTATTCCCAACAAGGTGTTGCTGGCTAATATATTCCTCTAATGATTTCGGCCGTATCCTTTCTGCCAATGGTTCGTTCATAGTGTAAAAGTAAGTTAAAATGCCAAACCCTGAAAGTGAAGAATTAATTGAATGGAGAATTTTTCACAAGGGATCTTGTTATTTGTAAAATTGTATTTTAGCTGAAAATTATGCTTCAATGGAAACCCAAAATCAATTCAAGTTTTCACCCTGGATACTGGCAGTTCCCCTGTATTTTGTGCTCGCTCTTTGGATTGTTTATTGGTTCGAAGTAAGAAATGGGTATAATTTTAATAGTTATGGTATTTATCCACGGAGCTTAAGCGGGTTAAGAGGAATCATTTTTTCGCCTTTTATTCATGGTGATATCAAGCATCTGTATCATAATTCGGCGCCATTGTTTGTGCTTTTGTTTAGCCTCTTGTATTTTTATAGAAGTATTGCCTGGAAAGTTTTTATATATGGAACCCTGTGCACTGGTTTAATAACCTGGATCATCGCCCGAAAATCAAATCATATTGGAGCCAGCGGTATCATTTACCTTTTGTTTAGTTTTATTTTCTTTAGTGGAATCATCAGGAAAAACTACCGTTTAGTAGCAGTCTCCTTAATGGTCATATTTCTATATGGTAGTATGGTTTGGTATCTTTTACCCGTGAAAGAAAATGTTTCCTGGGAAGGACATTTATCAGGGTTTATAACAGGACTGGTTATGGCTTTTATCTTTAGACAAGTAGGGCCGCAAAAATTTCAATACGAATGGGAAAAGGAAGACTATGAACCAGATGAATTTGATACCCTTTTTGAAGAACGAAACGATTTAGCGCAGAGCGATAGGCTTGACCCTTAGCTTAGGTGTGTTTTTAGCGTCTCTGACGTACTATTTCATATAAAGCTGCACCACAAGCCACTGATACATTCAAAGAGTCTATAGTTCCTGATAATGGTAGTTTTCCTTTATGATCGGAATTTTTAAGGACAGAAGTAGAGATTCCTTTATGTTCTGAGCCCATAACCAAAGCAGTTGGAGGCATAAAATCAATATCATAGATAGCGGTGTCAGTTTTTTCAGTGATGGAAACGATCTGTATGTCATGCGCTTTTAACTGATAGATGGCATCTAAAACATGATTCACCTTACAAATGGCAAGTTTAAAAGCAGCTCCTGCAGAAGTTTTGATGGCATCGGCATTAATAGGTGCGCTACCGTGTGAGGGAACAATAACAGCATCTACCCCTGTGCACTCAGCAGTTCTTAAAATGGCCCCCAGGTTTCTAACATCGCTGATCTGATCTAATAGCAGGAAAAGAGGAGAGGTTTCTTGACCCATCAATTCTTCTAACAATTGATCCAGATCTTTAAATTCTATCGAAGAGGTCTTGGCAACAGCGCCTTGATGATTTTGAAACTTGGAAAGTTTGTTTAGTTTTTCGAGAGGAACATAACTGAATGAGATATTGTTTTCATTGATTTTGTGCTGTAAAGCTTTGGCGAGAGAGCCTTGTATCTCCTTTTGGAGGTATACTTTTTCTATTTCCTGACCCGAGTCAATAGCCTCCAAAATGGCACGTAATCCGAATATTTTAGTCATGTCTTTTTCCATGCTACGAAGTTAAGATAATTTTATGTATTCAAGGTTATTGCAAGTGAAGGCTGGACATAAAAAAAGCCATCACGCCGAAGGCGTGATGGCATTAACATATAAAAAGTGTCTAATCTAAATTATATATTATTGATTAACTGCTGTTGGCGTATATAAATCAACCAAACCAGGGAAATTTTGATTCGCACCGATCTCTACCTGTGGGTATAAGAAACGTTGAGGAATCACTGTAGTACCAACTCCATCGATAGGAACACCTAGCAAGTTGTTGTTTCTACGTACATCGTGGAAAATTTGTAACGATCCTGGCAAAGAAATATATTTTTCTTCTGTGATCTCATACAACAAGTCTGCACCTGAAGAAGTTGAAGCAGGAAAATCTGCATCCCAAATGTCAGCCAAATGAGCTCTCACCTCATTAAAAGGAGCTAAAGCTTCTGCATTAAGACCTAATTGTGCCGCACATTCAGCTTCAATCAACTTGGTTTCAACATAAGAAATGATAGGGAAACCAGCATCTACCGCAAAATAACCATCAGCAGTTGCATTTAAATCAAGCCCTTCAAGACCAGGTATAAAGTAGTTGTCAAAACGTACAGCATCTCCAGGAGTTGCAATTGCTCTGGCTCTTTCTCCGGTCATCAATTTCACTAAATTAGAACCATCAGCTCTTAAGTATTCGTTACGTTGTTGTATCGTAAACTGATAGTATAAACTTCTTGCACCATTAGCATCTGCATGTGACGATAATAAATCACCATCGGCAGAAGAAATTCCTTGCAATGCTTCACCATGGGCTAGGGCATATTCTTTAGTGATCAAGAAATAACGCGCCTTTAACGAGTGAATTACTTCAGACCAGTTAGCACCATTAGCAGCAAATACAGGCGCACCATATACAGCAGCAACTGTGGCATCAGTACCAACCAAAGCCAAGGCTTGTGAAAGTAAGGCTTGCACATCACCAAATACTTGTGCCTGAGGATCGTAAGTAGGATTTGGTTCAGTAGCGTAATCGAAAGCAGTTCGATAAGGTATATCACCCCATAATGCTGCGGCTTCACCTATTAAGATTGCTTCCATAGTTGTAGCAACACCTTCTAAAAGAGCGTCACCAGCTTCAGCACCAGATGCTTTCGCGATACGCGCCTGAGCGGCACCATTAGCATATAAATCATCCCATTGATCATCATAGTCACCTGCTACTGTCAGATATGAGTCAGTAACGATGTATTGTCTGTCAGTACCAGTAAACTGGTCTGTCCACATACCTCCATATCTCGAAGAGTTACCTGAGGATATGGCTACTACAACTAGCTCGGCCTGACCTACAATAAGGTTTCCTGGAGCAGATGTAAAGTTGTTCGGATCCACGTTAATGCCATCCGTATAATCCTCACACGATACAGAGCTAAACCCTATCGCTATGAGCATTAAAAATATTTTATATTTTTTCATAATGTTTTATTTTTAAAATCCAAATTTAAGAGTCATAATATATGATTGAGTAGCTGGATTAGTGAAATAATCTAAACCTCTACCTTTAGAAGCACCAGTTAAATTGATGTCAGGGTCAAAACCTTCAATGTCAGTCCATAAAATCAAGTTTCTACCTGTGAAACTAATATCAAAATTAGTTAAACCAGTATTACCCAATATTTTTTTTGGGAAAGAATACCCTAAAGTAAGCTCTCTTAATCTTGTCCAAGATGCATCATTTACAAAAGTTTCACTCTGGTTTCCAAAACCACCACCATCACTAGTGTACCATTCAGAGTCTAAAGCTACTGGTCCGCCACCGAAATCTTGAATGTTACCACGGAAAGTAGTACCTGCAGGAATTATTCTACCATCATAAGTAGGTAAATCCACTGGAGCTACTGATTCATTCGCAGTTGTCTTATCGATACCGAAGTAGGATAATACACCTTTAGTACCTTCCCAATGGTCATTACCTTGCGACGTTTCGAAAAGCGCAGTCAATTTAATTCCTTTCCAACCTACAGTTGTACCAAGTCCACCAATAAAATCTGGGTTAGGATCTCCTAGTACACCTTCTTCAGAAGCCACTATAGGGAATCCATCAGCACGTAAATCAATATCTCCAGCAGCATCTCTTTCAAAACCTACACCCCATAAAGTGGCCAAAGGTTCTCCTTCAACAACTCTTGATGAAGTACTGGTAAAACCAGCTAAGAATACAGACTGAACACCTGCTAAATCAGTAACAACGTTTTTGTTATAAGACCAAAAACCATTGATATCCCACATAAAATCTCCTTTTCTCAAAACATTCCAGGTAAAATCAAGTTCCATACCCTCGTTAGTGATTTCAGCCGCATTTGTTGGCGTAGAATTAAAACCAGTACTTGGTGCTACATCCACAAATAAAATAGCGTCTTCAGTAACCCTGTTGTAATAAGTATAACCTATAGTCAATTTATTTCTAAAAAATCTAAAGTCACCACCTAATTCAAATTCTTTTACTCTTTCTTCCTTTAAACCAGGATTTCCTTGAGTAACGTCACGTTGAAAAGGGTTTCCATAAGCTCCAGCTGTAAGATCATCACCCCAACCAGAAAATACTCCACCTGGGAAAAATACTGTAGAACTAGCATAAGGAACAGGCTCGATACCTATCTCACCATAACTGGCTCTTAACTTACCAAAACTTAAGAAATCACTTTCAAAATTTTCAGTGAATTTCCAACCTAAAGAAGCTGAAGGATAGAAAACGTTGCTTTCTAATGTAGATGGACGCTCATATCTTCCGCTTAAACTAACAAGTAGTTGGCTGAAAAGGTTGAAGTTAGCCACGGCATAAACACCATGTTTTTTAGTCAATTGCTTAAAGGAAGTTGGAATCTCATTGGCAACCTCAGCATTACCAAATATTCTTAAATCACCAACGGCAGGATTCGTAAAACCTTCACTGTATCCACTAATTCTTGAATATTCGTTTTGGTCAAAGGCAGTACCTGCGATCCAGTCAAAACTAAAGTTATCACTGATATCGTGTTGTCCTTGTAAAAAGAAGTTAAAGTTTTCTGTTTTTTCCTGGATATCATCCTGAGAGTAAATTCCTATTGCATTTCCAGCTGCAGAATTTACAGGGAAGAATGTTTCTCTATGATCTGTATAGTAATCCAATCCATAACGAGCAGTTAAGGTAATATTGTCACCAAACTTGTATTTAAGCTCAGGAGCAATATTAAATCTGTTTACCACGTTAGGGTTGTCTTGTTCATTGATCGTCCATCCTGGATTGTTATAGGTTGGTGCACCGTCTCCAAGATATCTTCTGTACCCTCTGTGAGAGTTAGGAGTTGGCACATTGTTTGAATCATAATAAGTTCCTTTATAGTCTCTGTTGTCAAAGTCAGGAGCAGTTCTCAAATAACCAAGGTAAAGACCTTGCAAGTTTGAACCTTGTTGAATACGATCTGATCTGATGAAAGCATAACTTGATGAAAATCTAGCACTAAATCTTTCAGTTAACTGAACAGAGTGGTTTAAACGAAGGTTCGTTCTATTATAACTAGATCTTCCTTTGATAATACCTTTTTGATCCCAGTTGGCAACACTCATAAAAGTGTTACTTGTTTCATTAGCATAAGAAATACTAGCACCTATGTTATAAGTTGTACCATCACCAAAAACTTGGTTACGGTTTGAGTCATTATAATCACGGTTATCATTTTTTGCAATAGTACCATCTGCGTTTGTATCCCAAGGATAAATGGTATTACCTGTTTCAGATTCAAAACGTTGGTTACCAACGACTACGCCATCAGGAGCTCCTGATCTTGCAGAAATCCGGTCTCCCCATGAGAAACCAGTATTAGGAACATATCTTCCGTTATCTGAACTGAAGTTGTCTTCGTCTACACCAATCCACCAATTTGGGTAACCTTGACCAAATTCGTCTTGTTTATCGAATTCAACATTGATTTTGTCAATAGCTACAGAACTTGTGAAAGAAACCTGCATCTTACCTTTAACTCCTTGTTTTGTTTGAATAATGATCGCCCCGTTGGCAGCACCAGTTCCCCAAACTGCAGCCGCAGCCGCACCTTTAAGAATAGTTACTTTCGCAATATCTTCAGGGTTGTAGTCATTTAAACGAGATTGTTGTGTAACACCATCGGTTGCACCACCCACTTCAGTATTCGAAACAGGAACCCCATCAATCACGATCAATGGAGAAGATGAACCGGTAATCGTGTTTTGCCCTCTAATCTGGATATAAGCACCAGCTCCCGGGTCACCAGAACTTCTTGTAATTTTTAAACCAGAAGTTTTACCAGCCAAACCTTGTATTAGACCAGATTCACCTGATCTTGCAATCATGTCTGGTTTAACAGCTGTAGAAGATGAAATGTCATCATCTTTTTTCACCTCAAGACCAAAAGCTGTCAATACAACTTCATCAAGGGTATTAGCCTCAGAAACCATAGTAACACTGATTGAACTATCAGCTCCAACTGTTTTAGTAATTGTAGTCATCCCAACAAAGCTGTAGCGAAGTACGTCCCCGCTGTTTGCTTCGATAGAATAATTACCGTCAAAATCAGTCTCAGTACCAGAAGTGGTACCTTCGATCAAAACACTAACACCTGGTAATGGGCCGGTTTCATCCGACACGGAACCCGTGATAGTTCTTTCTTGTGCAAAAGTCATTTGCACTACAAACGCTAGTAAAAGCGTCAAAATTCCACTTAACTTTGTTTTCATTATATAAATTATTTGAATTAATTTGAGCCAAAAAT
>RCND010000255.1_pt1 | contig 46262 bp, 39 predicted proteins | sample 2041351 | NCBI WGS metagenome assembly RCND01 (sample SAMN09708230, study PRJNA481090) | Marine sediment metagenome, whole genome shotgun sequencing project. | biome: marine sediment; feature: ocean; material: sediment; isolation source: Sewage treatment plant 12B marine sediment (STP12B) ... | reverse complement strand
GTCGAACCGAGGTTTTTTTTGAAAAACCTCGGTTCGACCCCGGTTACTTGTAGGAGCCCGCCTTGCGGGCGAGTTCGCCAATGATCGGCGCCGGATTGATCTGTATTGCAATAACCAGGAATAGCGAACTCGCCCGCTGGGCGGGCTCCTACATTAAACCGGCGATTTTCGTAAAAAAAAAGGCCGCAACGATTGTTGCGACCTTTTTCGCGGCCGAAGCCGCTTCTACATATTTTTTCCGTAATTACGGTCGCGCAATAACAACTTCGATCTCTACCAGCATTCCCGGGCCGCCTGCCAGGCCAGCGATTTGAAATGCCGAACGAGCTGGCTTGTTGGGCTGGTCATCAGTGCCAAAGTACTTCGTATAGGCTTTCATAAAGCCGCCGAAATCCATTTTGCCATCCATTGCCGGGTCGCCGACGAGAAATACAGTCATCTTGATTACATCGCCGAAACCAACGCCGAGTTCCTCGAACGATGCTTCCATTCGGGAAAATACGCTTAATGCCTGCGTCTCGGTATCACCGTAGTACTCACGGCTGCCGCGCTCCGCGTCCGCATTTTCGGCTCCAGGTACAGTGCCGCTGTGATATATCAGCGTTGTGTCAGAAGTTACCTCGACAGCGCGGGAGATTGGAAACGTAGAGTTATTCGGCAGCGGATGGCGTGTGACATCTGCATTCGCGTTCATGCCTGCAAACAATAGCAGCCCGATCAATGTTGTTATCTTCATGAGTATCCTCTAATTGATTTTTAATGTAGCTATGTAGCTGACGACATCATTTATCGCTTCATCATCAGCCAAAATCTGAGTAGCAGCGCGCATTTGGTTGCCATAGGAATCTTCCGGGTGCGCGCCGCGGCTTCCATTTCGAAAATTCTGCAATTGAGTGACAAGGTACCAGTCATTGACGCCCGTGAGCGCCGGGCTACCGAGCGATTCATTGCCATTGCCGTCCGCTCCGTGGCACGCGGCACATGTCGCATAAAGATTTTTGCCGCGGGGAATGCCACCGCGCACCATACCCTCGGGCATGTGCGAACGTGTTTCGGTTACGAAAGCTGCAACTTCAGTAATTTGCTCATCCGATAGGGCCGCAGCCATTGGCTGCATTTCAATACCAGCCTTGTCCGCTTCGTGCTTCCCGCGCCAGCCTTTCTTGAACGCCTGTAGCTGTCTTTCGACATACCAGCTTTCCATTTGACTCAAACGCGGCGCCATGATGACGGAGTTACCCATCAGCTGTACCCCGTGACACACCGTACAGTAAATATAATCATCCGCCGGAATCGGCAGTTCGTCTTCTGCGAGCAGCGAAGAAGACACAAAAAAGAGCAGTGCAGCTGCGAGAATTGATCTGAAATTCAGAATTCGCATTGCCCTATCCCTTCCTGGTAACGGCTGATTCCGCACGTATGTGTTTGTCGAAATCGAGCAATGCATATTCGGCGGATGCGAACGCACCTTCCTGCCAGGTCGGGTGATAGCTGATCTGATCTCCTATCATGTAGTGGCGTCCTTCAGGAGCTCGCATGCGTTTGAAAAATCTCTCTCTTTTTTCCGGCGTCCAATCGATGGCGCAACCCATCATGTGATTCATGCGACCCCACGGGACAGAAACACCGGCTTCGATGTAACTTGAATAACCGGCATGCAGTTTGTCGCCGCATGCCCCCGCATACTTGATCCTGTCTTCAGGCGACATGTGCTCAAAAAAAGCAGATTGTTCGGGACCAAACGTGTAGGCGCCGAGCATGACGCCTTTTTGCCTGTGAATACCGTGCGACGGGTACCAGACCTGGTTGATTTTCTGATCCGTGTGCGTGATGCCACCGTAGATGCCTTCACGCTCCCAGAATCGCTCCTTCATCTGCAGGCCGATCTTGAAGAAGTTTCCCGGTTTTACGGCGGCGAAGCCTTCGTTGTAATCATTCGCAAAGTTATTGGGAATGCCGACCATGAAGTGCGCAGGAATGCTGTTGAAACACCAGTCAACGCTGATCTTCTTGCGCTCTCCTTCGTGGTTATAGACGACATCAACGCCGCTCCCGGTATTCTGAATTGACTGAACCTGCGCATGGGTCAGTATCGGGCTGCGAACGTGCCTGGCGAGGCCCCTGGAGATATTGTCCATTCCGCCTACCGCTTCCATTAGCGGCTCAGCCCACTCAGGATTAGCGATCGACCCAAAAGCCGATTCCCAATGGCGGCTGTTCAACAAAGCGCTGAAATCCATTGGTGACTTGTGCACGCCCGGTTTAATGAAGCCGCCAGATTCGTAACCGGCGCGAACTGACCCATGATAGGTGCCGTCCGGTTGCAGATCACCAAGCTGCGTCGCGAATTTCATCATTCGCTCTCTGTCTTCCTCCGACAAAGGCTCGTCGAATATATTCTTGTCGACTGCTTTATAAAGTAGTTCGGAAATAAATCCATTCGCATCGGCAAAGTAGTCGCTCTTGCGTATCGGTTTTCCGTCAAAATGGTCGCTTTCATGAGTGTATGCGTGACGAGCGAAATTGGCCTTGACCTGCAACTCAATGCCAAGCTTTTTGCAGTAATGCAAAATCCGCTGATGATGACCCGGGATGCGCGCCGGCCCGGGATTAAAATACAGGTCAGGATCGTCGTCAAAATTGCAGACGCGTTTGTTGCCCAACTCATCGATCAGGTCACCATGGCGCAATGTCATATTCCGCCCGCCGATACGATGTGACGCCTCCAGAACAGTTACGTCGTAACCCGCTCGCTCGAGTTCATATGCCACCGTCAGTCCGGAAATTCCGGCGCCGAGTATGGCGACTTTTCTGTTGTCCGCAGCGACGTTCTGCAGCTCCAGTTTTGCTACCGGACCGGTATCCTCCAGCAGGCCCATGGCCCTGCTGGTCTGGTAAACCGCGGTCGAACCGCCGGCAGCGCCTACCAGCTCCAGAAATCGCCGGCGTGATAAATTATTTGTGTTCATTTTATTGTCTTGTCGTTGAAAATCAGGGGGTTCAGTTGTTGATACTTGCTGAGGGCAGTTAGTTCCTTTCAGGATTGTGATTTCGTATTGCCAGTCTCGCTTAGCAAAAACAGGTCAGTCAACAGCGCGCGCAAGTGTATGGATGCATTCAGGTTATCAACCAGTTCTGAACTGATCTTGTCCTGCAAAAGAACAAGCCGTATCGCAGCGCCGGCTTTCCTCGCATCGTCCACGACGACAGCGGAGAACTCCCTGTCGTCCGCACCCAATGTTGCAGCGATGGCATCGGCAGCAGCGGACATGCCACTCAAGGTAGCTCTTGTGTCCGACCCATCATCAGATTCACGTCCCTGCGCAGCATATGCCAGCAGGAATTCGTAACCAGATTCGATCACTTCGATGTTTTCGTGCAAAGGATTACTCACGGTATTGGAATCGCGTTTGCAAAGACCAGTATAGAAAATTCAGGAGGTTTCGTCGGGTGCCCAGCGCTCTGGATCGTGATTTGCCGATAGTTCGTCTTTGGAAATCCATCCACCTAACATAGATCGCAGATAGAACAGCTTTTCCGGTCGAAGGGCAAAATACACATGCAACGAAATCAATCCCACCAATGCCAATGTCGACAGGCCGTGCAAAAAGAAATTCCAGCCAAGCGCGGATTCCGACAGCGAATTCGTCCTGTCCCACCACGGCGTGTCGAGCATAGCGAACATGACCAGGCCAGTCACAATAACCACCAGCGTAATCACGGTTACTGCTGCGTGCAGACCCTTTTGCGCCAGCGAATACTTGCCCGGTTTTTTGCTCGCATCGAGACCCTCGCGTAAATCCGCGGCGCTAATCGAGACTGACTTCAGATCTTTGACGAATATTGACCGAACAATATGCGCTAGCACGATGGCCGTCAGCAGGAGCCCCGCTATCCAGTGCAGGGAGAGCCACGCAAACGTGACGCCAATGATTGGCAATATGCCGGTGATCAGCAACGCAAACATGCTGAACGCCATAATCCAGTGAAAGATACGATCAATTTTCTGGTGTCGTTGTACGCGCGGACCTTCGCTTGATGGCAGCGCACCGCGTTCCCGCCTTGCCTCATATATGCCGTGCAGGACGATCGCTAAAAATGCGGCGACGATGACCAGCCAAAGCAGGTCCCAGGAAACACCGCGAAGAACCTCGGTTCCCCAAACGTCATGCTTGTAGGTGGCGATATCCACTGTTCTAGGCCCTCGTGGCGCGCCGCACGAGATTTTCCATCAACGGCAGCTTGAAGTGATTATATTTAAGGGGTTGTGCGCCCTCGCTGGCAAGCGACGCCAGTGCCTCGGCACTTTCTTCCGATAGCGTTTTCCCGCGAGCAGCTCGTTCAACGTTGCGCAGACGATGCGGCGTGCAGGCGACGCCGCCCAGCACAAAGCGACTGTCCGCGATGGCATCTCCGTCGATCGACATTGCGGCTGCGATACTCACCAGGGCAAAATCCCAGACGTTTCGGTCGGCGACTTTCTCAAAATAAAATTTCTTTCCAGCCCATTTTGCTGGAATGCGTATAGCCGTCAATATTTCTCTGCTGCGGAGTGAGGTCATGCTTGTTATATGTGTATCAGGCCCGACAAAAAAATCGTCTGCGGTGACGACTCGCTCACCGTCCAGGCTCTGTATTACCATTTTTGCATCGAGCGCGGTCAGCGCAATTGCAGTATCCGAAGGACTGACAGCCACACAACGGCTGGCACCGAATACGCAATGTTCGCGGTTCATGCTTTCTGTGCTGTTGGCGTAACAGGTGTTGCCACCGGCGCGGTAACAGTCGAGGCCGCGGCGGTAATACCAGCAGCGTGTATCCTGGGTAAGATTGCCAGCGAGCGTGCCAACATTGCGAATTTGCGGGCTCGCCACCACATTGGCAGCTGAAACAAGCAAGCTGTAGTCACGCTTGATCCGCTCATCGCGAATAATTTCACGCAGCGTGGTGGTCGCGCCGATTTCGATACCGTCCGACGTTTCGCGAACGCCGTGCAGCGCATCGATGCCGGTCAGGTCGATCATGGCCTCAGGATGTTTAGCGCGATCTTTAAGCCACCCGTAGGTGTCCTGTCCACCGCCCAGAATCCAGCCTTTGTCGCCGTGTTGATCGGCAAGGTTCAGTGCATCATCCAGCTCAGCCGGCTGGTAGAGCTGCACATCTGGCATAACGTCGAAAGAAGCCATCGTTACCTCAGAAGTTATTGGTTTGAAGTGGCAGGAACGATTGCTCGTTTCCTGTCACATGATTAATGATCATGTCGGCGCTTACTGGCGTCCTGCCAAACATGTGTCCGTCGAGCGCATCTGAAATTGCCGATGTCAGCGCAGCTACCGAGCAGCCCATCGCGGGTTCGCCGATTCCTCTGGCACCGAAGGGATTTTGTGGGTCCGCTATGTCGACTGCGCCGGTTCGCGTAACGGACGGAACATCGAGGTAGCTCGGTATGCCACATTGGTGATAGCCAACGTTTGCTGGCAGGCCATTTTGTGGATCGTAGACATGTCGTTCGAGGCCGGCCATGCCCATGCCCCAGACAGCGCCGCCTTTCATCTGTTGTGCCAGTCCCTGCGGATGCACAACGGTGCCGCATTCAGCGATGCCGACGTAATCCAGAATTTCGTACTTACCCGTTTCAAGATCCAGTTCGATCTCGACAAATGCACAGGCAAGCCCCGGAATCACACCTTCTCTTGGCAGGTTGTCTTTAGCCACGCCAATCAAGCCGCTGCCAGCCACGTTCTGTACGGAGCGTTGCGTGATTTCATGAATGTCTTCCGGCCAGGTCTGACCGCTGTATGCCCCGCCCAGCTGAATCGCACGGGCCGCAATTGCACCGTACGACATGCCTTGTTCCGGAGTTTCTATGTTAAATACGCGCTTGCCATCGATGTCATAGTCATCCGCCTCGCCACCCATGGTCTCCGCAGCGATTTGTTTCATTTTGTCCAGGGCATCCATTGCGGCAACGTAATTGGTTCGCGTTTGTGTAAATGTTGAAACGCTACCTGCCTGGTAGGAATTCCATGGCAGGTTTGCCTCGGTGTTGCCATTGTGCACGACACAATCTTCCCACTCACACTTCAGGACTTCGGCCGCTGCCCGTGTCGTCGATACGAATGAATACGTTCCCAGATTGCCAACACCGGAATGCAGGTGAATCTTGCCGTTTGGCGTTATACGAATCAGACCATCAAAGCCATTAGCACCAGCAGAGTGGTAACCCTGGCCAATGCCGAGACCGCGCACCTTGCTGCCGTTTTTACGGGTCTGATTTTTCCTGTTGTCCCAGTCGAACATCCCAGCGCCCTTGTTCAGCGCTTCATTCATGTACGCACTGGTGACCGGTTCCTGGTCCTTGTTAACAGTGGTGTCATTGTTGACCGCATTGACCCTGCGAATCTCCAGTCTGTCGATACCCAGTTCCCGTGCGGCCTTGTCCATAATGGGCGCCATCGCAGCGGCAATCTGGTTTTGCCCGGGCCCGCGTTGTGCACCGCGTGGCGTGGTATTGGTCAGTACAGGCAGACCGCGAAAGCGCATCGAATCGGGATCATAAACCAGCGAGACAGCGCCGCCCGCTGAGGATGCGTCACCACCGGTCGCGTTAGCGCCAATGTCTTCGATAATAAATACATCGGCTGCGGTAGCCTTGCCGTCAGCGGCAAAACCCATTTTTATCCAGCCCTGGAAGCCGACACGGGCGGAGCCCATGTAATACTCCTGTTCGCGCGTTACGCGCAACTGCACCGGACGACCAATCTTCTTCGAGAAGTAACCGGGAAGTCCTGCGATCGGATAAGCGCCAATCTTGGAGCCAAATCCGCCGCCCGTGTTCTCACTGATGAGCACGACGTTTTTTAGTTCGACGCCCAGCAGGCTGGCAAGCCCTGGCAAAAAGAAACTCTGGCTTTGTGCCGAACCATGTACATAACACGTACCGTTCTCCCAGTACGCCATCGCCGTACGGGGCTCCATGCTCATGTGCGCATAACCGGTGGTTACGAAAGGTTGCTCGATGACGACCTTCGCAGCGGCAAAACCTTTTTCAAGATCACCGTAAGCCCATTCGTTCACGAACTCACCGCTTGGCTCGTTGCCAGCTCTGAATTCGTCAACTTGCTCGCGGGTCCATTTTACAGTTTTGAAACCGGAGCCTTCACTGGAGCGTGAGTAAACGTTGCCTTCCTCTCTTGCGTCCGGGCCGCCGCTTATGAGGCTGTCCAGCGGATCGGTAACAAACGGGAGGGGCTCGAAGTCGACTTTGATCGCAGCCAGAGCGTCCTCGGCAGTCTTCTCGTCTTCGGCCGCAACAGCAAGTATCGGATCGCCAACGTAGGCGGGCGTATTGGTGAGAATTGCAGCACTTGGTGCTTCGCTCGCTGGCACATCATCGGCAGTCAGTATGCCAACGACGCCGGCCATAGCCTCTGCCGCTGAAGTGTCAATATTGGTTACCCGGCCATGCGCAACCGGACTCGTGTACATGCGGGCGAAAACCATGCCATCGACGCGAAAATCTTCCGCGTACTTGGCCTTGCCGGTGACCTTGCCTGCAATATCGGGCGGGACGAAATCCTTTCCAATGTGCTTGTAGTCGCTCATGAGTTCTGCCCCGAAGCGCGCATAACGCCATTCAGATAATGATCGTACGCACCGCATCGGCAAAGATTGCCCGACAGTGCCTGGCGTGCTTCTTCGCGGGTCGGCGTTGGGTTCTCGCCAAGCAGGGCTACCGTTGACATGATCTGGCCCGGCGTGCAAAAACCGCACTGTGGGCTGAGTTCATCGATGAAGGCCTGTTGCACCGGGTGTAGGCTTCCATCGGCACTTTGCAGCCCTTCGATGGTCTGCACCTCCCGTGAGCGAACACTGTGCGTCAGTGTGGAGCAGGAATAGCGGGTTATGCCATCAACTATTACGGTGCAGGCGCCGCACTCTCCGCGGTTGCAACCAATCTTTGTGCCCGTCAGGCCCAGCTTGTAGCGCAATGTATAAGCCAGTGTTTCCTGCGGCAGTACATCGACACGGCGAGTTCGGCCGTTGATATTCAGAGAAATAAGGCGTTCAACCACACCGCTGGAGTTTTCCTGGGCGTTTGCAGATTGGATGCCTGTGCTAGACGCGGCGGCGACGCTTGAGGCAATGACTGCCTTGATAAAACGTCGGCGTGAAAGTTGTGGATTCACTAGCGAAATTCCTGCCTGAGTGATTGCGTTTATAGGATGGGACGACGAATGTCAGCGGTAATATCGTGCAAGTGAATGCATCCTCAATTACCTGGCTTTCGTCCCCCGTTTAAGTCAGTCAGCCAAACGATGATAAGTCCGTGCATGGGATAGATCAACAAGGAACGAAGGAGCGCGTATCACCTGCCGGAACTGGTGCAGACCGGGTCGTCGTTTACCTAACGAGCGCGACAACATACGTTGATAAATCAGTAGATTGCAGCGGGAATTCGGATGTAGCCGAAGTTTGATTCGTTACCCATAAAACTACTGGGGTATCCGAGGCCATTCGCGGCTAAAGCCGCTCCCACGGTTTGCCGCAATCTGTGGGAGCGGCTTTAGCCGCGAATGGTGCGTCAGCGCCTTCTTTGCTCGCCACGCAATTTCGCAGCGTCGGCCCGTTCAGCAGCAAAAAGAACCGTTTCCGCTGCTGTCCCATAAAGACGAATTTGCTGGCCGTGGGCTGAAGCTTTGGCGCTATGTTCCGGTATTTTTTCGGTTTTGGGACATCGCCCGCTGGGCGGGCTCCTACATTGCTAATTAGTATTGTAGGAGCCCGCCCAGCGGGCGATTGCGGCTAGTTGAAATCAACCTGATGCTTCGCACCGGTATTGAGTTTATGGAACAGTAGTGAACTATTTCTTATCAGCAGGCCAGGGCGTTCCCTGATCCATTACTGTCACCTCACCCATACCCATGTACTTAAACTTCTGTACACGTTTACCTTCATAGGTCTCGGTCGTATAAATATTGCCTTTCGAGTCCGTTGAGAGGCCATGCACCGCAAAAAACTGTCCCGGATTGCGGCCACCGTCACCAAAGTTGGTCAGAATTTCCAGTGATTCACGCTCGATAATGTAGATCTTGCGATTAGTGCCATCTGCCATGTAAATGAAGGTTTGCTCAGGATCTGGTGAGAAGGAAATATCCCAAACGGAACCGTCGCCCAGGCTGTTCGGCTTGACGAACATTTCCTTGACGAACGTGCCATCAGGTTTGAATACCTGCAGCCGGTTATTAACCCGATCACAAACATAGATCAGGCCGTCATTTGACGGTTGCGCACAATGCACCGGATTGCGAAATTGTTGTGCAGGTTCCTGCCCGGGCTGAAAAGGACCGAGATCAGTGTCGTCCGGCACGTTTCCATACGCACCCCAGAAGCGCTTCATTTCACCAGTATCTGCATCGAGTACGGCTACGCGCCTGTTGCGATAGCCGTCGGCGACATAAACTTCGTTGGCATCGGCATCGATAGAAACCTCAGCAACGCTGCCAAAATTCACGGCACTCAAACTGTCAGTGTCAGAGCCGGGCGTGCCGTATTCAGCGAGAAATTTGCCATCGCGCGTAAACTTCAAAATGTGCGAATCGCTGCGGCCGTTGCCACCGATCCAGACATTATCTTTGTGGTCAATCGTGATGCCATGGTTGGACGCGGGCCATGTGTAACCTTCGCCCGGGCCGCCCCAGTGATTGACCAGATTGCCCGCTTGATCAAATTCGAGAACGTTCGGTGCAGGTATGCAGCAATCAGCTTTAACCGGGTCGGTTGCAGCACCAATTTCCGTGCGCTCATTAAAAGTATCGCGGCGGTGAATAATAAAAATATGGTCGCGAGAATCGACGTCAATGCCAATGGTCGCGCCGAGAATCCAGTGGTTCGGCAGTGGTTTGGGCCAGAACGGATCGACCTCAAACATTGGTGCTTCTTTCGCCTGCGCCTGGGCTGCACTTTCAAGCGCATTTTGCCCACATCCCAGCGCAACGATAGCCACGACAATCGCTGCAGCTGCCAATAAATTTCGCTTTGTCACTTTCCTCTACTCCCGGTTTGTATCTTGAAGATGCTCTCAAGTGCGCGGCAGTATACTATGGAATATGAACGTCAACGGATCGATAAGCCGTTTAGGGAACGCATCGTGTAACGGTTGTAGCAGCAGTGATTCCTCAGGAAAAATAAAAATAAAAACACCTAACGAGAATCGTTATCAGCAATACCCATAAATTAGTTTCCATCGTCATGATGTTGTGCGTCGTTGCAGCTTTCGCGTTTGGCAGCCGCGCACAAGCACATGAGATTCCGACGGACGTTGTCATTCAGACGATCCTCAAACCGGAGGGCGACCGGCTGAATTTCCTCGTGCGCGTGCCGCTTGAGGCGATGCGTGACGTCAATTTTCCCGAGAGCGGGCCCGGGTACCTGGTCATTTCTGAAGCGGACAGGACCATACGCGATGCGGCCACTATCTGGATCGCGAGAGAAGTAACGCTGTATGAAAACGGCCGCCCACTCGACGACTGGACTATCGTGGCTGCACGACTGTCTTTGCCATCGGACAGCTCTATAGACAGTTATGCAGATGCGTACCAAAGCGTCACCGGCCCGCGCCTCCCTGACAGCATTGATCTTCACAGGGATCAGGCAATGCTGGATGTATTGATCCAATACCCGATTGAGTCTGCAACATCGGAGTTTTCTGTCGATGCGGAGTTCGCCCGGCTTGGCCTGCGAACAACGACGGTAATGCGATTCATGCCGACTGGTGGTGCGGAGCGTTTATTCCGGTTTTCCGGCGATCCGGGACTGGTGCCACTGGATCCGCGCTGGCACCACGCTTTTTTCCGCTTCGTGAAGAGCGGAATCACGCATATTCTTGATGGCACGGACCATTTGCTGTTCGTTATTTGCTTGTTGATCCCCTTTCGGCGACTGCGGCCGTTGGTAGCGATCATCACTTCTTTCACAGTAGCGCACTCGATCACACTGATTGCTTCAACTTTCGGCCTGGTGCCGAATGCGCTGTGGTTCCCCTCATTAATAGAGATGCTGATCGCTGCATCGATCGTCTATATGGCGATCGAAAATATCGTTGGCTCAAAGTGGCAAAGGCGTTGGCTGATCGCCTTCGGTTTCGGCCTGGTTCATGGCTTCGGCTTTTCGTTCGCATTGACCGAAACTTTGCAATTTGCAGGCGCCCATGTGCTGACTTCATTGCTTGCTTTTAATCTTGGTGTCGAAATCGGCCAGTTACTGATTATTCTTACGGCTGTGCCGATTTTAAATTTCCTCTTTCGCAAGCCGTACGTAGAGCGCGTGGGGACAATAATACTTTCCGCGATACTGGCGCACAGTGGCTGGCACTGGATGAGCGCCCGCGCCAGCGATCTTGCTGCTTACCAGCTTCAGTGGCCCGTGATGAATTACGCATTCCTGGCATTGTTGATGCGCTGGCTGATGTTATTGCTGATAATTGGTAGCGCCGTGTGGCTGTTATTTGCGCTGTACAAACGATTCCTGCAACTGGATAGAAAATCGAATCTTTGAAAATCAGCGGGTACACGATAAGCTCAGACCTGTTGCCGCGGCGGGTGCATAGGTTTCACCTGCGTTCAGAACATTCGCGGCTGAAGCCGCTCCCACAGAATTCTGCCAACAAGAATATATGTGGGAGCGGCTTCAGCCGCGAACAGGATGACTTACGACATCGATTTTCATGCGCGCGCCCAGGCAAATAAGCAATAACGGTTTTCGGGGGAAAATTACATGCAGTCCTTAATGATAGTGCTTCTTGGAATCGCCGGCATGACATTCGGTTGGTTTGTGTACTCCAAATTTATCGCGACAAAGATCTATCAACTCGATGAAAATTTTGTCACGCCAGCGCACGAATTTAACGATGGTGTCGACTACCATCCGACCAATAAATTTATTTTGTGGGGTCATCACTTCACTTCAGTCGCTGGCGCCGCACCGATTGTAGGACCGGCAATTGCCGTTTACTGGGGCTGGGTACCGGCGGTTCTCTGGGTTATTTTCGGCACAATATTCTTTGCCGGAGTACATGACTTCGGTGCTATCTGGGCAAGTGCACGGCACAAGGGAAAATCCATCGGAGCCTTGTCAGAAGAGGTGATCGGCAAACGCACTCGTGCGCTTTTCATGATTGTCATGTTCCTTGTCCTGCTCATGGTCAACGCCGTTTTCGGTGTTGTCATTGCCAGCGCATTCGTTAACACCTCGGGTGCTGTTTTCCCTGCCTGGTCCGCCATCTTCGTAGCGCTCATAATTGGCCAGCTTGTGCATCGCAAATTCAATCTTATGGTGCTGTCCATTGGCGGCGTGATCGCGCTTTATTTGTCTGTTTATGTCGGCAGTGTCATGCCGCTGGAATTGCCGGAAATGTTTGGTCTTTCGGCGAACGCAAACTGGATCATCCTCCTGTTCACCTATGCCGCGATCGCATCGATGTTACCGGTCTGGGTTCTTTTGCAACCACGTGATTTTATCAATGGCTTGCAATTATTCGTCGGATTGTTCCTCCTGTATGGTGCCGTGCTCCTGTCGCTTCCGGATATTTCCGCACCGGCATTCAACAATTATGTGGTTGAAGATGCACCGTCGATCTTCCCCTTATTGTTCGTGACGATCGCCTGTGGCGCTGTATCAGGCTTCCATGGCATCGTCTCTTCGGGAACAACCTCGAAGCAACTTGACAAGGAAACTGATGCGCGTTTTATCGGCTATCTTGGTGCTGTCGGTGAGGGCTCGCTGGCATTGATAACGATCGTTGCGGTCAGTGGCGTTGCGCTCGCCGCTACGCCGGAACTCTGGCACGAAATTTATGACCAGTACGGATCTGCCGGTGCGGGCACGTTTATCCAGGGTGGCGCCCAGTTGATCACCAACGGCTGGGGCCTGCCGTTCAATATTTCGCAAACGTTGCTGGCGACGATGGTTGTTCTTTTTGCCGGAACTACGATGGATTCGGGCGTGCGACTACAGCGCTACATCATCCAGGAATGGGGTGAAATCTATAATATCCCGCTGCTGAAAAAAGGCGCTCTCGCGACCCTGGTTGCGGTCGGTTGTTGCCTTTGGCTGGCATTCGGTGCTGGCGGGGCTTCAGGGAGCGGTGGTCTGGTTATCTGGCCGCTGTTCGGTTCGACCAATCAGATTCTTGCCGGCCTCACATTGCTCGTTATTTCGGTGATGTTGATAAAACTGGGACGACCCGCGCGCTACACGTTATTGCCAATGATTTTTGTGTTGATTACCTCTTGCTGGGCCGCTGTACTCAAACTGATTGACTGGTATAACGAGGAAAAATGGCTCCTGGTCACCATTGATGTTGTCGTGCTGGTGACCAGCGTGCTGGTCATCCTGGAGGCGGCAGCGGTGATTTCGAAATTCAAAAGCAAGAGCTCATCGGCGCCATAGCCCGGTTCTCATCCCGGGCGCTCGCCCGGATCAGGCTGCCTTGCACCTTATATATATGATCCAGCGCATCAGGATCGATGCGCCAATTGGTTATAGGAACGACGATCCGGAGGGCAATTCACCTGATTCGCAGTGAAATTGCGCAGGATCGTAAAAGCAGAAACTCCGGCTGCTAAGCAAGGCCCCCATTACAGTTTTTGGATCGCTGTTGGTTTTAAGCAACATTCTTGTTTCATTGCGCGTAACCCTTGAGAAATAAGGCTTTCTTTTCGCTCTGGACAATGGTTCAATCACCGCGTCGGGTTCGATTGGCCACCTTTGTGACTAATTTACAACGCGATTAACATGACTGCCTAATTTTTTGGAGAAAGCAAATGTTTAAAATGCCTAAGATATTTAGGTTCTTGTTGCCGCTCTCTGCCGTTGTACTTGCCGCACCCGGGATGACCCCGGTTGCGCATGCACAAGGCGCAGACGAGGCAATTGAAGAAATTATCACAACGGGTACCCGTCGCTCACAACGCAGCGCTTCGGATTCTTCTGTTCCGGTTGATGTAATCACCGGTACGGAATTCGAGAATATGGGTACGGCTGACCTCAACGACATGTTGAAGACGGCTATTCCTTCTTACAACGTCCAACGTCAATCAATTTCGGATGCTGCGACGCTGGTTCGTCCGGCGACGATGCGCGGTCTTCCGCCTGATAACGTTTTGATCCTGGTGAACGGCAAACGTCGTCATCGTTCTGGCGTAATCGCCGAGCTCGGTGGTGACCTTGCAGAAGGCTCGCAGGGTGCTGACATTTCAGCGATCCCGGCGCTCGCTATCAAGCAGGTTGAAGTTCTGCGTGATGGTGCTTCCGCACAGTACGGTTCAGATGCCATCGCCGGCGTAATCAACTTTGTGCTCAAAGACGATTCCAGCGGTATGACCTTTGAAGCTCGAACCGGTGAGTTCATGGATGGTGACGGTGCCTTGGTTCAGTTCATGGGTAACATCGGCCTGCCACTGGGCGACAACGGTTTCTTCAACCTGACCGGTAGCTGGATGGAGCAGGACGCAACCAGTCGTTCGACGCAACGTACTGATGCGGCGACCTTGATTGCATCAGGTAACGCTGTGCAGCAACAGCAAGTCCGCCAGCCGTATGCGCAGATTTATGGTGGTCCGGAATATAGAGATAACTGGAATGTGTTCTTCAATTCCGGCATCCAGATTACGGATTCTCAGGAAATCTACGCATTTGGTAACTTCGGTCGACGTGAGACAGAAGGTGGCTTCTTCTTCCGTAATCCTAACGACCGTACCGGCGTTTACGATGATGGCAACGGTATTCGATCTGTTGTTGACACGAACCTTCAGGGTGGCGAATCCGGCATCACATCCAACTGTCCCGCACTGACAAGTCCGGGTAGCGGTGGTGATGGCGTGCTTCTGGATCCGGTTGCTGTTGCAGCTGATGCTGCAGCACTTGCCAGCCTGCCAGCTAACTGCTGGGTAATGAACCAGGTTGTCCCAGGTGGTTACACACCACAATTCGGCGGCCAGTTGAAAGATGCCAGCATCGTTGGTGGCATCCGCGGCGAAATGGATAGCGGCCTGTTGTACGACTTCAGCGCGAGCTACGGACGCCGCAACAAGGTTTCCTTCTTCCTCAACAACACCTGGAACCCGTCAAACGGTCCGGATGGCATCGTTAACGGTGAGTTGCAGCGAGATTTCGACCTTGGCTCCTACGTGCAGTCTGAGAACAACGTCAACATTGATTTTGTTTTGCCGATTGCAATGGATGCACTTGCGTCTGACCTGACGTTCGCTTTTGGTGGCGAGTATCGTAATGAGCGATTCGAAACCCTTATTGGTGAGGAAGCCTCCTGGAAAGCTGGTCGGTTTGCATTCGCGAACAATGATGGCAGCAACACCTATTCTGATGGTGTTACACCGCTGTCGGGCCTGAGTATCGGCGCGCACGGCTTTGCCGGTTTCAGCCCGCAGCAAGCAGGTCAATGGGATCGCTCCAATATCGCTGTTTACGGCGAGTTGGAAGCTGACTTCACAGAAAGCTTCACAGCAGGCGTTGCAGTTCGTTACGAGGACTTCGAGAGTTTCGGCGATACAACTAATTACAAAGTGGCGGCACGTTGGGCAATTACTGACGCGTTAGCATTTCGTGGTTCGTACAGCACCGGTTTCCGGGCGCCGACACCGGGTCAGGAAAATGTGACCAAGGTCTCGACCGTAACGGTTGACGGTGAACTGCAACAACGTGGTCAGATTCCGCCGAGTAACCCGATTGCCCAGTTCCTGGGTGCTGAAAACTTGATACCTGAAGATGCGGTCAACGCATCGGTAGGTTTGGTCTGGGATATCACAGATAACTTCAGCGTCACTGCGGATTACTACAACATTAGTCTAGAAAACCGCATCTCGCAGACGGGAACGATCGACATCTCTGGTGAGCCTGCTCCGCCGGCTGCCAATTGCCCGAACGCCCAGGCGAATCCAAATGGCAACCTGGCACTCTGCTTGCAAGAGCTTGGTGTACCGGGTGCTGCTGATCTCGCTTCCGTCTCCTTCTACACCAACGACTTCGAAACGACGACAAACGGTTTCGACCTCGTGGGAACGTGGAATACGGACTTTGGCAATGCAGGTAATGGCTCCTTGGTTGCTGCCTGGAACTGGACTGAGACTGAGGTCGATAACGCAGGTACAGAAGTAGATCGAAACAAAGTGGTTAATCTGGAGAATTTCAACTCGCGTAATCGCGCTGTGCTCACCTACAACCACTTCATCGGCAACTTCCGCTTCCTGGCACGGGCAAGGTATTACGATGATTGGATTGACGCCGACTGGTCCGACGATCCAACTGATCGTGGCCCGAATGGAACCAACGTTACGATCGATTGTACTGCTGGCCTGTTCCGCGACAACTGCTATAGCGGTTCAACGCTGTTCGATCTCGAGGCTGCCTATACCTTTGCCGAGAAGTACTCCATCATCGTTGGCGCACAGAACGTCGCAGACGATATGGGTCAAATCGACATCGACAATACGGATGGCACGGTTGGTTCTGGTAACACGTATACAACCAGTTCGCCTTACGGTTTCGAAGGTGGCTTCTACTACGTACGTTTCAGAGCTGAGTTCGAATAAGCCGAAAAAAGTTCAAGTCAGTCGCAAGACTGATGAAAATAAGAAGGGGCGCCGTGTGCGCCCCTTTTTTTGTGTCTGGAAAATTTCTGAATTTCTGGCACTGATCGCCCGCTGGGCGGGCTCCTACAGTGCTAATTAGTACTGTAGGAGCCCGCCCAGCGGGCGATTGTCGGCATCCATCGCAGCGTTGCCGTTACAAATGATCTTCAATCCACCGAATGATGTCCGTCGTCACCTCATCCCGATTAGTCTCATTCAACATCTCATGCCTGCCGTCCGGGTAGATTTGCAGAGTCACATCCTCATGCCCGGTTTTCCGGTATGCATCAGCCAACAACGTCAGACCTTTTTCCCCACCGACAGGATCAAACTGCCCACCTAGTATCAGCAATGGCATTGCATGCGGTACAGAGGTGACTGCGCGCTTCGAAGTAATCTCAAGCAGGCCACCGGTCAGGTCGTGCCACAGCTGACTGGAAGACGGCGCGCCGCAAAGTGGATCATCGACATATTTATCCACCTCATGCTCATCGCGGCTAAGCCAGTCAAATTCAGTACGGTTTGGCGCGAAGTGTTTGTTGAAATCGCCAAAACTCATCTGGTTAAGCATGTCGCTCCTGTGGCGCGGGCCATGGCGCCATGCGTCAAACGTTGCCAGTAGATTGCCGAGCCTGAGACGTAATCGCGGCGCATAGGTAGATGCAGACAAGATCAGTTGTGACACGTTTTGCGGGTGTCGCATGACGAAACTCTGGGCAATGTACGAACCCATGCTGTGACCCATCAGCACCAGGGGCAAATCGGGGTAATTTACGCGTGCGTCATTCTGCACCAGCAGTGCATCGGCGATGAGTTTGTTCCAGCCATCTTTATCGGCATAGTGTCCGAGAGAATCGGCGTCACAGTTTTCCCCGTGTCCCCGATGATTATGTGCCACGACGATGATTCCGCTAGCCGCACAAGACTGGGCGAATCGCTCATAGCGGGCGCTATGCTCGCCGAGGCCGTGGAAAATATGCAGAAGTGCCTTTGGCGAGGTTTCCGCTTCCGGATGCCAGGAATCCACAAGGATCTGCTGGCCATCCTCAGCGTCTACGGACGCGCGGTGAGCGACGACCGAATGATTATCGACGTTATTTTTGTCCATCATCCCAGGTCTTATGCATTTCGAGAAAGGTGTAGGACGCAGACCACGTGATGAACGTTAAGCCTGCTACCGCTTCAACGCCGGTCATGAATCGTATTGGCCCAGTTGGCACGATATCGCCAAAGCCCAACGTCGTGAAAACGCTGGCGGAGTAATAGATGCAATCAAGAAGTCCCATATGCGTAATGCCAAGGAATTCACCGAAGCCCGTGAAATTTTCCAGACTGAAATAACACAGGCCGAAAACCCAGATCTCCATACTGTGCAGGAGCAGCAGGCATATGATTAACAGGATGATACGGCGCCGGTGATGATGTTTTGGCATCGGCAATTTGTCACTGAGAAGCCGCAAGCCCTCGTAATGCAGGGTTACGCAAACGACGACGGCAAACACGGTCACCAAGACAGTAATCCAGTAGGGAAGGGGTAACACGATTCTTCAGTCCGCCACTCTATTGTTCGCCATTAGCTACAGTCTCATTCGGACAAACGCTCAACACCATTTTTCGCCTGGCTGATCCAGTCGCTTTGTGCCTTACGATAATGACGCGGTGCCAGTTCGGCCGTGGAGATAATCTCCTGGAACTCTGCAAGCGCTGCCGCGCAGTTACCCAGTTTTTCGAGGAACAGCCCGTACTGTAGTCTTGCTTCAGCACCGGCATAGTACGCCGTAACTGCCTTGTATTCATCCAGCGCTTTGTCCTCGTCGCCACACGCTGCAACACTGCGTGCATACAGGAGATGACCATCCTGTGATCTGAATTCAGGATTGCGCTCGATCAGGAGATCCAGTGTGTCACGCGCTTTTTCAAATTCATCGTTTGCGACAAGCGCCTTCGCCAGGCCAAGCAGTAAATCCGGATCGTCTTCGTAAAGCCCGGTCAGGGATTTTTCATAGTGTTCTATAGCTTCATCATACTGGCCGTTCTCCAGCAATTCGCCAGCGAGATGGCGCGCTGCGTCAACAGTACCGGATAGTTTATGCTCGAGCTGTCGCTGCCGGAGATCACCACCAGGATCAAGGGTTTTGCGGATACCGCGCATTGCACGCCGTCCCTGGCCGGAATTGGAAAGATCAGGTAACAGTTCGACGATGGCATAAGCCAGGGAGCCGATGCCGGGTGCGATCAGAATGATGAATATCCAGTACATCGGTCTGCCGGTACGGACCACATGCAGGATCAGTCCGATCTGCACAATGACGGAGAGGATCATTAATGGCATCAGGAATTCACTGCCGGGCGTGAGTTTGCAGCCTGTTCAGTGAGTAGCAACTGCAACGATCGAAAACCCATGTACAAGAGGAGTAACAACTTGCTCAATTCAAGTATTGAATAGGCCGCATGTGCAATCGATGTGCCTGGTTCAATACCAGCGATTATCTGCTCAGTACGGGCAGCCAGCTCCGGCAGCAGCCAGACGGACTGAGCCATCAGGATGAGCGTCAAAACCCCACAGAATGCCCAGAGCTCTTTTGCTTTTCCCGTCATGCGAACAACGATTAACAAAACAATAAGCGCAACGAATTCTGCTTTATTCAATGCCGCAAAGACCACACGACCGACATCGAGGGCAACTGGCCGGGTCAGGGTGGTTGCGGTAAATCTTACCGGTGTTGCCAACAACGACACGCCTGCGGTCATGCCAAACCAGATAAAACAAACCCAGGCCGGATTCCTGAGTATCGTCATTATGCGATTTCGCGTTGTACTTCTTGTGGACATGATTCCTCGCTTGTTTTCCTTGCCGGGCAACGGCAAGCTGTGGTTTCGGACCGTTCAAGCCAAACGATATGACCTCAGCGAAAGAATCTCAACTGGCATCCGCCGTTCTGATGATCAAACCGGTCCGTTTTCAAAGCAACCCGCTAACTGCCGCTTCGAATCGCTTCCAGGGAAAGAACGCATCATCGCCCGAACAACAGCAGCGTGACTCCCTGGCGGAGTTTGACGGATTGCGCCGCGTGCTGGAAGAGAATGGCGTCAAAGTTGTGCAATTCGACGACACGCTGGAACCACACAAGCCGGATTCGATATTTCCGAACAACTGGGTCAGCTTTCATGCGGATGGCACGGTAGTTCTGTACCCGATGGAGGCGCCCAACAGACGTACAGAGCGCAGACAGGATCTTATTGAACAACTGGTCACTGATTATCGATACCAGGTGCGTGAGGTCATTGACCTGTCGCACCATGAGCAGGACGGACATTTCCTGGAGGGGACCGGCAGCCTGGTGCTCGATCGTGTCAATCACATCGCTTATGCGTGTTTATCATCACGTACGCATTTGGATGCGCTGGGAGATTTCGCGCAGAGGCTGGACTATGAGGTGGTGGCGTTTGCTGCACTGGACACTGATGCGGCGCCAATTTACCACACCAATGTGCTGATGAACGTCGGCGAGAAACTGGCAGTTATTTGTGCCGATGTCATTGCGCGCGAGGATCAGAGAAAAGCGGTTTTGGAAAGCCTGAGCAGCACCGGGCATGACGTTATTCTGCTGCGCTTTGACCAGCTCGAGGCATTTGCTGGAAATATGCTTGAATTGCGTTCGTTGTCGGGGGAGCGGCTGATTGCAATGTCGGCACAAGCACGAAACTCGCTGGACGATGCTCAACTTTCGAAAATCGAGGCAAGTGCTACCGTTATCAGCGCCCCGATTGACAAGATTGAAAGTTCTGCCGGCGGCAGCGTTCGTTGTATGTTGGCAGAGATTCATTTGCCAACGGCGAGCACGTGAGTTTATTCACAATTTAAACTCTACACTCGAATTCCACCCCTATTCAGCTGCGCTTCGCTCGAAGCGCTAAAATCGATCTTCAGGGATCCGGCGAGCAAGAACTATTTCATGGACGGTTCAAGTCCAGGCCGGTTGCCATTGATGGATCTTGGAGATCCGCAGAGCAATTGATCAGGACTGCATCGCCAGCACATAGTGGCAGTGAAATGACGTCGACACCGGGGCCGGTATTTCCGGGCCCTTTTTTGTTACATTGTCATCACTGACAACCGGAATAATTCAGCCATAATAATAAAGAGAGCGCTTGTCTTAGCAATGTCCACGCCACACCAATACAGTATCGTAGCAAGTGATCCCGGGGCCCACCTGTTCTCGGTCACCGTAACCGTGGCGGAACCGGACCCGGCAGGCCAGGCGTTCGCAATTCCTGCCTGGATTCCCGGCAGCTACCTGATCCGTGATCTCGCACGACAGGTGGTCGCGATTCGCGCCGAAGCGGACGGCCGCGAGATCGGTCTCAGCAAAATTGACAAGAGTACCTGGCAGGCAGATCCCTGCGAATCGCCACTCACACTGAGTGCACAAATCTATGCCCATGATCTCAGCGTGCGCGGCGCACATGTGGATACGACGCACGCCTTCTTTGATGGCGCTTGTGTATTCCCCGCTGTCATTGGCCAGGAGGATCGGGCCTGCCAGCTGGCTATATTGCCGCCGCAGAAGTCGATTGGCAGCGACTGGAGAGTAGCCACTTCGATGCAACCGTTGAATGCGCAGCGATACGAGTTCGGTACTTACATCACTGCAGACTACGCGGAACTCATCGATCACCCGGTTGAGATGGGCGACATCCTGATCGGTGAATTTGAGGCTTGCAACATACCGCACGCGATTGCGGTCATCGGTCACACCCACTTTGATATGGCGCGTATTTGCCATGATCTCAAAACGCTGTGCGAAACCCAGATCGGCTTTCTTGGCAGGCCACAAAATCTCGACCGGTACCTGTTTCTTCTCAGAGTGGAAGAGGATGGCTATGGCGGCCTGGAACATCGCTGGTCCACCAGCCTGGCGTGCAGCCGAAAAGACCTGCCGCGGCGTGGAGAAACGAAAGTCAGTGACGACTACCGCAAGTTTCTCGGACTTTGCAGTCACGAATACTTTCACCTCTGGAACGTCAAACGCATAAAGCCTGAGAAATTTACTCCGTATGATCTGCGTGCTGAGACCTATACCGGGCTCCTGTGGGTTTTCGAGGGCATTACCTCTTATTACGATGATTTGTTGCTGCTGCGCTCCGGCCTGATATCGTCAAAGAGTTTCCTGGAACTGTTGGCAAAGACAATCACACGCGTAACCCGGAACCGCGGCCGCCATTTGCAGAATATCGAGGAGTCGAGCTTCGACGCCTGGAGCCGCTTCTACAAACAGGACGCGAATTCCAGCAATGCGATCGTCAGCTACTACACCAAAGGTTCGTTGATCGCTTTGGCACTCGATCTGACGATTCGAAAAGACACTGACGGTGCTCACTCACTGGATGATGTTATGCGAAAGTGCTGGTCTCTGTACGGAGAAACAGGCGAGGGCCTGCCGGAACGGGGACTGGAGTCACTTGCGCGGTCTGTGTCCGGGCTGGAGCTCGAGGACTTTTTCGATCGTTACGTAAGAGGCACGGCGGATCTGCCATTGCGGAGATTATTGGCGGCTGCGGGTATCAACCTGCACATGCGCGTGGCAAATAACAGCAAAGACACGGGTGGCAAACCGGCGTCAAACAGTTCAACGCCGCCACCGTGGCTGGGTGCATCCGTGAAAGTTCGGGCCGGAACAAGCCGGTTTGCGGTAGTGCAATCCGGCAGTCCGGCTGAGTCAGCCGGCATTGCCCCAGGCGATGAGGCGGTTGCCCTCGACGGACTCCGCCTGACCGCACGGAACCTGGACGCCCGCTTGCGCGACCATCACGCGGGTGACACGGTTACGATAAGCGCCTTCCGCGAAGAGTCATTGTTACGACTGCGGGTTAAGTTGACTGAGGCCCCTGAAGATACCTGCTATCTCGAAATCGATTCCGATGCGGATAGCGCAGCAGAAAAACACCGTAAAGCCTGGTTAGCTCACACCAAAATAGTGACCTAGCCCGAACAACCAACAGACCCAGCGCAGGAGCGGCATCCTGCCGCGATTAAGGAATGGTTATCGCGACAATTTCAACCCATCACCTCAAAGCAACCGCAGCGCGTTCTCAAGCAACTCGATCCGAAATTCCGTCTGCAACGGCTGAACCTCCCCATCCAGGTGCGAGGGCACCGGCTCATCGGCGATCAACTCAAATGATTTGATGGCTTTGCAGGTCACCTCCGCTTCGCTCATGTGCGTACCCTTCATGAGTTTAGGTAGCAGGAATAGAATTCGGAGCCGGTCAAGCGGCGATACGAAAACCAGGTCCAGGTTTCCATCGTTAATTTTTGCCATCGGCGCGATGTGAAACATCCCGCCAACCCACGGACCATTACTGACATTCGCCAGGGTAATCGGTCCTTCATACTCGCCACCGTCATAAGTTATTTTGACGTTTGGAGTAATTACGCCATCCCACATTCCCTGGAAAACAGCGATGAGATAAACCAGGTCGCCAATCGGTAACCGCAGGTTACTTGCGATTCTATTAATCTTGGCGTCGAATCCGATACCTGCGCCGTTGGCGAAAAATCGCTCATTCATGCGCCCGGCATCCACGTAACGTACCGGTGCCTGGTCACATAAACGCTTGGCCAACAATGCGCCAGCATCTTCCCAGTTCAATGGAATTGAGCAGGCTTTCGCAAAGTCATTGCCGGTTCCGAGCGGGATCACGCCGAGTGCAGTGTCGCTCTCTGCGCGCAATAGTCCGTTAACAGCCTCATGTACAGATCCGTCGCCGCCGGCGATGATCACGCGATCTGCTCCTGTAGCAGACGCCCGGAAAACTTTTTCTTCGAGGTCGCCGGCAGTTGTGCTTTCAATCAACTCCAGGGCAATACCAAATGTGCCTAACAGTTCGCGGATTGATGAAGCCTCGCGCCTGCCTCGTCCGCGGCCGGCGACCGGGTTGATGAAGAGTGGGACAGGCTCGCTGCTCATTCGCTGGTGCCCAACTGAGAAATCGTTCCTGATGCTACAATGGGGCCCTGCATAGTACAAAAGACCTGGCTTTTCCTCATGCTCGAACTGGGAACAAAATTTCTCGTCGCATACTTCATTGGCTCAATCATGGGTTCATTGGTGGTGGGACGTTTACGCGGTGGTATTGATATCCGCAAATCGGGCAGTGGCAATGCCGGAGGGACCAACGCATTGCGAACTCAGGGCTGGGTGTTCGCGTTGGCAGTTGTGGTTGTTGACGTCGGTAAGGGCGTTATTGCCGCGGGCGTCGTTCCCGGCCTCGATCTGCCATTCGTTGCCACCGATCCCGAGTTGTCGCGGGTCTGGCTCGCACTTTGCTGTGCCGGGGCAGCGGTGATCGGGCACGTCTGGCCAATGTGGCATGAATTTCGTGGTGGCAAAGGTGCCGCAACTTTAGTTGGCACGCTTATTGTTCTGGCGCCAAACCTGATATTGCCGGTCCTGCTTGTCTGGGCCTGGGTCCTGGTCCTGTTTGGTTACGTAGGCTTCGCAACGATTACCGCAGCTGTTTCTGCGCCGATATATCTTGCACTGACACGATTACCGGAAGACCAGCCGTTGTTCATTTTTTGCGTCGTGATGGCCATTTATCTTGTTTTCAGTCACCGTTCCAATTTACAGCGCATGCGCGATGGAACAGAAAATAGAAACACCCGATTGATGATATTTCGCAGGAAGCCCTAAAAAATCCATGGACTTGCTCGACGATGACAAGATTCGTGAGGCGATTTCAGATCCGCACAGCTCGCTCCTCGACAGCATGGAAATTTTTTCCGAGATCGGATCGACCAGCACTTATCTGTTAGAGCAACCGTGTCCGTCTCCTGGCAGATTTCGCGTCGCATTGGCGGAGCATCAGAGCGCTGGTCGAGGGCAATTTGAGCGAACCTGGCACTCCACTCCGTCGTCGGGCATTTGTATGTCCGTATCGTATACGTTCGCAACCCGACCCCGGGATTTCGCCAGCCTTACGCTCGCGATCGGTGCAAGCCTTGCAGACGTGCTTACGGATCTCGGTGTTCACGGAATCGGTTTGAAATGGCCTAACGATATTATCGTTGCAGAAGGTAAGGTCGGTGGCATTCTCACTGAGGTTCAGCCAACAAACACTGCCGGCGTAACGGTGGTCGTTGGCATTGGATTGAATGTCGAGCTGGATAACGCTGATAAAATGCCCGATATCGGTCGCGCAACAGGCATTGCATCGTGTTGCGATCAACTGCCGGGCCGGTCGACAATTTCGGCGATGGTGATCACAGGCCTGCTCAACGCAATAACGACATTTGAGGCTGAGGGTTTTGCGCCGTTCTTCGACACCTGGCGGCGATTCGACTGGCTCCGCGGCCAGCGAATAAGCGTAAAATTGCCGGATGAGCTGATTCCAGGCGTCGCACAGGGAATTGATGTTGACGGTGCGCTCATACTGGAAACCGAAGCCGGCAAACGGCGCATCGTTTCCGGCAGTGTGCGTCTTGCTGGTTAAACAGGTGGCATCTCGTGAGTGAAGGTCGTGAATTATTGTTCGATGTTGGCAATTCCCGATTAAAATGGGGAGTGTTGGAGCAGGGTCGTATAGCGCGAACCGGTACCACGACCCATGCAACTCTGCAGGAATCCGGATTCAACGCACTAACGACGAGGCTTCCTCGCAACGTTGACCAGATCCTGGTCAGTAATGTGGCGGGCGCGAGTTTTGCAACGCGCCTGGCTGGCGTTATCGGTATCCATTGCAATACGGATATTCATTTCGCACATGCGGAGAAAGCGGCTTACGGGGTTACCAACGGCTACAAACAGCCGAGGCGCCTGGGAGTTGATCGCTGGGTTGCGATGATAGGCGCCCGGGCCGAGTTACGTGGTGCAATTTGTGTGGTGGACGTCGGCACGGCGGTCACGATTGATGCACTGGACAAAGATGGTCAACACCGCGGTGGACAGATACTGCCCGGTTTGCAGCTAATGACCGGTGCACTGGAGAAAGAAACCAGCGATATCGGCCCAACAGGCCGGGCAGGCAAAGACCCCGGTAAGGGAATGCAGCTGTTCGCCAAAAGCACCAGTGCGGCTTCTTACAATGGTTCATTGGGCGCCGTTTGTGGCGCGGTTGAGCGGGCAGTCAAAACCATGCGAGCGGAAGGTTTCAGACCGAAAATCGTCTTGACCGGAGGTGATGCCTCACGCATTCTAAAGCAGCTTGACGGCAACGTCCTTCATCGACCACACCTTGTTCTGCAAGGGCTGGCGTTCATATTGCAAAGTAAGTTATGAGAAACCTCCTATTACTGCTGCTACTTGCGAACATTCTCTACTACATGTGGGGAAGGTTCGTTGACGACCCCGATCAGTTGGGTGTCGTGGTCGTCAGCGAATCGGAGCTCGGTCCGCCGCTCGACGTATCCAGTATGGTTGTTGCTGAGGCGGCGACCAGCGTCGGCGCAGTGCTGGGGTCTGGAAAACCGTCCGATCTGGCTGCTCTTGTGGGGCGCTCCTGTGTAACCATTGGCCCGTTCAAGACCAATACGGATGCGGATGGCGCACTGGCTGATTATGAAAATGAAGGGATGCGTGCCAACGTACGTACGACACAGGGACAGGTATTCGTCGGTCACTGGGTGCAGATCAGGAATATTCCGGACCGCGATGCCGGCAACGCGATACTAAACAAATTGAAGGCTGGCGGACTCGGCGATGCCTACCTGGTGCCGACGGATGACGAGGGCCTGAAGATATCCCTCGGCCTGTTCGGCGAAATGAGCCGTGCCGAACGCGTTGAGCTACAGGCAAAATCACTCGACTTGCAGGCGGACATCACGCCGAGAACGCGCGATCAGACGGTCTTTTTCGTCGATATCGGTCTGCCCCCAGGCAAGGGAGCTGGCGCCATGATTGAAAAATATGGTGAGGAAAAGGTCATGTTGCGCGATAAGGCTACTTGCCCCAGATCCAACTAATCCGCTGAATTCGTGCCAAAAACCCTTGCCCGAAGTGCTGTAAAAGCCAATAATGCGCACCCCAATTGGTGGGCACAACGCTACTTTACAACGCCGGCGTAGCTCAGTTGGTAGAGCAACTGATTTGTAATCAGTAGGTCCGTGGTTCGATTCCTCGTGCCGGCACCAAACAGAAAAGAGCTCCTGACGGAGCTCTTTTTTTTGACACCATTTTGCAACGATTTCCGACGTCTTGTTGTGCGCTTTCAACGATCGTAAACGTCCTGCCACACGGATGGTTATTGTTAGTCTGCTATACTTTCTGGCAACAGGCGGGAGCCTATAACAAGAGCGAATAGTCGTGATGTTGTCTTTGAGCCACACCGGATAACTAAAGGTGTCGCTCAAAAATTTCTACTACCAGGCAGCGAGTTGTCTGCGACGCCATCACCCCTTCATGAATAATGGAGAACATTATGAATTCTGGAAACTTAGCTAATAATAGATCGTGGTTTGCCATGACGGTTGCTGCATTGCTGCTTGTTTCAAGTGGCATAACTCAGGCACAAACAGCCGAAGATGTGCTTGAAGAAATTACGGTGACGGGTTCATATATTAAGGGCTCGAGCACGACCGGCGCATTGCCAATAACTGTCGTCAGTCGAAATGACATTGAAGCGCTGGGGGCACCGACGACGACAGATATTGTCAACAACCTGACCATTAACACGGGCTCGGAAAACCAATCGAATGCGTTGGGCGGACAAAATCGCAATACCGGTACGGCAAACATCAATTTGCGTGGACTCGGCCTCGACAAGACGCTGATACTGTTTAATGGCAAGCGCCAGACGATTCACTCGACGTCGGCCGGTTCGGGCGCTTCTTTTGTTGACATCAACATTATGCCCAGCATCGCGCTCGAGCGAATGGAAATTTTGAAGGACGGCGCGGCAGCGACTTATGGCTCTGACGCCGTCGCGGGTGTAGTGAATTTCATTACCCGAACCGATTTTGAAGGCTTCGAGGTTTCCGGCAGTTACCGCGATCGAACAGATTCCCCGAGCCAGGCGAATTGGGACGTCAGCGGCATTTGGGGCTGGTCAGGTGAAAAATCCAACCTCGTGATCGCGGGCGCCTACAGCGAAGTTGAACAGTTGGTCGCAGACCAGGTGGACTGGACAGTGGGGCAACTTGAAGCGAATCGCGGCGTATCCACATTAGCGGCACCGGGCGCATTCATTCCGCTGGCTACTCCGACGACCGGTGTATTTACTGGAGCCCCGTTAGCCGGGTTGCCACTCATCGCTAACACGGCGGGCTCCCCCGCAGCCGATTGTGGCACCGACGGCATCATATTTAACGCATTGGGTGGTACCAGCCCATTGCCAGGAGCGCCGCCTTTTGTTGGACGCTGTGGCTACGACTTCGTCAAGCATTTCAACCTCGCTGACGAGCAGAAAAAAATAAACCTGTGGTCGACGTTTAAAACGGAGCTCTCCGGCGATCACGAGTTTTATGCTGAAGCCGCATACTACGGCGTCGATGTCAGCGATATTGGCAATTCGCCGTCCTTCCCGGTGCTGAGATTTGTTGTGATGCCTCCTACTCATCCGGCCAACCCCCATGGCGTACCGGGAATCTACCTCGGTCGGCCGTACGGGCAGAACCAGCCAACACAGCCGTCATGGCGAGACTATGAAACCTACCGTTTTGTCGGTGGTTTCAACGGCTCATTTGGCGAAAACTGGGATTACGATACTTCGCTAAGCTACAGCAGCAACAACGTCAAAGAGTCGAGTCCAACGGTGTTACAACAACGATTTGCCGATTCGATAAATGGATTGGGTGGCCCGAATTGCGATACCGTCAATGGAACGCCAGGGGTCGGTGGCTGCCTGTGGTTCAATCCGTTCAGTACCCGATTCTCTGATCCGGCACTGGCCAATGACCCAAGTATTGAACCGTTTATGCGCAGCACCAATGATCTGGACCAGACTGCCGATTTGTTGGTATTCGATGCAGTTCTTACGCGCGATCTCTGGGACATGACTGCCGGAACCGTGCAAGCGGCATTCGGCTTCCAGTTCCGTGACGAAAGCCTGGAAATAAAGCGGAATCCGGAGGCTATCATTCCGGATAATTTCGTGTTCGTCGGTGGTGGCCAGGAAGTTGACGAGTCACAGGACGTATTCGCGTTGTTCGGTGAGCTTCGTATACCACTTACTGAGAGTCTCGAGGCGCAGGTCGCGGTGCGATATGAAGACTATGGCAGCGAGATCGGTGACACAGTCGATCCCAAACTTGCGCTGCTCTGGAGCGCGACCGACAATCTTGCGTTCCGGGCATCGGCCAGTACGACATTCCGCGCGCCGACATTGCATCAACGCTTTAACCGGGAAACCAACCTGATTCCGCTCGGGGATGTGCCGATTGGCGGCGGAGCACCAACCACCGGCTTCAAGGGCGCTGAAACCACCGGTAACCCGAATCTCGAACCAGAAACCGCCACGACGTTCAATATTGGCGTGGTCCTGTCGGATCTCGGCAATTTCAATATGACGCTTGATTACTGGAATATTGATTTCTCAGATGTCATCGCGGTTGAGAACTCTCAAACGAAAGTCACTATCGAAAATGTATTGTGCAATGGCAGGACGCCGGATTGCCGCGATCCCGATATCATTCGCAACGCGTTAGCTGGTGAAGATCCTAACGACAACCTGCAGCACAGCGGTGAGATCAGCAAAGTCATTGCGCGGTTCATTAACGCACCGACTGTCGAGACGAGCGGTGTGGATCTGAATGCAAGCCTGAGTTTCGATACAAACTCTATTGGCGGATTTGTTGTCGGCCTGGATTACAGTTACATGTTTGACTATGACCTTGGTGGAATTCAGGGGGTGGTCAACGGTGCTGTTACGACCGTATCTGTTGATGCCGTCGGTAGTCGCAACGACAGCAATATTGCAACCTCATTGCCGCAGTTTCGGGCTAATGCATATTTAGACTGGTTTGGTGAAAGGCAAAGTGCCAGATTGGTCGTACGTCACGTTGATGAATACGAGGATGACAAAACACCAGACAAGCGTTTCAATGCGGTTATCGACTCCTTTACAACGGTCGATCTTTATTACAACTTCAACTTCAGCAATGATCGCAGCACGATAGGCGTGAATGTTACAAATATCGCTGATGAAGATCCGCCATTCGCGGATCAGGACCTGAACTTCGACGCAAGAGTTCATAGTCCGTTTGGACGACAGTACCAACTGGTATTTCGCCACAATTTCGGCTCGTAAACGGCGCGAGGGTTCTCCCTCAGGATCTTCAAAAAAGAGAAGAGAGGGGCATATGCCCCTCTTTTTTGTACCTGTCTGTTTTGTTTGGGCAGTGCATGAGACGCCACTGCGCTATTTGTGGTGGAGGTTAGGCGCCGTTAAGCGTTCCGGCGCGATTCGACCGTTGCCTGGCGTCCTGACGCTTCTTGAAAATAAACGTGCCGTAGATGATGCTTATCAAGCCACAGGCGATATAAAGCGCCGCACTGTTTGAAGCAACTCCAACATACAGGGTTCCGGAAATGAACAGTACGCCGCCCACGGTATAGAGGTAAGGGAGGCTTTCATAAATTGGATCGGGTAACCACATTGCGACACTTGCTCCAGAAAATTCTTTCCAGTCGCTCAAGATGCTGTATTCGAAGCATCAATACAATGCTGATAGTCACAGCTGTGATTTGTTTGGACTTCGTTGGTCGACAAAGTGTGACCTGTGTCACCGTTCCCCGCAGTCAGCTTGCCGGGCAATGTTTGCGAAGAAAATCGCCCAGCAGTTGAAACTCCTCTGCACGTGCGCTGCCTTTTCGCCATACGAGCCCGATGGTGCGATAGCTGCGATTGTCAATCGGGTACATCTTCACGCGGGTATTTCTCAAAAGCGAAGAATCGCGAGCCATCTCTGGCAGGAAAGTGATACCCAGGTCGGCATCTACCATCTCAACCAGAGTTAGCAGGCTACTGGCCGCGAAGCGACTGACTTTTGCGCTGTTGCGGATTTTGCATGCGGCCAGCGCATGATCTCTGAGACAATGCCCATCTTCGAGGAGCAGAATACTTTCCTCATCAAGCCGGCTAAAGCGATAGTTATCCGGTGTCACACGCTTCGAATTATCCCGAACTGCCAGGCAAAAATGATCCTTGAATAAGGGCATGGATTCGGTGCTACGTAGATCGAAGGGTAATGCCAGCAACAGCGCGTCAAGATCACCGTCCAGCAGTTTGCGGTGAATTCTTTGTGTTTGATCTTCCGTCAGGTAAACCTCCAGTTTCGGGTAGCTTTTCCTGAGCTTTGGTAGCAACGGCGGCAGCAGGAAAGGTGCGATTGTCGGAATTACGCCAAGGCGCAATGGGCCGGTCAGTGGTTCTCGTCCCAAACCTGCCTTTTCCACCAGGCTTTCGACATCCCTGATGCAAAGCCGGGCCAGGGTCTCTATTTCCTGCCCTATAGCAGTAATCGTGACCTGGCGATTGGTTCGATCGACCAGCTGAATATTCAGGACGGATTCGAGGTCCTGAATAGCCGTGCTAAAAGCTGACTGGGACACAAAACAGGCAGCAGCGGCGCGGCCGAAATGCCGCTCTTCACAGAGCGCCGCAAAATATCTGAGTTGTTTTATGGTTGGATAAATCATCATAGGTAAAACCGATCAGATTATTATAAATAATCCATTTTATTTATCAAACACTAATACCTACAATAGCGACAAATCAGGCAAACGCGTCATTGACGCGAACATTACTAAATTCACAAATAACCGGAGTTGGCTATGTTTGAAAACAAAGAGGGGCAGCGTGTCCCGTCAGTAACATTTCGTACCCGTCAGGATCATGACTGGAAGAACGTAAGTAGCGATGACGTATTTGCTGGAAAAACCGTCGTCGTTTTCTCGCTACCGGGCGCTTTCACGCCAACCTGTTCCTCGTCGCATGTGCCGCGGTTTAACCAGCTGGCGCCGCAATTCAAAGCGAACGGCGTTGATGAGATTGTCTGTATTTCGGTGAATGACGCTTTCGTTATGAACGAGTGGAAGGATACTCAGCATGCCGACAATATAACCTTCCTGCCAGACGGTAACGGTTCGTTCACAGATGGCATGGGCCTCCTGGTTGATAAGGAAGACCTCGGTTTTGGCAAGCGCTCATGGCGTTATGCGATGCTGGTTCGGGATGGCGTCATTGACAAGATGTTTATCGAGCCACAGAACCCAGGCGATCCGTACGGCGTATCAGATGCCGATACGATGCTTGAATATGTGGCGCCCGAGCAGTCGAAACCGATCAATGCCACCGTATTTTCCCGCAGCGGTTGCCCGCATTGTGCACGCGCCAAGGCATTGTTAAGTGACGCCGGCATAGAATATGAGGCGTTGGAGCTGAATAAGGACTATACCGATCGAACCTTGCGGGCGGTTACCGCAGCGACCACCTTCCCCCAGGTGTTTATTGATGGCCAGCTGATTGGCAGTGCAGACGAACTGGAGCACTGGCTGAACACTCAGGAAAAAGCGGCAGCGTGATCTTTGCCATTGTACGGACCCCGAACGAGTATCGGGGTTCGTACTGGCCATTGTGGCGTTGGTGTCAATTCAATTGATGCAGGCAATATAAATCTCTATCCTCAGGCGGCTGATATTCAGGCCTTTAAATTGGGGAGCACCGCTATTGAGCATGCAGATTTCAGACAAAGCCTTGTTGAAAACGAAGGCCTACATCGATGGCAATTGGGTTGATGGAGACGATGGCAGCACTTTTTCGGTAACTAATCCTGCCACTGGTGAATCTATTGCGGAAGTCGCGTCCTGCGGCACCGCAGAGACCCGTCGTGCGATTGAGGCGGCCGGTGCCGCACTAATGAGCTGGCGCAGGCTAAGCGCTAAAGAGCGCGCAGCTATTCTGCGCAAGTGGTACAACCTGATGATGGATGCGCAGGATGACCTGGCGCAGATCCTTACCGCAGAACAGGGCAAACCCCTCGCTGAAGCACGCGGCGAGGTTGCCTACGGCGCCAGTTATATTGAATGGTTCGCTGAAGAGGGCAAGCGCATCTACGGCGACACTATTCCGGCGCCAGATGCCAGCAAGCGCGTCGTCGTCATCAAACAACCCGTTGGTGTTGTTGCCTGCATTACTCCGTGGAATTTCCCGAACGCTATGTTGACGCGAAAGATTGCGCCGGCGCTGGCTGCCGGCTGCACCGTCGTCTGCAAACCAGCGAACGCGACGCCATTATCTGCTTTTGCATTTGTCGAGCTTGCAGAACGTGCGGGCGTGCCCGCCGGTGTCATCAACGTCGTTGCCGGCAGAACTGCCGAAATTGGTGAGGAGCTGACCTCGAATCCAACCGTGCGCAAACTGACATTCACGGGTTCGACGCCGGTTGGCAAGAAATTGATGGCTGCCTGCAGTGCGACAGTCAAGAGAACTTCGATGGAGTTAGGTGGAAACGCACCGTTTATTGTATTCGACGATGCCGATCTCGATGCAGCAGTGCCTGGTGCTTTAATGTGCAAGTTTCGAAACGCCGGGCAGACTTGTGTGTGTGCGAACAGAATCCTGGTTCAGGAAGGCATCTACGATGAATTTGCTGAACGCCTGCAAGCTGCTACTGCAGACCTGAAACTCGGCGAGGGCACCACTGAAGGTGTAACGATGGGCCCGTTGATCAATGAAGGTGCTGCCAGTGATGTAATGGGGTTTATTGCTGATGCTCTGGACAAAGGCGCCAATGTCATAGCGGGTGGCAATCGTTCTGATCTTGGTAGCTGCTTTATCGAGCCCACCATATTGACCAACGTAACCGAAGATATGCGCGTGTTTCGCGAAGAAATCTTTGGCCCGGTTGCGCCGCTGTTTAAATTCAAGACTGAAGATGAGGCGATCGCGATGGCGAATGACACACCATTCGGACTTGCCTGCTATTTCTACTCACGTGATATCGGCCGTATCTGGCGTGTTGCCGAAGGTCTCGAGTACGGCATAGTTGGGATCAATGAGGGGATTATTTCCAATGAAATGGCACCCTTCGGTGGCGTCAAGGAATCCGGTCAGGGTCGGGAAGGCTCAAAGTATGGTCTCGATGACTACACGGAAATCAAATACATGTGCATGGGTGGCATCGACAAGTAACAGGGGCCCAGCAATTGTACAAACCACAAAACCGGGGTCGAACCGAGGTTTCTTGCAGTAGCACCACAAAACCGGGGTCGAACCGAGGTTTTGAACCGCTACTACAAGAAACCTCGGTTCGACCCCGGTTATTCGGGTTTTTTATAGAGGTCCGATTCTGGCTATTTCGGGTTTTGCAGCCGCGTATACTGGTTTCCTGAAAAGCGGGGCCGGTTGATGTTACAAAACGAAATATATGAACGAGCAAGGTTGGCGAGGGATTCCCGCTTCGATGGCCAGTTCTATGTTGGCGTCAAGACAACCGGCATTTATTGTCGGCCTATTTGCCCCGCCAATGCACCGAAAAGCAAAAATGTATCCTTTTATCCCAGTGCTGCGGCCGCTAGCGAAGCGGGACTTCGGCCTTGTCTGCGTTGCCGGCCGGAAAGTGCACCCGGCACACCTGCGTGGAGCGGCACGTCGACGACAGTGCGCAGAGGTCTGCGGCTGATTTCCAATGGCGCACTGGATGATGGGGACGTAGAGATTCTTGCAGATCGTCTCGGCGTGACCAGTCGTCACCTGCGTCGGCTGTTCAGCAAACATCTTGGTGCTTCCCCCCTGGCAGTAGCCCACACACAAAGGCTGCATTTTGCGAAACGACTCATTGATGAAACGAAGTTGCCAATGAGCCACATTTCATCGGCTGCCGGTTTCGGCAGTGTCCGGCGGTTCAATGACACCTTTCGGCGGACCTACGGAAAAACGCCACGCGAGCTAAGAAAGACGGGTGACGAATCAGAACTTTCGGGCAATATTGCGACACTAACCGTACGGCTGGCGTATCGAAAACCATTTAACTGGAAGGCAATGTTGGGTTTCTTCGCCGGTCGTGCGACGCCCGGCGTCGAAGTTGTAGATGGTGACTCGTATCGTCGTACTATTTGTGTGAACGGCGATCATAGCATCATGGAAATTCATCCGGATGCGCGTGATGGATACCTGTCCTTAAACCTGCACAGTGTGGATACAAATTCCTTGTTCGAGACCGTGCAAACTGCACGTGAAGTTTTCGACCTCGATGCGCCTGTGACTGAAATCGCCGCGGTGCTTGCTGGCGACAACACGTTGCGCAAAATATTGCGCAAAAATAAGGGCATTCGCGTACCAGGTGCATGGGACGGTTTCGAACTGACCATTCGTGCGATTCTTGGCCAACAAATTTCCGTGAAAGCAGCAACCACGCTCGCCGGGCGAATTGCCGAGCGATATGGCGAGAAGCTGCAATTGACGGGCGAAAGTGATGAGGCTGTACTAAACCGTATTTTCCCGCCTGCGGAGCGACTGATGCGTGCGAGATTCAACAACCTTGGAGTATTGCAAAGCAGGGTCGACACAATACGTCGCGTTGCTACTGCCGTTGTCAGCGGTGAACTGCATTTCGACGTCGCGCAGGATCCGGATGAGTTTTGCAACATCCTGAAGTCTATTCGGGGAATCGGCGACTGGACTGCGCAATATGTCGCTATGCGTGCATTGAAAACTCCGGATGCCTTTCCGGGATCTGACCTGGGATTGATCAAGGCCATCGAACAGCCTGCCCGGGTCACGCCAAAAGAACTATTAACGAGAGCCGAAGACTGGCGGCCGTGGCGTGCCTACGCTGCCATGTTGTTGTGGAGTTCGTTGTCGAACTCCGGAGGATAGACTGATGTATTACTGTTACCTGGAAACACCCATTGGCGACCTGTTGCTTGCGGGGGATGAGAATGCGCTTAGCCTGGTCGGATTCCCCGAGGGATCGATGCGGCGCGATCCGGAACCTGACTGGATCTTTTCAGACAAGCCATTTGCAGCTGTGCGTGAGCAGCTAACCGCATACTTCGCTGGTGAGCGAAAATCGTTCGACCTGAACCTCAACCCTGTTGGTACCGAGTTTCAGTTGCAGGTGCTCGATGAGCTACAAAAAATCCCCTATGGCATTACGGCGTCGTACGGAGACATAGCGAGGCGCATTGGCAGACCCAAAGCGGTGCGGGCAGTTGGTGCAGCCAATGGACGAAATCCGATCCCGATAATTATTCCGTGTCATCGGGTGATTGGCAGTACGGGCAAGCTGACGGGTTTTGGCGGCGGCATTCCGACCAAGAAAGCATTGCTGAAACTCGAACTGGAGCACAGTCAGTTTCCGCACAGCGCCTGAACCCGAGGTTGTCGCCGATCGCCGGGTTGTGGATTGCGGTGCTTTTTCGTAATTGCGTTTTCCGGGTTAGAATTCCGGCATGTTGATTAATGCAGATTTTTCGCTGCCCGCTATCGTCGTGCCAAAAGATGACGATTGGCAGTGCTCGCCGGAATCAGGTGTCGATCGGCTGATGCTTGACAGGATCGGCGATGAGGTTGCCCGGGCAACCAGTATCGTGCGCTATGCAAAGGGCAGCTCGTTTCCGCGTCACTTGCATGCGCAAGGTGAGGAGTTCCTGGTGCTGTCCGGCGTTTTCTCGGATGAGCATGGCGACTACCCAACTGGCTGTTACGTGCGGAATCCGCCGGGCAGCGGGCATTCTCCCTTTAGTGTCGATGGCTGCAAAATTTTGGTCAAACTGCGCCAGTTTGATGCCGCTGACCTCACGCCGGTTGTCGTAAAAACGCGTGATGTGCCTGGCTGGGGAAAAGGCGAAGACGAAACGACCGAAACCCTTCATTTGTACGACTATGGTAGCGAACAGGTGCAAATGGTTCGTGTCGCTGCTGGACAAGGAGTTCCATTGGCGAGCAATCCGGGCGGCGTGGAAATACTCGTCGTTAATGGTTCTGTAAAGCACGCGGGCGAGCTGTTGCCGGTTGAGTCATGGCTACGATTTCCGGCTGGCTACTTTGCAGAGGTAATAGCTGTCACCGACACCGTTTTGTGGATGAAGAGCGGGCATCTTTCATCGTCGCTGCCAGATCGAAGCATTCGCGGCTGAAGCCGCTCCCACATTACTAATGGCACTTTCACCAGATCGAAGCATTCGTGGCGTCTTCGCTTTTGTACACATCTTGATACTGCAACTAAGCACAATAGTTTAGACAGCCGATCCCACATTACTAACGGCACTTTCGTGGGAGCGGCTTCAGCCGCGAATTCGTTGCTCCTAGATGCCGTTAATAACTAGACTGTTCTGTCTTGCATTGCCTTCACGACATCCGAGGGCCCAACACCCGGTAACAATCGCTCATCGTCCTCCAGTGAGCCGATCGATGTCGTGATCGGCAAAACACCGGCCCATATCGGGATATCGTAGTCCTCGTCTTCATCTTCTGGCCCAGCGGTGGAAATTTTTGCAGAAGCCGATTCAATATCGAGCTGAATGACGCCCGTCATCTTCACTTCACGTTCATGCGAATCGCGCAACTCGCCCCATCGGCCCGGAATACTGTGTTCGCTGATCACGCGCATCGCGCGCAGTTTCTCTTCGCTGTCCACAATAATGTGTGGAGAGCCAAAAACAGTAACGGATCGATATTGCATCGAAGAATTGAACGCGGAACGCGCAAGCACGATGCCATCCAGGAGCGTGACATTGAGGCAGGCTCTTGTCGTTTTTTCCAGCAGCTTGATGACTCGCGCTTTTCTTGCGCCATGCAGGTAAATCTTATCGCCAACCCGGCCATAAATCATCGGTACAACGACCGGTGTTTCGTCCTGAACGAATGCCACATGCGCAACCAGGCCGGCATCCAGCACCTGGTAGACGGATTCTTTGTCGTACGCCGCCTTCTCGCGAAGTTGCCGAACCTTGTTGGTCTTACTGATTGAATAATCGTCTGTCATGTTTTTAACCATCCACTGTCCGTCCCACCACGACCAGCAATGTCGCCAGCATCTTCCTGCGTGAGGAAATCATGATGCGAAATTTTGTCCACTGATAAAATTCGATCGCCGGGCACCGTTTCGCGCCGTTAACCACATCTTGTACACAACTCGCCTTCAGGCACAAGATGTAGTAGCATTTCCTTGTACCACATCGGTACGCACGGAGATGGGGTGTATTTGGGCAGTGCCGACGTGGCAGCCATGCAGGAAGCAACAATCGGAATATGAGATATGCGTGTAACCTCTCATCACGCACTCATTTTGCAGCGAGCTCGTTTGCCTGGACAGCGCGAGTGAACTACTACCGAACGGCAGATCGCGGACATCGACGAAAAGGCGGGTTGGAGATATTACGAACAGAGACGTTTGGGTAGCTCAACAGATGCGTTTTCGGTGCCTGAGACACACCTGCTTTATATGCCGCCCAGATTCTGGGCGGCTTTTTTCATTATGATAGGCACACTGCAATCCTGGCAGGGAATGAAATGATGCCTGATAATGAAAACAAGAATGTCAGCAAGGGCCTGTCATCAAACGCCTATGTCGAGCTGCGCGCTGGTGAGAGTTATGAACCTTACGTTGGTGCCGAGCAGACGCTACCCGAATTCACGCTGAAGGCTGCATTCTTTGGCATCCTGTTTGGTATTGTTTTCGGTGCGGCCAATGCGTATCTGGGTTTACGCGCCGGCCTGACGATAAGCACATCTATTCCGGTCGCCGTGATGACAGTGGCGGCATTTCGCGCACTTGAGTCGGTCGGTCATCCCGGCTCTATTCTTGAGGCTAATCTTTCACAAACGATTGGTTCGGCATCTTCATCGCTGGCAAGCGGCGTGATCTTCACCTTGCCCGCTTTGTTTCTCTGGGGCGTGGCTCCCGGTCTGTTGCAGATGACCTTGCTTGCCATGTGCGGCGGGCTGATTGGCATTTTATTCATGATTCCGTTGCGACGCTTTCTTATCAAAGGTGAGCACGGTCGACTGCCATACCCTGAGGGCACAGCATGTGCCGAGGTCCTGGTTGCGAATGAGGTGGGTGGCAAGAACGCCAAATTCGTTTTCTACGGACTCGGGATCGGTGCCGCATTCAAATTTCTGACGTCGTGGATCAAAATAATCCCAGGTGACGTTTCCGCAGCGCTACCATTTATTAAGAAGGCACAGTTGGGCATGGATTTGTCGCCAGCCCTTTTTGGCGTCGGCTATATTCTCGGCCCGCGCATTGCGGCTGTCATGGTTGGTGGCGGTCTGCTGGCCTGGCTTATCATTATCCCCTCGATCGCGTACTGGGGGGACTCGTTTACGTCGCCGGTGTTCCCGGAAGTCGCTACTTTGATCAGGGACATGTCGCCCGGCCAGATGTGGACGCGCTATGTGCGTTATATCGGTGCCGGCGCCGTGGCAACGGCAGGAATAATTACGCTGATCCGCAGTGTGCCAGTGATGATTCAGAGTTTCCGTATGGGTACGACTGAATTGCGGCATAGAGTTGAAGATGTCCCCGGTGATGTTGCCGCCAGCAACGCTGACGCGCCGGTGCTGAGAACCGATTCGGATCTGCCGCTACGCGTCGTCGGTATTGGAATATTCGCAGTGGCTCTCGTGCTCGCCTTTGTGCCGCAGGTGCTAGGCGATATCGGTGGCTTTGGCATCCGCATTGTTGCGGCGCTTTGTATTGTTACCTTCGCGTTTTTCTTTGTGACGGTTGCGTCGAGAATAGTCGGGTTGGTCGGTGTGACGAGTAACCCAACCAGCGGCATGACGATCGCGGCATTGCTTGGCACTTCAGGCATATTCCTCATCATGGGCTGGACGGATCTGACCGGCAAGGCAGCCGCGTTGACCGTCGGTTGTGTCGTTGCGATCGCGGCATCGATTGCCGGCGACACATCACAGGATCTAAAAACCGGCTACCTGCTTGGCGCGACACCGCGGCGGCAGCAGATTGGTGAGCTTTTCGGTGTGCTTACGTCGGCTACGTTTGTTTGTTTGTCGGTATTGTTACTTGCCGAGACGTTCGGTTTCGGTGGTGAGGAACTACCGGCACCCCAGGCTATGCTGATGAAAGTTGTGATCGAAGGTGTCCTGGACCAGCAACTCCCCTGGGGATTTGTCGGTATTGGCATCGGCATAGCGCTACTTTGTGAAATATTCAAGATTCCCTCATTACCGTTTGCGGTTGGTGTCTACCTGCCGGTGTCTACGATGACACCGTTGTTTCTTGGCGGATTGTTGCGTGGGTGGTTCGAGCGGCGCGCGGCATCTAAAGACCAGGCAGCTGATCGAAGGGAACGAGGCGTTCTCCTCGGCAGTGGTTTTGTCGGCGGGGAGGGATTGCTTGGCGTTGGCATCGCAGCAGTGGCGTTTGCACAAAATAAGAAACCCGAAGGGATTGGCACAGACTGGCTAGGTCCACACTGGGTTGCGCAAATCGTTGGGCTCGTGGCTTTCGGCTTCCTGCTGGCGGGATTCATCCGTATGGTCAAACGCTAAGCAAAAATGTTGCTACGGCCAGCGATACATCTTCTGCTACATCTGCTGGTGCCCGCAGCAGTGGCCAGGATTTCATTTCGCAAGAACTTTCTGCACGCATGGCTGGTTATGTGCGCGACCATGCTGGTTGATCTGGATCACTTGCTGGCCGATCCGGTATATGATCCGGGTCGTTGCAGTATCGGCTTTCATCCATTGCATCAGTACCCATTAATCGCGGCATATATTGCCCTGGCGATGTTGCCAAAATTCCGGGTGATCGGAGTCGGACTGATAATTCACATGTTTCTTGATGGCATCGATTGTGCCTGGATGCGCTATGACTAACATTCTCAACGGTTTAATTCGGCTTACCTGCATCGGCATTTCATTCATTCTTGCAGGCTGTGCCGCCGGCCCGGCGCAATTGCCGTATCCGGCATTTGTCGACGTCAACGAATTGGCAGACGTGTTCATTGCCGGAATGCCAGGCATTCGGGCCAAGACGCTTGCCGGCAACCCACAAACGAGACGATCGAGCAACAGAATTTCTCTGCCGGCAGATTGGCAATTTACGACCGGTGCATCCCCGGGAATGAGCGTTGAAATATTTGTTCTGGCTGGCGAAATTCGTTTGGGTGACCTGGCATTGCAAACGGGTGGCTACGCTTTCGTTCCGTCGGGTTCGACCGGCATGTCGATGAGCACCAGAGATGGCGCTGTACTGCTGTATTTTGTCGACGAAATGAATCCGTCGTCCGTTATTCAAACACCACTAATACAGAGCAGCACTTTGCTTGATTGGCAGCCAGTTTCAACGGCAATGAGTGACATTGGATTGTCGGCTAAGGAACTGCGCGCCGATCCTGGCAGTGGCGCCAGGTCCTGGCTCCTTAAAGTTGATCCTATCGCAATGCAAAGCTGGCGCCAGTCATCTGTGACCAGGGAGGGTTATCTCATTTCCGGAAATTATCGGACCAGCGAATGCCTGCAAGGTGAGCCAGTAACAGAAGACTACCTGCCGGGTGGTTATTTCTACCGCCCGCCCGCGGCAGTGCATGGCGGTACGGAGGAAAAAAGTACAGGCGTTGCGATCTGGTTTATGCGTACTCTGGAGAACGACTCTGTAAATAACGTTGCCGGTTGTGTTTTGGTACCTGACGTTAATTCTTTTTGACGAATTTCGTAATACCGGCACCGAGCTTCATGATTTTTTGCAACGTGGTCGTCGGAATCGCCTGAATCTTCTCATACCAGTTGCTGGTGGTCTCAACGAACTGCAGCATGTTCTTGATACGCTCTTTCGTGATTGGATCCGTCTGCTCTTCATCCACGACTTCAACAGCTACGACCCGTAACATCGAAAGTGTTGGATTGAGTTCACGTTGTTTGCGTTGTGCGATAATGACGCGAAACAATTCCCATACGTCGCTGGGTGATTCAAAGTAGTCGCGACGATCGCCGAGCATGTGGGTCATTTTGACGAGACCATAACTCTGCAGCTCGCGAATGCTGGTACTAACATTCGACCGGGCAACCGAGAGCAAATCAACAATCTCGTCGGCCCTGAGCGGTTGCGGCGACAGATATAACAACGCCTGAATCTGCGCCACGGTACGGTTTGTTCCCCAACGCGTACCCATTTCTCCCCAGTGCAGGACATACTTTTCAACGGCAGGTGTCAGATTCATTGGCTTCTCTTGTTTCTGTCTTAACTGAAATTTAGATTATTAACGAATCAATAGTCAAGTCAGATTGCACATTGAAGGTGAATCGTTCATGGGGCATTGCAGATCACTACAGCACGTGCGGGAGCCGGCCAGCCCTCAATGGTTCGCGAAGCGTCATTCGGGTCGAGGGCTTCAGACAAAGATTCGAACGACATCCAGTCGGTAGATCTTTGCTCTTCAATGGTCGTGCTGGACACATCGACGGTCCTGATATTGCAAAAACCAGCCTGGTTCAGCCAATCCTCAAGTGCGGCGACTGTAGGTAGGTGCCAGATGTTGCGCATGCGCGCATAGCGGCTGTCCGGCACACGGATGGCGCTTTGTGTTCCGGGCAGGATCAGCGTTTCCATCACGAGCTCACCACCGGGGCGCAACGTGTTCAATAGTTGCTGCATATGTTCGAGCGGGTCGCGCTGGTGATAGAGGACGCCCATTGAAAAGGTTGTGTCGAAGGCCCGGGATTCAGGCGGAAGTTCCTGTATGCGTAGCGGCAATACATGTACGAATTCAATGTTCAGCAACTGTTGTATCGCCAGGAACTGACAAACATACAAAAGCGTCGGCTCGATCCCGATGACCAGACGTGCGCCGGAACCCAGCATGCGCAGCGCGTAATAACCGTTTCCACATCCCACATCCAGAACAGCGCGATGACGCAGTGGTGCAATTTCATTCTTCAGTCGTTGCCATTTGAGATCAGAGCGCCACTCTGCATCTATATTGACGCCGCATAAATCGAAAGGCCCTTTGCGCCACGGCTTTAATTGCAACAATAAATCTTGCAGCCGATTTCGCTCTCCTGTTGACAAGGTGACAGCCTCTGCTGTCACCTTGTCGTTATTAAGGTCAACCACAGGGTTTTCTACACGCGGAAGATCCCGCAAAACATTTTGCCATTCGTGCAGTTTGCCGTGTGCACTGTCGGCAAACCGCTCTCGTAGCAATGGCATTAGCGATTGCTCCCAGTTGGCAAGATTTATTGTTTTGAGATCTGCAAAGACCCTGGCGTAATCGAGCACCGTTACTTTATCGCTACGATGGATATGAAATTGAAGTACCTGAGCCAGATGCCTGTGTGTCGAAAACCGGCATCCGCTAATCGCTGCTTGTGTACGGCGACCGTATCCGGGATCAGTACATTCTCCAGCGCGGCCCGCTTGCGACTGATTTCGAGATCGCTGTAGGCATTGCGCCGTTTGAATTCGTGGTGCAAGTCAATCAACAACTTTTCAACCTGCGGATCGTCATCAACGACCTTCTCGGAGAGTACAAACACACCATCGTCGACCATGCCAGCGTGAATCTTGCTAATCATGTCTGCACGTTCATCGACCGGCAGAAATTGTAATGTGTAATTCATTACGACCATGGACGCTTGTGATATCTGAATCTGACGCACGTCAGCCTCAAGTATTGAAACATCCGTTTCACTTTTGTCACTGGCCAGCATCGTGCGGCATCGCTCGACCATCGCCGGCGCATTATCAACGGCGATGATGCGACAGTCCGGCACAGAAATATTCTGCCGTATCGCGAGCGTTGCCGCACCGAGTGAGCAGCCGAGATCGTAACAACGTGTGCCGGCTAGTGCGTGACGCGCCGCGAGCGCACCGATTGCCTGAATTGATGCGGCGTAGCCCGGAATCGATCGCCTGAGCATATCCGGAAAAACCTCGGCGACTGCAGCATCAAATTCAAACGAGCTGGCCGCAACGTCATCGTCGGCGTAAATCGTGTCTTTCAAAATGGAATATCCGCGTCCGGTGAAGGCTGGCATTGTAATCGCGACGCGGGTCGAGGCACAGCAATCTGTGTGCTTTGACAATATTGACAGGCGCTGTATGAAATGGCGTTAAAAGTTTGTACTTTCCCGACGTTAGGCTCTTTTAGAGACATTTGTGCTGAAAATCAGTGTTTTTCGCTAGCATTAGCCGGTCCTTGCGCTCTGATCCCGTTGTGGGACAATCCCCGCAGGTTTGAAACCCTGTAACCACTGGTCTGTCACCTATGTTGAACCAAGTACAACTGAAATTGCACCAGGAACTCGGAATTCCGGCTGATCACGGGCAGGATGGTATGCCGCCTTTCTACGCGGAGACCGACGATCTCATTGATGTCGGTCCAAATCTCGTTGGACGGATGCAGCAACTGACACCAGCGGCCGCCGCCAGGTGGCAGCAGATGGTTGAGCTGGCCGGCGATGATGGTGTGCGACTCCTTATAGTGTCGGGTTTCAGGAGTTTCGAATACCAGGCACAGCTGATCCGCAAAAAACTGGTGGCGGGCCAGGCCATTGAGGAAATTTTGCAGGTCAATGCAGCGCCCGGGTTCAGCCAGCACCATACCGGGGCTGCCGTTGATATCGCGACACCCGGGAGCCGGCCACTGACCGAGGAGTTTGCGGACTCCAATGCCTTCGCATGGCTGTCCGACAATGCTCTGCAGTTCGGTTTCTCAATGACTTATCCGCCTGATAATCAGTACGGATTCATCTACGAACCGTGGCATTGGGCGCAGAATCCCGACGTATCCGACTGAATATGAGTGTCAGCAAGGGCCACGGCATGACGTAGCCGGGCGCCCCTCCTGAATGATTGCCAGGAATCGGCAAACTAAAAAACAATGGTTTATGTGTTGACAGGCAGACAGGACGATTAGACAATAGCCGGCTTGCGTCCGCGGAGGGGTACTCAAGCGGTCAACGAGGGCAGACTGTAAATCTGCTGGCTTATGCCTACGTAGGTTCGAATCCTACCCCCTCCACCAAACTGGTTTGCGGTGGAAGGTGACGGTAAGCATCGTAGTATAAATTTTTTTGTTTTGAATTGCCGATAGTTGACGTTTAAAGATTTGCCGCGTGACGCAACCTGGCTTGCTACAGAGTTACCGTGAAGAAGTGGATGCGGTTGCTCTTTAGGGAAGACAAACATATAGATTTTGAAATTCAGACGGTTTGAATGAAAAGGACTGTCAGAATTTCTTGCGCGCTCAAAAAAGGGTTGTGCATTGATTAAGCAGGGAAGTCGAGGCGGGTGTAGTTCAATGGTAGAACCTCAGCCTTCCAAGCTGATGATGTGGGTTCGATCCCCATCACCCGCTCCATTGGATGGCAGTGCTTGCAGGCCGTGAAGCTATTGCCCACATAGCTCAGGGGTAGAGCACTTCCTTGGTAAGGAAGAGGTCCCCGGTTCAAATCCGGGTGTGGGCTCCAGACTTGATGGCTGGAATTGGTTTTTAAGATTGGTTTTATTTTTTTTTAATTTTTTCAATTATAAATAAGGGTCATGTCCAAAGAAAAATTTGAGCGTAATAAGCCACATGTAAACGTAGGCACGATTGGTCACGTCGACCATGGTAAGACGACACTGACAGCAGCGCTGACGAAAGTCATGGCGGAGAAGCATGGCGGTGAAGTGAAAGGCTACGATCAGATTGATAACGCGCCCGAAGAGAGAGAGCGCGGCATCACGATTGCAACGGCACACGTGGAGTACGAGAGTGAAAATCGTCACTACGCACACGTTGACTGTCCGGGCCATGCTGACTACGTGAAAAACATGATCACGGGTGCAGCGCAGATGGACGGCGCGATCCTGGTGGTAAGTGCAGCGGACGGACCGATGCCACAGACGCGCGAGCACATCCTGCTGGCGCGCCAGGTAGGCGTACCGTACATCGTGGTTTACCTGAACAAGGCCGACCAGGTTGATGATGAGGAGCTTTTGGAACTGGTTGAGATGGAAGTACGTGATCTTCTCTCGACTTACGAGTTCCCGGGTGATGACACGCCGATTATTACCGGATCAGCGCTGAAAGCGTTTGAAGGCGACACCTCGGATATTGGTGTTCCTTCGATTGAGAAGCTGATTGCGGCGATGGACAGCTACATTCCGCAGCCGGAACGAGCGATAGACGGTGACTTTTTGATGCCGGTAGAGGATGTGTTCTCTATCTCGGGTCGTGGCACGGTCGTTACGGGTCGTATTGACCGTGGCATCGTTAACGTTGGTGATGAGATCGAGATTGTCGGTATTAAAGATACCGAGAAGACCATCTGTACGGGTGTGGAGATGTTCAGGAAGTTACTGGACGAGGGTCGAGCTGGCGATAACGTTGGTGTATTGCTGCGTGGCACGAAGCGTGAAGAAGTTGAGCGAGGCCAGGTACTGGCGAAGCCGGGTTCTATTACACCGCACACGAAATTTGAGGCCGAGGTTTACATTCTGACCAAGGAAGAGGGCGGTCGACATACGCCGTTTTTCAAGGGCTATCGTCCGCAGTTTTACTTCCGCACGACGGATGTGACGGGAGCTTGTGAGCTTCCTGAGGGCACCGAGATGGTCATGCCGGGCGACAATGTGCAGATGGTTGTAGACCTGATTGCGCCAATCGCGATGGAAGATGGCTTGCGTTTTGCTATTCGTGAGGGTGGCCGCACGGTTGGTGC